>Ga0067045_1004298_pt1 | contig 11963 bp, 11 predicted proteins | sample TerdegcTABiofilm_FD_59184 | JGI IMG/M metagenome (GOLD analysis project Ga0067045, IMG submission 59184) | Combined Assembly of (Gp0054472, Gp0054536) Wastewater bioreactor microbial communities from Singapore -Terephthalate degrading...
CACAGCGGCACCCCGGACATCATCACCATCCGCGCCCGTGCTGCCGATCTGGGCGGCGAGATCCACAAACGCACCAAGAAAAGCTGGCACGACACCATCTTGGCCACGCTGGCCACTCTGGCCAAGCGCAACAAGCTCACCCGCAAGGTGGATGCCAAGCTGGGCGCAACCCAGGTCCGGCACATCGACCAGACCAATGAATCAGGCATGCACTTCATCACCCGGCTGGCGCGCAAATATGACGCCGTGGCCACGGCGAAGAAAAAACACCTGCTCTTCATGCCCATCAACGGCACCCCGACATCCCCCCGGAATTGAGTAGCAGGTGAGCTGGGAGTCCAATCCCATGCAACAGGAGATTGGACAGGAAGAAGAGATTTACGGAAGAAAAGATCATTGGCTTCCTGCGGAAATCCGAATCGGGCTTGCCAGTGGCATCGCTGATGCCATGCTTGCGGCAGGTGTCACCGACTTTGGCGCCGAGTTCGACCTCTTTGAGGATGCCGACGATTTGCGCTTCCCTAAATCTGGATTTCTTCATGCAGAGACCTCCGTCGGGTGGATTCTCAACTTTGAAGTGGCGCGAAGATTCGAGGAGACTTCGCTGACCTACCGGGGCGCCGCCTTGATCGCCGTATTCAGGGTAGTCCACAGCTCCTTGGTGACGGGCACCATGTCCTGCCTGAAGTACCACCAGAAGTGACCGCCCACGTAATTCGGAGTAGTGATCTTCATCGTGTAATAGCGGCTCAGGTACTCGGCCTTCTTGGTTTTGCGTGAGGTACCCACTTCCCCGAACCCGATCTTGGAATTGGGAAACATCACGCGCAACTTGTCGAACACCTGTTGCCAGTTGGGCTTGAGTCCATTGCAGTCATCCTCATAGTAGGAAATCCAGACGTAATCCAGACCTTGCTTCATGTAGGCAGGGACATTGGCCTCGGCCCACTTGAACATTTCATTGGAGGGTTGAGACCAGCAGCCCTGGTTGTAGTAGAGCGTGAGCGCGGCCGTCTTGTTCTGCGCTTTCACGATGCTGTAGGCGTTGGTCATCTTCGCCACCACATCGGCATTGGCGCCCAGCCACTCACCGTTGACCTCGTTGGCCACTTCCCAAATATCCACTACATCCGACAACGCATTGAGGTATTGATTAGTCCGTTGTATGTATCCATCTACGCTGTACTGCTTGACGTAGTACGAGTCCAATATCTCACCCATCACATAGGACACTTTGGAGATTTCCACTGCTGGCTTGCGGTAATAGTCCGGGTTGACGAACTCATCGAAGACGATGCGCGTGGTAGGCCGGTAGGCCAGCGACGATAGGCTGCGCGTGATGTCGCTAAGCCGACTCACATCGTCCACGGTGACGCCGTAGATGGGAGTCGGGACTATGCGGCCCGAGGGCACGTTGGTCTGAGCCGATGCGACGGAGCACAGCGAGGCAATGCACAATGGGATAAACGCTTTCATGCGGTCTCCCCCAATGAATGGTTCAATGATTTTTTCACTTGGATCAATATGAATCGAGGCATGGCAACGGTAGGGTGTGACTGCTTTTAGCTGGCAGCACCGGCTTAGACCGACCCTCTGTTGACTCTCGAGAATTAGCTAAAGGGGGCGACTCTAGTCCATGAAGTTTGGCTAAAAGTAGCCAAAAGAAACGAGACACACTCGATGAGCAAGCGCACACATCGAGCTCACGGCTACTCGGTCCTTGTTGATGCGCTCAATGCTTTGCGGCAGCTACCAGTCAATGAGTTGATTGCTAGAGTTGACTTGATGTTTGGGTCACGTGGGTGAGCCCTGAACATGAAGCGTTACGCTTGTTGCCTGCGATATGAGTCATTTTCAAAATGAGCGTATCTAGGAAAGTGTCATCGTGCGGTTGCCAGTCGGCTGAGATGAAAGGAGCTATATGTGGCCGCTTGTCCTTCACTTCGCAGTCCGCTTTAGGCCGATCTGCGACTGTCGCTGAACGACCCGCTGCCGTCTATGGCTAGGGGCATGTCGACAACCGCTTTGCGGCGGTCCACAAAGTTGCAGTTCTGATGCGTGAGGCTGCTTTGGGGCCGATGGCGGCCGCTCACATCAGCAAATCGATGACACTGAAGAGCTAAGTAGCACGCAGGAGGGAGTACCAGCGCTCTTCTAGTCGCTACTGGTAGAACGCTGAAGGCGGCGCGCCGAAATGCCGCCTAAACATCGCGGTAAACGCACTGTGGCTTGAGTAGCCGCAGTCCATGGCTACATCGATGACCTTCCTACCCTGGGCGATGGCAGTGAGGGCGGCCAACAGCCGCGCCTGCTCGCGCCATTGTGAAAACGTCATGCCGACCCCCTTGGCAAACAGGCGTTGCAATGTGCGCTCACCTACACCGATAGTCTGTGCCCATTCGGTCGCGCTGGCCTGGTCGTCAGGCCGCTCGATGAGCGAATTACAGATGGGCCGCAGCCTGTCATTGCTCGGCATGGGCAGGTGCAGCGCGACGGTGCTGGACACGCGCAGCTCATCGATCAAAAGGCCAATCAGGCGTTTGTCCCGCGGTGATAACGCACCCGCGACCGGCAACTTCACAGCCTCCACCAGTAGCTCGCGCAACAGCGGCGACACGTTTATGACGCAGCTCTCCTTTGGCAATCGCTTGATGGCCGCCTCGTCCACGTAGGCGGTACGCATCAGCACATTCCCCGACATGGTGACGCTGTGGCGCAAGCCGGCCACCATCCACAGCGCACGGTTCGGCGGCACCACCCAGGAACCTGCATTCGAGTGGATGACCATGACACCCTCTGTCGCATAGAGCAGCTGGCCTCGCGGGTGCGAGTGCCAGCCTGTCGAGGTGCCTGCAGCCCAGCGGTTCTCCATCGCCACAAGCGGACGCGGATGGCTGTGGAAGTCGAGATGTTTTTTAGGGCCGTACTGCTGCATGTCTGAAACTCTACAGCTTTTGGCGGAATGTCGGGAGACGGACTTTGGCTGTGACCGTAACCTTCAGTCCTCCGGTGCAGCCACACGCTTTGTGCCAGCCACCACCATGCAAGAGCCACAACCATGTCTACCAAGACCGCCAGTCTCGGTGCAGCCGAGACCTTGACCCCCGCCAAGCCGCAAGGCTTCGTCTTCCACATTGTTGGCGCAGCCGCGTTCGCGCATCTGCTCAACGACTTGATCCAGGCCATGCTGCCGGCCATCTATCCTCTGCTCAAGCACGACTACGCGCTGAGCTTCGGACAGATCGGCATGATCGCGCTCGTCTACCAGCTCACTGCCTCGCTACTCCAGCCGTGGGTGGGCCTGTACACAGACAAGCGCCCCATGCCATACCTGCTGCCCTCGGGCATGGTGGCAACTTTCATCGGCATCGGACTACTGGCCACCGCGAACAGCTACCCCCTGCTGCTGTTGGCGGCTGCGGTCATCGGCGTAGGCTCGGCGACCTTTCATCCCGAGGCATCGCGCGTGGCGCGCCTAGCATCGGGTGGACGCTTTGGCACCGCGCAATCCACCTTCCAGGTGGGTGGCAATACCGGCTCTGCCATCGGACCCTTGCTTACGGCAGCCATCGTCATCCCACATGGGCAGCTGGCCGTAGCCTGGTTCATGGTCGTGGCTGCGGGTGCCGTCTGGGTGCTGTGGCGCATCACGAAATGGAACCTGCGACACGGGCACGCCCAGGCCAAGCACCTAGCCGGCACACGCGGCGAAGGCCTGGACCGGTCGGGCGTGATCCGCGCCATCGTGGTCATCGCCATCCTGATGTTCGCGAAGTTCGTCTACATCGCGGCTTTCACGAACTATTTCACCTTCTATCTGATCGAGCGCTTCCAGTTGAGCGTGCAGGACAGCCAGATTTTTCTGTTCATCTTTCTGGCCGCCGTGGCAGCTGGCACTTTCGCTGGCGGCCCGGTGGGAGACCGCATCGGCCGCAAGGCTGTGATCTGGGTGTCGTTCCTCGGCGTTGCGCCCTTCGCGCTGGCCTTGCCGTTCGCTAACCTGTTCTGGACGGCAGGCCTAGCCATCGCCATCGGCTTGGTCATGTCTTCGGCCTTTGCCGCGCTGGTGGTCTATGCCCAGGAGGCCGTACCTGGCCGTGTAGGCATGGTGTCCGGTGTGATGTTCGGCCTGATGTTCGGCATCGGCGGAATTGGTGCCGCAAGCCTTGGCGAACTGGCCGACGTCTACGGCATTGTCTGGGTCTACAAGCTCGTTTCCTTTCTACCGTTGCTCGGTCTGGCCACAGCCTTTCTGCCCAGCACGCGCCGCCACGCAGCCGCACGCTGACCACCGCTCAACCATCTACTACGCATAGAGCCATGACGAACGAACATCAACCCGCTCAAATCTGACAGTTGGACACCGCCCTTGCCCATCTCGGCGGCGAATCCAGCGTGGCCACAAAGTCAGTCAATTCTCCCGTGGTGCGTACATCGACCACGGTGTTCCAGACCTTGGTCGAGTTCAAGGACTCGTACAAGGGAGTGGTGTTCGAGTTGCCGCGCTACGGCCGCTCGGGCACATCAACTAACCCTGGCACCGTTTGGCCGCAAAGGTGTCGGGCACAACCACTTCGTTGCTGCCCGAGGGCGACTTGACCATCAACGCGTGTCAGACCTTGATCGAGCCGTTGTCGACCGGCGTGTGCGTGATCAGCAGCAGCGAAACGTAAAGGCCGGTCAGGTACGACACCAACAATTTGATCTGACTCAGCGAACCCGAGCGATGTCTTCCAATTGCCACGTCTTGTCAAAGAGGGGCTTCGTCGGACCATATGCCCGAAACATCACTTCGAAGGTCCCACCGGATTTGGTCGGAATCCAGTTCCCGGCGCGCCGGGCCGGTGCCTTCGGACCAAAGTAGATGTCCACGGAACCGTCCGAATTCTTTTCTAGGCCGGCCTCCAGCGAAGAGCGCGTCGGGAGTTCTACCCCGCGTACAAACGTGTGGGTCGCGCGGTCATATAAGGTGATGGACCAGTACTGGCTGACAGGCACATTCGGGGGTACGGTGAGGCGATAAGTGGTACCTCCATCGAGGAAGCGCCCGCCGCTGTCCTTTGTTGTCAGCAGGTAGTACTGACCGGTGCCCGAGTGTTTGATGTTGCTGAATCCGAAATAGTAGATGGTGCCACGCGCATCGGTTAGGTAGCGGTCCCCGAGCTCAAACGTTCCTTGAGATTCGCTGACACCAGGTTCCGCTGGAAAGAACCACTGCCTGTCAGGATAATACCGAGGCGGCACCGTCAGGAATCGATTTACGAACCACTGGTGCGCTTCGTGAAGCGAAGAAAGGAGGATTGTCTTTGTCTTATTGTCCGGAGCGAATCGCTTACCTTTTTCGATGCCGATCGATGCCAGCCAGCTATACATCATCTTGTCTCGCGCCTGAACCGGTTCAATCTGAACCATCCTGTCAAGTGCCTCGAAGAAGCGGAGATCGTAGGGAATTGCCCCATCGAACTCGATGTTCGTCACATCGATAAACTTCGTTTCGGCCGCGCTTTCAGCGGTGGACAACGGGTATAGCTTTACGCGTTTCACGTACGAGGCGGCAGCAGCGATGTCCGCTTCGCTGTGGCTCCTCGGTATGGAGCGGAGCAGGGCAAATCCTTGAAACGTCTGTGACGGAACGACAATGTAGCCGTCGGGCACTTGGCCTTGATATCCAGGTGGCAGGATCAAATATTTTCCGCCCTTTCCCTTGTCAGCGCCGACGATGCCCACATCTTCGACCGCTGATTGCCAAGCGTCCATTATCGAACCATTGATTCTGCCTCCGTCCGCAGGAGGAATCTCGAGCACCATCGGCCCGGCATCCTTGGTGTTGATGAATGGAATTGCGTACAGAACTTCGCTGTTGGGCGTAAGCAGTTGATTCTTCCAGTTCGACGGACGCGTCCACACAGCGATTTCGTTGGCGTGTCCGCCGGCTCGTTTCATTGACTGGATAATGCCGTCGAAATTTACCATGGGGATGCCCCAGATTGCGAGTTCGACGGCGCGTCGCTCGACGGTGCTTTGGTGTATCGCGTCGCCAGAGAGAGGCCGCAGGTCGAATGCGGATGATCGAGCGACGAGGGGGAGTGTTGAGGTGGCAAGTGCGACGAACAACAATAGTTTCCTGCTTTTCTGCTTCACACGATTCATCGTTTTACCCTTCCGAACTAATAGTCATGCTGAGTAGTCATGCTGGCTTGAACGCTAATTTGGTGGAGCCGGATATTTCCAGTTTCGACCGACACTGATTGCGGGCCCCTCTCGCCAGGTCATGCGGCATGTGATCTAGCCTATGCAGGCCCAGTTTCTGGCGCATCGTCCGAATGAGTTAGCTCCTGGTAAGAAAGGATTCCGCTCAGGATTCGTAATGGATCAGTCGATGCGGGGTGGCCTAGCTGTGAACCGTCAAGAGGTTATTTGCAGATTTGAGCCTGGACATCGCAGCGATGTGACCGATGCTGCTGTGTGGCCTGTGCCAGTTGTAGTGGTGCTGCCAGATCGCCAGCGCATGGGCCCGCTCAGCTGAGTTCTGGTACGCCCAACCATAAGCCCACACGCGTAGCGCTGACTGGATGAACCGCTTGTCCTTCACTTCGCAGTCCGCTTTTGGCTGATCTGCGACTGTCGCTGAACGACCCGCTGCCGTCTATGGCTACGGACATGTCGACGACCGCTTTGCGGCGGTCCACAAAATTGCAGTTCTGACGCGTGAGCTTGCTTTAGGGCCAATAGCGGCCGCTCACATCAGTAAATCGGTGATACCGAAGAGCTAAGTAGCACGCAGGAGGGAGTACCGGCGTTCTTCTAGGAAAAACTGTCTCGATTAAACCGGGCAGCTCAGATATGGCTGCTTCGGCATTAAAGCCAAAGCTCTCGCCATAATTCAGGATGTGCCGGGGTGGATTCCCGCGCTGCCAGGGTGCCTGACACTGCATGCTCCTTCATTTCACGTCTACCGATTCCTATCCGCATGTCCGCTACAACTTCCGACTCCAATCCTGCTGCACCGGCAGTGAAGCTTCGCATGCGCGTCATGACAGGTGACATCATTGCCATCGGCCCGGGGAAAATTGAACTACTGGAGGCCATCAACGAAACGAAATCCATTGCAGCTGCTGCAAAGTCCCTGGGCATGTCCTATCGACGGGCCTGGTTGCTTGTCGATGGAATCAATCATGCGTTGAATGCTCCGGCAGTGATCACCTCAACCGGGGGCTCTCATGGCGGCGGTACAGCACTCACGGAAACAGGGCATCTTGTCGTCGCACTGTATCGACGTATAGAGCAAGAGGCACTCAAAGCATGCCAGTCCGATCTGGACAAGCTGGTCGCCCTGGTCCAGAGCAGCTAGGCAGGCATCTGACAGACGCGCTGATTTGCAGGTATCCCGCTCGGCCATGGTAGTGCATGCCAAAGTGGCACTTTGCACCCTGGACCTCATGACCGGGAGCAATGTATGCGCCTTCACCACGGGCGCTCAATACATCAAGTCGGGTTCGTTGTAGGCTGCGGCAGGGCTTCCAAGCCTCTGTCGGGAGACTGCCCAACCCATCGTAATATATACTCGAATATAACGAGAGATGGCCTGATGGACCTCATCTACTGACGCGCATGGACTGCTGCTTCAGGCTGCTCAGTCGTCCCCAACGCTTACGGAAATCGAGATCTATATGGGAAGCGAAAAGCTCAGTGTCGAAGAGCGGCTGCAAGTGCTGGAGATTCTGCTGGAGGAGTCGATATGGGGGCTGAACCTCGAGCAGCCAGAGCACCGCAAGGCCATCGCGTCTGCGCTCTATACCCGTCTTGCAGTGGCCAATCTGCATCAGGCTTATCCACCCAGCGTGACCGCCGCCTTGTATGAGCAGGCAGATGCGCTGTGCGAGCTGGACAACACGCCCGCCCCCCTCAAGTCCATGTTGCGCCCTCTGATCCGATATTCAGGGACCGGAGACTGAAAGCAAGCCCGGCCTCGGAACATTTAGGCCAGCTGGCAAGCTTGGCGGGGCGAGAACCTGTGAGCACATGGCGCATGCGGGTGACCCCAATCACCCTCCATCGGCGCGTTCGAACAAGCAATGCCTTGTTGGCGCTGCGCAGCAATCAAGTTGAATAGAGGGCTTTAGTGAAGCAAGATCACCTTTCCTACCTGCTAGCCCTCCACCAGGAGCAGGACTGGGTAGCCGCAGCAATCGAGTGCAAGGTCTCTCAAGCACAGCTGAGCAAGGCCGTTGCCGATATGGAGCGCGAATACGGCTGCTCACTGGTAGAAGCCGGGGCAGCGTTTCGTGGGTTCACGGCAGAAGGCGAAAAGGTCGTGGCCTGGGCCCAGAACTTGTCCGATGCGGTTGCCACACTCAAGCATGTGTTTGCCGCCTCGAACCGCAGAAAGACCATTTCACCTCTGCTGGAGCGACGCTCTGTATCACCGAAACGACTGGAAGCGCCGGGACCAGATAGCCAAGAAATTGATCTGATGATCGAGGCGGCGTTAAGTGCTCCAGATCACGGTGGTCTGCGTCCATGGCGTGTGCTTGTCTTTACTGCCGACTCGCGCGCGATCCTGGCAGATCTGTTCGAGCAGGAGAAGCTGCGCCGCGACCCTCTCGCGTCCCGTGAAGACATCAAACGTGCGCGCGAGCATGCCACGCGCAGTCCTGTCTTGCTGGCTTTCATCGTGTCGCCTCAGCTGCGCATGCGAGTGCCGGAGCGCGAGCAATGGCTGGCAGCCGGCTGCGCCCTAGGCAACTTCATGAATGCCGCGCACCAACTCGGCTTCGGTGCCATCATGCTCAGCGGCGAGCGCTGTTTCGATGCCTTGTTGTGTGCTGAACTGGGGCTTGACCCCACAGAGTCTCTGGCTGGATTCATCAGCCTCGGCAGCATAAAGACCGCAGCCGAGCCGCGCAAGCCGACCATGCTCGATGCCGTCAGAGCCTTTTGGCAACCTGGCAGCAGCCCCGAGTCATCTGGCCCGGCGGCCAGCAGTTCACGCAGCGCAGCATAAAGGCCCGTTGAGCTGGCTGCGGCCAGGTCCAAGTGGTGCGCGGCAGATCACCTGAGCCGCATGGCTAGGCCCGCGTTGCATGCCGAGAACCGAGAAAATTCTCACGTTTTGTTCGCGACCGGTCTTTCAAACTTCCGAAGCAGAAAGAATGCCAATGCGGCAACTCCAGTCAGCACCAGAGACAGCGCATTCGCGCAATCTGTCTCTGACCCCAGCACATGGTTGTAAACAGCCAGCGACAGCGTCTCGGTGCGCCCACTGATATTGCCACCCAACATCAGCGAGATGCCGACTTCCCCCATCGCGCGGCCAGCCGCCAACACCAGTCCGGCCAGAATACCGAGCCTGGCCTGCGGCAACTCGACCTTCATAAACACCTGCCAAGGTCTTGCGCCCAGCGTCGCTGCCACCTCACGCAATGACTCGTCAATTTCAGCAAACGCGGCCTGGGACGGTTTAACCATCAGCGGAAGGCCTGCAGCCACCGCAGCAATCACCAGGCCGGTTTCGCTGAACACCCAATGCGGCCTCCATTCCAGAGGTAACCAAGCCAGCAACCAGCCCTCGCGCCCCAACAACAGCAGCAGTGCATAGCCAATGACAATAGGCGGGAAGACCAGCGGCAAGGTCACGAGCGCGTCGAGCAAGGCCTTGCCACGAAATGCGCAGCGAGCCAAAGCCCAGGCAATGGGCACTCCAAGCGCCAGTTGCAGCAACACGCTCCAGCCCATAACCTTCAGTGTCAGTGGGATGGAGGTCCAGGCACAGGTCTCAGCGAGCAAAACAGCCGGGCAGAGGTTTAAAGACCATTGGCGGTCATGATGCGCCGCGCGGTGTCACCTTGCATAAAGGTCTGAAAGCGACTTTGTGCCTCGGTGAGGGAACGATCCCTGACTGTGCCAAGCGATATCTCAATCGGGTCGTAGCAGCTCTGTGGCAATTCGAGCACGGAGCCTGCGCGCCCGGCAATCGCCAGCGCCTCAGTCTTGTTCACGAACCCCGCATCCACTTCGCCCGAGGTGATGTAGCCACCGACTTGAGGCACACCTTCAACCTCGAGCAACTTGGGAGCCAGCGCATCGGCGAGGTGAAGTCGCTTCACGCACTCATCGGCCGCTCTGCCAAATACGGTCCGCGTGCGATGAGGAATTGCGACGCGCGTGAAGGCCGTGTTTTTGAGCTCGTCAAGGCTATTCAAGGATTTGCCTTTGCTTGAGACAAGAACCAGCCGACCTGTACCGAGCCGGTCAAAGCTGCTGAATAGTCCGGTCGGCTCCAGCAGACTCTTGTCACCAATCAAAAAAACGACTTCCCGATTCTGCCTAGCCTGGGTCTCGATCTGTTTGATGTGGCCGAATGCAGCCTGCGCTTCAACACCCGTTTCTTTGCGAAATGCCTCGATTAGTTCGAGCACCGGTTTGCGGTAGCCGCCCATGGCGGCAACAAGCACTGACTCTGCGGCTCTGACGGGCGTGGCGACCAGCAGCGTGACCATGCCCGCCAGTCCCAGCAGATTGGGGGCAAAGAGGCGCCGTGAGGAACGCCGCGCTCGATATTGATTCAAATTGGCAGTGCTCTCGTCGTGATTAACAGCATTCAACATTCAGATCCTCTGCAGAGGCCAGCGCTGGCATGCAGCGTAGCGTTATATTCTTTGGAATATAACACTCCAAAATATTGAGCCGCAGCTTATGACAGACACCATCACACTACGCCCCATTGGCATCATTCATAGCCCTTTTCAAAGTGCCCAGGGAATGCCGATACAGACTGTGGCAGCAGCCGACGTTGAAGGTGAGTTGGAGGTCTTCGAAGAGTTCGCCCCAGGACTGCGTGATATCGAAGGCTTTGAGTTCCTCATCCTGATCACCCATCTGCACCAGGCGGTGGAGAAGCTGGAAGTCGTGCCGTTTATGGATACGGTGAGCCACGGCGTATTTGCGACCCGTGCTCCAGCGCGGCCCAACCGGCTTGGTCTGTCCATTGTGCAACTGGTGCAGGTCAAGGGACGCATATTGTGCTTTCGCGGCAACGACATGCTGGACGGTACGCCTGTACTCGACATCAAGCCTTATGTACCCCAGTTGGATGTACGCAGCACGGAGCAAGTCGGCTGGTTTGCCCACGGGCTGCAACGTCTGCCCGGCGCAGTCTCGGATGACCGGATGTCCTGACTCGCCTCGGGCGATCCATATCTTCACTGGCCGTTGAAGCGTTTGGTAGATGACACCGCATAGGCCTGGGAGTGAAAACGCAGCACCTATGCTCTGACTGCATCTTCGGAACAGCGCTCGAGGTCTGCAATGGGGTAGAACCACCCGTTCGTAGCCAGGAAAACTGCTTTTGACCCGCCTGGTTCCAGTGATCATTGATTGCCCTTGCAAGAGCTCTGCTGAATGGCCGATCCTGGTGGTACAGCGATCACTCAGGGCACGAAAAGTCCAATGACCGCCAATGACGGCAGCCGTGCCAGTTCTCCAAAACGGGATGACTGCAGCCAGCCTGAGGCTGCCTGTCGGGCAATGATGCCGGCCTGCCGCTCTTGGACAGTCTCAGCCATTGACCAAGACCAGGCAGCAGTCATTAACGAAGTAAGGACAGGCCAATACATTGGCCTATCGAAACATAGAATCAAGCACAAAGCACGCTATGCCGCAAATCTACGCGGAAGCTGCTCTCCGCCATTTCCCTCTTTGCATTTCAGACTACGACTTCCTGCTCCTGCAACATTCGCCACATCACCTTGCCGCTGCCGCTCTTGGGCAAAGCCGTCACGAACTGCACCAGACGCGGCGCTTTGTAGACCGCCATATTGTCATGGCACCACTGGATGATCTGCTCTGCCGTCGTCGCCTCATGGCCGGCACGCAGCACGACCACGGCCTTGACGGTCTCGCCGCGATAGGCATCCTTGGCGGAGATCACGCAGGCCTCCTGAATCCCGGGATGGCGGAACATC
>Ga0067045_1005672_pt1 | contig 11960 bp, 10 predicted proteins | sample TerdegcTABiofilm_FD_59184 | JGI IMG/M metagenome (GOLD analysis project Ga0067045, IMG submission 59184) | Combined Assembly of (Gp0054472, Gp0054536) Wastewater bioreactor microbial communities from Singapore -Terephthalate degrading...
TGCACCAAATGCAAATAATTCGGCAGCTACGACATCTCAACAGCTAGGTATGGCAGCTTTAAAAGTCGCTGTGAATGCAAAATGTATTAATGAAATAAACACTTTACCAGCATGGAAAACAGCAACACGATTAATGACTGTCGAGCAGCGTGAAACTATTCAAACCAATGTATGTGGATGTGTCAGCGAAAAAGCACCGAATAGTGTAACGGCAGTAGAGCTAGCTACAGCTGCGATTGATCCTACAGCACGCGCAACAATTGTTAATCAAGTGGTTTCTGAAACAGTGAATGCTTGTGTAGCTGAAGTTCTAAACAAGTAATTACGATATAATGTAGTCATTAGGACTGAGCTTGATTCAGTCCTGATATTCATGTGAAGTTTATATCTATTTGTAATTGCATACTATTTTAATTTTTTTATATCATGAGCTTATAAAAATACTTAGAGCTAGGATCGGTTTTAAATGGATAAAAATAGATTTTAAATGTGTCGATAAAATACCCCCTATAGTTTTATTTGTAGCTAAGCTTGCTCAAGTCGTCGTAAATACAAAAAACAAAAATGTATTAAGTGGCGTTGTTGTTATAAAAACCATGAATGCTTAAGTAGCAGAAGTGCTAAAATAATATAGTTTAAATAAGTTTTAATTGGTTGCTCCGAAGCAGCTAATTTTTTGTGAGTAATATAATGTTTGTTGCTGGTGTAGATGAGGCAGGACGAGGACCTTTAGTGGGTTCAGTTGTCGCTGCTGCTGTTATTTTAGATCCAAATAATCCGATCGAAGGTTTAAATGACTCTAAAAAGTTGACTGAAAAAAAACGTGAGAAACTTTTTTTAGAAATACAAGAAAAGGCACTGGCTTGGTCGATTGCTGAAGCAACCCATGCTGAAATTGATGAATTTAATATTTTACAAGCAACTTTTTTAGCAATGCGTCGTGCTGTTGAAACATTAAAAATTCAACCTGAAAAAGTCATTGTTGATGGTAATCAAATTCCTAAAGGAATTGAGATTGCTTGTGAAGCAATTATAGGCGGAGATGCAACGCATGCTGAAATTAGTGCAGCGAGTATTTTGGCAAAAGTAACACGTGACCATCAAATGAAAGCATTGGATTTAGAATATCCAGATTTTGGTTTTGCTAAACATAAAGGTTACCCAACCAAGGCTCATTTTGAAGCAATCGCATTACATGGGGTAATAGATCAACATCGTCGTAGTTATGCACCGATTAAGAAAGCACTTGGATTATAAGAATTAAAATACTTAATCCAAAAATAATTAAAGCGACTATTATTAGTCGCTTTAATTATTGGAGAAGAATTCTGTACATTAACGATTAAAGTTATTATGTTGAGTAAAATCGCTATTCTCTTCTTCATATGAATGTTGATAGTCTTGATCAAGATGTTGTAAATGCTCATGCATAGCACGTTCATGTTGGATACGTTGGTAAATTTCCTCACGATGCACAGAAACTTCTTTTGGAGCATTTACCCCAATACGCACCTGATTGCCTTTTACGCCAAGCACAGTAACACTGACTTGATCCCCAATCATTAATGTTTCTCCGACACGACGGGTCAGAATCAGCATGTTTATCTCCTTGCTAAACGCTTAAACTTGCGACAGGGAATTCATTGTTCGAAAGCACAGCCTTAATATACAGAAAATTAGAACAGAAATATGTAAAAAACAGTTTTTTTCGTAAATTCTGTTCAGACTATCTGAAAAACCTCATGGCTTAATATAACAGAGCCACTGTAATAAAAACTATAGTGGCTCTGTTTTTTTTACTATTTACTTGAAAGTAAAAAAGTAAATATACTCAATGAGCTATTAATTAAGCACGTACACTGCTTTCGCCATGTTCACGGTCTAAACCAAAAGCTGTATGTAAACAACGTACCGCAAGTTCTAAATAGTTTTCTTCGATGATGACTGAAATTTTAATTTCAGAAGTAGAAATCATCAAAATATTAATACCTTCATCAGCTAATGCTGAGAACATTTTGCTTGCTACGCCAGCATGCGAACGCATACCAACGCCTACAATAGAAACTTTTACGATGTCATCACGAGTTACAACTTCACAACCTTCGATACTGCTTGCAGTTTGATCTAAAATTGCGTTAGCTTTTGCTAAATCGTTGCGATTAACTGTGAATGTAAAATCAGTTGTACCATCTTCTTCAACATTTTGGATAATCATATCCACTTCAATGTTGGCATCGCTGATTGGCGATAAGATTTTAGAGGCAATACCGGGTTCATCAGGAACACCCAAAATTGTTAATTTTGCTTCATCACGGTTAAATGCAATACCTGAGATAATTGGTTGTTCCATATCGTCTTCTGCCTCAGTGGTAATTAGTGTGCCTACATTTTGTTTGAATTCGTCATCAAATGCGCCATCATCATCATTATCAAAGCTTGATAATACACGTAATGGAACTTGATATTTACCAGCAAATTCAACAGAGCGAATTTGTAAAACTTTTGAACCTAAAGATGCCATTTCAAGCATTTCTTCAAAAGAAATACGATCAATTTTCTTCGCTTTAGGTGCAACGCGAGGATCAGTGGTGTAAACACCATCTACATCGGTATAAATTTGGCATTCATCAGCTTTCAATGCCGCAGCAAGTGCAACACCTGACGTATCAGAACCACCACGACCTAAAGTAGTGATATTGCCGTTGGCATCAAAACCTTGGAAACCAGCAACAACAATGACACGACCAGCATCTAAATCAGTGGTCATGACATCAGTATCGATAGATTCAATACGTGCTTTGGTAAAAGCGCTATCTGTTTTAATACCAACTTGACGACCTGTATATGACTTAGCTTCTACACCAATTGAATTAAGTGCCATAGCTAACATCGAAATCGTTACTTGTTCACCCGTTGACACCATTTGATCTAATTCACGTGGGTCTGGGGTGCTGGTAATGGCTTTAGCAAGCGCAAGTAAGCGGTTAGTTTCACCACTCATTGCTGATACAACCACAACCACTTTATGGCCATGGTCATGCCAGCGCTTGACACGACGAGCAACATTTAAAATGCGCTCAGGAGTACCCATTGAAGTACCGCCATATTTTTGAACGATTAATGCCATAACTATCCTTACCAATTAAACAAGTCTAACGACTTAAGGCACTTACACATATTTGAAGACCAGAATTAACTGGAAACTTCAACATACCACGCAACTCGTAAACTTCTCCTTTGTTAGAGGTAGGAAGTCTATATTGATATTTTCTCTCAGACAGTTTAATTGCCTGAATTTTGCCTTCGGAATTCCATAATTTCATTCCTATCAATGATTTAAACTCAACCAGAGACGTTTAAAGCGAATCGTTACAGCTTTTGTTACTGTAATTCGATTGAATAATTCAGTATTGATTATATTTCTTTCAACATAATCAAATGGCATAAACTCACAATAGGGCAGCGGTTTGGTTAGTACACTAAACTGATAAAAGTATTCGCATTAACTGTTTAACTCAAAAAACCGAACATCCTAGAATTCGTTTATGCATTACACTTATTGTTCAAGCCAAGCAGGAAGAGCAGTCATCACTTGATCAAACTTGTCATTTAATGGTGCGCCACCTTGTGCTAAATCTGGTTTACCACCACCTTTACCACCAAGTTCTTGAGCTAAGTGCTTGATAATGTCGCCTGCTTTTAACGTGGAAGCATATTGCTTAGCGACAGACGCGATTAAACTCACTTTGTCACCTTCAATGCCAGCTAAAATAATGACTGCATCTTCTAATTTTGATTTTACACTGTCATGAAGATTGCGTAATGATTTGGCATCTAAACCTTTCACTGATGTGATAAGTGTTTGACGGCCAGCAATTTCTTTGACTTGATCTAAAAGTTCAGCCGCTTGGAAGCTTGCTAACTTTTGGTTCAATTGCTCGATTTGCTTTTGAAGACTTGATGCAGTTTCAACAATCGCTTCAACTTTCTCAACTGTTTGGTCTTTTTGAGCTTTCAATAAACCGTTGATGGTTTGGATATCAGTTTCTGCTTTTTGGACAGCTTCTAGTGCTTTTGTGCCAGTCACAGCTTCAATACGACGTACGCCCGCAGCGACACCACCTTCGGATGTGATTTTGAACAAACCAATGTCACCCGTGCGTTTAACGTGTATACCACCACACAGTTCGATTGAGAAGTTCTTATCTTCAATCACTGAACCCATTGAAAGTACGCGAACTTCTTCGCCATACTTTTCACCAAACAGCATCATCGCACCTTTGGCTTTTGCTGACTCGATATCAAGTAATTCAGTCGTTACAGGACTATTTGCAATCACTTCAGCATTGACTAAACGCTCAATCTGTTGCAATTGTTCAAATGAAACAGGTTGGTCATTGGCAAAGTCAAAACGTAAAATGTCGCTTGCAACAAGTGAACCTTTCTGCTGAACGTGCTCACCAAGAATTTGACGTAAAGCCGCATGTAGAAGGTGAGTCGCTGAGTGATTACGCGCTGTTGCAGCACGAATATCTGCTTTAACCGTTGCTTCAACGTTTTGAGTTGATTTCAGGCTACCCATGGTCACGATGCCTTGATGAACAAAAGCACCACCAGATTTTTTAGTATCTTGTACTTCAAAGATACCAGTATCGTTCTTGAAGATACCTGTGTCACCAATCTGACCACCGCTTTCTGCATAGAAAGGAGTTTGGTTCAATACGATCAGTGCTTCGTCACCTTCGTTGATTTCATCAACTTGAACGCCTTCTTTATAGATTGCAACAATTTGACCTTGACCTTGAGTTGCATCATAGCCGTCAAATTGAGTTTCGCCTTCAACTTTTACAATGCTGTTATAGTCAACTGCAAATTTACCAGCATCACGTGCACGTTGGCGTTGAGCAGCCATTTCAACTTCAAAACCAGCTTCGTCAATCGTCAGATCACGTTCACGTGCAATATCAGCAGTTAAGTCAGTTGGGAAACCGTAAGTATCATAAAGTTTGAATACAGTTTCGCCTGCAATTACATTACCTTTCAGTTGCGCTAATTCACCTTCTAATAACTTTAAGCCTTGCTCAAGTGTTTTAGCGAATTGCTCTTCTTCTTTTAGTAGTTGCGCTTCGATGCGTGTTTGATGTGCAGCAAGTTCTGGATACGCTTCACCCATCACTTCAATTAGCGGCTGCAACATCTTGTAGAAGAATGAACCTGTTGCACCTAACTTGTTACCATGACGTACTGCACGACGAATGATACGACGCAACACATAACCACGTCCTTCATTAGAAGGATTTACACCATCAGCAATCAAGAAAGAACATGAACGGGCATGATCCGCAATAACTTTAAGAGATGCAGGATATTCAACTGGTTTATTTTGTGCTTTTGCTTCAGCTTCAATTGCTGTGGTATCTAAACCAATGATGTCAGCTGCTGCTTTTAATAAGTGTTGAAACAAATCAATTTCATAGTTTGAATTGACGTGTTGAAGTACTGCAGAAATACGCTCCAAGCCCATGCCTGTATCTACAGATGGTGCTGGAAGAGGGTGCATCACACCATCCGCAGTACGGTTAAACTGCATAAATACGTTGTTCCAGATTTCGATGAAACGGTCACCATCTTCTTCAGGAGAGCCAGGTAGACCACCCCAAATATGGTCGCCATGATCATAGAAAATTTCAGAACATGGACCACATGGGCCTGTGTCACCCATTGCCCAGAAGTTATCAGAAGCGTATAGACCGCCTTTATTATCACCAATACGGATAATACGTNCTGCATCNATNCCGATNTCTTTATTCCAAATATCAAAAGCTTCATCGTCTGTATGNTAAACAGTGACGTATAAACGATCTTTTGGTAAGCCTAACCATTGTTCGCTGGTTAAAAATTCCCAAGCAAATTTCAATGCATTTTGTTTGAAATAATCACCAAAAGAGAAGTTACCTAACATTTCAAAGAAGGTATGGTGACGTGCAGTGTAGCCTACATTGTCGAGGTCATTGTGTTTACCGCCCGCACGAACACATTTCTGAGATGAAACTGCGCGTACATAATCGCGCTTTTCGAGCCCCAAAAAGCAATCTTTAAACTGGTTCATACCTGCGTTGGTAAACAGCAAAGTAGGATCGTTGGCGGGAACGAGTGAGCTCGAAGCGACACGTGTATGCCCTTGCGATTCAAAGTAACGCAAAAATGCTTCACGAATTTCAGCTGATGTCATAAAACGAGTACTCACAACCAAGCGTCCATAATTTTAAAGGTGCTAAATTATAACGGAAAATACCTATCCGACCAACGATTTTACAAGCAATATCATATAAAACTGTGATTAAGCTAAAAATCTATATTCAACAGCGCGCTTCATGTTTTACCATATAGCATATAAATGATGATGTTTTTATGAATAAGGGCTCTGCATGCAACGTATCGCTATCAATGGATTTGGTCGAATTGGTCGAAATGTATTACGTGCATGGTTTGAAAATCCAAAACAGTTTCAATTTGAAATCGTTGCAATCAATGATATTGCGGATGTCCAAACCTTAGTTCATTTATTTAAATATGACACGACTCACGGACGCTTTGCAGGGCAAGTTGAAATTCAAATTGAAAATGCAGATATTTTTCTTAATATTCAATCCAATCAGCGTCAGTTAAAACTTCAAGTTTTTAAACAATCCGAGCCTGAGTTATTGCCTTGGAATAATTTAAATATCGATGTTGTACTTGAATGTACAGGCTTGTTTCGTTCAAGAGTTGATGCAACCAAGCATATTAATGCGGGTGCGAAACGCGTCATTATCGGTGCTGCACCTTTTGACTCAGTGGATGCTGCTATCGTGTATGGTGTCAATCACAATGATGTGAAATCAGCTGATCAGATTATTTCAAGTGTGTCTTGTACCACACAGGCATTAGTGCCATTGGTTAAAATAATTGATGATGCTTTTGGTATTGATACTGCGTTAATGACTGAAATTCATGCAGTTACAGCAGATCAATCTGTTTTAGATCATGCCCATCGTGATTTACGACGTGCACGTGCTTCGGGTCAAAATATTATCCCTACGACTTCAAGTGCATTAGGTGCTTTAAAACAAGTCATGCCAAAAATGGAAAATCGAATTGATGGATATTCAATTCGAGTACCCACAATAAATGTTGCAGCTATTGATCTCACTTTTGTTTCGCATTCACCGATCACTGTGCATAAAGTTAATGAGGTTTTGACTAAAGCGGCTCAATTTGATTATGCGCAAATTATGCAAGTAACGAATGAGGATCTAGTCTCTAGTGATTTTAATCATTCACCCTATTCTTTAATTGTTGATTTGACACAAACCATGGTGGTTGGGCATCAAGCTAAGGTTTTTGCGTGGTACGATAATGAGTGGGGTTATGCAAATCGCCTTTTAGATTTGTGTGAGTCATTTTGTGATTAAATCTTTATAAAAATTCATTTGGGGGATAAAAATGACATTAATATTGATTTGGGGTTTTATTATATTGCTTGCAGTTGCGATTGCTTTCTTGTTTTGGTTTCAGTTTAAAAGCAATAATTTGGTTCAAAGTACTGAACAGGTTCTTCAATTGGAAGAGAAAGTGATTCATTTAGAATTACATTTAAAAAAAGGGTTGGAGATCATGCAAGATATGGCTAAAAAAATGCATGTTCAGCAAGAGGTTTTAGATAAAACGATTGCAAATATTGCAGCTTTAGAAAATCAGAACGCTGAGTTGGTGAATGTTTTGGAAATCGTTGTTAAAAATAACGCTAAAAAATAATAATTTAAAATCTTAAAATTTATTGTTTGGTTTAATAAATCACTTTGTTATGATTCGAGATGCTTAATAATTTATAAATGTATCAGGATTATATGGACACTATTTCAAAAAAGATAACAGGATGCTTTGTTTTATTTTCTGGATTACTCTTAACTGCTTGTGGTGGAGGTGGGGGAAATTCGCAAGCAAAGAGTACTGAAAGTGATGAAGCAATCTATCAAGTATATTATCAAAAACCGATTATATCCGAGGGTTATATTCCTGAGTCTTTTGAAATCACCAAGTATTCTATAAAAAATAATGAAATCAACTTTACAAAATCGCGTAATCAACCATTAACTGAACGTATTCTGACTGAACAGAAAGTTTTTGAAATAAATACACCTCAAACAAATACTTTAAAGAAAATTTCACCTACGGTTTGGACATATGAACGTCTACCTGAACTTAAACAGAATCTAAATTTTGAACTAGTAAATTTAGGTGGGGAAAATATATTTGATCGTGTGCTGCCAGGCTATCGTGATAATATTGATTTCAACAAGATGGATGAGCGTTTTAATAAAGAACTCATTGCCTTTAATCAACATTATAAAAATTCAGTTTTTCCAAATGGAAGTATTTGTTATCGGCTAAAGCAAACACAATGGAATCAGCCTTATATTGAATCTTTCTCCACATTTAATTCATTTCCATCATTTAAGGAACAGAAACAGCAAATTCTTTCTCGTTACAATAACTTGGCTGAAAATAAAAAGTACTTCAAGCTTATAGATACTCAATGGCATGGCTATAACTTAATTTCTTTAGAGAATTTAGAAACAGGCAAAACACAAAGTGAGCTTGGAAATAGTGAAGATCAAACTGCCAACATTCAATTTATTCCAAGCACTTTGTGGGATGTAGATAAAAATTTAGCTTATGAGCAAAGCCATCTTCTTCAAGCTTCTGATCCTGAAAATTCGATTGAGAATTTATTTGTACATGAGCAAAAAATGGAAATTGCCAAGCTTGAAAAAAGTTGCTTTGCATATAATTCAACAGCAATTAATGCTGTAAAAAAGTTAAATCTGATCAATTGGAAACAAGGGGATAGTTCAGGTATTGGGCAGTTCTTTGGAATGAGAACTTGGATTTTTGAGCCAAATTCCTAGTAATAATCTATTGAAATTATTAGTTAATCATGTAAAGGCTGTTTATTTTTTATAAGGTGGAATAAGCAGTTTTTCTTCAAATTCTCAGGTGCATCATGTAAATCTTCATGCTACACTACGCTGAATCGGGCATTCACCCGATTTTTTTATGTGGTTGCTTTTTACGTAGATCGTTCTGCGTTAAACAGATTTTAGGTTTGAAACATGACCATTTCAGAGACATGGTTGCTCCCTGATGGGGTAGCAGATGTATTGCCCGAACAAGCGCAAGTGGTTGAAACTTTGCGTCGAGAAGCTTTAGATTTCCTCGCAGTTCGAGGTTATCAATTGGTTTATACACCATTTATTGAATACATCGAATCGTTGTCTTCATTATCAGAATCCAATCAAGATTTAGATTTAGTCACCTTTAAAGTTATAGATCAACTTTCTGGGCGCTTGCTTGGTGTGCGTGCGGATATGACACCGCAAGTTGCGCGTATTGATGCACATGTTCGTCCGATCGAAGGTGTGGCTCGTTATTGCTATGCAGGTACAGTCCTTCATACAAAACCGCAAAATTTCAATGCAACACGTGCGCCTTTACAGTTAGGTGCTGAACTATATGGTCATAACAGCATCGAAGCAGATGTTGAAATGATTGATGTGATGTTGGCTTTAATCGAACATACGCATAATTTGCATGGTGTTCATTTGGATTTAGGTCATGTTGGTTTATTCCGTAGTTTAGTAAAACGTGCTGGACTAAATAAAAACACTGAAAGCGTACTTTCTGATTTATATCAGCGTAAAGCTTTACCAGAGCTAGAAGAATTTACTAAAGATTTAGCAATGGGAACAGATTTTTATGCTTTAGGTCGGTATGCCAGTGATTTAGATGCATTACAGACACACCTAAGCCAAGATATTTTAAATGATGTCGAGTTTAAAAATGAATTCGATGCATTGAAAACAACATTTACACAAATTCAATCACGTTGGCCAAATTTAAATATTGGTATTGATGTGATTGAATTGCGTAGTTATCACTATCATACAGGTTTAATGTATGCCATTTATGCGCCAAACCGCGCTGCGCCACTTGCTCAAGGCGGTCGTTATGATGGAATTGGTGAGCATTTTGGGCGTTCACGTCCAGCAACAGGATTTAGTTGTGATTTATATGCTTTAGGTGCAACACAATTTGTTGAAATTGAAACAATTGTTGCGCCAAAAGGTAGTGATCAAGATTTATTAAATGCGATTGCAAAGACACGTAGCCAAGGTTTATGTGTGGTGCAATTGCTAGGTAATGACGATTTAAGCTCAGTACCATATGCGACCCACCAAATGGTGTTTCAAAATGGTCAATGGGTGATTGAGAAAATTTAATTGCCGAGCTAAAGGCTTGGTTTCCAATTTTAACAGCATGATGTAATGAGGCTATTATGGGCAAAAATGTTGTGGTACTTGGTACCCAATGGGGCGACGAAGGAAAAGGTAAAATCGTCGACCTGCTCACAGATCAAGCGGCTGCGGTCGTACGCTATCAAGGCGGACATAACGCAGGGCATACTCTTGTCGTAGGTGGTAAGAAGACTGTATTACACCTCATTCCATCAGGTATTTTACGTGAAAACGTATTGTGCTTAATCGGGAATGGTGTCGTTCTTTCTCCTGAAGCGCTAATCAAAGAAATGGCAATCTTGGAGCAAGAAGGCGTACCTGTTAAACAACGTTTACGTATTTCTCCAAACTGTCCACTTATTTTGCCGAATCACATTGCACTTGATCAAGCACGTGAAAAGAAACGTGGAAATGCGAAGATTGGTACGACAGGTCGTGGTATCGGTCCTGCATACGAAGATAAAGTTGCGCGTCGTGCTGTACGCGTTGCAGACTTAATTCGCGGTGGTGCGTTACTTGAAGAAAAACTTCAGGAAATGTTAGAGCTACATAACTTCCAACTTTCGCAATTCTATGGCGTTGAAGAAGTTAAATTTGAAGATGTACTGGCACTTTGTAACGAATGGCGTGAAGTACTTGCGCCATTAGTGATTGATGTGACTAAAGTGCTACATGATTACCGTAAAGAAGGTAAGGCAATCATGTTTGAAGGTGCGCAAGGGTCATTACTTGATATCGATCACGGTACTTATCCTTATGTAACAAGTTCGAACACAACTGCTGGTGGTGTGAGTTCAGGTTCAGGTATGGGTCCATTACATTTAGATTATGTATTGGGTATTACTAAAGCATATACAACACGTGTTGGTGCTGGTCCATTCCCAACCGAGTTACATTATGATGCATCTACTGATACAGGTGATGCTATTGGTCGTCATTTAGGTACTGTCGGACATGAGTTTGGTGCGTCTACTGGTCGTCAACGTCGTTGTGGTTGGTTCGATGCTGAAATCTTACGCCGTTCGGTTGAAGTAAACTCATTATCTGGTATTTGCTTGACTAAACTTGATGTATTGGATGGTTTGGAAGAAATTAAAATCTGTGTTGGTTATGAAGATGTTGATTCAGGCTGTGCAGGTTCTTCTGATGCGATTTCATTTGAAAGTTTAAAACCGATCTATGAATCAATGCCGGGTTGGAGTGAATCAACTGTTGGCTTAACTCAAATTGATCAACTTCCTGCAAATGCGTTGGCTTATGTAAAACGGATTGAGCAGTTAATTGAATGTCCAATTGATATCGTTTCAACTGGTCCTGATCGTGCAGAAACAATTGTATTACGTCATCCATTTTCAGCATAAGCTGATGTGTTGATTGAAAAGCTCTCATGAATTTGAGAGCTTTTTTTATGGAAAAATTTTAAAAAATCGAAGACAACATGACATTAAAATTGATTGCCGAAGACTTTATTCAACCAGAACACCTTAATGCAGTTTTACCTCTGTATCAGGAGCTTGTTAAGAAAACTAGATCTGAATCAGGTTGTATTGCTTATGATCTTTATCACGATCACAAACAGAAAGGACATTTTGTTTTTATTGAAGAATGGATGAGTCGCGAAGC
>Ga0067045_1031573_pt1 | contig 11958 bp, 3 predicted proteins | sample TerdegcTABiofilm_FD_59184 | JGI IMG/M metagenome (GOLD analysis project Ga0067045, IMG submission 59184) | Combined Assembly of (Gp0054472, Gp0054536) Wastewater bioreactor microbial communities from Singapore -Terephthalate degrading...
TACACCCTGAGCACGTGGATGGAGCCCTGCGACGAGCTCGAGACCATGGGCCGCAATGACACGCCCGCGACTGCATCGCCGCTGGAGCTTGGAGAATGGGTGCGTGCCAATATCATGCCCCGGGGTGACGACGACTGGTACCAGATCCAACTCGACTTCCCCGGCGTCCTGCGGGTGGAGCACCTGCCGCACCCGCTCTGGACGCGACTGGTGCTCTGCAACGAAAAGGGAGTGCAGATCGCGCACCTCGGCGTCACCGGCGGAGGCGCCAACTGGGAGATTCCGCTGGCGTCGGGCCAGTACTTCCTGGTCGTTCGCGAATTCAGCGACAACGGCAGCCACCCCAGTCCTTACTCCGTCCGGGCAGTCCTCAAGCGCGCCGAGCCACAGGAAAAGGAGCCCCTGGCCACAGATCCGATCCGCACTCTCGCGCCCGGCGAGGCGCAGGCGTTCTACCTCGATCAACGGGGCGACAAGGACCACTTTGTGTTTAACGTGGCCAACGAGGGCAAGTTTCGGATCACCATCATCAAACCGGGGACGCTCTGGGTGCGGGCGTTCCTGTTTGACGACCGCACCGGGGAACAGCTTGCGGAGTGGGGCATCACCGGCGGTTTCCACACGGAGTTGGAGGCCAAGGGCGCTACGCGGTACCGGCTGCGGATACAGGAATTCAATGACAATGGCGCGTCTCCGGAACCGGGATTCGTCAAGTTCGACCTGGAGGACAGACCCATTGGCGCGGACCGTGTGACGGCGCAGGCCGATCCTTTCGACCCGACGCTGGTCAGCTTCGCCCGGGCCGAGCTCGGCAATGCCCAGCGTGCCGCCGCGGTGCAGGTGGATGCCAACTCGGACGGCACTCCCGATGTGGACATCCCGGCGGATGCCCCTGCGACGTTCCGCTATCCGGCAGAGGGCCTGTACAAGGCTACAGTGGTCATGGAGACGGGACAGGGCGCCAGGACCCGGATGCCGATCTGGGTCGAAGCAATTGGGCCGAAGCGCCGTAAGGGCGTCTATGTGCGTGTGGACAACCCCGGCGAAGGGCAGGTGGTGGATGCGGACATTCCCGCCCAGGCCCGGGCCATGAGCTGGTCCGGCGCGAAGATCGCCCGTGTGTCCTTCAGCGTCGATGGCCGCGCAATCGAGACCGACTACGCGCCGCCCTTCGAAGCGCACATTCCCTGGCGCGATCTGATGGGCGAGAAGCACACCCTCGCCGTGACCGCCGCTGACGAAAGTGGCCTGCAGACAACGGTGAAGCGGGAGTTCAGCGTGTCGGAGTACTTCGACCTCACTCCCACTGATGCCGCCGTGGTTACCGGCAATGCGGTCCGCGTGAGTTGGATCGGCCGGGACTTCGGGCCAACGCGGGTCCGCTACCGTGCCAAGGGCGATGAGGCCTGGCAGGACGCAGTGGGGGACAATGGCCGGGAGCACGCAGTTCTCCTGACGGGCCTCGAACCCGGGCAGGCGTACGAGTTCCAGCCCATCGGGCGGGGAGAACCTGGGCCGGTGCGCACCGTGACCCGGGTGAAGGGCCTGGCCTTCGGCCGCACGCGCTATGGCGCGACGATCAACCGAGACTACGACCAGCGCGTGCCGATCTCCGTGCGCAATCACGCTGAGCAGCCGATGATGGTCAAGCTCGTCTGCGGCAGGCCCGCCGATCCTGACCTGCTCCTGGGCTTCGTGGGCGAAGGTTCCGAAGGCAAGCCTTTCAGCCTGGAGCCCGGCGAAGAGCGGGAGTTCATGCTGGTCTTCAGCGCCCAGGACGTCTGCACCCCCAATCACACGGTCCCGGTGCGAATCACCTCGGATAGCGGGTACTCAGACGAGGCGGAGGTAGCGGTCGAGGTGCGCCTGCCCGAAGTCAAGCTGGTCTGGGAGGAGCTTGGCCCGGATGAATCCGGAACGGGGATGAAGCTCAGGCTCACCAATGCGGGTGACAACCTGACCGACCTTTCTCTTGCCAGCGACAACGAGCGACTGGCCGTTGATCCAGCGGTGGACCACGGCGTCTTCCCCGCCGGGCAATCCATGGAAGTGCTCGCGCGCCCAGTGCTGTTCGAGGGCTACACCGGCGTCAAGGGCAACGTGATCGCCTCCGCCCTGCGGAAGCCCACCTCTCACCCCGTTGAACTGGCGCTGAAGGAAGGCGAGCAGGTGTATGCGGTGGATCTCGCGCCCACCGACACCGGGGACGCGGGAGCTTACGATGATTCGGATCTCATGGGTGCCCGGGCATTGGCCGGGGCGCTGTTGAACCCGTCGGTGGTGGATTGGTCCGCGAAGCAGTCCCCGAAAGACACTGACGGCGACGGCAGGCCGGACCGCTGGAACGTGGTGGATGAGATCGAGGGCATCACGTGGGTGGCCGATGACACCGACGGGAATGGCGAGGTGGACTTCGTCCACGCGGACATCGGCAATGACGGGCAGTTCGACTACTCGGGCATCAAGACCGAGACCGGCTGGGACCGCACGAACATGCTGGAGACCTGGCTGGAAATGGATTTCAAGCTGCCGGGCTCTCGCGATAGCTACGAAAAACACAATGTTGACGTGGTAATGAACGGCACGGTGGTCGGCAGGCTGCAGGACATGCTACCCGAGGGCAACTACACCTTCAAGGTGCCGCCGACGGCCATCCAGTTCGGAGCCGACGGGTCCCCCAGCGGGAATGTGGTGGAGATACAGTCCACCCACCTGCGCGGCGGGCATTACGTGGTGAGCAGCAACTTCCAGCTCAACGCGCGGCTTACCAACACCCGCGCACTGACCATCGCAACATCCCGGGAGGAGGCGGTGCAGAAGGTCCGTGAAGAGAACAGCATCGTCGCGGACAAGCCCGATTTCGCGCTGTCGTCTTCCGAGATCCGTGCCGAGGGAGAGGTGAAAGGCGGCGCCGAAGTGCCGATCAGCATTCCGCTGCGCAATCTCGGCGCGGTCCCCGGATACTGCGTGGGCGTATCGCTGCAGGTCGCGGATCCGGGGCAGACCCCGGCGGAAGTGGACTTCAAATGCTTCGAGTACATCCCGGCCAGCGGCTCCACGCCCGTTCGGCTTATGTGGAATGCAACCCCCGGCGAGCACCGGTTGCGCATGGTCGTGGACCCGGAAGGGACAGCGCAGGATGCAAATCCCGGCAATAACGAGGCATATATCACCCTCACAGTCCCCGGCGATGCAGGACAGCCGACACTCAAGGTGCTGGAGCCTGCCGACGGGGCAACGGTCCAGAACCCGGTGGTTCCGCTCAAGGTTGAGGCCACAGATGACGTGCGCATCGCCCGGGTGAGCGTGTCCGTGGACGGCGGGCTCTGGTCGCCGCTGGGGTTCCTTGGCGGCGCATACGAGGCGAAGTCGCTCCTGCAACCCGGTCAGCACCGGCTGACCTTCCGCGCCGTGGACGGCAGCGGCAATGCGGCCACCCAGACATGTTCAGTGACCGTCAATGCGGCAGCCCCGGAGGTGCGGATCGACGAACCGGGCGCGGGTGCGCGCATCGACAGCCGGACCGCGAAGATGCGCGTGACATGTGCGCCCGACTGCGTGGTTGTCGGCGCGCGCTCCAACGGCGGGCCATGGGTGACCGCGAAGCCGGTTCAGGGCAGGGCGCAAGTGGCTGTCGGCCTGTCTTTTGGCAAGAACACGTTGGAGGTCTTCGCCGCCAACGCGAAGGGCCTGCGAGGCAGCGCAACGGTGGACGTGGAATGCACGAAGCAGCGCGACGAGCCGAAGGAGGAGCCCAAGGAGCCGGGAGGCCAGGGTGGTGCGGGTGCGCAGGGGCAGGGTGGGGGCCGGCAGCCTGCGGGCGGAGATGAACCGGGAGACGAAGGCGAGATCGGCGGCCCTCCCGGGACCACCGTCGACGTGGATGGCGTCGGCCCTGTGGACGTCTCACAGGCCGGCAACCAGGTGATCCCGCCGGAAGGCGCGCCTCTTGGGGACGGTGGCGCTGGCGGCGGAACGGCTGAGGGTGAGACTGGCGAGGAGATCGCCGACGAGCCGTTGCCCGAAATCAGCCCCGAAGATGACGCGATCCTGGAGGAACTCGAGAACTCGCCTCTGGATGAGACTGAGACCGAAAGCGAGGTCTACGACGGCACAGGCGGGGATGAGGTTCTGCCCGACGACATCACCGTCCCGCCGCTGGAGCAGGGCGTGCCACCGCACGTGATCGCCAGTGGCCCGGGGTTCCAGTGGGACTGTGACGCGGCCCCGGTCCAGGCGCCGCCGGGATCCGACCCCGGCCTGCTCCCACCGCGGCCCACAGCGCGGCCAAGGGGCGGTTGCGTCTGCGTCCAGCAGCGCCAGTCCGACTGGTACTGCACGAACCGCCCGAAGGTGCGTGTTAAGTTCCGCCTGCCTGACAAGCTCAAGCGCTACGGCGAGCACCTGAAGCCCGGCTCCAAGGAGTTCTTCGAGGAGATGGGTAAGCTCCTGGCGCGCCTGAAAATGCAGGGCGTGGACACAACCAACATCGAGAAGATGTGGAAGGTCATGCGGGAGCGGGCCGGGAGGGTGCAGTCGCCCGAGGAGCTTCCCGGCTGGCTGCAGTCCTTCGGCCTGAGCAGCGGGCCGACCGGTGACCCGGCCAAGGACAAGGACTGGCAGGAGAAGATGAAGAACGCCGCGGACGCCTGGATGCTGAAGCTCCTTGCATCGGGCGACCCGGAGATGATCGCGGCGGGCGTCAAGGCCCGTCTGGAGGCTCTGGGACAGTTTGACCAGGCTGCTCAGGAGGCCGCTGAAGCAGCGATCATCCAGATCCAGGCCAACCAGAAGATTACCGAGCAGGCCATCAGCATGCTGCCCGCGGCCGGTCTGGTCTTCGACAGCGTGGCCTACTTCGGCTACAACGGCGAGAGTCTGTCCGGCGAGCAGATCACCGCCGGCCGGATGGCGTTCAACGCGCTGTTCACCATCGGGCCATACGGGATCGCGAAAGCCCTCCAGACCGTGAAGGGCCGGCAGATCCTGGCGGCCATCGGCAACAAGGCGGCCCTGTGGGGAGCGGCGGGTGAAGCGAAGCTCGCGCAAGTCCTGGGGATGGAACAGGCGAACCTGCACCAGGGCCTGAAATGGATCTGGGAGGGGCTCACCAAGGAGCGACACCTGTGGGGGGGCCGGGCATCCAACGCCGCGAAGGCCAGTGGAATCACGCTTGCCCGGCAGCGAGAGGCGGCCCGCACGGCTGAGCGGCTCATGCGCAAGGTCGACGAAAAGATGGCGAACAGGCTGATCGACCGAATCGCGAAGACCACCGACCGCAAGGAGTTCCGCAAGCTGGTGGCCCAGCTTCAGCAGAACAAGACAGCACAGGCGCTGATCAACAACCCGAAGATCCCTGACTCCCTGCGGCTGCGGGTGAACCGGACCATCACCGCCCAGAACCGCCTGGTGGACATGAAGACCATCAAGGAACTGCGCAACTCGCCCGGTGTGCAGAAGGCCGTGTCGCACTATGCGCAGAAGCTCAACTGCCCCGAAGAGCAGATCTTCGTGCGAGCCAGGCAGATCACGGGCAACAAGGCCGCCAAGGTCGGGCGTGACCGGGACGTATGGTACGAGGTGTGCCGCAAGCGCCCCGACGGCACGATCCAGAAGCTGCAGGATGTGCACCATGACATCGTCAAACCAATCTACGACAAGAACCTGCGCTCCGTAACCGGGAAGTACATGGGAGGCGCGGAACTGGGGGTGGACGACCTCGACCATGCCATCACCGGGCGCTGGAACCCCGAGACGTACAACACGGGGAAGGTCGATCCGCAGCGGCTCGTGAACAAGGAGACCGGGGAGATTCTGGCCGCCGCGGCCGCCGGCGACGAGGAGGCCATGGCCATCGCCAGAGAGCTTGCTGGGCACGCCGACGACCTCGGCGACACCGCGGCGCTCAAGGTGCTGGAGCGCGTTGAGAAGGCCAAGAAGCTGAGGGAAGCCGGGAGGATCATGGAGGCCGAGCGCGAACTGGCCGAGGGCATGCGGCAGGCGACGAAGGAGTTCGACCGCCACGTGCAGCCGTACCTGGATGCCATCGCGAAGTCCAAGGGGCTGACGCCGGAGCAGGCGAGGGCACTGGTTCCGCCGCGGCTGCAGCAGGCTATCGACCAGATGCGCCTGGCCGAACAGAGTCTGGATGCGGGCGGCATGGCGGCCAGCGAGGTGGAGTCCGTCATCAACTCGCTGACCTGCAGCAAGGGGCTATCCAGGACGCCGGTGGGCACCGAGACGGTGGCGGGCGACCTGTCGTCCTTCATCAAGATGCTGTACAAGTACGGCCTGAAGACCCAGTAAGGCAGGTCACAGCACGCAACCTATGCGCGCAGCAGCCAGTCCAGGTCGAAGCGCGCCAGGCGCACGGAGCGGTCATCGCCTCCGTCGGTGACGCGCCCGCATTCGTAGAAGCAGAGCACGGTCCCGTCCGGGAGTACCTGCAGATCCGAGTACCCGGACGGGCCGTCTTCCAGTACCCGCGAGACCGGCCAGGTCTCGCCGTCGTCGTAGCTCAGCTTGACGCTCACGCGCTTGCGGTCGTAAGCCCAGGTCGCGAACTCCTTCTCGAGGTTGTCCGGGTTCGCGAACAGGATGATTCCCGGGCCGTCCGGCGTGGGCCAGCTGTGGCGCACCATGGAGGCCATGCAGATCGGCTCCAGCAGCGCCTCATCCCACCGGAAGCTGCTCCAATTCGCGACCCCGTCCGGGCTGATCGCAGTCAGCCGGCGCGGGTAGCCCCCGTCATTACGCATGTTGAACAGCACCGAACCATCCGCACGTTCCACCATCACCGTTTCGCTGGGGTCTATCGCTTCGTGTCCCGCAACCTGGTCTGCGTTGCGGCAGACGATCTCCCCACGCTGCCAGGTTTTCCCGTGATCGTCGCTGTAGATGAGGGTGACCGCTGAGGGCCTGTGGCCGCGGTGGCCTGCGCCGAACTCCGCTCCGGTTCCCTCGGACAGCCAGACGGGCACGATCAGACGCCCATTGCGCAGTTGGGTGCCGTGACCGGGCCCCGTGGCACAGACGGTCCATGGGTAGTCGGAGCGGAACTCATCGAAGGTGCCGGTGATCTCTTCCGGGGCGCTGAAACTCCCACCGTCGTCACCGCTGTGGCACCGGAAAACCCGGGCGTAGTCGTGGCAGAAGAGCGCATGGAGCGCGCCTGTGTCGCGGTCGGCCACCATGGAGCAATTGTTCATGGGGCCCGGGCCGTAGTCGGCGTTGGATGCGAGGACCGTGGGCGCGCCCCAGGTCATGCCGCCGTCGGTGCTGCGGCGCATGCACAGGTCGCTGTCGTCATAGTCGCCGCCGTGCCCCCGCCGGGCTTCCACGGTGGCCACAAGCGCGCCGCCCGGCGAGACCACGAGGGTCGGGATTCTGCAGTTGTGATACCCGTACTCACCCGCGCGGAACAGGTCTTGTTTCTCGAGCATGGTTCTCTCTCCCGGATACCAGGGACTTCGCCGCGCCCGCAGCCCGCAGCCTCACGTATTCTCATCCCCGGCCGCTAACCTTGCGGCGCAATCGGGGCACATGCCGTGGGTCACGCCTACCCTCAACTGGTCGCTCAGGTAGTCTTCGAGGGATTGCCATTCTCCCTCCGGGGCTCGGACCTTCCTGCACCACGCACAGATTGGCACCAGGCCTGAACGCTCAACGAACTCTGGCACATCCTGCAGCGTGAGAGTGGCGAGCCGCCTGCCGTTCCAGGTGAAACCCGACGCCGTGACGAGGCAATGCGTGTATGCATCGGTCACCCAGGCGGCGCGGTTGATGTAGGCCGTGCCGCGTGACACCCCGCCGGTTGCACAGGCTTCCTTCACGGCCCTGCGGATCGCGCAGTCGCGACAGTGCTTGTCTCGCCCGCAGCCGCCCTCGGTCTCCAGAGAGTGGGTGCAGTAGAAGACCTCGCCGCAGCGCCGGTTGATGAGGACCTTGCGGTCGTGGCAGAGCATCTCAATGCCCATCGGGTTCGCGTACAGGATTCGCAGGTCGTCGTCAATGATGAACAGGGGCACGGGGATCGCCTCGACCATCAGCTTGAGCAGGTCGAGGTCGACCTCGCAGGACGGTTGGTTCACGGTCTGGTTCCTCCGGAGGGTATCATGGCACGCACGCCGCCGGACCCAAGCGGGGCCCCCCGGGGCCGGTTCGACTGAGACTTCACTCAACGCGGATGACGTAGGTATGCGTTCCCGCTCCCGGAGCTTTGGGATCGGGGTTCCACCGGTTCAGACTGAGCACGAACTCCCCTGTCTTCTCGTCTTCGATGAGGTTGTAGTTGGAAAGTTGCATGTCTGGCGGGTCCTCGGCATTGCGGTCGTCGATGATGGTGACCGTCTCCCGGCGCAGGCAGAGGGTTTCCTCGTCGACTTCTCCGATGACCAGCGGGTACCGGGGCCAGTTGCCTCTGGGCAGCGTGCGGCTGATATTGCCCACCCAGTAACACTTGCCGGTTTTCGAACTTCGGATGAGACTTGAGCACGAGGCCGGCGACAGGAATGTCTCGCCATCCTGCAAGGTAAAAGGCTCGCACTTCGACCAGGTCTTGCCGTAGTCAGTGGAAAGCGTTTTCCACTTGCACGCCGGGATCTTGCCCGTTGGGTTGGGCTCGTTGGAGCCGCGAATCACCATGAAGATATGCCCGGGCTTGCCTGCGAGTTCGATTATCGCGCATTCGCCCGCGCCGCGCGACGCCTGTTCCGGCTCCAGGATCACCGGCTCGCTCACATCCCAGATGAGGTCGTCGCCGGCCTCATTCCAGGTGCCGATCAGGCAGCAGACCCGCGAGAAAGTGTAGGCGTTGAGGGGGTTGTAGTAATTGCCCTCGGCGTCAAGGGGCGCATAGTAGCACGGGAAGATGATTTGCCCGTTGGTCATCTTGAGTATGATGCCCGGAATCGTCGCATAGCAGAAGCTGTTCTTGCCCACGTAGACGTACTCAATGGGGTGCATGGGGGAATACTGCTCGCCCTGCTGGATGATCGGGCGAAGGTCGGTGTAGGTGTTCCCACCGTCGGTGGAAACCCGGTACCACATTTTGTAGTCCACGAACCCGGTTGCGGTGTCGCCCACGCCCCGGGTCAGCATGGCATTGCCGACGCTGCGGGTGTCGTCATACTTGAGCGTCCAGGAGTTCTGGTAGACGTTCTGCTTGCTGGGGCCATCCTCGCCGGGATAGCGGTATTCGGGCACCACGATCGAGTTCGGGGTGGCTTTCATGACCGCCCGGTACTTGCGCATGTGCTCCGGGACTGCCTGCTCCCAGCGATCGTTCCCCTTCTCCTTCGAGACCACGGTGATGCCTGGGTATGGCGGGTGCCTAAAGACGTCCGGGTACTCCACGATGCTCAGTCCTTCCGCTACAGGTTCGATATCCGCCGCCGGATTCCAGGCGTCAACTCCCGGAACGAAGGCACCCTCGTCAGTGAATGCCAGGTAATCCCAGCGGCAGTCGAGGGTGTGGTTCTCGGTCTTCGTGAGCGGGCCAAGGAAGAACTCTTCGCCCCCGCCATACGCCCGGTCCTTCAGCGCAATCGGACCGCCCACCAGCTTGCCGTCGACGTAGATGCGAACGGTTTTCTGCTCGCAGGTCATGCGGACCGGGTGGAAGTCGCCGGACAGGTCGGCGGGGAAGGGGCCTTCCTGCGAGACCGAGTTGTACAGCCACAGTTCGCGTTTCTCGGGGTCGTAGCACAGGCCCACAATGCGCATCCGGCCCTGTTCGGGGGTATTCCAGCGCAGGTACGACACGTAGATGTAGTCCTTCGGCGCCGTGCCAGAGACGTGCTGGAAGCCCACCTCGGTGCTCCAGGTGGTCTCATCGCTCACGTCAATGCCTGCACTGGGGAAGCCCAGGGCGGTGTACGTGCCGGTGCGGTCTTCGGCGCGGTACTGGATGTACCCGTCTTGGGCCTGCCAGACGGACCCCGCGCCATGGTAGGCGTTGAACCGGTCCCAGACGAAGGGCTTGCGGTCCATCTTGCCTGGGTCAGTGGAGAATGTGTCGGTGAAACGAGCCGCCTGACATACAGCGCAGGCGAGCACGATGGATAGCGTGTAGAGGGTGGCTTTCGACATGGCGTACGGTCTCCTGTTCGGATAGTGCCCCCGCAGTCTCCTTCCCGGCATTTCCCCTCCAGTGCCGCCGTGTCCTTGTGCGCCTGCGGGCGAGGTGTTGGTGGGCTGGGCGGCGAATTCGGTGAGCAACATTGCTCCGTTCCGAGAGAGGGTGATTCCCATGACCCGCGCCACAGTTCCACTCGCCGCCCTGGTTCTCCTGCTGACAATCCCGGGATGGTGCGCGCCGCCGGACCACCCCGTGGTGACCTGGGCCTCCGACCCGGTCGGCCCCGATGACACCGTGCTGGTGATAGGCGGCGGGTTCGGCGACGCCCCGCAAGTGCATGTGGGACGCATCAAGGACGACGCGGCTGCGGTGGCGGATCCGTGGGATGCGGTGGAAGAGCCGCGAACCGTTGTCCCGGTGTCTGTGAGCGAGCACTCGCTGGCATTCCTGCTGCCACGGGACCTCGAGCCGGGCGTGTTCGCCTTCCGGGTGACCTCCGGTTCGGGACAGTCAGCCACTCGCGCGCTCAACCTGCCCGATGTCTGGTGGATGCAGGGCGACGAGGGTAAGGCCGCGACCCCGGACGGGTGGCTGCGCATCTTCGGCAAGTGTCTGCATATGGATGGGGCTCGGGTCCGTCTGGCCATGGAGGGGCGCGATCCCCTCATTCTCTTGCCGGTCCCGGCGGACGCTAGTGAGTACGATCTGCCGCTGGACCTCCCGGCGGACCTCGCACCGGGGAGCTATGAGGTCGCCGTCCACAACGGGCGCGGCGGTGACGCGGCCTGGATGCCTGCTGGGACGGTGGAGATCGTCCCTCCTGTGCAGTGGAAGCAGGATGTCTTCCGCATCACCGACTTCCCGGGGACTGCCGGAGAGGCCATCAGGGCGGCGCTGGACAAGGCGGCTGAAAACGGCGGCGGGATCGTGCTTGTCCCCCGGGGACGGTACGAGGTGAAGGGCCAGCTTGTCGTCCCCGACGGAACCGTGCTGAAGGGCGAGTCACAGGAGCTCGTCAGCCTCTACTGGCCGGACATGGACGACCCCCCGGCGTCGCTCATCACCGGGACGAACTACGGCATCGAGGAGCTCGCACTCTACTGCCAGAACCACAAGACCGTGGTGGATGTGGACCCAAAGTCCACGCGGTTCCGAATGCACCGTGTTCTCATCAGGGCCAACGCCTTCTTCATGCTGGGGGAACCGGGGGCGACGTTCCGGGGCCGTAAAGCCCCGCAGAAGACAAACGAAGGCCGGTGCATCCGGGTCACCAGCCCCAACTTCCAGATCACCGAGTGCGACGTGTTCGCCAGTGGCACCGCGCTCTTCCTGAACCCATGGGGGTTCAGGGCGGCTTCAGGCCCGTGGTACGGTCTCGTGCGGGACAACCGCTTCGCCTACGGCAGCCAGGGATACAGCCTGGAGTGCATTGATGGGCTAGTTTTCGAGGACAACGAGGTGGTGGGCAGCGGTCTCGCGCCGGGTGGGAACGCTTTCAGCACTTTCTGGAACAACTTCAGCCGCAACGTGTACTTCGCGGGGAACGCGATCCACGGCCAGTACGGGCTGGACCGCGAGATGATGACCCTGGATGCGGCGGGCGGCGCGTACTTCGGGAAGGTGGCATCCGTTGACGGGACACACCTGACGCTGGCAGCGGACCCGGAGTTCCGCGACTACCACCCCACCACCCACCACAGCGACTACCGGGGCGGTGTGGTGATGATTCTGGACGGAACCGGCGCCGGGCAGTACCGGGTCGTGACCGCCAATGAGGGCCGCGAGTGGGAGTTGGACCGGCCCTGGGACATCGAGCCTGACGAAACCTCTGTCATCCAGATCGGCCCGCACCGGGGACGGCACTTGTTCGTGAACAACGT
>Ga0067045_1031574_pt1 | contig 11956 bp, 11 predicted proteins | sample TerdegcTABiofilm_FD_59184 | JGI IMG/M metagenome (GOLD analysis project Ga0067045, IMG submission 59184) | Combined Assembly of (Gp0054472, Gp0054536) Wastewater bioreactor microbial communities from Singapore -Terephthalate degrading...
CCGCCACAACAGCCGCCAGTATCATCCCTACTACTATGCCTGGCCAAGGGACCATTCCGTAAGTGACCACGGCCATGCCCGCTCCGTAAGCCCCTATGCCGAAGAAAACCGAATGCCCGAATGACACCTGACCACAATAGCCCCCAATTATATTCCATGCCTGAGACATGGAAGCAAACAGTAAAATCAGGATCAATACATGCAGTCGGAAAGAATTAACGGCAATAGCCGGAATAAACGGAACCGCCACTAATAAAGCTAGGAAAGCCAACCATGCAATATCTCTTGAGCTGAATGTTTTTAGCTCCACGGACCTACCAACCAAAAATTCCTTTTGGCCTTAGAAAAATCACAGCCAAATAGAGACCGAAAACCGCCACGTACTTGAATACTGGCGCAATATAGAAACCTGCGAGGGCTTCAACTACTCCAACCAGAAGGCCAGAAATAAAAGCCCCAGGAATACTCCCGAAACCTCCCATCGCTACACAGATAAAGGCAATCAGTCCAAACATGGACCCCACTTCCGGATGAACCGCCAAATACGATGGCATGATACCACCTGCGACTCCTACACACGCCCCTCCAATACCAAAAACCAGAATGTATATGCGTTCCGTGTTTATTCCGACAAGTTCAGCGGCTTCCCGATCCATGGCAGTCGCCTGAATTGCCCATCCGAATTTAGTGCTATTAACAAGCAAATAGAGTAGGCCTACAACAATGAGCGCCAGTACTGCCGCTGTCAGCTGCGGAAGCGCTATTATCAGCCCCCCCACATGAAGCGTTTTACCACTTAGCCACGTGTCTGACATAATCCTGAAGTTCGGCGAAAATTGATTCATACAAAGGTTCTTCAAGAATATAGCCAGACCAAAGGTCGCCAATAAAGCTACCAATCCAGGCTTCCCGATGGTAAATCTTATGATCAGCTTGTAAGTCAGCGCTCCTATCATGAAAATAAAGGCCCCGGCGGCAACTGTCGAAACCACCGGGTCCACGTTCGCAAGAAATCCCAACCAGTAACTGACATACATCGCTACCATCAGGTATTCGCCATGGGCAAAATTGATAACATCCATCACACCCCAGATGAGACAAAGACCAGCGGCTACCAATGCGTAAACCATGCCACTGAGCATGCCATCTATTAGAACCTGGATGAATGTTTCCATGAAATACTCTACCTTCAGCTAGCCTTGCCTATCATACCGACACGTCAAAGAAATTACCCACATCTAGTTCGCTCTGAAATTACAGCTGTCGCCAACTCTCCACGCCAGTTCCACCAAAAAACCGGATTCGAACTTCAAAAACCAGGCGTCCAAAGACGCAGCCATAAGCTCTCGAAATTGCCACATGGCGCCAGAGAATCCAAGCGACTCATACACGTTTTTCGACCTGAAACTATCTCTGATTCCAGGGTTTGATCGGGAACACTATTTGAGTGTCAGCCATATCTTCGGGGAATATCCGTTTGTATTCTCCGCCCTGAAGCTGTGTCACCACACTGTGAGCCTTTACGTTCTGGCCACCCTTGGCGAAAGCTACCTTGCCTCCAAGTGAAAGAGGAGAATCCCAAGTGTTGTTGTGAAGAGTTTCCGCCACTTTTTCAGGATCAAGCCCTCCGGCTTTTTGAATGGCTTGAGCAAGCACCAACATTGCTACCGCTTCTTGAATGCTGTCCCCATCAAAAGGAACCCCACCGGTTTTTTCCTTGAAGATCTTTTCCACATCCGCCACTGCGGGCATCAAGGAAGCGAACTGCGGAGAATAAGCCGTTGATCCCATGAAGAAATCAGCGTCAGGCCCGAGCTGTTTTGCGATGACCGGATCCTGATAACCCGAACAATAGCTTATGGCTATCTTTGGGGCCCATGCCATCTGTTTCATGGTGCGGATCCACAACGAGTAATCGGCTCCCAACAACGCCGCTAACACTGCGTCAGGGTTAGCGTTCTTTAGGGTCTGCACTTCGCTGTTAAGGTTTGTGGCGCCAGGGCTGAACGGAATGTCACAAACAATCTTCAAACCCGCCGCTTCAGAAGCTTTTTTGGCCTCCCCTGCCGCGTGCTTGCCGAATTCGCTGTTCTCGTAAATCACTCCAACGGTTTTTATATTGGCGTCCTTCTTGGCGTTGAGCCACTTCAAAACTTCCACAAATTCCACCGATTCCGTTTCATCAGTCGGCGCCAAGCGGAAAAAGAAATTCATGTCACGTTGCGTTAAAGCAGCGGAACTCGACGCTCCACACATGAAGATGCGCTTCATACGTTCAGCCACGAGGCTAGCGGGCTTGCTCACTGCGCTGTTATATGATCCAATTATCGCCCATACCCCTTCCTGGTTGAATAAACGTTCAGCTTCTGCCTTACCCACATCCGGTTTTCCCTGGCTGTCGGCGTGAACCAGAACAAACTTATAGCCGTCCAGAATCCCCTCTTGGTCCGCCAATGGTGTTTTAATCTCGGGATGTTTGTTGTTGATTATTTCAACAGCAGTCTGGACCGCCGCCTGGCACCTTTGACCCGCTGTCGCCACCGGACCCGTTAGAGGAAAAATAGTTCCAATCTTGATGACTTTTTCTTGAGCCATAGCCGGGGTTGTTCCATACCCAAAACCGAACAATACGCATAACAGCCCCATGCAGGCTACTAAACTCATCAACCGCGAAAAACGATAAAACATGAAGCAAACTCCTTGTACTGGTTTATCCGGCGTCAGCGCCGCTTCTAAAGTATACTTTAATCGAAAAAAGCCTGAATATTGAAGTCCTTGACTTTAACTTAGCTCATGCGATTGCGTCAACCAAAATGTATGAATCTATTGTCGATAGACTGCGCCGCCTTCTTCATCAAGACCGCTATGTTAGCTCCTGGTCGTAACCGTTTCAGTTTGCTGCTGTCCAAGAGCAATAGCTCCAACCGGATAGGCGAATTCTATTCCTTCCCTTTCAAACTCTTGAATGATCTTCAGACATCTGTCCTGACGCCAGGCCATGAATTGCCACCAAACAACGGGCTGATACCAAACAAAGATTGTTATGTTCAAACTTGATTCCTTAAAGTCATCAAAAAACACTCTCGGCGGGGTCTCTGATCCCATATGATTTGGGTCATTCAAGATTTCCGATATGATTTCCACTGCCCGAAAAACCTTTTCCGAAGGCGTGTCATATCGCAGCCCTACGTTCGTATGCCACCGGATTGTTGTTCGCCTACCCACGTTCTCCACTCCAGAATTCACCGCTTTCTCATTCGGAATGGAAACCAGAGCCCCATCCGGAGTCCGTATGCGTGTGCTCCTGAAACCGATCGACTCAACTACTCCTTCGTATTTATCCAGCTTGATGTGCTCACCAACCTGATAGGAATTATCAAAAATTATTGTGAGGGTTCCAAAAAAATTCGAAATGGAATCCTTTGCGGCAAGCGCAACAGCCAGACCTCCTAAACCCAAAGACGCAAGCAACGGCCCCAATTGCAATCCCGTGAGGTTCTGGATCAAAAAAATCATTCCGAGAACCACAACGAACAACCTCAGAGACTTCCCAACGAGCGTAACTAAAAGTGTATCGACACCTTTCTCTGAATACACTTGCCTTCTCAAAGGCGCTTCGAGTGAATATAGAAGGCGGTAAAAAAGCCATAATACGGTTACCGTCCCTAGAAGATCCGTGAGGCCTCCGGTAACCGATCGAACGGCGTTCCCCAAGCCAAACCTGTCAAGATGGTCAAACAACTGGGAAATCGTCGCATAGAGCCCGTATACAATAATGAACAGGCTCAGGGGCTTGCTGGCGGCGTCCAGAATTACCTCATTCCACGATGGTTCCCTGCGCTCGTCTACAACTCGGCGAAGTCTTTTATCTATCAACCACCTGATGACCCTCTCCATGAGGAACACCAATGCAAGGCCCAACATTAGCACGAGGATCTTGAACCATGTGATCCCGAAAAAGGCCTCGGTCCAAACCCAGGCCCCCCATTTAAGGCCCAGCTTGAACTCGATCTCGTTGACCTTCTTTCCAACGGTTTGCGCCGCCTTTTCAATATGTTCCGCTTCGACCGGACTAAGCTTTTCTCCTGGAAGTGGCAAGATTTTCGAAGGTTCTGAAGCTGCCGCTGGAGCAGGCGTCTGTTCCGTTTTACCCTCCACCTGCACCTTGACTTCCGGAGCATCTTTGCCCTCGGATTTCTTCACCTCGACCGTAACTTTAGATGGAGTTGAAGGCTCGCTAGCTCCTGTCCCCTTTTGAACTTGAGTAGTCCCAGGTGTGGACTCTTGCCCAAAGCAAAATACCGGTACGGTTAAAAAAACCAACGCAAAAAACCAAATTGCAGATTTTAAATAACGATTTACCATTTCCTTCTTGATCATCATCGCCCATTTCCCGGCGTTCCCGTTTCTATTCACACAAAATTATCCTATCAACTCTCAAAATCATGCTCAACAAGAGTTTGCCCCTTATCATAACTCAGCATTTTTCGGTCTTTTCTAAATTGAAGAGCCTCGCCGATCTTCAAATTAGTTTAACAGTCAGTAGGTCCATTTTCAACCATCGGGCCTGCTGCTTGCCCCAAGACAAAAATATCGTTGAGATAATGCATTGTTTTTAATACCTTCGACAACGAGCAACCTTTTGAACAACATCAAAAATAAAAAAAGACACAATTCCTGACGTCAGTGTTATAAACCCTTAAACTAGAGAATTTTTGTCCAAGCCCATAATTACGCCTTGTGGAGAAATCAGCGGATGAGTCAAAAATCAGGTGTCTACGGTCCCTTTAATTTAAAGATATTATGTGTTCTATCCTTGGGACATTTAGCCACAGATGTTTGCCAGAGCGCTCTGCCGGCTATCTTGCCTTTTCTCAAAGCCAAGTTGCTGTTGTCTTACGCCATGACTGGCGCAATCATGATGGCTTCCAATATAACTTCGTCGGTCATTCAACCCCTCTTCGGATATCTTTCGGACAAAAAAGAAAAACCCTGGCTTCTTCCCCTCGGATGCCTTTGCGCTGGACTCGGTCTGTCCTTGATCGCAATCCCGGACAATTACTGGGTCGTTTTATTGCTGGTTGTCATAAGCGGTTTAGGAATCGCTTCTTACCACCCCGAAGGCTTCAAGACAGCTAGTTTTTTCACAGGATCACGTATGGCCACCGGTATGGCGGTCTTTACCATCGGCGGCAACCTCGGCCTTGCTATAGGACCAATTGCGCCAACTTTCATCATAACCAATTTTGGACTTGAAAATCTTCCTCTAATGCTAGGATTCCCAGCCGTCTTTCTTGTCAGCCTTGCGCTTGTACGGAAAACAATCGACCGCTCCGCGCAGGCGCCTGCTTCGAAAAAAGCCTCACAACAAATTCCTGAAAAGGGGACATATGTTTCTGTAGGACTCACAATTGCTGCAGTCATCATGAGGTCATGGACTCATTTCGGCCTCATGGCGTATATCCCTTTTTATTACATAGATTACCTGAGGGGCGATCCCTTGTACGCCGGAACCTTGGTGTCGACATTCCTGTTTGGAGGCGCTGCAGGGACTTTAATTGGAGCCCCTGTGGCTGACAGAATAGGTTACAAACGATTTCTCATTTTATCCCTGGCTTTGACCAGCCTATTGTTCCGGCTGATTTTTGTAACGCATGGGGCGATGCTTTTTGTTAGCCTGGGTATCGTAGGAATGACACTAATATCAAGCTTCACCGTGACAATAGTCATGGCTCAAAAAATGCTTCCCAACAACCTGGGTGTCGCATCAGGGCTTATGGCCGGCTTCGCCATCGGAACAGGAGGTATAGGTGTGACTTTACTTGGAATAGTTGCCGACGCTTATGGAGTGCCAACAGCGCTCAAGTCAATCATGCTGTTTCCAGTGCTTGGTCTGTTGATAAGTTTTTTCATACGCTTTCCGCCACTGCAAGGAAATGCCAAGCAATCATGACCCGCATGAAACATAAGTCAATTCGGCAAAAAATTTGGAATGTTCCAAGTCTCCGTCGTCTAGTCTGACTGAAAAAGTTAATTGGCGCCCGACAACTACCAACAAATCCTTTAGGTAATGACGGGCGCCTGGATCTTTCAATTCTTCTTGCTTATCAAGCGCTGATGTAGACACGAACTTACAGTCCACCACTGAAAGCCGCCGCATTTGCAACTGCTACAGCTACAGCAGAACAAACATTTTTGTTGAAAATCCCCGGAATGATATTCTGGTCCGCCAATTCGTCATCAGGAATTAACGAAGCTATAGCCGCTGCCGCTGATAGTCTCATTTCTCTGGTGATCCTTCTGGCTCTAACATCCAGCACACCTCGGAAAACACCCGGAAAAACAAGAGCGTTGTTGATTTGATTTGGGAAATCGCTCCTTCCGGTCGCGACGATCTGCGCATAGTCCAATGCCTCCCAAGGATTGACTTCGGGCGTCGGGTTCGACAAAGCAAACACTATTGAGTTTGGAGCCATCACAGCCAAGTCCTTCGGTTGGAGCAAATCACCCGATGAAACCCCTATAAATACATCTGCGCCCGCAAGACAATCAAGAAGAGAACCCTCAATTCCCTCTGGATTGGTTAAACGAGACACCTGCTCCTTCACAGGGTTCATGTTCTCCTGACGGCCAGCGTAGAGAGCTCCAGCAGTATCACAGCAAACAATGTCTCTCGCCCCGGCCTCCATAAGCATATTTATGCACGCTACCCCAGCGGCGCCTATTCCTGAAATCACTATCCTTGTGTCACCTAGCCTCTTGTTGACACGCTTCAACGCGTTTCTCAACGCCGCCAATACAGCAATCGATGTGCCATGCTGATCATCATGAAATACCGGAATGTCAAGCTCTTCAGTGAGCCGCCTTTCCACCTCAAAACACCTCGGAGCTGATATGTCCTCAAGGTTTACAGCCGCAAACACAGGACTGATAGCCTTCACGGCGGCTACTATTTCATCGACGCTATGGACGTTCAGGCAAATTGGAAAAGCGTTGATCCCTGCAAATTCCTTGAACAACATGGACTTGCCTTCCATGACAGGCAGAGCCCCCAGAGGCCCTATGTCACCCAAACCCAGAACCGCAGTTCCATCCGAAACAATCGCCACCGTGGAACCCTTGAGAGTGTAAGTGTAAGCCTCCTCAGGGTTCTTTGCGACCGAACTGGCTACCCTCCCTACTCCAGGAGTGTAGGCCATGGAAAGTTCTTCACGCCGAGACAGTCGCTTTGTCGGAGTAATCTCTATCTTACCGCCCTCATGATACTGAAACGTACGGTCCGTCACCTTCAACAGTTCCACATCAGGAAGCGCCTTGATCGCTTCAATGATTCTACGCTCATGGCTATCATCCGACGTGTAGATGTCAAAATCCCTGGTGACTAAGTCTCGCTCAATCTTGACAATTGGAATTGAACCAATGAGGGCTTCGTTTTCACCAATGGTCGAAGCCACTCTGGCTAATGCGCCAGGGCGCCTCGCAAAACGAAGACGCAGCGTTAAACTATGCGACGGGCTTGATTGAAAAATCATCTTTTTACTCCGAAATGTTTTTCCTTTTAAAAATAAAGCGCTGTCATACCTCAGACTGAACTATGGGAGTCGCTCTTGACTTCCTTGGGACTCATTGAATTTGAACGTATGGAATTTCCATTCGTACGGTGATCCTCATCCTGACCATCCACCGCCTGTTTGAAACTCTTTATACCTTTGCCAAGACCACTCATAATCTCCGGAATCCTCTTGGCTCCAAAGATCATGACTACGATCAACAGTATGACAATAAGCTCTTGCACTCCAAGCATATTTGAACCTCTCTTTAATCAGGCGCGCAGACCTGGCGTATCGAATATTCAGACAAAAAACCATGGGCTTAATCTTCAGCCGTTAATTCAACACTAACGAATCAAAAATTGTTTCTTGAGGAAAGTTCTCGTGGAGCAAGCGAAAAAAAAGTTGTCTGGTTAATCAGGCTGTTTAGCCTGCTAAAACGATTCAAATCTGACACAATAGGTGTGGAAAAACTGAGGACGTTTTTACGAGGGAAAAATACTATCGCGTTTCGCGCTAAGAAAAGTTGAACGAAAAATCCGCTATGAATACTTGAAACAATAGAACACAGCGCCCCATAGATCGCTGTAAATCTCCAACCTAATATGGAACTGAAAATGGATCTTTCATCCAGAAAGCAGGAAATCAGTTTCTCGAACTCCTCACCCTGCAAGTCGACATACAAGCCCACCATCGGAATCAAAAATGCTATGAGGAGTCTCATCATCTCTCAGAATCTTTCGAATTTTTGGTCATATACCGTCACTCTACTCGAGCTTAGCAATAAGAACTCCCCGTGTCAACGAAACTGATTTGATAAAACCCGATGGTAAATAAACACTAGGTTTCAACCGCATTTTTCCATTCTGAGCAAAATAAAAAATTTCTCGAAGCAACCCAACACACACTTGACATTTTTTAGTGAATGATTATCAAAAAATTAACTCTAAGAGTTAAGACATATTCGTATTTCATTTAACGTAACTTTAACAGTACTCAGAGTTGATAAGTCACTCGTAATTTTTTTTGGGGTGATTTTAAATGAAATTTTGAAAATGTCAGAACTATATGGATTCCCAGACAGATATTTCGTGGGGATATCAATTAAATGACGATTATGAGGTGCTTGAAACTGTATCCTCAATAACAATTAACCTCAAGAAACTGATGAAGCAGGAGGGTTTTAAGATGTTCTATCGGGGCACAAGAAGAGATCCTATTTGGTTTGAATTCAATCGAATACAAAGGAACCTTGACGATCTGGTCCGTCGATTGGATGTGTCAACTAGAACTCCTTTCGAACCTTGGTTCAGTGCAGCCCGGATCTTTCCCGCCATAAACGTTACCAAGGTGGATAATTCCTATGTTGTCACAGCCGAGATCCCAGGGATTGTACTCGAAGACCTCGAAATCAAGGTTGAAGGCGACACCTTGACTGTTAGAGGAGAAAGAAAACCTGAAAATCTAGGTGAAGGCGTAAGTTATCATCGAAAGGAAAGGGTTGCAGGGACTTTTCAGCGGAGTCTTACTCTTCCCACGAAAGTTGATGCCGATGAAGTTAAGGCCCGTTATGCAGAGGGAGTTCTCACAATCACTCTGCCAATTGAAAAGACTGGGCAGCCAAAACAAATAAATGTAACAACAGAATAAAGAAACTGAGATAGCCAGGAGGGAAAAATGACTGACAAGGAACTCCAAGTCACAGAGAAAAGAGAAGTAGCCGAACAGGGTGGGGAATTCATCAGACAGGGCGTCTACTTTACTCCTGCTGTCGATATTTGTGAGACAGACAAGGAACTTATGATATTTGCCGATATGCCCGGAGTGAAATCAGACGGTGTTGACATCGAGGTCAAAGAAGGAACACTTTCGATTGAAGGAAAAGTTGTTGACGATCCCCAGGTTGGAGAGCCTTTACTCACCGAGTACAGGAAGGGAAGCTATTTCAGAAGCTTCCGCATTACCGACTCTGTAGACTCCGACAAGATTGCCGCTGCTCTTGCAAACGGGGTCCTCAAAGTGACCTTGCCCAAGATTCCGAAGGCCGTTCCTCGAAAAATTGCTATTACGACCGGTTAAAAAAAGTAATTCCATTGAACGACCGGTCATTTTCGCCATGGCGGCTGGTCGCAGATTGCGGCTAGCCGCTTAAATTAATCACTCATTTGAAATACCCAGCAAAAATATCCTCGAAAATAACCACCATCGACCTGCCCCCAAAAGCATCACGCCTAAACAAACCGAACTCGCCGTACAAGCCCATCAAACAACAGGGCTAATCAATTTCTCTAGCGAAGGAAGTCTGCCCGCACATAATCCCATATCATTCGCGTTCTGTCAGAATACAAGCGCATTGATTCAAAATCAGGCTCAAACATGATCTTCTGCATGAAAAAACCATCATCGTCAAACCATTGTGGTAAAAGTCCTCCGAAGAAAAACCCCTTTTCTCTCAAGACTCTCACAGCTTCGACGATCCAGGGACACGTGAGTTTCATCCATGCCTGAATGACCACGCAACCCTGTCTCAACGCTTCTGACTCAAGCTCAGTAATCTTCTGCTCAAAATCGATTCCAATTTCATGAAAAGCTATTCTGGCCACCTGGGCAAAATCAAATATATCCATCTTTGATTCGGAATGAATCTCCAAAGGTATCCTGGCAGTCGATTCGTAAAACTCCCTGCCATCTGAAAAACCCTCATAAATTAGCCGTAAAATGTCTTGGTACGGCTGAGGTAGATAAATATTCTGGGAAAGGACCCGCTTAAATTTAAAGAAAAGACAGGCGCTTACCCTGCTAGTTGTCACGCCCTCACCAGAGTAGGCCTCGCCAGGCATCAGACCAACTTCCAGGGCAGTGACCGTGAAACCGTAATCTTCTCCGGCTTTCTGCATCAAAACATGGTTTGTGACAGGCTCACCAAAAATGGTGTGAGCTTCCAATTTTGGAACGAGTTTTTCATTTATGAACTTTTGGATTTCCGAGGATACTCCCTCTCCACGCCATCCCTTGTCTACTAATCCTACTCCCCACTCATAAACGTCCGAACTCGGCGCTGAACGAAAAAGATTGTGTATACCGATAATCTTTCCTGCTGTAGTCCTTGCAACTACACTGCGATAATCACCTTGCTTGTTAGCTTCAATAAGTCGACCACCATCATAGAATAATTTGATCGGATAATCCTCTCCATGTACAGACCTGAATAGACTTATCACGCCATCGGCGTCTTCAGGTCTGAGAATTCTCACTTCAAACTTTTTGTCAGTCGTTTGCGTTGAATCACTGATTGGAGTTTTCATAACTTTTGGTTGGCGCCTTTCAACAGTGGATCGAAAAATTAAATGACGTTAAATTACCGTCTCAAAAATATACTCGTATATGTAAATAGTTATAATGCGTTGTGAGATGTCATTATATAGAACATCCTTATCTTTTAACACTCATAAATTCACAGATTTATTTAACTCAGAAAACTCTTGTTTTTTGAAGCCATTAGATTTTTTGCAGTTTCTTTCCTTTTCATAACTTTGTATGACCTCTCCAATAGCGCCTGCAAGTTGACTGTGACGGGGAACTTATGGATCACTCAGTAGCGCTATGGAATTTTGGCTCGAAACTCATTTGATTGAAACTTTCTCAGGCTAAATAAAGTTTTTGATAAGGCATTTTTCTGACAGGAATTTCGTGGGAAATTTGAAACGCTTATTGCGCTTGACACTGAATATGTGCGCAGTTACTAATAGATAGAAATTCCTGAAGGATCCTGCCTTAGCTCGTTCAGCTTCAGTGGTGTGACATGAAAAAAACAGCCCTCAGCCTGTTGATATTATTTTTATTTGTTGGACTATTCCCAGATATTTCTTTTTGCGATAAGCCCCCTATTAAAATAGGAGTTATCCTCCCGCTGACTGGAGACAAAGCGGTTTTTGGCATGGTTCAAAAGAATTCATTTGTCATGGGCGCGGACGAAATCAATCACTCTGGCGGCATAAACGGCAGCCCGATACAGTTGCTCTTCGAAGATGACAAGGGAAAGCCCGATGTTGGACGAACTGTCACCGAAAAGCTCATCACTCAGGATCAAGTCATTGCATTGACAGGAGGTTATTCCTCTACAGCAACCTACGCGGAATGTGAATGGGCTGAAAAACTCAAAACTCCATTTCTCGTGACAACTTCTTCAGCCGATGAAATTACTGAACAGGGATGGAATTACATATTCCGGCTCAATCCGCCTAGCAGTGAATACAACAACGCTCTGAAGTCATTTCTGTCGGAAGTTGTAAAACCAGCGTCTGTAGCAATTATTTATGAGAACACTCTCTTCGGGGCATCAGGCGCCAAACAATTCGCGGGGCAATGCGACAAGGCTGGTATAAAAGTACTGGTCAGGGAGCCAT
>Ga0067045_1031572_pt1 | contig 11953 bp, 9 predicted proteins | sample TerdegcTABiofilm_FD_59184 | JGI IMG/M metagenome (GOLD analysis project Ga0067045, IMG submission 59184) | Combined Assembly of (Gp0054472, Gp0054536) Wastewater bioreactor microbial communities from Singapore -Terephthalate degrading...
GTAATCCACCCGTCGTTTGGCGAAGTAGTCGACCGAGAAGGTCTGGGACGAGAAGGTTCTGCCGCATTCCCGGCACCGGTACCTTCGGACGAGTCCGAAGGCTCCGGTGGGGTAATAACCCTTGGGGCGGAACCACCCGGGCCTGGGATGTTCTCCGTGGAGTCTACATGCAGGATTGGGGCAAAAGGGATACAGATTCATAGGTACCTCCCGGGAGTGTGAATCTCTCCCGGTTCGATACCGCTCTATTCCTCAATATTTGCTTGCGTCAGGACAAGCTTCGTAACACTAATGAACTCTTTCCCGCGAGAGAACTCGATCGAGCGAACCTCATCGCCTTGAAAAAATCCTCGATCCCCCTTGACGTGCTTATCTTTTTGAAGTATTGTAGTTACGTAATCTTGCAATTACCTTTTAATGGAGGTACCTATGGAACTCTTCAATTCTTTCGATTCCGCCGCCTTCGTAAACCATCTGGCTGCGCCCGCGCCGGCCCTGGAGCGGGATCTGGACGATGCCGTCCGGGCTTCCGGCTTGGGAAGCTCCCGAATGACTCGGGAGGATACGGCTGCCCTGGTCTTCCCCCGGGATGCCTGGATACGGTCCTGGGCGGTTGCCCCCTTCTGATCAGGGGTCGGCATCGTGCGAACTCTGTCTGTCGGGCATCGGGCCTTTGGAGCGGTGAGAGGCTAAAACCCGCCGCTCCCTCAACTCGATACCCGGACTCTCCGTTCTTCCACGAATCCTTATCGTCGGCTTCCGAAACGCTTCTTCGAACCTTGACACCCGCGGTTCCACATGCATTATTTTCTGCAGGAAAGTAATTTTCGCCCCGCTCGATGGTTCTACATATTGAACGGATCACGCCGGTCCGCGAAAATTACCGTGGGGTCTCCTATAGCCCCGGAGGCCTCGAGTAACCGTGAGTAGGGCCGCCGTTCGACGATGCGGTCCACAGGAGGAAGCGCATGACCTCGAGAAGACTGTTCCGTATCACCGCTCTCGCCCTGGTGATCCTGTTCGCCCTGCCCCTGGCGCTTTCCGCCCAGGGCAAGGAGATCGTGCTCAAGTGGCCTTCCATCTGGGTCGGGAAGGACTCCAAGGCACCCGCGATCGCCCAGATCGTGGAGAACTTCAACAAGGCCAACGCGGGCAAGATCCGGGTGGAGATCGAGCCCCAGCCGGACTATAACGCCTATGAGCAGAAGGTCCGCACCGCCCTGGCGGCCAAGCAGGTGCCCGGGGACATCTTCACCTTCAACCTGAACGCCACCACCCGGGAGTTCTACAACTCCCCCCTGCTCATGGACTTCTCCAAGTACCTGACCGGCGAATGGAAGGCGTCCTTCGACCAGGGGGCCATAGCCCAGTCCACGGTGAACAAGAAGCTCAAGTCCCTGCCCTTCGAGACCGCGATCCTTCCTATCTGGTACAACACGGATCTTCTCAAGAAGGCCGGAGTCACCAGCATTCCCGGCACCCTGCCCGAGTTCTGGGCGGCCATGGACAAGCTAAAGGCCTCCGGAATCACCCCCATGAGCCAGATGAGCGGCGACACCAACGCCTGGACTTCTATGCTCTGGTTCTCCCACCTGGCCGTGTCCCAGGGCGGCCCGAACGTCTGGGATAAACCCTTCACGGACAAGGTCTTCGTGGAATCCGCCAAGATCCTCAAGCGGATGTTCGTCGAGTACTCGACCCCGGACGCCGTGGGCGCAGGCGCGGGCGTTTCGGGCGGCCACTTCCTGGCCGGCCGCACCGCGGTCTTCTCCAACGGCCCCTGGTACGCGGGCCGGGCGGACCTTCGGGCCACCCCCTTCTTCAACAGCATCGTCGTGGCTCCCGCCCCGGTGGTCGGCTCCTACCGGAACATGATGATCAGCATCCTCCAGTCCAACATCGCCGCCGGGGAGACCAAGGACGCGGCCCGACGGGAAGCCATCCTGACCTTCCTCAAGTACTTGACCAGCCGAGAGAACATCTCCCTCCTGCAGTCCACCTCGGGCGCCATGTTCGCCGTCGACTCGGGCTACATCCCCCTGGATCCGCTCCAGAAGCAGTTCTACGACCTGGCCGCCAAGTCGAAGGTGACCTCCCACCACCTCCAGGCCGCGTACGGGGCCGAGGCCACCCTGGAGTTCGCCCAGCAGCTAGGCGCCCTGGTGCTCGGGAAGATCACCCCTGAGGAATTCTGCGCCCTGGTGGAGAAGAAGATCGACCGCTGATTCCGCCGTAGAGGGAGTCCCGCGCAGGAGCCGCGGGAGCCCAGGTCCGGAATCTTCGAAAGAAAACCGCGAGCGCCCCGTCATTCGGGGCGCTCGTCCTACATGGAGACCCTCTCGTATGGAACGGACCACCATCGTCAACGCCCGCGTCCTCTCGGCAACCGACGCTTCCCCGGGGGTGATCGGATCAGCCGGATCGGCCGGAGAACCCGGCCCGGCGGAAGGACTCGACGGTCTCCGGGATCTCCTTCTCGGGGAGGGAAGGATCCTGCGGATCTCCCCCGCGGGCTGGGACGCCCCGGAGGGGAAGGTCGTCGACGCCCGAGGCGCCCGGGCCGCCCCGGGCTACGTGGACATCCACACCCACGGCGGTGCGGGGTCGGACGTCATGGACGCGGACCCCGAGGGCCTGGAACGGATATGCCGCTTCCATCTCTCCAATGGAACCACCTCCTTCCTGGCCACCACCCTTACGGCCCCTCTGGACCGGATCCGCGCGGCCTTGGCGGTGGTCCGCTCCTACCGGGGCGGGGGCGCCCGGATAGCCGGTGTTCACCTGGAAGGGCCCTTCCTCTCTCCGTCCAACGCGGGGGCCCAGGAAAAGCGCCACCTCAGGGTTCCGGACGCGGAAGCCCGAGCCTTCATAGCGGACAACGCGGACATCCTTCGAAGGATCACGATAGCCCCGGAGCTCCCGGGCGCGTCGGAGCTTATCGAGGAATGCGCGGCCCGGGGCATCGGCGTCTCCGCGGGGCACGACTCCTCGGTGGACGACGAGATCCTATCCGCGATCGATAAGGGCTTGTCCTGCGTCACCCACATCTACTGCTGTTCCTCCACCATTTCCCGAAGGAGGGGCCCCCGGAAGCACCTTGGGCTCACGGAGGTGGGCATGGCGGACCCCCGACTCTCGGTGGAGGTCATCGCGGACGGCCGCCATGTGCCGGATGCCCTCTTCCGGCTGATCCTGCGCGCCAAGGGCCGGGACGCGGTCTGCCTGGTCTCCGACAGCATACGGGTGGCGGGGATGCCGGACGGCGAATACCGTCTGGGGGACCCGGGAACGGAGGTGCGGGTCCTCAAAACGGGGGACGAGGCTTCCGTGCCGGACCTGGGGGTCTACGCGGGCAGCGTGATGCCCCTGGGTTCCATGGTCCGGCGTCTCGTCGCGGGGGGCGCCGCCTCCCTGGAGGACGCCGTCCACATGGCCTCCGCGGTTCCGGCCCGGTTGGCCGGGCTTTCGGATCGGGGCCGTATCGCCGAGGGGATGCTGGCGGACATCAACCTGCTCGCGGAGGACGGGTCCGTGCTCCGGACCTTCCTGGGAGGACAAGGGATATGAACTGGATGGAAATACCCCCCGAACGCCTGGGGGAAGGAAGCCCGATCCGGGTCGGGATCGTGGACACCGAGTACGACCTCTATTGGGAGATCGCTTTCGACATGGCCGAGCGGATCCGCGCGGCCGCCCGGGAGGGCCGCCCCTGCCTCTTCATCGTTCCTGTGGGGCCCGTGGGGCAGTACCGCCGCCTGGCCTCCCTCTGCAATCGGGAGCGCCTGGATCTCCGGCACGTCCACTTCCTCAATATGGACGAATACCTGGACGACCAGGACCGGTACATCGGACGGGAGGATCCCCTGTCCTTCCGGGGGTTCATGGATCGGGAGTTCTACGACCTGCTGGATCCTGACCTTGCCCCGCCCCCGGAAAACCGTATCTTCCCGGAACCCGGCCGGGAGGGCGAGATCCCGGGCCGGATCGAACGGCTGGGAGGGGTGGACACCTCCTACGGGGGCGTGGGCATCAACGGCCACATCGCCTTCAACGAGCCCCCCGAGCCCGGCGAGGAGCCCACGGTCGAGGAGTTCGCCGCCCTTCCCACCCGTTGCCTATCCCTGACCCGGGAGTCCCGGACCATCAACTCCGTCACCGCCGCGGGAGGTTGCATCGACCGCATCCCCCGGCGCTGCGTCACCGTTGGCATGAAGGAGATCCTAGGGGCTCACCGCCTCCGGTTCTACATGAACCGGGAGTGGCAGAAGAGCATCGTCCGGAAGCTCCTCCACGGGGGGATCACCCCCCGAGTCCCCGCCTCCCTCCTGGCCCTGCACCCGGACGCCGTGCTGACCATCACCCGGACCGTCGCCGAGCCCCCCCTGGGCCGGCTGCGCTAGAGGACCCTATGGAACCCATCCGCGTAGGCATCATCGGATTCGGCATGATGGGCCGCATGCAGGCCCTGGGTTGTTTCGGCGCCCTGGCGGACGATTTCCGCCTGGCCGCCATCTGCGACGACCACCCTCCCCACCTGGCCGCCGCCCGGGAGCTCTTCGGTCCGGACGTCCGGTACTTCCCGGATTACCGGCGCATGCTGGACGAGTGCGACTTCGACCTGGCCGCGGTGGTCACCCCGGACTTCCTGCACGAGGAGATGGCCGTGGCCTGCCTTCACGCGGGAAGGCACCTGCGCCTCGAAAAACCCATGGCCCTGGATCCCGGGGGCTGCGCCCGGGTGATCGAGGCCGCCGAAACGGCGGGCACGGTGGTCCAGATCGGCTTGGAACTCCGGTACGCCGAGCTGGTCGGCCGGATGCGGGAACGCCTGGACATGCTGGGGCGGCTCAAGATGCTCTGGTGCCACGAGTTCCGCCACCCCTTCCTGCCCAAGCCCGGAAGCGTCCCGGACTGGATCGTCCGCAGGGAGTACTCCGGCGGCACCCTGATCGAAAAATGCTGCCACCACTTCGACCTCTTCAACGACTTCGCCGGGGCCCGGCCGGTCTCCGTGTTCGCCTCCGGGGACAACCAGATCCAGTACGCCCACACCGACGTCCTGGACAACGCCTTCGCGACCGTAGAGTACGAGAACGGGGTGCGGGCGAACCTATCCCTGTGCATGTTCGCCCCCCCCGCAGAGGGGCGGCCGGGCCTGTCCACCCTGGATCTCGGGCTCCTGGGCGATTCCGGCAGGATGGAGATGCGGAACGATGAGCTCTATATCTGGGACCGGCACCGGCCCGGGGTGGAGTCGTACCGGCACGAGCGGATCGACCGGGTCGGCCACGACGACGAGATCGTCCCCTCCCTGCGGGACCTGGCCCGATGCATCCGAGAGGGGGGAACCCCGACGGCGGACCTCCGGGCGGGCCTTTCCAGCGTGATGACCTCCTGGGCCTCGGAGGAGTCGGTGCGCCGTGGCCGTCCCGTGGCCATGCGGGAGGTGGAGGAGCGTTTCGGGGTCGAGTACCCGGCGTAGGGGGGCGCGGAGAAGCGCGGCCCTTCGGCGCCGAGCATATCCTGAGGGTCGACGAAGCGCGTAGCGCTTCGTCGCCTCCAAAGAAAACGGCGCGCCCGAGGGAGAGTCTAATTCCCTGGGCATCGCGGAAGCGCAACGCGCTTCCGCGCCTTGAAAAAAAGACGGCGTACCGTATGGTACGCCGTCTTTTTTCAAGCTCCCCCGCGGTGACTCGAACACCGGACCCAGTGGTTAACAGCCACTTGCTCTGCCAGCTGAGCTACAGGGGACCGAACGATGGAAAAATAGCCTGCCCCGGGGGGGCGTGTCAAGGCCGGGCCGTTCCCGTCCATCCGCGGGGTCCTCCTCGGACGGGCGGGGCAAGGCTCAGCGTTTCTTCTTCCCCGTATCCGCTGAATCTTTGTGCAGGCTTTCCAGGCGCTTCAAGAGGCCGCCGCCCGCGGGTTTGGGGGTGGGTTTCCCGTTTTTCGGGCCCTTGGCCGGCTCCTTGGGCACCGAAGGCTTCGGCGACGCGGGCTTCCGAGGCGCCGCGGGCTTGGGGGCGGCTTTCGAGGCGGCCGACTCCGTACCGACGGTTCCCGCCTTGGTCGGGGCCCTTTTGGCCGCCGGTTTCGGCGTCGAGGGCTTATTCGGAGCCGGTTTCGGGGCGGACCCCTTTTTCGGCACGGGCTTCTTGGCCGCCGTCTTTGGAGCCCCGGCCGTCTTCGCGCCCGTCTTGGCCGCCGCGGGCTTCTCTGCCGCGGGCTTGGCGGCCTTCGGCTTGGCGGCGGTTTTCCGTATCGGCTCGGGCGCGGCCCGGGATGACCTCGAGCCGGGAGCCCGGGGCGGCGGAGTCGAGGGGCCGTCCCCGGCTTCCAGGGGCTCTTCCCAGAGCTCCCGGGGCTTTCCTGCGCCGGGACACTCCGCGGACAGGGCCTCCCGGGAAGACAGGCGGACACCCCGGGCCTTGAGGCCCTTAACCCCGTGGTCCTCGACCTTGAACTTCTCCTGAAGGACCCGGGTCTTGGGTTTCGGGGCGTACTTGACCAGGATCGAACCCTGGGACTGGGTCGTGAAGCAGAGGATCTGGTCCCCCTCCGGGACGAGCTGGTAGTCCCTGTTCAGGATCCAGGCGTCGATTCGGCAGCGCTTGATGTGCGGATACCCGGTCTTCGCGTCCCGGTACACAAGGGTGAACACGACGTCCGCGAGGAGCTCCTTCTCCGCGATGCCGCAATAAAGCATCCCCTGGTCCACGAAGGCCCGCTCCGGCACCGACGTAACCGTGTAGATCCCGTTCCGCCGGATCGTCAGGATCTTGTCGTAGGGCGAGACGTCGAACAGGGCGTCCCCGGTGGACACGGAGGTGCCGAGGTAGCCGGTCTGCCCGTCGTACCGGAGGGCCACGTCCCGTCGCGCCGCTTCCTTGACGTCCACCTTACGGAACCCGGCCAGCTCGGTCTTGCGCTTCCACTCGGGCTCGAGCTTTTTGATGATCCCCGACAGGAAGCCCACCGCATAGTCCGTCAGGTGGGCCAGGTGGTGCCGGACTTCCTTTTGGCGCTCCTGGAGGCGGGCCATCTCGGCCTTGGCCCGCTCGATATCGTACAGGGAGATGCGGCGGATCGGGATCTTGAGAAGGCGCTCCACGTCTTCGGTCGTCACAGCCCGGCCGATTTCGGAGGCGAAGGGAGCAAGGCCGTCGATCACGGCCTTCTGGACGGCTTCCTGGGTGCGCTTCGACTCGATGGACTTGTAGACCCGCTCCTCGATGAAGATGCGCTCCAGGGTGCGGGCGTGGATCTCGTCCGCCAGCTCCCGAGCCTCCAGCTCCAGCTCCGCCTTCAGGATTCCCGTCAAGCGCTTCGCGTGGTAGCGGATCACCTCGCTCACGGTCATGAGGGTGGGATGGCCGTCCTTGATCAGCAGGAGGTTGCAGGAGATGGTCTGCTCGCACTCCGTGAAGGCGTACAGGGCGTCCACGGTCTCCTGGGAGTACACCCCCCGGGCGAGCTTGATCTCGATCTCCACGGTCTCCGTCGTGAAGTCGCTGATGGAGGCGATCCTGAGCCGCCCGCTCTTTGCCGCGGCTTCCACGCTGGCGATCAGGCTCTCCGTGGTCGAACCGAAGGGCAGTTCCCGTATGACGATGCGCTTGGGGTCCGAGGTGTCCAGGCGGGCTCGGACACGGATTCGGCCGGACCCGTCCTGGTACTCGCCCACGTCCGCGAACCCCCCGGTGGGGAAATCCGGATAGAGCCGGAAGGGCTTGCCCCGGAGGCAGTCGATCTCCGCCTGGAGCACCTCCACGGGGTTGTGGGGCAGGATCTTGGTGCTCATGCCCACCGCGATCCCGTCCGCTCCGAGAACCAGGGCCACGGGGATCTTGGCCGGGAAGACCACGGGCTCCTTGTTGCGTCCGTCGTAGGAATCGACGTACTCCGTGATCTTGGGATTGTAGAAGATCTCCTTGGCCAAGGCCGTGGCCCGGCACTCGATGTACCGAGCCGCGGAGGCTTCATCCCCCGTGAAGAGGTTCCCGAAGTTCCCCTGCCGGTCGATGAAGAGCTCCTTGTTGGCCAGGACAACCAGGGCGGAATAGATGGAAGCGTCGCCGTGGGGGTGGTACTTCATGCAGGAACCCACGATGTTGGCCACCTTGTGGAACTTGCCGTCGTCCGCCTCGAAGAGGGTGTGCAGGATGCGCCTCTGGACGGGCTTGAGCCCGTCGTCCAAGTCCGGAATGGCCCGGTCCTTGATGACGTAGGAGGCGTAGAACAGGAAGTTGTCATCGAAGAGCTTCTTTATGTAAGCCATGAGGGTTCCTTGCTTTGAATACAACGGTTCGCCGGAATCAACCACGGAGGGCACGGAGTACACGGAGAAAGGAAGGAGGGAGAGAAATGACAACGAGAGGAATCGGTCAGATCAAACGATGGAGGCTCAGCAAATGTACCGACTGGATGTACGTTGGTCGTCATAGGACGAATCTCCGAATTCCGTTCTTCAGAAGCTCGACGTTGAAATTGATCAACAGACCGATACCGATGCCGCTCAGCTTCATGTAGGTCAACAGCTGTGCCTCGTGGAGTCGGCTCAGGGATTCGACGGACTTGAGTTCGATGATGACTTCTCCTTGAACGACTATATCAAGCCGGAACCCCGCATCCAGCTCCGATCCCTTGTAGAGGATGGGCAATTCCTTCTGAAGCTCGAAGGGCAAGTTCCGATCCGCCAATTCCCTGCAGAGGCATCCCTCGTAGACTCCCTCCAGCAATCCGGGGCCGAGCTCCTTGTGAGGCTCGATCGCCGCCTCGATGATCCTTGCCGTCAAATCTTCATTTTTCAACATTCTTTCTTGCTATCCCTCATTTTTTTGTTTTTCTCCTCTCCGTGCCCTCCGTGCTCTCCGTGGTGAGTTAATAACGTTCAAAGATCGTTCACCAGGTTCTTCATGATGTAGTCCCGGCGCTCTGGGGTGTTCTTGCCCATGTAGAAGCCCAGGACCCCGGGCACGGCCTTCAGGGTCTGGACGTCAACGGGCACAAGGCGTATGTCCGGGCCAATGAACTGGCCGAACTCCTTGGGGCTGATCTCGCCCAGGCCCTTGAAGCGGGTGACCTCCGCGGCGGCGCCCAGGACCTTCACGGCCTCATCCCGCTCCTTGGGGCTGTAACAATACCGGGTCTCCTTCTTGTTCCGGACGCGGAAGAGGGGAGTTTCGAAGATGTATACGCGGTTCTGCACGACCAACTCCTCGAAATAGGTCAGGAAGAAGGTCAGGAGGAGGTTGCGGATATGGTAGCCGTCGTAGTCCGCGTCGGTGGCCAGGATGATCCGCGCGTAGCGCAGGCCTTCGATGCCGTTCTCGATTCCCAGGGCCATCATCATGTTGTAGAGTTCCTCGTTCTTGTAGATGGCCGTCCGCTTCTTTGCGTACATGTTCTCGGGCTTGCCTCGCATGGAGAAGACCGCCTGGGTGTAGACGTCCCGGGCGCTCACGAGGCTTCCCGCCGCGCTCTGCCCCTCGGTCAGGAAGATCATGCTCCGTTCACCCTGGTCCCCGTCCCCCAGGTGGCACTTGCAGTCCTTGAGGTTGGGGATCTTGAGCTCGATCTTCTTGGCCGCCTCCTTGGCCTCCTTCTTGACGATGTTCAGCTCCGTACGGAGCTTTTCGTTGGAGACGATCTTCTCCTGGAGGCGCTTGGCAGCCTGGGGGTTGCGGCGCAGGAACTCGTCGACCCCCCGCTTGACCTCGTGGAGGATCCAGGGCCGGATCTCCGCGTTGCCGAGCTTGTTCTTGGTCTGGCTCTCGAACAGGGGGTTCTGGAGCTTCACGGCGATGGCCGCCGCGATCCCCTCCCGGACGTCCTCCCCCCGGTAGGAGGCCTGGAAGTATTCGTTGACCGCCTTGAGGAAGCCCTCCCGGAAGTACGAGAGGTGGGTGCCCCCGTCGGAGGTGTACTGGCCGTTCACGAAGGAGAAGTTCTCCTCGCCGTAATTGTTCGTGTGGGTGAAGGCGAACTCGATCTTGTCCCCCCGCCACCAGCCGATCTCGTACAGGGTGTCCTCCCCCACCTCGTCCTTGAGGAGGTCCAGAAGGCCGTTCTCGGAGGAGAAATCGTTGCCGTTCAGGGAGAGGGTCAGGCCCGTGTTCAGGTAGGCGTAGTTCTTGAAACGCTTCTCCACGAACTCCATGTTGAAGGCGAAGTCCCCGAAGATCTCCGGGTCCGGCTCGAACTCCACCAGGGTTCCGTCGGGCTCCCGGGTGGAGCCCTCGGACTGGGAGAGGAGGCGACCCCGCTTGAACACGGCCTCCATGTATTTGCGAGACCTGTGGGAGACGACCCGGAACCGGGAGGACAGGGCGTTGACCGCCTTGGTTCCCACCCCGTTCAACCCGACCGAGAACTGGAAGACCTCGTCGTTGTACTTGGCTCCGGTGTTGATCACCGAGACGCACTCCACCACCTTGCCCAGGGGGATGCCGCGGCCGAAGTCCCGAACCGAGACTTTGCCGCCCTCGATGCGGACCTCGATCCTACGGCCCGCCCCCATGATGAACTCGTCCACGGCGTTGTCCACCACCTCCTTAAGGAGGATGTAGATGCCGTCGTCGGGGTTCGTTCCGGTGCCCAGCCTTCCTATGTACATCCCCGTTCGCAGGCGTATATGCTCCAGGGAAGAAAGGGTCTTGATCTTGGATTCGTCGTAATCGTTCCGGGATGCCATATCCGGGAGTGTACCAAGATGAGGGACTTCCGGCAACAACGGGACGATCCGGAGGGAGAGATGGGGACGCGGGTACGGAAATGGGGTACGGCCCTTACGGTTTTAGCCGCGGGCATGCTGTACGGGACCACGGGAACCGCACAAGCCTTAGCCCCCGTCGGGACGGACCCCTCCTCCATCGGCCTCGTGCGCATCGCCCTGGGGGGCCTGGCCCTCCTGCCCTTCGCGGCGGCCCGGGAGGGCGGCCTCCGAGCCCTGGCACGGGGGCTGTCCCCCTGGGTGCTTTTGGCCGGGGCGGGCCTGGCGGGGTTCCAGGTCCTGTTCTTCCGGGGCGTGATCGCCGCGGGGGTGGCCCTGGGCACGGTGGTCGCGATAGCCTCCGGTCCGGTCTTCGCCGGGATCCTCGGAGCCGTCGTCTTCCGGGAACGGCTTTCCCCGGCATGGTGGGCTTCCACGGCCCTGGCCGTCCTGGGCTGCGCCCTCGTCTCCCGGGGCAAGTCCGCGGCCCCCGCCCCGGACGCCGGAATAGCCCTGGCTCTGGGAGCCGGGGCTTCCTACGCCGTCCTGGGGCTCGGCATAAAAAAAGCCTCCCGGCGCCTCACGTCCCTCGGGTCCGTCACCCTGGGCCTGCTTACGGGCAGCCTGCTCCTCGTGCCCGTCTTCCTGGCTTCCGGAGCGAGCATCGGCTGGACACTCTCGCCCCGGGGATTCCTGACGACCGCCCATCTGGGGCTTCTTACCACCGCGGTGCCCTATTTCCTGTTCGCCCGCGCCCTGGGGATCCTGCCCATGGGCTGGGTCTACACTCTGGGGCTCTCGGAGCCCCTGGTGGCGGCCCTCCTGGGCATCCTCCTCTTGCGGGAAACGCCGAGTCCCGCGGCGCTGTGGGGGATCGCCCTTATGACGGGGGCCCTGGGGGTTTCCGGAGCCGCGGCCTCGGGAAACCGCATAAACGGATCGAAAGAGGGATCTTCTGGAATCACCACGGAGAATACGGAGCGCACGGAGGCTAATGAAGCTGGGCTTTAAACCATAGGTCCAACAAGATCTACAAGATGGATCAAGGTTGACAAGATTGGAGGAAAAGGATTGCATTGTCCCTCATTATCCATCTTGTTCATCTTTTCTTTATGTCAACACCGATTTAAATTTTCCGCTTTTCACCGAAGTTAACTTTCCGCTTTTTGGCGCTGTCTTTTACTCGAAGCCAACGGCTCCGATCTTCATACGGTCCTTCATACGGTACGAATCCGCCTTCAA
>Ga0067045_1031576_pt1 | contig 11953 bp, 9 predicted proteins | sample TerdegcTABiofilm_FD_59184 | JGI IMG/M metagenome (GOLD analysis project Ga0067045, IMG submission 59184) | Combined Assembly of (Gp0054472, Gp0054536) Wastewater bioreactor microbial communities from Singapore -Terephthalate degrading...
GCCCGCCGTGCCTCTTCGTCGATATCGCGCCGCAGCGGGTCGGCGGCACGCGTCGCCGCCGACCCGTGATCCCGCCGGCGGAACTGGCCGGAATCTGGCAGACGCTGACCAGCCCGATGCTGCTGGTCGCCGTGGCCTCGCGGGGAGCGCGGCCGCTGATCCGCGGACGGCTCGGCGCCATCGGCCTGCGCGAGGGGCCCGATTATCTGTGCGTGGCCTGAACCGAAGCAGCGCCAACAGCCGAGCGGACAGGCGCCTCGGCCTTTCTCCTGGCAGGCCTGCCAGCACCGGGTGGGCCCGCTCTGGGGGCGCAGCGCCCTGCGGCTGTCCGTGCTGGTCGCGGGTCTGCCCCGCGCTCGCGCGCAAAGTCCCCTGGGCACGGGTCCCGGACCCACCGGCCCTTGCCATCCACCGCGGCGGCAATCAGAGGACGACCGAACGATGGACGATGACCATGTGGCCTGGTGTGCATCGCTGGAGGAACTGCTGCAGCAACGCCTGGCGCGCACCGGACCGGCTGCTCCCCTGCTGATCGGCATCGGCGGCGGTACCGCAGCCGGCAAGAGCACCTTGGCTCGCCGCCTCGCCGAGGAACTGGCGCCGCTGGTCGTCCAGGTGATCGGGCAGGACCGCTTCTTCAAGCCCGTCGCCGAGCTGCCGCCTTACCCGTCGCCCAGCCGCCAGCGCCCGTGGCCGGACTACAATCGCCCCGACTCGTTCCGCGTGGACGAGCTGGTGGCCTGCTGCCGAGCCGTCGCCGGTCCCGATGTGGTCATCCTCGAGGGGATTCTGGTGCTGCACTACCCTGCCCTGCGCGACCTCATGGGGTTGCGTCTGTACGTGGAAACCGACGCCGATGAACGCATCGCCAGGCGCCTGCGGCGCAACGTGCGGGCCGGGATGGACCTGGACGACGTGGTGGACTACTACCTCGAGTCGGTCCGCTTCCAGCACGAGCGGTACAATGCGCCCACGCGGAAGTTCGCCGATCGAGTGATCCCAGGCGGGATGGCCGATGCGCCCACGCGCGAAGCTCTCACTCGGGCCATCTGCACAGCGATCCGGCGGGTGCTGAGCGCCACCCGCCGCCCGGCATCCGGCCGACCACCGGATCCTGCCGCCGGAGCTTGCTAGCCGACCGGAGGAGCGCTCCACCTGGACCGGATGCGGCCGGACAGAGCAGGCCACGGGCGCCTCTGGGCAGACTCCGCGGCAACCTGGGCCTCCCCCCGGCGAACGGCGCTCACCCTGCCTGGGCCGCAGCAGCCGGGACGCGGCGCGCCCTGCCTGTCTTTGCGGGTTCCCGCGGTCCCGCGCCGACCGCGCCGGACTCTCACAGGCCCAGGATCTCGCGGGTCACCTTGGGCAGCGCCCGCCAGTTCTCGACGAGATAGCGGTTGCCGTCCGCGTCCTCGATCATCGCCCGGCTGCCGTCGAGCATCCGCACGTTCTCGCGCCAGCCGCGGATCTCGATGAAGCGCGGACCGGCCGTGGTCTCGATCTGGCCGCGGAGCACTCCCTGTTCTTCTGCGATCCGGCCCACGCCGGTCACCCGCGGGCGGAAGTAGACCTTGGCCAATTCCGCGCGCAGCGCGGCCTGGCTGTCCGGGTCCAGATCCGCCACGCGTTCGAGCATGCCCAGCTCGGTGCCATCGGCCAGCGACAGGCCGACGAATTCCTCCTCTGCCTCCAGGGGAAACGCGAGGCGCACCCGCACATCCGTGTACTGCTGCCCATCCAAGTGCAGCACGAGCCCCCCTTTGCTCGAACGCGTGAATCTCAGGCGCGCTGCATCCAGCATTCGATCCTCGGGCACCTTGTGCCCCTCCAGTTCGCCCATCCTAGACCGCCCTCACCTTGGCCATCTCGGTCTGCATGTCGACCAGGCGACGGTACACCCCGTCTTCCTTGGCCAGCAGTTCTTCGTGCGTCCCCACCTCCACGATCCGCCCCTTCTCCAGCACCAGCAGGCGGTCGGCGTTCTTCAGGGTCGACAGCCGGTGGGCGATGGCGAACGTCGTCCGCCCGGAGACCAGCCGATCCAGCGCTTCCTGGATTTCGTACTCGGTCTGCGTGTCCACGGAACTGGTGGCTTCGTCGAGGATGAGGATGCGGGGATTGCCCAACAGCGCCCGGGCCACGGAGATCCGCTGCCGTTCGCCGCCGGAGAGCCGTCCGCCGCGCTCGCCGACCTGCGTGTCGTACCCATCCGGGAAGCTCATGATGAAATCGTGGGCATTGGCCGCCCGCGCCGCCCGGATGATCTCCTGGCGCGTGGCGGTGGGATGACCGTACGCGATGTTCTCCGCGATGCTGCCCTGGAAGAGGAGAGGATCCTGCAGCACCACGCCGATCTGCGACCGCAGCCGCTGCTGCTTGATCTTCTTGATCGGGATGCCGTCGATCAACACCTCGCCATCGGTGGCATCGTAGAAACGCGTGATCAGATTCACCAGCGTCGACTTGCCCGCGCCGCTCGGCCCGACGATGCCGATCATCTCGCCCTTGGCGACCTTGAAGCTGATGTGATCGAGGATGCGCGCAAAGCCATCGTAGGTGAAGCTGACGTCGCGGAATTCCACTTCGCCGCGGAGCTCGCCAGGATCGATGGCGTCCGGGTCCTCGCGCACCTCTGGTTCGGTATCGAGGATCTCGAAGACCCGCTCGGCGGTGGTCGCGGCCCCTTCCAGTTGTTCGGAGAGCGTGCACAGCGACGTGACCGGCGCGTAGAACATCATCATGTAGGAGATGAACGCCTGAAGCTCGCCCAGCGTCAGGGTGTTGCCGAGCACTCGTTTGCCTCCGAACCACCACAGGATGATGGAACCCGTCGAGGTGACGAAAGCGATGGTCGGCATGAACACGGAGCGCATGCGGATGGCGTTCAGATGCGATTCGCGCAGATCGGTGTTGCGCACGTCGAAGCGCGCGATCTCGCGCTTCTCCTGCGCGAAGGCCTTGACGACGCGGACCCCTGGGATCGTGTCGGCGATCATGGCGTTCAGCGCCGAGATGCGGCGCCAGATGCGATGAAAGACCCAGTGGATGCGTGCCCGGTAGAACAGCGTGCCCACCACCATGAAGGGCACCGGGATGATCGCCAGCAGCGCCAGCTCCCAATTCATCCAGAAGAGCCACACGCAGATGCCGATCAGCGTCAGGATGTCGATGATCATATCCTGAAACCCGTGGGTGATGAAGCCCTGCATGCGCTCCGTATCGCTGGTCACCCGGGTCATGATGCGGCCGGTGTTCATCTTGCTGTAGAAGCTCAGCGACAACTCCTGCAGGTGGCTGAACACCGCTATCTGCAAGTCATAGATGATGCGCTGCCCCAACCACCCCAACGTCCACGAACGGAGGCCGTTCACCAGACCTCGAACCACGTACAGCGACAGCAGTCCGAGCACGACGTAGGCCAGCCGCCGGAGCGCGGCCGGCGGGATCGGCTGGGGCACGTCCGAGAGCACTTGTCTCGGTGTGCCCCCCACGTCCCGGACATACGAGGAACTCACCGGCAGGATGACGCCGTCGATCAGGTGCTTGTTGAGCTGCGGCGGCAGCAGGTTGATCGCCGTCAGGCCGATGGTCAGCAGGAAGCCCGCAACGGCCAGCGGCCAGTACGGCTTGATGTAGTGCGCCAGGCGCCAGAACGTCTCGCGCTTGCGGACGCAGTTGGGGCACACCCGGGAGTCGCCGCGAAAGGCGCGACCACAGGTGGGACAGTGTTCGACCACCTTGACGGGGGCCATCTCTTCGGCCGCCTCGCCTTCGCGGTGCTGCTGGCGGACGCCTGCCGCCTCGGCGACCTGGGGGACGCTGGAGAACTTGAAGTAGGCGCTCTGCGAGAAGCGAACCAGCTCCAGCGTCTCTTCCTCCAACTCGGCGACCAGGGCAGCGCTGCCCACGTAGTTCCGAGTATGGATGCGCCGGATCGCGTCCAACGGCAGACTGGTCACCTCGGGCGCCTTGCCGTCCTGCGGCAGGAGCACCAGCACCCGCTCCGAGGTCAGCATGAACCACGAAGTGCCGTACCGCCCGTCCGGAGTGATGTCCGCTGCCAGCAGCACCATCAGCAACTCGCCCGGCTGCAGCACGCTGCGGACATGGGGCACCAGCTCTTGCGGGATGGGTTCTACCAGGTCCACACCAGCGTTCTCCGTGGCTATCGAGCCCGCTCAGGGCTGTCATGAAACGGCCGCTGCTGCTTGCCCGCCGGCAAGCGCAGAAACCTCACAACTCCTTGTCCAGCATGTGCAAACTAAGCGCTGCACTGAACCTGGGCAATCGCCGCCCAGCGACGGCCAGGCAGGGCGGACACGCCGCGCCGCCATCCTTGCCGCACCGCGTTGTCGGAGCTAGTATTGCCCCATCGAACCGTCGGACAGCCATCACCCAGGCTACTGCCCCTATCGGCTGAGGAGAGCACCATGGAACGACGTCCATACGGAGATACGGGAGAACGCCTCTCCATCATCGGCTTCGGCGGGCTGGCGGTGAGCCAGACCGAACCGGAGGACGCCAGGCGTTTGGTGGCCGAAGCCGTCGATGCCGGCGTCAACTACTTCGACGTGGCCCCGACCTACGGCAACGCCGAGGAACGCCTGGGTCCGGCCCTGCTTCCCTACCGCAGCCGAGTGTTTTTGGCATGCAAGACCACGCAGCGGCTGCGGGCCGGCGCTGCCCAGGAAATGGAGCAGTCGCTGGTGCGGCTGCGCACCGACCATTTCGACCTGTACCAGCTCCACTCGGTCAACACCGCCGAGGACTTCGCCCAGGTCACCGGACCGGACGGGGCCCTGGAAGCACTGGTGGCCGCGCGCCAGTCCGGCAAGATCCGGTTCATCGGGTTCTCCAGTCATTCGGTCCCGACCGCGCTGCGCCTGCTGGAGTGCTATCGCTTCGATTCGGTGCTGTTCCCGGTCAACTGGGTCGAATACCTGCGCGTCGGCTTCGGGCCTCAGGTAGTGGCGCGGGCGCAGGAGAGACACACGGCGAGGCTGGCCCTGAAAGCCTTGGCCCTCGGCAGACGGCCCGCAGGCACCAAGGATCGCTTCGCCAAGTGCTGGTACCAGCCCGTGACCGACCCAAGGCTGGCGGATCTGGCCCTGCGCTTCACGCTGTCGCAGCCGATCACCGGCGCGGTCACGCCGGGCGAGGCAGAGCTGCTGCGCATGGCGCTCCGCATCGGCGCGGCCTACACCCCGATCGCCGCAGAGGAGATCGCCGAACTGCGGCGTCGCGCCGCGGACGTCGAGCCGTTGTTCGAGCTGTAGCCTGGGAGCGGCTCGTCTCTTTGCCCCCCTGGGGCCGCCGATTTGGCCCATCCTCGCGCTGCGAACGGGCGGTCGGGGCAGCGTCCAGTTCGGGTCCACCCGCGTGCGAGCGCTGTGCCGGCAGGCGTCCGTTTCAAGCCAGAGGCCGGGCGCCCCCGCCGAACGATGCTGCCCGCTCTCAGGGCTGCGGTGCGGTAACGCGGGCCGCCAACCGCATGGTGACCAGCAGCCGCATCGAGGTGCTGGGGATGCCCAGGCGAAACTCCCCGCGAACCCACCGCACCTCGGCGCTGTCCAAGACCACGGGCTGGTTGAACGGGAAGAAGGCGTCCACGAGGAAATCGTCCGCGTCGTAGAACCGGAGCTCGTAGCGGATCTGCGCGCGCCGGCCCCCGACGTTGGCGAAACGCGCAGCGAAGCTCCCTTCCAGCTCCTGGGTAGCCGGGTCCAGGCCCGCCGGGGGCATGGCGGGCAGCCAGCTCACGCTGTCGATGCGGACCACCCCGTCCCAGCCGGGATCTGTCTGCAGCAGCACCTCCGTACGGCGCGACACGGCATTGGAGTCCGTCGGGCCGCGCCCCAGCCCGCAGCCCGCGACCGCCGCGATCACCAAGAGGGCCACGCCCACCGACGTGGCCGTGTCCAGCCGCATCGCCCTGTCCATCAGGCCTCCGGCCGCATCGATGGGTCCACCGTGGGGCGGCGCTTCCGCAGTCGGCAGAGAAAGAATGCCTGCATGCTCTCGGTGGGCAGCACCCGCCGCGCTGCCGACACCGCCGCCGCCATCCGGCGGCCCTCCCAACGCTGCATGCCGGGCGCCTGGTTCGGGATGGGCAGGTCCAGTGCTTCCACCGCCAGCGCGTCCCCGAAGCGCTCCAGAGCCCAAGCGATCACCGCCTCGTTCTCTTCCGGAGCCAGGGTGCACGTGGAGTACACCAGGGCGCCCCCCACCTTCAGGCTGTTCACCGCCGAGAACAGGAGCCGCCGTTGACGTGCTGCCATCCGCTCCACCCGCTGCAGCGTCCAGTGCGCATAGGAGCGCGGCTCGTGGGCGTTGAACAGCCCCTCGCCAGAGCAGGGGGCGTCCAACAACACGGCATCGAAGCGCTCCGGGCACACCCGCCAGACCGAAGCCCCATCGCGCAGATACAGGCGGACGTTCGTGGCCCCGCTCCGCTCGAGATTGCGGCGCAGCTTGAAAAACCGACTGCGCGCTGCCTCCACCGCCGAGATCGCCCCGCGGTTCTCCATCAAGGCCGCCAACTGCAGGGTCTTGCTGCCTGGAGCGGCGGCCAGGTCCAGCACGCGGTCGCCGCCAGCCGGGGCGAGCACCAGAGGCGGCAGCATGCTGGAGGGATTCTGCACGTACAGGCGTCCCTCCGCAAAGGCTGCGGTCTCGGTCAAGCGGCGCCGTTGGCTCGCCGGCACCGTGTACGCCAAGGACCACCACCGCAGGGGTTCCGGCCGGATGTCCGCCACCGCCAGCTCCTCGAGGACTGCGCCGGGATCCGCCTTGAGGGTGTTGATGCGGAAGGCCGTCGCCGGTTCCGCCTGGAAAGCCCGCCACCACTGGGCCAGCGAGTCCGGGGACAGCAGCCGCTCGAGGCGCTGGCAGAAGGCGGCCGGGGGCTGGCCCGAAGTGCTGCAACCGTCGTCGATCATCCGTCCGCAACGAGCCGTGGCCGGCAGAAGACGGATCGCTGGCCGCGCCTGCCATCTGCCCACCGGCGACCTCGAGCTCTCCGGTCGTCCTGCGCCAGCAGGCCCTCGGTCGGTCGCCCTGGCGCATTGGCGACCAGCTCGCTATTGTTCTTGCGCCCTGTCAACCGGCGCCGAATGCCTGCTGCCCAGGTCGCTCCGCTGTACGGCGCGATGGGGCGCGCTGCGCGCCGCGTATGCTGAGGCTGCGCCCGGCCTGTGCGGCCGGCACCCCCAAACCATCTCTCCCACTCTCGAGGAGGAACCGAAGCCATGCCGCATGTCATCACTCAGCCTTGCATCGATGTGGTCGACAAGGCCTGCATCGAAGTCTGCCCTTCCGAAGCCATCCACCTCGCGGAAGACACCAACCTGCCCGAGGCCGAGCGCAAGAACATGTGCTATATCAATCCGGACGAGTGCGCTGACTGCGGCGCCTGCGTGGACGAATGTCCCGTCGAGGCCATCTTCCCCGAGGACGAAGTTCCGGAGCAGTGGATCGAGTTCATCGAGCTGAACGCCAGGGCGTTCGCCTGAGCCAAGGCCCCTCCGCTCGTGCGGGCGCGCGCCGGTTCCCCGCGACGAACAGCCGTCTAGGCCCACTCCCTCGACGCCCCACCGCGACCAATCGGCGGTGGGGCGTCGCGTTCCTGCCAAGCGCGCGGTGGTCTCGGCCAGATCCGACCTTGCCGCTCCCGCGCCGACCAGGCCGCCCCACCGCCAGTCGATGGCCGCCGGGGTCACGCGCACCACGGGAACCGGTCGCTCCCGCGGGCTGCCGCGGTGTCAGCCCCGGCCGTGTTGGCCGCACCCGTTCGGGATCGGCAACGGACGGTGGGTGTATGCCCTGGGACGATCGCCCTCGTAGTCGGCGACGACCTGGCCGTGGCCGCGCAGCACGTACTTGTAGCTCGTCAGGCCCTCCAGCCCCACTGGCCCGCGGCTGTGCAGGCGGCCCGTGCTGATGCCGACCTCTGCGCCCAGGCCGTAGCGGAAGCCGTCCGCAAAGCGCGTCGAGGCATTGTGCATGACCGAGGCCGAATCCACTCCCGCGAGGAACGCCTCGGCGGCCGCTGCATCCGCGGTGACGATGGCGTCCGTGTGGTGGCTGCCGTACGTGTTGATGTGGTCGATGGCCTGCTGCAGGTCGTCGACCACCCGCACGGAGAGGATCAGATCCAGGTACTCGGTGCGCCAGTCCTGTTCGGTGGCGGGCTGCATCTGTCCCGGCGCCAGGGCCATCGCCCGGGCGTCGCCACGCAGTTCGACCCCCTTGCTGCGCAGCGCGGGCACGGCCTCGGCCAGGAACTGTGCGGCCACGTCCTGATGGACCAGCAGAGTCTCCGCCGCATTGCACACCGCCACGTACTGCGTCTTGGCGTCGACGATGATGCGGACCGCCATGTCGATGTCCGCGGCACGGTCCACGTACACGTGGCAGATGCCATCCGCGTGGCCCATCACCGGAATGCTGGTATGCTGCATGATGTGCCGCACGAACTCGTTGGAGCCGCGCGGGATGATCAGATCCACCTCCTGATCTAGCGCCAGCAGGTCGGTGACTTCGTCGCGACTGGTCAGCAGCCCGAGCCAGCCGGCCGGGATACCGGCGCAACCAGCCGTGGCGGTCTGGAGCACCTCTGCCAGCGCGGCGTTGCTCTGCGCCGCCTCGTGGCCTCCTTTCAGTAGCACCGCGTTGCCTGCCTTGAGGCACAGCGAGGCGATCTGCACCAGCGCGTCAGGCCGCGACTCGAAGATCACCCCGATGACGCCGATCGGCACGCTCACCCGGTAGAGTTCCAGACCGGTGTCCAGCTCCATGGCCCGCTGCACCACGTGCAGCGGGTCGGGCTGCCGCGCCACGCTGTCCACCATCGTTCGGAGGCTGGCGTACTTGCTGCCAGCCAGACTGAGCCGCTTGAGCAGCGGCGCGGCGAGCTCGCCCCGGGCGAGTGCCTCCTGCCCGGCGCGCACGTCCGCCTCGTTGGCCGCCAGAATCCGTGCCCGCTGCGACTCCAGGGCTGCCGCGATCGCGCGCAACGCGCCGTCCCGCTGCTCGGCGCTGCTGACCGCCAACTGCCGCGCCGCGGCCCGCGCCCGCTGCGCCATCTGGCGGACGTCGACCTTTGCCATCGCCGACTCACTCTGCCTCGCTGGCATGCTCGGTGGCTGCCAGCATGAGGGATTGGAGCAGCCGCGCCACACGCTGCGCGTCCTCCACCGTGCCCTCGCCCAACAACACGTAGTCCACCAGCAGATGGGCCCATTCCTTGAGCCGTGCGGAATCGCGCTCGCGGCTGAGCATCCGGCCCAGGTTGCGGATGATCGGGTGGCGCGGGTTGATCTCCAGAATGCGCTTGGTGGGCTTGAATTCGCGATCGCTCAGACGCAGCAGGCGCTCCATGCTCTGGCTCAGGCCGCCCTGCGGCGTGACCAGCACGCAGGGGCTGTCGGTCAGCCGGTTCGACTCCTTGACGTCGGCCACCCGCTCCGCGAGCTGTTTCTTGAGAAAACTCACCAGCTCGATCGTCTGCTCGCGACCGTCGTCGCCCACCCCCTCGATCTTCACCTCGTGCTCGCCCAAGTCCAGATCGGCGGCATCGATGGCCTGGAATTCCTTGTCGCCGAACTTCTGCAGGGTCCCGATCACGAACTCGTCCACCGGCTCGTCCAGCAGCAGCACCTCCAGCCCTCGCTTGCGGAAGGCCTCCAACAGGGGGCTCTGCGCCATGGCGTCCACCGACTCGCCGGTCAGGTAGTAGATCTTCTTCTGTTCGGACTGCATGCGGTCGACGTACGTCTGCAGCGACACATAGGCCTTGCGGTCGTCCTCCAGCGAGGAATGGAAGCGCAGCAGACCTGCCAGGCGGTCGCGGTTCTCGTGGTCAGTGGCCACCCCTTCCTTGAGCACCATGCCGTACGCCCGCCAGAAGGTCAGATAGTCCTCCTCGCTGCGCTTGGCCATCGACTCCAACATGCTCAGCACTCGCTTCACCAAAGTAGCGCGCACCTTGGCGATGACTGGGTTGTACTGCAGCGCCTCGCGCGAGACATTCAGCGGCAGATCGTCGCAATCCACCACCCCGCGCACGAAGCGCAGGTACAAGGGCAGCAGTTCCTTGCAGTCGTCCTGGATGAACACCCGGCGCACGTGCAGGTTCAGCGAAATCCTGGGTTCCTGGGCAAACAGCCAAGACAAGGGCGTCCGCTTGGGGATATAGAGGATGGCATAGAACTGGATGGGAACGTCCACCATGACGTGCTCGCGCGCCAACGGAGGCTCCGAGTCGCCCGTCAAGTGCGTGTAGAACTCGTTGTACTGCTCGTCGGAGACCTCGTTGCGGGGCCGCACCCACAGTGCCGCGGTGTTGTTGACCTGCTTGCCCGCCACCTTGATGGGATAGGCTACGAAATCCGAATGCCGCCGGATGATGCTCTCCAGCCGGTGCGCATCGAGGAATTCCTCGCTGTCGCTGCGGATGTACAGTTTGACCTCGGTGCCGCGGTCCTTCTTGTCGGCTGGCGATACGGTGTACTTGCCGTCTCCAGTGGACTCCCACATCACCGCTTCGGCATTGGGATCGGCGCTGCGGGTCGTCACCACGACCCGGTCCGCTACCATGAACACCGAGTAGAAACCAACGCCGAACTGCCCGATCAGCTTTAGCTGCTCGGCGGGGCTTTCGTCCTTGGCTTCGGCTAGTCGCCGCACGAAGTCCAGCGAACCCGAGTGCGCGATGGTGCCGATATTCTGGTGTACCTCCTCGCGCGTCATGCCAATCCCCGTGTCGCGCACCGTCAGCGTCTTGTTCTCCCTGCTGATGCGGATATCGATGCAGCGCTCCGCATCGGCATCGAGCACCGACTTGTCGGTGAGCGAGCGATAGTGGATCTTGTCCAATGCGTCCGAGGCATTGGAAATGAGCTCGCGCAGGAAGATCTCCTTGTGGGTGTAGAGCGAATGGATGAGCAGGTTGAGGACCTGCTGAACCTCGGTCTTGAAGGCGCGCTCCTCCACCGCGTCGGCCTTGGCGGCATCCTCGCCCATGGTCACGCAACTCCCTGATCGGTAACAGGTTGACGAATCCGGCCGGCCCCGGCACCGGTGGCCGACCACAACGGAACTAAGGTATCGGGCGGCCTGGGGGTCGGCAAGCCGTGCGGTCGGTTCGGACCAGTCCGCCGCCGGCCTTCCGCCGGGCCTCTTTGGCCGTTGGCGAGAGGCAATGGCCGAGTACGACCTGATCATCGTCGGCGCCGGGCCGGCGGGTGCGGCGGCGGCGCTGTTCGCGCGCCGGCTGGGTCTTGGCTGCGCGCTGTTGGAGAGGGCCGGCACCCGACGCGACAAACCCTGCGGCGGCGCGCTGTCCGGGCGGAGCGTGGCCCTCCTGCGGGAACTCGGGCTGTACGAGTCCGTGCGCCGCCTGCCGGGCACCGGAATCCAGCGCCTCGTGTTCGCTGCCCCCGACGGCTCGGAACTGGAGATCGATCTGGGCCGCCAGCGCCTCTCCGGCGCTGCAGCGGCAGCCATCGCGCTCGAAGGCCGCGTCGTCCGGCGTCAGGCGTTCGACGAGCTCCTGTTCGCGCGGGCGGCCGAGGCCGCTGCTGCCTGCTGCGCCGGGTTCACGGTACGCCGCGTGGAGCCGGCCGCCGGCCTGGTGACCGTCCACGGCCAGCACGCCGACGGCAGAGCTGGCCAGTTCCGCGGCCGCATCGTTCTTGGCTGCGACGGCGCCTCGTCCGCTGTGGCGCGCAGCGCGGGCCTCTTCCGCCCTGACCGCCATCATCGGATGGTGGCCGTGCGGCAGTTCATGCGCGGCGTCGAGGGACTCGGCGACCAGCTCGAGCTGCATTTCCTCGAGGCGCTGGTGCCGGGGTACTTCTGGATCTTCCCGGCCGGCGAGGATCTGGCCAATGTCGGGCTGGGCGTCGACTGCCTGGACCTGCGCCGGCGGCGGCTCGACCTGCGCGCCGTCCTC
>Ga0067045_1004621_pt1 | contig 11951 bp, 5 predicted proteins | sample TerdegcTABiofilm_FD_59184 | JGI IMG/M metagenome (GOLD analysis project Ga0067045, IMG submission 59184) | Combined Assembly of (Gp0054472, Gp0054536) Wastewater bioreactor microbial communities from Singapore -Terephthalate degrading...
CGGGCGAGAACCTGCTGGTCGTGCGCATCCACAACTCCGCATACCAGGCCGGCATCCATCAGCCGGTCGCGATTCATCTGCCTGAGGATGACTTCAGGGACGCCTGCGACGGCGCGTTCCTCGACGAGGATTTCGCGGAGGTGGAGACCGGGAGCATTCCGCCCGGCTGGCAGCGTGAGATCCAGGAGCGCGATGGCCAGGTGTTCGGCATCGCCCGAGTCAGCCGCAGTTTCGTGAGAGCGCCTACGCTGCACCTGCGCGACCAGCGCTCCCATGTCGCGGTGTGGTCACAGTCCGATGAGGTACTGCCCGAGCAGAAGCGATGGGCCGTGCAGTTTGACTTCCGGCTCACCGGCGAGCTGGTCTACAAGTCCATCGACGAGGGCCCGTACAAGGCCGGTGACGCGGGGGCTGCATTCGGGCTCAAACGGGGGCGGCCCGCAAGGGACGCCGACTTCCTGCCCCTGGTGCAGTTCGACAATGGCGAGAGCCCCGGCAAGCCCGTGGCCCTGCTGGGCCTGGGTGAAGTACTGGCCAGTAATGTGTCCGCGAACAAGTGGCACCGGCTGGTCATCCACCGCGACGGCGACACGTGGCGGTTCTTCCTGGACGACGAGCTGAAAAGGACAGTCACCGGCCGCGACTCCGACCTGCGTGGGATCGCCTTCGGCTCCTTCCGTAACTGGCCCCACGTGGCCCAGGACATCCACTACGCGAATCTGAAGATCGGCAACTTCATGGAGCCGTGACGCGCTTGTTCGCGACCCTACGGGTAGTTGCCCTCCTGCCGCCAGACGTCCAGCATCAACTCATAGCGCGAGAGCCTCATGCCCGTGTAGATGCAGTTGCTGGTGGAGAAGATGTACCCACCGCCGGGCATTCCGTGGCGCAGCGCGTAGCTGCACGACTGCCGGACTTCGTCCTCCGTGCCCGTGTCCATGAGCCCGCAGTTTACGTTCCCGATGATACACAGGCGTTTGCCGTACAGTCTCTTGACTTCGGCGATGTCCACGCCGGCCTGCGGGTCGATGGAATGCAGCGCATGGGGGTTGCACTGCACAAGCTGGTCCAGGATCGGCATGATGTTCCCGTCGGTGTGCTTGATCACGTAGAACCCCATGTCGCGCTGGCCCTGGATCAGCCGCGCGAGATAGGGTGTCACGAACTCGCTGAACTGGCTCGGACTGAGGAAGGGGCCGGTGTTCAGGCAGTAGTCGGCGCATAGAGCCAGACCGTCCAGCCCTCCGTGGGCGCGCAGGCGCTCGAGGTGCGCAAGTTGCCCGTCCACCATGTCCGCGGCCTGAGCCTTGAGCCCATCTGGGTCATCCACCATTCGGTAGGAGAACTCCTGCATGCCGCGCCCGCTGGGAATGCCGAAGGTGGCGTCCCCGTGCATCATCAGGAAGTATCGGTCCCCAGAGCGCTCCCGGATGGCGTCGATGAGCCGCACGACGCTCTCCAGATCCCCTGGGTTGGGATGCAGGAAGATCGCACTGTGCTCGTAACGATCCGCGGTGGCGATGTACAGGTCGGCCATGTCCGCGATGTGCAGACGGCGCTCCTTCTCCTCCATCTGGTCCCACTGGCCGTAGCTGCGGTGGCTCGGGTGGACCTTGCCGAAGGCCTCCATGGTGAGGAAGAAGACCAGTTCGAAGTGAGGGACGCGTCCGGTAAGCGGCCTGCGCTCCAGGGCCGCGACAAAGCGCTCTCGGGGTGTCATGGTGTGTTCCGCAGCCTCCTGATGTGATCGTCGGCAACATCGATGTGCGCGGCGCCGCGTCCCATTTCGGTTGGACTGGAGCCGGTTCGCCCATATTGTAGCACATCATCGCCGCGCCGAGGCAGAGCAGGCACGCCAATGGGATCACAGACGCCATCGCGCCCGTGAATTGGGGGGAAGCTTCAGGTTCCCCTGATGCACATCTGAGGGCGCGGGGTGCNGAAGCCGNGTACAATGGACCCGTCACGGGTTCGGCCCGCGCCATCCCTCTCACCGGGGGGGATGCCATGGATATGAGAATACTCATCGTCGAAAACGAGGCGGTACAGTCGGGCATCCTGGCCGAGTGCGTAAGCCTTCTTGGTTACACCCCTGTTGTAGCCACGGGGTTTCGAGCTGCACTGACCCTCCTGTCCGGACCTCCCCCCGAACTCGTGCTGCTGGATCTCGTGCTGGGCGACGGCAAAGGGCGCGACCTCTATCTGGCGATCCGAAGGGATCCCCAATGGTCCGAGGTGCCCGTGATTCTCACGACTGGTTTGCCGGAGCCCGATACGTACGAACAGGCGCGCGGGATTGAGGCACCCATGTTGCGGAAGCCCTTCGGCCTTGCTGATCTTAGGCGTGCGGTGGCGATGAACCTGCCCGTCTGAAACGCACTTCCCGCCGCCCCGGCGGCGCTTCACCCCGCATCACGCACGGCTCTTCCGCCTTCCACCGATTCGCGGTGCATTGGCTCCACTCAGAGGGCTTTTCCTCGGGACGCCGAGCCCGGGCAGGTCTGACCGCGCCTTGGGCGAACTATCCCGCGTGCAGTCTGTTTCCACCGACCCGGCAGGCCAGTGGTGGGTATCCGTCGATGACCGTGCCGGCACCGGGGAATGTAGCCCATGATCAGAATGAGCCTCAGCAACAGCGTCTTCCCTGCAGGCCTGATGCTCCTGCTGGCGTCAGCGGCGATCGGCCTCGCGATGGCGCAGGGCGAGGACCAGCCGTCTGAATCTCGAGCCTCCATGCATGCCTCGCCCGGGCCCGGGGTGGCCCGGGGAGACGATCCCGCGGGTGACACGCCAGCGTCTCTGGCCACACAGGACGGTGACGCGCTGGCCCCGTCTTCTTCCGCATCTCCGGGGCCTGTGCATGGTGATGCCGTCTCGGAGCCGAGCGCTTCGGAGCCAGTGACCCCGGCACGCGGCACGGCCGCGTCTTCGGACAGTGAGACACATCGAGCTCCGGCAGGCGAGCAGGCCCCGGTCCAGACCCCGGAAGCCGAGGATGCTGTGGACGCTGATGAGCCCTCGGAACGTGTCGCTGCCCCGCTCACGCGTTCGCGTCGGCAGGCGGAAGTGATCGGGGCCTTGGAGGCCCTGTCGCGGCCGGAAGCCGGTGCCGGAAGCGCCCGGCACGGACGAACCCCAGTGAGCAGCGACGCCCTCACTCAGAAGGTCGTCTTGTGGCGCAGTGAACTGCGCATGACGGCTGCACTGGCAGCGCGCCGGCTTCGCGAGCTCGAGAAGGAAAACCGGAGGCTTGAGAAGCTGGCAGTGCGCCTCCCGTGGGCGATACGCCGGGGGCGGGTCAGGCCTGCGCAGGGGCGTGAGGAGCGGGAGCAGCTGATCGCCGAGCAGGAGCGCTTCGATGCTCTGTACGACGAACTCACACAGGCCGCGCAGGATGTTGGGGCTCAGATCGACGCCTACGGCCGGGCTCTTGAGCGTGCCCGGACTCTAGGCCTTGACCGGAAAATCGTGAGCACGCTGGAAGCCGGGCTTCCCCAGGCGACCCAGGCGCGGGCAGACTTCCACGCTGCCGCGCAGATGGCCGTGGCCAACGCCCGCCTCATAAGTGACATCATTCCCCAGCTGGACGCCGCGCTGCAGATCGCCGAGACCCGCGGGCTATTGCGTCGCAGTGAAGTCCGGCTCACCGTCCAGACCCCTTTGACGGCCGTGGAAGATCTCCGTCTGTTGGTGCAGTCCATCGATGCCTATCTGCGCACAGGATTCCTGCCGGGGGCCGCTTCCGAACCCGACGACGGGATGACGCCGTCCTGGCCGATACGTGAACTCGCAGGGGTCGCGCTGGCCGGAGTAGTGCTGGCGGTCGCTTTCCAGCGACTACGACGGCGTCTCATGGATGAAATGGGAAGCCGGCTGGAGACGTTGCCACAGGAACAGCGCGATCTCACGCTCTGGCGCTATGCCCGTGGCTTTGAGATAGCGCGCGCCGCCCTTGCCTTCGCGGTGCTGGCCCTGGGAGTGGAGTCCCTGCCTCTCTCGCCTTCGGGGTCGCTGTCGCTCACGGGTCTGGTCTTTGCGTGGTGCGCATACGCGGCGGCAAGACCGCTTCTGCGCCTGGTGCTGGCTCCTGGAGACGAGGGCTTCGGCCTGCTCCACTGCGACGCCGCCACGTCCCGGCGCACTGCGTCCGCGGCCCACGCGATGGCGCTCTATTCTGCCTTGCTCCTGCCAGCGATCTACGCTCTCGCCCTGTACGACTATCCCCACGCTGACGTCCGTCTGGCGCTCACACTGCTGTACGGTCTGGGCACAGTCATCTTCCTGATCTGGCTGATGAACTCACCGCAAGGTCCGTTAGCGGCCAGCGGCGATGCGTCCGAGCAGGCTGCGTGCGATCTCCCCGGCTGGGTGCCGGGGCTCAAGGCGCCCATCTCGCTGGCCGCCGTGGCTCTACTTATAATGACAGCGATGGGGTATGTGAACCTGAGCAGCTACCTGGCGCGTTCCCTGGTGCTCAGCGCCTTGTTCGTGGCGGTCGCCTGGCCCGCCTATGGTCGCCTCAATCGCGAACTGGCGGCACGGTTTCCGGTGGCCGCGGCTGGCCGGGCAGGCATATTCCATCGGCCATGGATGCAGCAGGTCATCCGGATTGCCTTCGTGCTCATCAGCGGCCTCTTGATCGCGCGCTTCTGGGGCATCCGCCGCTATCACCTGGATGAGCTCATCACCCTGGCATCCCAGCCGCTGATCGACGTCAAGGGCGCGCAGATATCCATACTCGCCATCGCCAAGGCGCTCCTGGTATTGCTGGTCACCTCCTGGGCGGCCGGGTGCGCCCGGCGTCGCGTGCAGGAATCTGCCGCCTTGTCCCAGAGGTGGGACCATGGCACCCGGCACGCCGTAGGGAGCGCGCTCTACTACTGCCTCCTGGCAGGCGGAATCGTGCTGGCCATCCTGGTGGCAGGAATGCAGCTTAGCATCCTTGCCGCCTTCGCCGGGATGTTCGGCATCGCCATCGGCTTCGGCAGCCAAGATATTGCGAAGAACACCATTTGCGGCCTCATCATCATGCTGGACCGTTACATCAACGCCGGGGACTATGTTGACGTGGCGGGCCAGAGCGGGACAATCGTGGACATCACCGTGCGCTCAACCACAATACGGACCCAGGACAACCGCCTGGTTGTCATCCCCAACTCGGTCTTCTACACGCAGAACGTGGTGGTCTCGAGCCAGCGGGATCGCCGGGTGCGCCTGGTGGTTGATGTCGCGGTTGCTCCGGAGACAGACTTTGACACCGTGGCTCGGGTGCTGCGTGATGCGGCCGTGGCTCAAGATGGGGTGCTGAATGCCCCTGAGCCAGAGGTCCTATTCAGTAAGCTCGCGGCGAACGGTCTGAACCTCCAGCTTGTCGCCTGGACCGATCATATCGACAGATTGCCCACGGTTCAGGGCAGGCTCATGCACGGAATCTGGAGCGCCCTGAAGCAGCACGAGATCGCCCTGGTGTAGCTGGCCGCGGCCGGGTATGGGCAAGGCGCACTCCACCGAACGGGGAACGTCCCGATTACCACGAAAGAGGAACGCAACGCCATGCACGAGACAAGGACAGGCGAGACGGAACACTTCTGGTACCGGCTCGGGCCGGAAGACCGGTACATCGACTCACAGCTGGAGAACAAGGCCTTCGCGTACGCGGAGGGCAAGGTGATGCTGTCTGAGGACAATGGAAACACCTGGCCCCACGTACTCGACTTCCCCGATGCGCGCAACATCACCTTCAGTTGCATCCTCAAGGGCGGGAACATCGTCTTCGCCACGGGTGCGAAGCTGTACGTCAGCACGGACAACCTCCAGAGCTGCGAGGAGGTCACCGTGAAAGACGTGGATGGGAGCGACTACCTGCCGCACACGCCGAAGGACCCGGAGCGTCCCGGCTGGTACTTCCACACCCTACCCGGCACCAACTCCTTTGATGTGAACGGCAATGAGATGCTCATCTGGGGCAACTACTGCAACGTGCTGGGTGGCGCGGCGCCGGTGAACATCTACTACTCCACCGACGGCGGCCAGACGGTGAAGCTCGCCTATGCATTCGGCCAGAACCCGTACACCCGCGATAACGGTTCCCCGGGCGGTGGACCGGAGGGCACGCTGCTGGGCAACCCCGACAATCCCGTTCGCTGCCGGCACCTGCACACCGTGGTCTACAACCCCGCGGAGGACGCTTTCTACGCCTGCACAGGGGATGCCGACAGGGCGGAGTTCTTCGAGTGTCACTGGCTCAGGGGAACGTACGACGCTGCGGAGGATCAGTGGGACTGGAAGGTCATCATCACGGACCACTTGAACTCGCGCTACAAGGCGGGAGGGATCAACTTCGTGGACGGGCAGCTCTACTGGATCAGCGACTCCAACGGCCCCGAGCCCTACGACCGGGGTATCTTCCGGTGCGCCCCCGCCGACATCGGTAACCGCGAGAAGCACACGCTGCTGTTCAACCCCGAAGTGGAATCCGGAGCGATGATCATCCAGGATGGAGTGATGCTGGCCTCGCACTGCGCCCCGGCGTCGCCGCTGGATACCGGCATCATCATCTCGCTGGACATGGGCGAGACGTGGGCGCAGTACGACCTGAAGGAGTTCGGCAAGCGCTCGCCCACGCGGTTCCACGAGAAGAACAGCGAGGGCTGGTTCCGGATGGACTTGCGATCCGGCTGGATCGACCGCGCCGAAGTGCTGTTCCTGAAGCCGAAGAGTGCATGATCGGTCACGCCCTGCACACTGGTCGAGGCGCTGCGTGAGCCTGGACGTCTTCAGTCCAGGTTCACGATGCACTCGGCGATCATCACCCAGCCTTGATCCGCGGCGGCTGACGGTGCTGTGGTGGCTATGCGGATCTCGTTCTCCCCGGTATTGAGAATCCCGGTGGGGATCGCGATTTCCAGAACGGACCAGTCCCGCTCGGCGAAAGTGTTCGGCCCGTCGAACACTGGCCGTCCGTTGACGCTCACCCGCATGGGGACCGCGCCCGGCTTGTCGTCATCCTGCCCCGTCAGGATCAGCCGTGCCGCGCCGGCAGGCGCGGTCTCCAGGTTCAACACCGTTGACATGGCCGGGTTGTTGCTCCCCGTTCCATAGATCCAGATCGCCCGCCGCGGGGGGCATTGGTGGGCATACTCCTGTGGCCCGACAGCTCCCCGGAAGCCGTCCAGCTCCATGCGCCAGCCGCCGTCAACCCGGGTCTGCGCGTACTTCTGCTGCTCTCGGGCAAGAGTTCCAGCCGGGTCGTTGATGAGCCGGTCGATCACCGGGTCCGCGTACCACGGAGAACGATCCAGCCGCAAGCGGGCGACCTTGTACAGCCACTCCTGGCCGGTTACGCGCCGTATGAAGGCGCTTACGCGCTGAGTCCGGGCAATGGCTGCGAACTCGGCCAGACGCCGGGCGAACTCGGCTTCGCTTACCGCCAGCTTGCCGTTCACGGGGTTGCGTGCATTGAGGTCGCCGAACAGCACACAGAGCTTCTCGCCCTGAACACGGTAGCGTCGAGCCCGGTCGTCAGCCACAGCCTTCTCGGCCTCATCCAGCATGGCAAGCGCCTTGTCTGCGTACTCCGCCGTGACCGTGTGCGGGCTGGGCGCCTCGCACTGCTGGTGGATCGGCCGCTCATCCACCTCTTTCGACAGGTAGTCGAAGTACCGCCGCACAGCGGGTGCCGCGGCGCCGTAGTAGGCATCCATGAACTCCGCGATCAGTGGCTCCACCGGCGTATCCGGGTGCCATAGTAGCTCGCTCTGAACGTAGATGAACAGGTGACGGAAGTTCACCGGCGTGCCGCAGTAGAAGATGCCCCGGACCCCGTTGGCAGCGTACATGTCCAGCTTGCGTTTCATCGCCCAGAAACTCCCGAATGGCTCGTACCAGTTGGCGTAGCCTGTCGGGTAGTCGAAGATGTACATATTGTTCGGGCATTTTGCGAACCAGCCCATCACGTCGGTGTAGCTCTGCTTGTTGCGCTCACACGTGAGGTCATGGCTGCTGCAGTCGGTGCGGTGCGGGTAGGGGCAATACTGCACCATCACATTGGGTTCGGGCATCACGCGCGTGGGCGGGGGGGAAGTTGCGTTGGTGTAGGCGAGGGTCAGAATGCGCTTGTCCGGGTGCTTTTTCGCCGCCTCTCGGGCGATGTAGTTGACGTAGTCCAGCAGCCGGTCGGTCATCTCGACGCCGGGTATCGCATCCAGCGCCCTGCACTGGTCGCACTGGCACCAGGCGAATCCGTCGCCCTGGGAGACGCCGAAAAACTTGCGCTCGGGTTGCTTGTCCATCAGTGCAACCAGGCGCTCGGCGCTGATCCGGCGGACGTCCGGGTTCGACAGGCACAGGTGTACATCGAAGCCCTCGCCGTGGAACTCCCTGCTCAGGCGGCGGCCGTCCTTCTGCAGCGCGAAATACTCCGGGTGTTCCCCATGGTACTTGTCGAAGGGCAGCAGGTATGCCGCCGCGTGCACGATATTGCCCGGTTCGCCGATGTCGCCGGGCGCCATCATGTCGTCCGACGGCGTGTTGCCCAGCTTCAGGTTGTTGGCCAGATTGCGGAATTCGTAGAATGGCTTGTCCGAAAGCAAACAGTCTGGAATGTTCAGGGCCGCTGTTTCGGGCACCGTCTCGCAACCCGGAGCGTAGAACCTGCAGCCGAGGTGCCGCAGGAGAGCATAGACTCCGTAGACGGTGCCGACATCTCGCCACCCGGAGACTCCGACCTTGCCATCTCGCACCTGCACTACGTACCCGTCCTCAGCGACTGCATTGAGCGCTTCCTGGTCGATGATCCCTGCCTTCACTGCCTGCGCCCCGACGACGATACTGCCCGGAGCCACGTCGTTCCCGGTGGCCTCGGCTCGCTCCAGATGCCTGCCGGTCATCACATCTAGATAGCTCGCCAGTTCCTCGGCAGCCAGTAACTCGCGTGCAGTCGCTCCCGGGGCAACCACAATGCCCACCGCGGGAACACTCTCTCCGATGGTGATCTCCCCGGGTGTTCTGGGCGGCCTGGGCGGCTCCATGCGAAGGGTGTATGCGCTTACAGTCTCCTCTCCGGCGCGCACCGAAGGCCCGCTGAAGGGCCAGACTCCCTGCCGCGCACCGTATCTCTCATGCCGCGCATCGAAGGGGTACAGCGTGCCGAAGCTGTCGGCCTCGAAGACGATACCAGCCGCCGGCGTCCGCACGGTCATGACGGGGCCCGCCCCGGTGATGCCCCCGTTCGCTGGCGTCTCCGGGATTGGTGTCCGGCTTGTGACAGTGCCGGCCACGTTGGCGATCTCGATGACTCCCTGATCCAGCAGCGCCGGAGGCATTTGAGCGATGCAATACTCCACCGGACCGACCTCCGCGTCGGCCACCGCCGTGACCCGGAGCACGATGCGCACGCTGTCGGGCTCCAGCAGTACATCGTAGGTCAGCTGGCCGCCTGGAATCCGGGCGGCGAGGGTGACCGCGCTCCCATCCTGGTTCGCCTCAACCTGCCCCGCTTTCCACGCCTCGCTCAGGGTGAGGACAGTCCCCTGGTACTTCGGCTTGAACACGGTCAGGTACGAGCCCTGGGAGATCAGTTGGTCGCCATACTTCAACGACAGACCGTTGGAACCGAGAGTTGCGCTCCAGTGACCCCGCGAGATCGTCACCGGCGCATCCGCGGCGTTCGCAAGAGTCAGCATCGCGAGCACGATGACTGTGCTGGCGGGCAAGCTCTTCATCTCCGCACCTCCGAGCGAGTATGACTCAATGAGTGCCGCATTCATCCGAGCTCTCTTGCCGCGGACAGTGCGTCCTGCGCCGCGTCACTCGGGCGTCGCGAGCCACCGCTGATTGGCGACCTCTTTGCTGAGCGGACCGTCGATCAGCATTTCATCTCCCCGGCTGATGCGTATATGCCCGCCCACGGGACCGGTCGCGTTCAGGCTCAGGGAGATCGCGCGGTTACCCGACTCGAAAGTGATCCGGGCAGTGTTGCCCTCCAGTGTCGCCTCTGCCGGGCCCATTGCGGAGAGCTCCTGGCTGCCCACTTGGATCAGGTGCAGGAACACGTCGTCCGTCCGCGGGCTGCCGGGGCGCACTTCCATGCGCCAGCGGCCCATCAGCTCGGGCACTTCCTTGTACTGCACCGCCCCAATCCTATCACCGCGGTCCTTGATGTACTGCGACGGCCCCTGGTCGACAGGGTAGTTGACGCCCTCCACGAGGAACTCCTTCCCCGGGCCGCCCACCTTCTCCAGCACGGCGTCTTCCGGCAGGAGCGTACGGCAGAAGATGCGGCCGCGATCCTGGTCTGAGTACCACGTCTTCCCCATGACAACCGGCTCGTTCGCATGATGCAGGAGCCACGCCTTGGCATACTCCGCCTGCGTGGAAGTAGCGCGATCAAAGACCACGAAATGGTCCGGCGGGACAAACACGAACTGGCGCACCATCTGGCTGCACTTCTCGGCACTGTACTGGGGGGCCGCGTCACCCGCGACGTAGGTGAACTCCGGGCTGGTCTCAAAAGCGATGACCCGCGCACCCACCTGCTTGTTCTGCCCGCCGGCCTGCTGGAACACCTCGCCATTCCAGTAGGGCGAGGGCGGCTCGCCGGGCATCTTGATGAGAATGCAGTTGTGCGCGATGGTCTGGGCGTAGTAGTTCTGCAGGTTGTCCGGATTGCCGGCGCGAGTGCCCGTGTCCAGCGCCAGGAAGCCCTGTCGGTAGATGGTGAAATGGTTGGCGTCATAATGCCGGTGATTGCCGGTGATGCCCCCGCAGGCGAAGAGGGCATACGTATCATCCTCGCCCGGCCCGGAGCGCATGAACACCTGGCCCATCTTCTCGAAATGCCGCGCGGGAGGCAGCAGGCCGGGATCAAGCGGCGCCGGCGCGTTCTCAAGATCGGTCAGCAGCAGCGGATAGATGCCAAAATACGCGGGCAAGAAGCCGCCACCTGCTTTCTCGCGCACGTGATGAGCCAGCGCGGCAAGCTCCGGGTGGGCTTTGTGGTAGAAGTGCATGATGTGGGACATGTGGCTGTACAGGTGGGCGGTGGGGAATGCATTGGTCTGGTGAGGAGTGTCGCCGTACCCGTACTCGCGATTGCCCGGCAGCCAGTTCCATAGGATGTAGTTGCAGGTCCAGCCTATGTGGGGCCAATCCGCCGAAACATCCTCGCCGGTGGCGGCCTTCCAGGCATGCAGGAAGCTCCACTCGCTCCAGGGGTATTCCGCGAAGGAGTACGTGACAGTGACGGATGCTGCACCGCCGTCGTCGCCGCAGGAGAGAGCGCGATGAGCCAGCAGTTTCTGGTAGGTTTCGTAGCCCCGGTTCAGAAAGCCCAGCGCCTTCTCATCGTCAATGCCCGCGTTCAGGAAGACGATCCCCGCAAACAGCGCCACATTGTCCGCGCCGTAGTAGCCGGATGCGTACCCGCCCATGTTCCGCCGCACGATCCCGGGGACGCTGAAGATATCGTGCACGTGGGCCAGCATGCTCTCGCCCAGGGCCCTGCGCTCATCGGGTGGCAGGTCGTTGAAGACCCAGTCGAAAGCCGTCAGCCAGCCCACCCGGCTGCGGCCGTACCAACTCACAGCCTTCTTGTCCGCGTAGGCCGCGTGGTAGTAGTCCACGCTTGCCTGGAGCTTCTCCCTGATCTCCCGGAGCAATTCGGGCGTGGGTTCCATGCGATAGACGAACGCGAGGGACATGAGCTGGTTTCCCCAGTCCAGCACCGCCACACTGCTGTCGGGCCGGGGATCAGGCAGTGGGAACTCCGTCCACTCGTAGGTACGCGGCGTGGTCTTCGAGTGGGCGATGATCGCGTCGTAATGCGCACGCCCAACCGTCAGGGCGCGTTCGCGAACGGCGGGCCACTGTTCAGCGTTCGCGAACAGGCGCGGGTGGTCGGGACGGATCTTCGCAGCCAGGTGGCCTGCCGCTTCCTCAGCACTGGCCGGAAT
>Ga0067045_1004211_pt1 | contig 11946 bp, 6 predicted proteins | sample TerdegcTABiofilm_FD_59184 | JGI IMG/M metagenome (GOLD analysis project Ga0067045, IMG submission 59184) | Combined Assembly of (Gp0054472, Gp0054536) Wastewater bioreactor microbial communities from Singapore -Terephthalate degrading...
GCCAGTAAAATCAGTTTTTACTACCTTTGAACTACTGTTCATGGGGATCTCCTTTGTTAGTTTGGTTTCTCTAATTTATTTACAAGGAGATCCCTGTCATTACAACTCTTTTTTAACATACAAACTTATTGCTGGAAAATTTCATAAGAATTTGTTTTTTAACAATCCATTTTCGAATAAGGTTATAAGGTCGATGGTTTTTATTCATTCCGTTGCTACTAAGGTTGATATAAAAGAATGAAGAACTATTTTATCATAAATCAAATCATCATTTACAAAAATTAACCGGTTATCAGATAGAATTAAAATCTTCTTGCACCACTGGATGAATCTATTCAATTTTAATAAAAAAATCAGGATAACATACCCGCTATGAAATCGAACACACACATTCTTACTTTGGATGGGAACAGTCTAACTCTCGAGGCGCTTATTTATTCAGTTTATCACCTGCAGACTCGTTTTGCCATCGCCCCAAAGTCGAAGCAGAAAATTTTGAAAAGTCGGCAATGGGTAGAAAAAATTCAACAGCAAGGAACACCGGTGGTTTATGGGATTAACACGGGTTTTGGTTCCAAAGCTTCGGTCTCAATCAGTCAGGGAAAACTGAAGGAACTGCAGAGAAATTTGATTATGAGTCATGCGGCGGGGACTGGTGACGCTTTTCCTATTGAGGTCGTGAGGGCGGCAATGATATTGCGCATCAATACTTTTGCTAAGGGATATTCCGGCGTGAGGCCGATCCTGATCGATACTCTGATCCACATGCTGGAAAAAGGAGTCGTCCCCTGGATCCCAATTCAGGGTTCTTTAGGGGCCAGTGGAGATCTGGCCCCGCTTTCCCATCTGGGTCTGGTGCTGAGCCGTGGGGCAAAAGAAGATAAAGAGCAGCAGAGCGGTTTGGCTTATTTTTATAATCGCAAAAAGCAAGAATGGGAGTTAAGCAGTGGTAAAACAGCCATGAAGAGAGCTGGCATCCCACGCCTGATTCTAGAAGCCAAAGAGGGACTGGCATTAACAAACGGCACCCAGATTTCTACCGCCATTCTGGTGCTGGCTGTGTATGAAGCGAAACAACTGGTGAAGCAGGCTGATATCGCCATGGCCATGTCACTGGAAGCTCTGCAGGGGATGTCAGCGGCTTATCGCGATGAACTGCATGCCCTGCGTCCCCATGTGGGACAAATCCGCACCGCTCGTAACATCCGTCGCTTGATTAAAGGGAGTAAACTGATCGACTGTTTTCCGGAACGGGTTCAGGATGCTTACAGTTTACGCTGCCATCCCCAGGTGATGGCTGGGGTACGCAGTGCTCTGGATTATATTGAAAATATTCTGAATATTGAGATCAATTCCACTACCGATAATCCAGTCATTATCCCGGAGTTGGCGGACGTAAATAAATCCTTATCCGGCGGCAATTTTCATGCTCAGCCAATCGCTTTTGCTGCCGATCTACTGGCCATGGTATTATGTGAAGTGGGCAGCATTGCGGAAAGACGCATCTTTCGGCTCTCCGATAAAACTCTCAATAACGGACTGCCCTCTTTCTTGATTGAGAACAGCGGTCTGGAAAGCGGACTGATGCTGGGACAGTATACCGCTGCTTCCCTGGTCGCCGAGAATCGTACCCTGGTTCATCCTGCCAGTATCGATTCTATTCCCACCTGTGAAAACCAGGAAGACCACGTCAGCATGGCACCGATCGCGGCGCGTAAAGCCGCGGCGATTCTGCGGAATGTTCAAAAGGTTGTGGCTATCGAATTTTTATATGCCGCTCAGGCGCTGGATTTCCGGAAAAAACAATCCGGAAATAAATCGATTGAAACTCTCTTAGGAAAAGGCACACAGGTAGCCTATGAGGTGCTGCGCAAGTATATACCATTCATCGCAGCCGATCAACCGCTGTCTCCGCATATTTCTGCCGCCATCGATTTGGTACAATCAAATCGAATTTTAAGAGAAGTGGAAAAAAAGATTGGCGAGCTGAACTAAATCACTATTATTTAGCTGAAACAGGTGAGGAGTAAGTAGTTGACAGTAATAATTTGATAAATTTCATCATCTCAACTGTCAATAGTCGGCGATGAAATTGTTCGAGATTCTGAAAAGTATAATTCGCTTTCATAGCCGCCGGATCTCGCAACCATTTTTTCAGGACCTCGACCAATTCTTTCACCTGGTGATAATCAACGACTTCCCCGGCCTGACATTCACGAATCAACCAGGCCAGATCTCCTGCTGGTGAACACATCGCCAATATCGGTTTTTGAAGATAGAGGTATTCATAGATTCTTCCCGGCGTCACCTGAGCGCTTCCTGGCAGATCGCTTTGCACCGCTAATGCCAGGGCATCAAGACTTCTCGCATAGGCCAGTGCCTGCTGATGGGGTAAGTAATCCACCAACGATATGAGCTGACGATACGGATGCTCATTGATCTTCTTCAGGAATTCACCCGCCCATTTACCGATAAAGACCAGCCGCAATTTCTGTCCCGCTTCTTTCTCCTCCTGGTGTATGAAGGTAAGTGCGTCCAATAGAGGCAATGGTGCGTTCCCCTGGGAGTATACCGTTCCCATAACACCGAGTCGAAAATAATTTTCAGTAGTCGCCTGCCCTTCTGCTCCACTTATCTGAAAATCATCCGGATCATAGCCGTTTCGGATTACTGTAGAAGGAATGTTTATCAGTACCGGAATTTTTGAGATATAAAAATCCCGCAGAGCCGGATTAACAAACACACATCCTGCTGCTCGACAAATGGTATTTCTTTCCAAAATATTTTGAATCTTTTTATGCAGACGAGTGGGCACCGGCAAATAGGGATTATCAGTCCAGGAATCACGAAAATCCAGTAGATAAGGAATCGCAAAAAGTTTGCCGGCTGTTTTAGCAATCAATCCGGTGCTGAATGGTGGTAGACTGGCCAGCAGTAAATCAATAGGTTGCCAGCGATGGATTTTCCAGATTTTTAAAACCGCTAACGGCAACCAGAGGATGCGGCTGTCAGGTAAAAAGAAAAAGTTTGCCCAACGGCGGATGAATCCGCCGCTTTCCCGGTTGGTTGACAATGTTCTATCTTTAGTCGGAGGAAATATTTTTCGCAGGATGAACATGAACCGGAAAGGGTCCAGACTGCCGCTGCGAAAAACTTGTGGGTAAGGGGGAAGATCCTGCGCTAATGATTGATCTTCCGCATAAAAATAGCTTGGCTTAACGGTTAGAACCGACACCTGGAACTGTTCATAATCCCAGAATTTTAAAAATTTTAGGATACGTTGCACTCCCCCACCTCCCATGGGGGGAAAGTAGTAGCTGATAAAAAGAATATGTGGTTTACGGACAATATTCACGGATGGTGGCGACCAGTTGCTCAAACTTGTCATGATGTTTTATAAAGTCAACCTCATCAGCATTCACTGTTAAGATGTTAAATTTTTCTTTGGCTTCCTTCATCCATTTTTCATAAGCTAGATTCAGATATTCGAGATAGTCAGGAGAAATAGTTTTTTCAAAATCTCTTCCCCGGGATTTAATTCGCTGCACCAGCGTTTTAACCGAAGATTGCAAATAGATGATTAGATCTGGTGGACGCAGAAATTGTACCATATCATTGAACAGCTGTCGGTAGGTATGATAATCCCGTTCCGGCATATATCCCTGTTCATATAAGGATTTCGCAAAAATTTCTACATCTTCATAGATGGTACGATCCTGAATAGCTGGCTGTCCGAGATCGGCAATTTCCTTTTGCGAGCGAAATCGATGCGCTAAAAAATAAATCTGCAGGTTAAAACTCCAGCGACGCATGTCGCGGTAGAAATCATCCAGGTAGGGATTATCAATGACGCTTTCGTAAAATGGTTTCCATTTCAATCGTTCAGCCAGATGTCGAGTCAGGGTTGTTTTGCCCACTCCAATATTCCCGGCTATTCCAATTAAATAATTCTTTTTCTTAGCTCTCATTGGGATTTGTTCAGCTTGAAGCGAAAACGCTCAATTACTTTATATTTGACAGTCTTTCCATTTAGAGTGCCAGGTTTATATTGAAATTTTTTCAACGCAGACAGAGAGGCCTCGGTAAACAATTCACCATCAGACTTTAACACTCGATAATCTTCTATATTACCCTGCTCATTCACCACCACCTGGATTAATACATCCCCTTCGGTACCGGTCTGAAGATAAATGCGGGGATATTCAGGTTGTGCTCGGCGGAGATATTGTCGTTTTCCCGTATCAAGAAAATTCTCTAATACGGGTTCCTGAATCACTGGTTCCTCCACAGGAGGTGGACTATAAACAGGTGAACTTTCATTTGGTGATAAGTCTTCAATTGCCGGAGCCGATGCGGTTAAAGTTGTTAAAAGGCGAGGAAAAGTATCCTGAACAGTTTGCTCAGCAGCGTTGGAGAATAACTCCTGAGAGACTTCAGTTGACGATGAATCGGGTATTTCCGAAGGCTGTGCAACCTGTGATTCTGTTGGAACATCTGCTGGTGGGGGTGCTGCGGCCGCAATAATCGGTGGTGGCTGGACAACAATAGGCGGTGTAAAAAGAGGCGAATATATCACATCACCATAAGCTGGATTATCCGCTTTATCATAGATGACCCTTGGAACCTCCCTGGGATTGTTTACACTCCAGGTATTATTTTGAGCATTCACTGAATTATTCGAATGATTGTACACATCAAATTCAAAATTATTCGTTATACGGTTTTCACCCTTGCTTTTTTTCCCATCCAGTGGGAGGGTTCCCAGGTCCGGAACTGACTTACTGAAAATAATTACTCCATAAATATTCTCAGAAATCGTGCAACCACTGATGATGGGATTAGAAGCCAATTCACAATTTATACCAGCAAAGCCATTGCCCATCAAAAGCACATTCGTGATGACCGGGGCAGCTTTAACTTCACAGCTGATACCCGCATGGTGATTGTATCGCACTTCCCCTCCAGAAATGATCGGGGAACTTCCATAACAGGTAATACCTTTATAGGCATACTCAACAATACAGTTCTGCAATATCGACTGATCGTAAAAATTTTTGATGGTAATTCCGTACCAGTCGTTCATCTGCGGTGTTTTTGACTCTGAGGTGAAGAGGATGGGAGTGGACATGGAATTGCTTTTCGCCAGCACCATGCCGTTGATATTCAATTCGGCGCGTTCCCGATCTTTTCCGGTTTTTAACACATCCGTTTTGGGCTTAAAATAAATGCGGGTGCCAGCATCAATGGTAAGAATAACACCCTGTGGCACGGTCACATCTCCATTTATATACACCTCACCGGACCATCGGGTATTTCGTTGAATTTCTCCCGAAAAATAATTTTGAGCCAGCGAAATTGAAACAAAAACTAAAATGAATGTTAAACAACACTTTCTTATCATATCACTTTCGATTTCCAGATAAACACCAACTCTTATTATCGACGCTTCCTTGAACTCACTTCATTTTTTTTCATTTAAAATTCGATGTAACGATTCAGTTTATCTAATAGATCTGATTCTTTAAATGGTTTCACCACAAACTCATTCGCACCTAACAGCGTAATGTGCTGTTCGATATGTTTGCTGGCCCGGCCGGTCAGAACAATGACCGGCAATTTTTCCCAATGAGGATCCGAACGAATCTGCTCAATTAATTCATATCCGGAAACCTGCGGCATCTCTAGATCGGTGATCACCGCATCAAACTCTTTCTGATTCAACAACTCGATCGCCATCGAGCCACTTTTTGCCACTTCAACTTCATACCCATGCTTGCTGAGCATCCCCGATAAAAATTTCCGTACACTGAGCGAATCATCAACTACCAGCACCTGCGGCTTTCGCCCTTTCACCTGCCGTTTCTCTATTACTACTTCCTTTACTTTCTTTTGCGAATAGGAAATCTCCTCCTCCAATCGCTTGACATCCTCAACCTTTAAAACTGCATCCTTTTCTTTTAGTCCCAGTGAGCTATAGACTATTTGCGGGATATCCAGGACCAGCACCACTCGCCCATCGGCCAGAATCGATCCACCCATGATATATTTCACACGCTGTAAAACCTGTCCCAGAGATTTAATTAAAATTTCCTCCCGATGTAAAATTTTATCCACTAATAAAGCTGCCTTTCTTCCCTCATCCTGCACAATAATGATCGGTAAACCCACCGCTCGAGTGCTGGATTGTTCAGCGGCTCGGTGCAATGAAAGCAGATTGGACATTTTGATTACCGGAATTTCGCTGCCTCGTTGACGGATCACATACCCATCACCTTTCAGGATTAAATTTTCCTGTCCAATGGTCAGAGTTTCTTCAACTTGCATCAGGGGGATGGCATATAAATTCTTGTTAATCTCGACCAGCATGGCCTGGGTCACAGTGATTGAGATAGGTACTTTGATCATAAAGCGGGTGAATTTTCCGGATTGCGAATAGATTCGCAAATCGCCTTTTAATTTCTGAACTTGATTGCGTACCACATCCAAACCAATGCCCCTGCCGCTTAGTGCACTTACCTTACTGGCTGTGGAAAAACCCGGATACATCAAGTACTGATACATCTCCTGATCCGAGCGCTTATTGACCTGTTCAGGAGTGAGTAACTTTAATTCAATCACCCGCCGACGGATGGCCTCCACATCTATCCCCTGCCCATCATCTTCAATGGTGATCGTAATCGAGTTTCTCTCCTGAACAGCCGAAATCTTTATCAGACCCTCTTCCGCTTTTCCTACCTTTCGTCGCTGCTCAGGCGGTTCTATACCGTGATCAATCGCATTGCGCAAAATGTGCAGCACCGGCTCATATAAATCTTCTGCCATTACCCGATCAATTTCAGTAGTTTCTCCCTCGATAAAGAGTCTGATTTTTTTACCCAGTTTTTTAGCAATATCACGTAGTGGCCGATGAAAACGCTCAAACAGGATGCTGATCGGTACCAGACGAGCCTGAATGATTTCATCATGGATCTGGTTGCTCAGACGGGAAATTTTCTGCAATTGTTCATCGTAAAATTTTCCTGATTCTTTTATTCCCTGTAATGCCTGTAAAAAATTAGATTGAAATTTATGCAGGTGCTCGGTGATCAGTTTCAGATTATCAAAATAGGCTTTCTGAGATTCTTCAACCGAAGGCAAAGCCTGCGAACCCGCTTTAAGCATGGACAAAATCCGATCCTGTTCGCGAACAACTTTATCCAGCTGTCCCAGAACGGTCTGTAAATTCTTTTTCTCTAAATCCAACCGTGGTAAAAAATTCTTAAAACGCTCAATCTGCTTTTTAAACTGATTATTGTTGATCACCAATTCAGCGGCTTCATTGAGCAGCTGATCCATTTGCTTTACTTTTAATCGGATATGGGGATCGGTCACTTTTACTGTAGGTTCAACCTCATCCGTGATGGTTACAAATTCCTCAGACGCACTCACGGGGATTTCCTCTTTTTCCTCAACGCTCACTCCTTCTATACCAGCTGGCAAATATGCTTGTAATCTATTTAGCAGTTGAGCATAATTTTTTGTCTTTATTTTTTTCTGGTCGGATAGGGCCTGCAACATGAATTCCACTTCGTCCACCAGTGCAAATAATAGATCGAAACTTTCGGGAGTGAGTGGCTTTCCTTCCTTCTTGTGATTTTCGATGAGCGTCTCACTGGTATGCACTAATTTTTCCAGTTCATCCTGATAAACCATTGAAGACGATCCCTTCAAGGTATGCAGTATGCGCATGAGTTGTTCTGCTAATTCTGAATCGGAGGGATTTTTTTCCAGTTTCATCAGGATAAAATTGACATCTTGAATATACTGCCGGGCTTCCTGAATAAAGGTTTGCAGCATGATTTCGCTGGGTAATTTTTTATCTGAAACCGCAGGCTTTAAAGCGGGAGCTTCACTTATTTTTTCAGCAGGCTCACCCTTATCCTTTAACTGTCTGATGAAAGAAGCAATCATGCCGGAAGTCTGATCATATAATTCCTGACTCACCTGCTGCTTTTCGGAGAGCTCACGGATGATGTAAGTGCTTTTTCTAAAAGCCGGGAGAATTTCGCGCCAGTTTTCAGGTTCTTTCTTATTGACAATTTCTACCAGCTCTTCCAGATTGTCCACCAGTCGGGCGATTTCTATAAATCCCAGCATTTTCGCCGCAGAACGAATCTCATGCACGGCGTGATCTATCGTCTGCAGTGTCTGTTTATCGTAGCGAAATTTTTCTATTAAATTTAAAGAATTCTCAATGTTATTCAGATTGTCCTGAGCATCTTTACGAAAAATTTCCAGTAATTCCGGATCTTTTTCCTTCAACCGTAACATCGGTTCGGTGGGTACGACTTCCGGAGGTGGCATTTTAATGGAGACTTTTGTATTTTCAGACGCGGGTTCAACGACTGTAGGGGGTTCCTTTTTAAGAGGCGGTTTCTCTATAGTTTTGCCAGATACTCTCTTTGATTTTTTTTTTGCAACCTGTGGTGATTCTTCCGTTACCTGATACTTGGTAATATAGTTATTGATGGCCTCAATAACTTTCATTGAATCAACTTTTTTCTCATCCAGAATTTTCCGCAAGGCTTTCAGGGCCTTTTTCGATAGAGTAATAAACGACTTGTTCATGGAAAGGCGTTTTTCACTGAGTAATTCACATAAACTTTCCAAGGGACCGGCTAACTCAGCGATGCGTGGATGATTCATAATCAGAGCAGAACCTTTAAGAGTATGCAGGATATTGCCTAATTTCAATAGCTCTGCATCATTTTCTAAATCTTTACTCAAATTTTCAGTTACCAGTTCTAACTCATCGATGTATTTTGAAATTTCAGTCTGGAAAGCTTTTTTAAGTTCCTGTTCGGTGCTTTCTTCGGTAACAACCTCTTCCGATTTCATTTCCAGTTCTTCAAATCCAGCTAAATGTTCTTCAAGGGAAACTGTTGAATACTTTTTAAAGATATTCTCTACCGCAACTTGTAGATTTTCGAAAGACAACTCTTTAAATCCGCGGGAGAGATCAAGTTGCATTTGATGAATGATTTTCGCTAGAGATTTCCTGAATTCGGTTTCTTTTTGTTTTTCAAGCTGAGGAAGAAATCGTAAACCAGCCGCCAGATCGCTAAATAATTTTTCCATGGCTTCATATTGCACCAGCCGGCAATTTTGACAGAGCACCTCGAGAATTGGCAGCAACTCTTTGGTCTTCAGATCAGGTAGCTGTTTTAGAATCATCTTTCAATAGCTGAACCAAAGCTTTCAGATATCGCAGGGTAACATCCTGGAATGCCTTTTCCGTTTTAGCGATTCCGAACTCCTCTTCATCCTTTTCCGGAAGGGTCAGCTTCTCCAGCAGGCGGGTCCATTCATCCTGTGTAGCCGTAAACAGTCTATCTGAAAGGAAAGTCTGTGACTCCAGAACCCGCTTATATTTTTTAATAAACTTTTCCTGCTGTTTTGGATTCCGCAGCCAATTTTGCCACAATTCCACAATAGTCAGAGCCCCACTTAATTTCCAGATTTTATACCAGTTCTGTAGATGATTTAATTGATCAGACATTTGATTTATAAGATCGATATTCTCAGGATCCTGCAGAATGGCATTATACACTGAACGCAAGCGATCGATCAATCGACGATGGATGTCCGTGAATACCGGCCGCAATACCTCCTTCTGCTCAAAAGCAATCAGATGGTCAACTTCCATGGTTGGGGATAAAGTTTGCATCAGGTCTTTTTTCAGTGCTTCCAGACGCTGAATACTCTCTTGTGGTCGGTTTTGCAACTCCGCGTCAATATAGGTGATGAAGTGTTCAAAAATTTTCTGAAGTGAAAAATAAGCAGCGTCGGGCAAGGTCTGCTTTTCCTGGAAGACTTTTTTTAATTGCTGAGAAATCTCCTGAGAAATCGATTCGATCTTAGGATATTTATGAATTTGTCCCAGATCTTTGAGCACCTTAAAATTGGCCAGCACCATAGATTCTGTTTCCTGGCTGGCAGGAGTATTAGTCACCGTTTTCACCTGGCTCAAAATTTCTTTAGATATTTCTTCAATTTCGTGCACGATATAATCTTTCAACAACCAGCGCAGATTTTTCTCCTCTTCAGACAGTTCCATTCCGATCGCTACCGGAGCCTCTGATGGTGGAAGTTCAGGAGTTTCTACCTTCACCTGTTCACTTTCCGAAATAGATGGAACTTCTGAAACTAATACTTGACCGGAACAAAAGGCCTGAAACAATTCCGAATTTTGTGAGGATAATCTATATAATTCACTTCCCAGATCATTCACTTCTTTCCAGAAACCATATAAATAGTTTTGAAGTTCGAATGAATCTCCGGAGAGTTGATATAATTTTTCAATAGACTCCAGCACGCGAGCCAGTGCTTCTTCAGGGCGATAAGGATCGCAGAATTCAGTTAGATTCAGAGTATTATCCAATCGGTCAAATAAGATACCAATCGAACTCAGTGCTGCCGGATTATACTGCTGAAAATATTTTTCAATTTTCTCACGAATGGCCAGGTGAATGAACTCATACAGACTCAGTTGGGCCGATGGCTGTTCAGCCACTTTTTCTTCCGGACGGACCGGCGTTTCGGCTTCCTGAAAAGCGCTTTCATCCCATATGGCATCCTTTACTAGCTCTTTGAAAATGTTAAGAAAATCATCGGCATAATTGGGAATATCTTTTATGGTTTTCTCAGGGGGATAATCATTCAACCGTTCAAATAAATCAGAGAAAAAAATTGAAAGGTCACTGGTTCCCTGGATGCGAGCTAATTTTTCAATACTATCCAGTGGAGAGGTTCCCCGCCAGATGAATTGAATAAGCCGATGTAAAGATTTTTGCAGGGAAGCACTCAGTTTACTCCGGGCCTTCTTCTCTATTGTTTCCAATAGACTGAAAAAATAGAAGGTCTCAAAATCTACTGCATTCTGTATATTCATCATCAACACCTGTTGATTAAAAAATTATTTTCAAGATCACGAGCCTCAACCATTCTTTCGAAATTGACTCGGAAGACGGAATTTTGATACTGCGATATTTAATATACCGGACAGTTTGGCCATCTCTTCCGCCAATTCTTTTGAATTTTCGGCCCGTCCGGCAGTTTCCTGGGCAATGGCAGCAATTCTTTCCATTATTTGGGCAATATTGGCACTGGTGGTGGTTTGCTGTTGAAAAGTGCCCGAAATTTCATTGATCAATTGATCGGACTGTTGAGCCATTTCCAGAATCTCCTTCAAGGCGCTGCCCGCCTGATCAACTTTCTTCGTTTCCCGTTCCACTTCGGTTGTCCCCACTTTCATGGCCTTAACCGCTTCCATGGTGCCAGTCTGAATATTTTCTACCAGAATAGCAATATCTTTTGCGGCTTGGCCGGACCGTTCCGCTAAATTGCGGACTTCATCTGCCACCACTCCGAAACCTCGACTGGATTCACTAGCCCGGGCCGCTTCGATGGTCGCATTTAATCCCAGTAAATTTGTGCGATTGGCGATTTCACTGATGACTTCCAGAATTTCTCCAATCTCCTGCGAATGCTGTCCTAAAACCTGTACCTGCCGGGCCGTATCCTGCACAATATCGCGTATTCGATGCATTCCCTCAATAGCACTCTTCACCATCTCACTCCCCTTTTGGGCGACTTCGGCTGCCCGACTGGCGGCTTTGGCGGCGAGAATGGAACGATCGTTGGCATATTTGATGATATTCGCCATATTCTTCACATCGGCATAGGTCGCTTCAATCTCCTTAGCCTGATTTCTGGCCCCCACTGCCATGACTTCACTACTTTTCAAAATGACTGACGTGGAATTCGCGATCTGCTCGGAAGCTTTCTGCACATCCCGAATTAACCCGCTTAACTCCATCACCATCAGATTAAAAGAATCGGAGAGCGCGCCCAACGTATCGGCTGTTACTTCAGCCTTCACTGTGAAATCTCCATCCGCCGCTGCTG
>Ga0067045_1031569_pt1 | contig 11946 bp, 15 predicted proteins | sample TerdegcTABiofilm_FD_59184 | JGI IMG/M metagenome (GOLD analysis project Ga0067045, IMG submission 59184) | Combined Assembly of (Gp0054472, Gp0054536) Wastewater bioreactor microbial communities from Singapore -Terephthalate degrading...
GTCTTGGATAAAGTAAAGTTTGGGCAATTTATATGACAAAAAAAGAAAAGAATAATAACATATAATTGGGTAAATAGGTATAATGAAAAGAAATAGAATGAAAAGAAAAATAAAATAAAGGGTTAGTGAGGTAATAGATGGAATACACAAGTGGGTTCATTTAGGGTAAAATAAGTCTTTTAATTGGTTGTCTATTAATAGGTAATCAATTTCTATGCAAGAAAATGTAAGATTAAAATTAATGGAAGATTGGGTCTTTGGGGGAATCAAAAAGCAAAAAAAGTAAAGAATATAAATTAAAAAAGTAAAGACAAAAAATTAAATAAAATAGACAAAAGGAGATTGAGAAAATGAAAAAGAGTATTATACTTTTATTAGGTTTAGTTTTATTATTTGCTATACCTACCCTTGCATCAACACCAACAAATGAGAATGCACCAGCTCAGACAAGCGAGGATCAGCAATTTTTGGATCTGTTAATTATCAGTACAGATGAATTGATTGAATTGGATGGTGGATATCATTTTGCAATGTCCGATACAACAACAGGAGGTGGTCCTATTATCAATAAACCTGATCCATATCCTGACGAAGATGCACCACTTCCTCCTGATGATCCATTGCTTCCTCCAAATGGTTAACAATAATTAAAAAAAATTTTAACAAAATATGGAGATTATACTATGAAAAAAAAATACTTAATATTAATAATAATATGCATAATATATTTTATACCAATTATAAATAATGATTATTTATTAGGTAATTTAGATAAAAATTCTACAAATATAACAAATATTTTTAATGATTTAATATTAATAAATGATGAAGAATTGGAAAATATAAATGGAGGTTTCAATAGTAGTTTTGATGATGGTGCTGGTCCTCTTTATCCTCATTTACCAGGCGATCCCCCTTTCCCTCTCCCATTTTAAAAAAATTTTATCAAGTGTTTCAATTGATATTAAGAAGCATGCGTTAAAATTCTAGTGTTTAAAAAACGAAGGCTGGAATTTTTTAATATTGTAATAAAATAATTCCAGCCTTAACCTTTAATAAAAAGATTTAATAATAAATAGTAAATGGAATTACTGGAAAAAGATTTATATCTACTTAAAAAAAATCAATAAAAAAGTAAACTAAATATAGTAAAAATAGGGAATAAAATATGTTTACTGAAAACAAAAAATATCGAGAAGAAAAATTATTTGATTTTCACAAAAATTTTCTTACTCAATGGCATTGTGGAAAAATTATAGGCTAGTTAGGGTAAAAAATTTTATGACCAAATTTATTAAATATTCATGGTAATATATTTTTAAACATATAGAAAAGTAAAAGTAAAGGGATATTATAATTTTAAAAGAAAATTGTAATAGTACAAAATAAACTTATAAAGAATTGCAAAAAAATGTTAATGAATTGAATAAAAAAATAATTATGAAATATAATATAAGCCATAAAGAACAACAATTAGGTTATATGATAACAAAGATATTAAAAGTTATTTTATTCAAAGTCCACAGATCCCAAAGCGACTTATCGTAAGAAAGGTAAAATTGAAAGTAAAGGATATTTGTCTTATTAAAAAAGGGAAAAACAATTATTACATGAAAGTAAAAAAGTCATATTTAAGGAAAATTAATATCTTAAAATCGCTAAATGATAATATTAAAAATAAAGTTTTACAGTTTGAAATATTAAAACTCACTTTTTTCAAGTATTACATTTAATAAAAATAAAAAAAAATATAGAAACTTTATTAAACATTATTATAAAAAAGGAATGAAATTAAAATGAAAATAAAATTTATTTTTATTCTAATGTTTATTCTTTTATTAGTATTTGGTTGTTTTAATAGTAAAAATTATATTAAAATTAATAAAATAAAAGAATATACTATTATCAAATATAATCTAAATATATTTTTAATTAACAAAAATATGAATATTCAATATATAAAAAAAATAATACCAACCTATTCAATATTAATAAATAATTTTATTAATGGTAATGATTTTAGTCAAAATAAAATTGAAAATTCTGATTTTATTTTTATTTTCATTGATAAAGAATGGAAAGAAGTATTGAATATTGATAATAAAGTGTTAGAATATCTAAATAAAAATCGAAAATTAAAAAAAGAAATAGATATGAATAAATTTTATTATTCAATTAATCAAAGAGATTACAATGCAATAGCTTTATATTCTAGCAATATGTCTCTGGCAGTGTTTAGATTATCACAAATGCAAGATACTAATTCTATTATTTTTACTATTTTGGCAGAATATAATCATTATCTAATTGAAAATAATCTAAAAAATCATTTTGGAATAGAATATGAAAAATTTATAAAAGATTATGAATACTATTATTTAGATGATTCTATAACTTATTTTTATTCTTTATATATGGATTTTCTTAAAAAAGAATATGATTTTAATATAATTTCTTCTGAAATTTATAAACTAAATGAACATGATTTAAACAAATATATATACTATATTTATCATCGATATTCAAAAAATTACATAAAACCTAGGTTTATTCCTTTTAAAGATATTTTTCTAGGTTTGCCTCTTTTAGAAGGAAGATCAGTATATTTTTATGAAGCATTACTTATCCCAATGATATATAAAAATTATGGTTTTAAATATGTTACTAAATTGATAAAGTTTTTATATACATCAAGATATCTTAGTTTAGATGAAATAATTTTTTTGGTATTTAATGAATCATTAGATGCCTTTATAAAAAAATGGGAAGAAGAAGTAATTACATTGATTTTTAAAAAAATGACTTATAAAAGTCAAATAAAGATTACCAATTAAATATGTTAATAGAATTTATAGAAAAAACTTATTATCTGACCGAATAAAATTGCAATTTCAAGATAATATGTCAAAGCTTTGAAAATTTTCATTTAGTAAAATCCTCTTCATTTGCTACGCAAATAAATAAAAGAAGATTGACACTATGAAAAAAACTATTATTATTTTTTTAGCAATGGTATTTTTTATGGCAATTCCTGCACTTGCATCAACACCAGAAAATGAGAATGCACCAGTTCCAACAAGCGAGGACCAACAGTTTATGGGGTTTACACAGTTAAGTGAAGAGGAATTGTTAAATATTATTGGGAATGTTATTACAGGTAGTGGTGCTTGTCCTGCTGGTGCTGAAACATTAGGTCCTCAACCTCATACTCAATGGTATGAAAGACAGATGAGTGATGCAGAACTTAAAAAACAACAATCATTAATATATATATTAACTCATAAATTTAAAATACCTGCAGCTGTTGCTTCTATGTTATTAGCATCAGTTATTAAAGCTATAGATTTAGCTAATGCAGCTGGAAATTATGCTTTACCAGACATAATAGAATATGCAGTTATTGGTATTGCAATAGCAGATCCAGCTTTTTTATCAGCTATTGGCACAGCTGCTATAGTTGGATTAATAACTTATACAATCTCGGTGCTTCTTGAATAATTATTAGATAGGGGAGATATTAGTATTATATTAAAATTAATATCTCCCTTTAATACATAAATAAATTCTGGATTAATAAATGGAAAATGAAAATAAAATAGAAAGATACTATAAAAAATATCAAATATTTACATCTTTAACAAGCATTATAGGAGGTACAATTTGTTTTTCCTCTTTAGTTATTGTGCTTAACATAGTCTATTTTATTATAAATTTTAATAAAAATCTATCTACAATAGATGATATTGCAAATATTTTATCTTATACAAATGATGATATTATTGCCATGATATTAGGTTTTATCTTAAATATATTAATAAGTTATAAATATTTTAGAAATGAAATCTCTTTTATAGTAGATTCGACAATAGATAAAAATTCAATGTCTTTTAAAAAAATATTTTCAAAAAACTTTTATTATAGTGTAATTATTGCAGCAATAATAACTCCAATTCTTATTTTTTATATTATTCCCAGAATTTTAATATTTATAATCCTCAAAAGTATTGATTTTTTTAATTAATAAATTCATTAAAATAATTATAAAGAGATTTTTATGGATAAGAATGAATTAGTAATTAAACATTTTGTTTCATATAAAAGAAAACAAATAAAATTGAACATTTTAATAATTATTTTAGGAATATTTTTCCCATTATCTTTTTTTACTATTTATTTGAACTTTGATTTTTGCAAAGAAGATAGTATTGAAAAAATATTTCAAGAAATAATTATAGCAATTATAAAATCTAGTAAAATAATTTTTTTATATATTTTACCTATTTGTATAGGTTTATTTTTAATTTGTTATATACCAATTAATTTAATTTTAAAATCAATAATTAAGGATATAAAAGATATTGATTTTTAGATTTTGTATTGGAATAAACGGTAAAAAGCAACTCTTTAATTTTCAAAATGTAAATATTATGTTTTTTTTATGGCAATTCCTACATTTGCATCAACACCAGAAAATGAGAACGCACCAGCTATGACAAGTGGGGATCAGCAGTTTATGGGTTTGACAACTATTAGTGAAGAGGAACTGATGGAGATTTCTGGAAATCTTAATCATCACGGTTGTGGAGGAGAATCTGTAGATGGTTATATTAATGTAACTCCTACTCCGACAGTTAAATCAGCTAATAAAGAATCTGATGAAATAACTTCAGCAGGCTCTTATACAGGAGAAGGAACAGGAGGGTATCATAATGATCCATCTATAATTCCTAGTGTTGTTTTATAAAATATAGTATAAATATTAAGCCTATTTATGATCTATTAAGGTTATAAATAGGCTTTTTTCCTAAGGGAATCATTATGAAAACCAAATATTTTATTTTACTTATTTTGCTTTTATTTTTGATTTTTTATTCTTACCAAGATCAAAGCAATATAAATGAAAGCAATTTTAATTATATAGTAAATAAGTCGAATATAATATGCTATAATAAATCTATAGATAAAAATGAAATAAAAGATTTTATTGAAAATTATGATGATAAAGTTAACCAGTTTTATGTTAATACTGGTCTTACGACAAAAAGAATTGAACTTGAACCAATGATAATTATCCTATGTGCTAATTCTTTTAAGGAATGGGAAAAAGAAAAAATATGTAAAGAGGAAATAAAAAAGGAGTTTAAAGATTACAATACTAATATTTTAAATCAAATGGTATATACAAAAGAATTAGATGAATGTCCAGCATTGTTTTATCCCCATTTTGATACTAAACCACTTTTACCTATCATAGTTTTAAAATCATATGATTATAATATTATAAAATATTTTAATCTAATAGTTGAGTATAATCATCATCTTATAATGAACAATTATTATTATAGACATATTGATAAATATAAAGATATATATAATGACTTTATCTTTCAATATTATATTAATGAAGGAATTACAAATTATTTAATCTCATATTTTAATACTATTACTTATTACGAATATATAGACAAATTTAAGGAATTTTTGAAAAATGATAAAATGATGCTTAATGATGAAGATGCAAAAATAATGCTTAATCTATATAAAGATAAATTATTTTTCAACAAAAATTATATTTTTTTCAAATATCAGAATATTATAAATGAAAATTATTTTAAGGGAAATGATGAATATATTTTTGAATTATCAAAACAAGCGAAATATATTGTTTTTTTTAATGCATATTTACATTATACAAGAGGGACTGAAAAATTCTATCAATATTTAAAGTACCTATACAATGAATATTATAATACAAAAGAGGAAATATTTTTAAATTGTTTTAAAATAAAATTTATAGATTTCTTAAAAGAAATAGATGAATATGTTTTGCATAATTAATTTAATTGATAAGAAAGTAGTTTGTTAATTTTCAAAATGTAAATATTATGTTTTATTATTTGCTATACCTGCACTTGCTTCAGCACCAACAAATGAGAACATGCCAGCTCCTACAAGCGAGGATCAGCAGTTTATGGGGTTGACACAATTAAGTGAAGAGGAGTTGATGGGAATAGAAGGAAATGTTGTGACATCAGCTTCTGATGGAGCATCAAATATAATTATTACAGGTATAAATAAAGAAATAAAAGTAAAAATTACTTTTAGCATTGGCATATCTTCTACTAGTGGTATTCAAACAACTGGTACTGGTATTGGTGTATCTTCTACTAGTGGTATTCAAGCAACTGGTACTGGTATTGGTGTATCTTCTACTAGCGGTATTAATGTAGGTGTTCAAGCGTCAACTACTAATACTTCTGGTTATTCATCTAATACTGATCCTAATACTGGAATTACCACTGTAACATACACTTGGACTCAGGGGAATACAACTTATACTATGACATGGCAAGTAAACGAAAATGGTGGGACATATTCTTCTGCGACTACTTCTACATCTACACATCAGAGCGGATGGTCTGATGCGGGAGCTTCAAAACCAAATTAAAAATATTTAATTAAAATTAAAATATTGTAGTACCTATATAAGTACTACAATATACAAATATAAATATAAAATAAAAATATGCATTTTTAATAGGAAGTATATATAATTAATTGATTAATGTAGTAAACAAAATTTAATTATATAAAAAATGAAAATAAGTATGAAAAATAAAAATATTATAATTTATTTATTTTTAATTTTTATAGTAATTGCAATGTCTATAATAAATTTTAAAATTAAAGAATTAAATTCAATTAAGGATATAGATTATCAAAAAATAAAAGAAAAATTATCTAACTTTGTTATTGATAATAATAATTATGAAATTTCTAATCTATATTACATAATTTTAAATTATCCAACTCAATTAGAAATTAATTGTTATAGATCTATTGGTATTAGTGAGATTCTAAATTTAGAATATTATATAATTCATAGAAGGAAATTTTTACTTTTAAATGATATATGGTGTCTATATATCTATAGGTTTAATGAAAGATCATGTTATTTTATAGTTAAATTTGAAAATATCGTGACTGGATTTAATTTCTGGAAAATAAAACTTAATGAGACAACTAATAAGGATAATCTTATTATAATGGAAATTAGTAATTTAATTAAAAGATTTAATTTAAATATAAGAATATTTCCAGTAGGTTAAAAAATGGATTTTAAATATATAGAATTTATTATTGTTAATTTATATCTTTTTATTATAATATTAACAAAAATACTGAAAATTTATTTTAGTAATAAAAAAATAAAAAATATAATCATTTATTTAGATTATTTTGTTTTTTCTTTAATCTTATTTTATTTTCTTTATTATGATTATATATTTTTTATTCCTCTAAAAAAAGATGATATTTTCGCAATTATCAAGCAGCTATTATATTTCTTATTTTTTATAGTCATTTATTTTAATATAGGATTAAGTAAAAAAATAGATAGCAAAAGTTTAGAGATAAATAAAAATGCATTCTATAATGATAAGATATTAATATTTTCAATTATTGCTTACTTATTTTTTTTTATTGATGAACAAATATTGGAAATATATAGTTTTTACTATAATATAATAATAATGACAATAGTTAGTATGATTATTGGTCAACACAATATTTATGAATTAAGAAAATATTTAATTAAAACTATTAGCCTTTTAATCATATTTTATATTGTTGGTATTATTGTCGTACTTTTCAAATATAAACTATTTCATAATAAAAATATTTTTTATGATAAAAAAACTATAATAAGTTCTATTTTAAATATAATTTACCCTATAATTTATGCACCAATCAATGAAGAATTAACTTTTAGAAAGTTATTTTATGATTCAATAGATAAATTTTGCCAAAGTAAAAATAAAATAATTTTAGTTTTTATGGTTATATTAAATGCCTTCTTATTTTACTTTTTACATAAAAGCCAAATATTAAATAATTTTTTATTTTTTAATATTCTTATTTTAATTTTTTCAATAATATCAAGTATCATATACTTAAAAACAAAAAATATATATTTATCTATAGTACTTCATTCAACATTTAATGTTTTTGCATTATATTTGCAATAAGAAATTAATTTTTTTAAATAATAAATTAAATTAAAAAATTACTATTTTCATCCTTTTATGTGACTCCTTAAAAAATGCTGTTATCTATTTAAAAAAAATCAATAAAAATGTAAACTAAATATAGTAAAAATAGGGAATAAAATATGTTTACTGAAAACAAAAAAGATCGAGAAGAAAAATTATTTGATTTTAACAAAAATTTTCTTACTCAGTAGCATTGGGAAAAATTAGGGGCTGGTTGAAGAAAAAAATTTTATGACAAAATTTATTAAATATTGATGGTAGTATATTTTCAAAAATATAGTAAAGTAAAAGTAAAGGAATATTATAATATTAAAAGAAAATTGTAATAGTACAAAGAAAAAACAGGTGAAGATTTGCTAAAAAGATGTTAATGAATTGAATAAAAAAATAATTATGAAATATAATATAAGCAATTAAGAATAACGATTAAATTATAGGATAACAAAGATATTAAAAGTAAGGTATGAAAAAATAAGGCATGGAAAAATAAAGATACATTTGAAATTTGAAATTTAATAACTTTCTTTTTTCGGAAGTCCAATTTAGTATTTTATTCTTATTCAATTTTATTTTCATTTTAAAAATGAATTAAAACAAAAAGTTTTGGTTAGGGGAGAAAAAATGTTTATAAAACATGAAAGAAGAAAAAACTAAGAAGAAAAAAAATAGGAAAAAAGATATAAAAAAAAATTTAAAAAAGTTCATAAAAATCATATGAAAAATGTAAATTTTTTAAATTCATGAAAAATTTAATTCGAATAATATGTATATTCTTAAATTTTTTATTTTAAAACAAATGGAAGGGTTAAAATGAGTTTAAAAACTATTAAAAACAATATTGCTGTTTTGTTAATTATTAATGTTTTATGGATTTATTTTTCAATAAATTTTATACAATTTTATGAATTTGATTCTATATTTAAAAGAAAAGTTAAGTCGATAATATTATTTTTAATTATACTGGTAAATATCGGTGATATTTTGCTAAAATTTATAAAATTAAAAAAATTTGTTGATAAAAATAGAGAATATTATTCAAATTCTATTTTTATTGAACCTTTATATAGCAGTAAATATATTGTTATCTTTATAATAACATTTGTTAGTTCATTTTTTGTAAGTTTTATTGCAAATTGTTATTCGACTTTTTTATTTAATATGATATTATTAGTATTTAAAAAATAAAATTATATTCTACTTTCATCAATTTAAAATTAATGGAGAAATATTTGTGGAAGAAAATGAAGAAAATAAATTTAACTTAAAAATATTAAATCAATTTTTATATGTTTCAATTATTACTTCTATTTTGCTTTTATTATATGTGTTTTATAATTTACAAATCTATTCGTTAATTAAATATACTAAATTAAACATAAAATGTCTTCTATTATTGCTTGTTTTAATAATTCCATTTGCAATTAGTTTTACGATATATTTTATTATGAGATTATGGATTTTTATGAATAAAAAATCAGATAAAAATTTTAAAGATGATTAAATATTAAATTTCTTATCTTTTATTCTTTTATTTTAACTAATTATATAAAATCCATATTTTTTTATTGGTAATATCAAGATAATTGTGTCAAAGCCTTGAAAGTTTTCAATATTTCAATAAAAATTATTTATCTATTTTTTTACTTTTTTGAAGTTTTTTATTAACCTAATTATTATTATATCCCAAATTCCAACTTTTTAAGAGGGTTTGCAAAAGTAATAATACTTTACCAGTTTTTTCTTGCCCAATAATCTAATTTAAATAAAAAACTAAATATTAAATATTTGATAAAAAACAAAAAGTTGCAATAAATAAATTAAATGATAAAAGTAAGCTAGAGACAAGAAACGGAATATTAGGAGGCTTTATGAGTTCTACTATTACCATCGTTATTGATGGTAAAAAAGTTGAAGTCCCAATGGGATGTAATATAATTGAAGCTGCTGAAAAAGCAGGTATTGAAATTCCAAGACTTTGTTACCATAAAGATCTTACACCAACAGGTAATTGTGGTGTTTGTATTGTAGAAGTTAAAGGTCAAAAAGGTTATAAAAGATCCTGCACAACTCCAGTTACAAACAATATGGAGATCAACACAAAAAGTAAAGAAATAATAGATGCAAGGAAAACAGTCGTCGAGTTAATTTTAGCAAATCATCCAGACGATTGTTTAACATGTGTTAAAAATGGATATTGTGAACTTCAAGCTCTTGCTAAACAACTTGGGATAGATAGAACAAAAATAAAAAAAGTACTTAACAGAAAACCTGTCGATGAATCCTCATTATCTATAGTTAGAGAACCAGATAAATGTATCCTTTGCGGCAGATGTTTAAGAGCATGTCAGGATATCCAGACTGTCTTTGCTATAGAGGCAATGGGAAGAGGATTTGGAACCGAAATAACAACCCCATCAGGTAATATGGCTGAATCAGTCTGTATAAACTGTGGGCAGTGTATTTCTGTATGTCCAACAGGTGCTTTACATGAAAAATTTGAAATAGATGAAGTCTGGGCAGCATTAAATGACCCTGAAAAGGTTGTTATTGTGCAGGAAGCTCCAGCTATAAGAGTATCTCTTGCAGAAGAGTTTGATTTACCAGCAGGAACAAATCTTGTTGGCAAGATGTACAATGCCCTTAAGATGCTTGGGTTTGATTATGTTTTTGATACAAACTTCACAGCAGATTTAACAATAATGGAAGAGGGAAGTGAATTCATAGAAAGACTTGGCAAAAATGGTCCTTTCCCATTAATAACTTCTTGCTCTCCTGGCTGGATTAAATTTATGGAAACATTCTATCCAGAACTTATAGAAGGGATATCCTCTTGTAAGTCGCCTCAGCAGATGTTTGGAGCCCTTTCAAAAACATATTTTGCTAAAGCATATAATATCGATCCTGCTAAAATAGTTACAGTATCTATAATGCCATGTACAGCAAAAAAATATGAAGCAAGAAGACCAGAGATGCGATCAAGTGGTTTTCAGGATGTAGATTATGTTTTGACAACAAGAGAGATTGTTCAGATGATTAAACAGGTTGGTATAAATCTTGCTGCTATAGATGATGGTCAACCTGATGATTTAATGGGTGCATATACAGGTGCTGCTACAATTTTTGGAACCACAGGTGGAGTAATGGAAGCAGCATTAAGAACCGCTTATGAAATTGTTACTGGAAAAGCCCTTGAATCCTGTGATATAAAAGAAGCAAGAGGCTTTGAAGGAGTCAAAGAGTTTAAAGTCAATGTCGCAGGTACTGAGTTAAGCTGCGCAGTTGCCCATGGGTTAGGTAATGCAAGAAAAGTTCTTGATAAAGCTGTTGAAGCAAAAAGAAAAGGTCAGCCATCCCCATATCATTTTATAGAAATCATGGCATGTCCTGGCGGATGTGTAGGTGGTGGTGGACAACCTTACGGCTCAACTCTTGCAAGAAGGTTGGAAAGAGCAAAAGGTCTTTACGATGAAGATGGCGGAATGAAGTTAAGAAAATCACATGAAAATCCAATGATTAAAAAGATATATGAAGATTTTCTTGAAAAACCACTTGGACATAAATCACATGAGCTTCTTCATACTCACTATGTAAAACGAGACTCATTATTATAATTGATAGGAGGCGAAAATGGATAAAAAAATAATAGAAAAATACGCCCCTGATCCAGAGAATCTTCTTTTTATTCTTCATGATATACAGGATTCAAAGCCTGAACATTTCTTATCCTTCAAAGATTTGCAGGAAGTTGCAAAATATCTTGGTATGCCAGTTTCAAAGGTTCAAGGGGTTGCTACATTTTATTCGATGTACAGCCTCGAACCTAGAGGAAAATACATTATTAGAGTATGTGAATCCGCACCATGCCATGTGATGGGAGCATTGGATATTTTAAAAG
>Ga0067045_1004223_pt1 | contig 11938 bp, 10 predicted proteins | sample TerdegcTABiofilm_FD_59184 | JGI IMG/M metagenome (GOLD analysis project Ga0067045, IMG submission 59184) | Combined Assembly of (Gp0054472, Gp0054536) Wastewater bioreactor microbial communities from Singapore -Terephthalate degrading...
GTTGTCCCTGCACGCGCAGGGATGATCCGGATACTGGGACCATGGGCCCGGCTTGCCCCAGTTGTCCCTGCACGCGCAGGGATGATCCTTTTTGGCAGCGGCGGAATGTCGGAAATCAGCTGTTGTCCCTGCACGCGCAGGGATGATCCGGAGGATTGACATGGCTTGGGAGATTTCAAAACGTTGTCCCTGCACGCGCAGGGATGATCCGGTGGAAGCGATTTTCCTCAAGCGTCGTAATCTGTTGTCCCTGCACGCGCAGGGATGATCCGTGGACGAGCTACTGGAGCAGATCCGGACGCCAGTTGTCCCTGCACGCGCAGGGATGATCCGGCGCTGGAGGTCATCGGAGTCTGTCGGGCTACGTTGTCCCTGCACGCGCAGGGATGATCCTATTAGTATTTACGTCGAAACAAAAATTCCCATGTTGTCCCTGCACGCGCAGGGATGATCCGCATACGCTTGTTGCGGACAGCATTTCGGACGCGTTGTCCCTGTACGCGCAGGGATGATCCGCGTCCAGGTCCGCCCGGCGGCATCTTGAAAGGGTTGTCCCTGTACGCGCAGGGATGATCCGTGACATGTGGGAAGTCGCGAATCGATACAAGCGTTGTCCCTGTACGCGCAGGGATGATCCTTAAAGTGGTGCGATTTCACGGGGGGCGCGAGCACTCTTAGGCGATCGGCAGGCGGTCCTAAGCCCCATCCACGGATAACACCGGACCTGTGAGACAGACACCCACCCGCCGAAGAGGCTTCAAATGGGCTTTCTGACCCCAACTTCCAAGGGTGAATTGATTTCCGTACTGTGCTACGGGTCCTTCCCAGCCCAAAAAACTTCTCCCCCGCCCGGAACCCGCCCCCCTGTACACACACTTTCTTTCACAAGATGAATCATGCCCGGCTGTCAGTGACACCCGAAACGGTCACTCTCGGGGTATTTTACGACCTTTTTAGCACCCGGCCAAACGATCAAAAACCCGGAGAAAAGGCCATTTTTCGGGGGTGGCGTGAAAACACTAATGGCTTTAGAAATCCGCTGCTCTATCCCTTGAGCTACCGGCGCACCGGGTTCGTTTGTTCAGAACTTAAAACTTCCCTTGCTTGTTTGATTCCTGCCGTTTCAACACCAGGAACGGGCTTCCAAAACAGTAACGTTCGTCCTTTAGCAAACTAGTAACAGTTTCCCAAATCCATCACAAACTGTCGACAGCTAACATCAATGACACAATGGAGCAATCCTTGTGGCAATCCGCATCAGAATTAGAATATACCCTAAGTCCAGCCGCTACTGTCTGTCTCTATCAGCTTCTGCCGCTTGCCTCAACGCCAGAAAGACTTCTTTGAGGGGCTGACTCACTGCACTGTCTGGTTCACTTAGCACAAGGCTTTGGTAAGAGTCTAAATACTTCGCTCGTGACCTATGCAAAAAATGCAGAAAGTGACGTAGAAACCCTACGCAATCAAGTACCGCAATCTCAGTCCCACCAGTTCTTTCATAACACTCTGCTGCATAAGACCTAACCTCCTCGTCAATGATGTCGGTGGTGATAAAGATGTAGTTGTGTATCCTGTTGGGCACCGAAGCTATCTTCTCGAGTGCACGGTCAATGTCATTAACCGTCACTCGTTTCATCTTCATCTCGTACACCGTTACCACGTGGTCATCATTCTGAAGACATACTTCCAGGTCTCCCGAGGAACCCGTTTGTTCATCAGCGGCGTTATGACTCCGTAAAGGCAATATGCGCTCCCCAAGCTTTTCTCCCACGGAATTGTAAGCCGCAGCGACAATCAAAACAGGCAACCTGCTAGAATTTCTGCACTTTAGGTGTTGCTCAATCAGATTCACGATCTCCTCAGATGACAGGGGCAACGTATTTTGAGACGAAAGCCCGGCGAGCAACATATTTATTCTCGCCTGATTCTCTTCTCTCATAACTAGTAAAAGCCGCACTATTTCTGTCAACAAATCAGCTGCCGTTACCTTTTCTCGATAAACATCATCAAGTAACTGTAGGGTCTCCTTATACACTTGTCGAGGTCTCCCTACCAAATTCAAATCTATCGTAAGAGGCCTGTCTAAACTGCGAAACGCAGGAGTCAGAAAAGCCGTTGTTTGGTTTAACGGCAAGCGATTTTCGTAAACGAAATGAGTAATGTACTTTTCGTCATACAAGCGACCGGAAAACGCATCGTGATCACCGATCTCCGTATATGGCTTCCGCGGATCTACATTTGGCCGATCTATTTTTGCTAGCAGACAAGCCATAAGAAGCCTTGTACATGCCCGATTGCTCATCTCCCGGCATACATCCTCGACGCGTGAGCGAACACCCTGATCTGAAATAACTGACCTCGTGATATCTGCCGAAGCACGCTTCAGGATCACGGAAAGGATCTCATCTGGTGTACTCATTGCCCCATCCTAAAATAGCGTTTTATAGTTAATTGCTTTCGGGTCGTAATTTGTCCACAGAATCTCAGTTCGCTCGTCTTTGGTTGAGTGTATCGTTTTAGATGGAGCGATATTCTTGTACCACTTTGGAGAAGGATATAACTCGTTCATTAACTCACAATCATAACCTGAAATGGCCACAAGACCTTGAACCGAATTCAATACTGATGCTAGCTCGCGATGTTCTTCATCACTCATTTCGTAAGCATAAGCGTTGCTATCACCACGTGTGTCATGAACATAGGGAGGGTCGCAGTAAAAAAGCGTACTCGGCGAATCATACAAATGTATCACTTCAATAGCAGGCCGGTTTTCGATTTGAACACGCAACAAACGTAGCGCAATATCTGGTAGATCCTCAACTGCGCCGAGCCAACGTGATACAACACCTGCCATGCCAGCTCGGCTTGTACTTTTGCAATTGGCCCATCGTCCTAACGATGCCGACTGAGCTAGGCCTGTTCGGACTTGACGAGCGCGTACATAAAACCGCCTTGCACGTTCAAAAGGGTCTAATGACGGGTCGATCTCGCAAGCTATTGCAAACTCTTCGCGTGAAAAAGGCGTCAGGCCAATTGCCCTTATCAAACGTTCTGGCTCGTCTCTTAGGATTCGGAAGAAGTTGGCCACTTCACCGTCAACATCATTGTATGTCTCTACAGGTGAGGGTTCCCGATTCAATAAAACAGCGGCCGAACCCCCGAATGGCTCACAGTAATGGTGGCACATCGGTAGCAATGGCAAAAGCCAATCAAGGTGGGAATACTTTCCACCATACCAACCAAACGCTAATATCCGCTTTTTGGTTCGCTTAACGACTGGTGAGGGTGTGCCGTTTCTTTTCATGGGCCTAGTGCTGTCTCCCACATTTCATTTCGACTCGCATTGTAAAGCCCCTTGTACGGCATACCAAAGCGGCCCGCCAAGGTCATTCCAACTACGGTGTTCTTGGATGTCGTTAAAGACCAGCCGCTGTGTTTTCGGGACGGCGGGACCGGCGATCCCGTTAGTGAGCGATTGAACAACTCTCGTCCGGTACCGGGCCATATTCCTCTTTCCAAATTAACGCTGTACGGAAACATCGGCAAGGGGAAAGTTTTCAGGAGATCCTGCCTATCTTCGCTCGTCAAATTAAAAGGAAAAAGGTATGATGAATTGAACACTATCAGGGGAAAGGTGGAACTGACCTCACCCAAAAGGGCTGTCGCGCCGTGGATGCAATAGCCGCCCGCATTTTCCTGCCTGGGGTCATCTTTTTGCCCGGCCAAGATGCCTTCGACCGGCCGGATGACCGTATCGAGCCGGGTTCTTTCATCGCGGGTGAGGAAAATTGGGTTGCCCTGGCTGCCGTCCAACGGATGATCGAAGCCGACCCACCCCATTGTTTCACGCTGTTTGGTCCGACCGGAACCGGAAAGACATACCTCTTGGAGCTGCTCTGCCGACTGTGGAAGGAGATTTGGCCGGGTTCCACGGTCGTGTTCTGGACGGCGGCAGAATTCGGTCAGGCGTTCGCCGAGGCCATGGCTTCCCGAAAGCCACGCCAGTTTCGTCGGCAGTGGGAAACCGCTCAGTTCCTTATCCTCGACGACCTCCAGTTCCTCGCAGAGTATCCGGCGGGGCAGGAGGAGTTCGTGGCCGTGCTGCGGGCCGCCGAACGGGGAAAACTGTGCGTGGCAGTCGGCTCTCGCCTCCCCCCGTCGTACGTGGACGGACTTGATCCGAGAATCGGAGCCATCCTCCAAGGTGGTTTGAGCGCACCGCTTCATTATCCTGGGGAAGAGGCCCGGCGTGCCCTTCTCCGAATGGCCTTTCGGGAAAAAGCCCTTGCGGTTACCGAAGCAGCGTTGCAGGTCTTCGTGGAGGAAATCACCGGTTCACCCCGACAAATCCTCGGCTTCGCGATGAAGCTTCGGCAAGCCATCGGGCGCGGCGTGGTGGATTATCCGGCCGCCCGGGCATTTCTTCGGGAACATGGCCCCCGTCCGACAACGACGATCGACCGTGTCGCAAAAGCGACGGCGCGCTATTTCGGCATCCGTCTCAAAGACCTCCGCGGACCGGGACGAAGTCGGTCGGAAGTCTTCGCCCGCAATGTGGCCATGTACCTCGCCCAGCAACTGACGGGGGCGAGCCTCCAGCAGATCGGACAATACTTTGGGGGACGAGACCACACCACCGTCGGCTACGGCTGTCGCAAGATGGAGACGCTGGCGCAGTCTGATCCGGCCATCCGAAAAGCGATCATGATGATTGAACAACAGGTCGTCCCGGGCGAAACCACGACGTTCTCAGACCCAGCCGAGGCCCGGATGTCCAGTCCGTGATTATCGCCGGGATCCCGATGTCGGCGGCGATGTCAACAACGTGCGGACCTGTTGACACGGCTAACATTCGGCGAAAGAGCCATAACAGACCACCAACATTGCGAACACGCCACACACAGAGTGCCAACAACTCAGCGACACCTTTTCCCCAACTGTAACACAGGCGCAAATGATCGCCAGAAAGAGCCTTACGGACGAGTGACTCGCAAAATTAACAACTCCTGGCTTGGAATTGTAATAAGCACGTAGTATTGAATTCTTTTACGTATTGCAGATATACCCCACCCTGTGTGTGGGGTGCTACCTCAAACCGAACCTTTAAGAGTTATCGGCTCAATGGAGTAGGTGTTTTAGGGGATTTTGATAACTTAGTGAAACCACATTGTTTTAGTTGTGGCATCTGGCTGGGTCATTGAGTAAAAGCTTAGGGAACATCCGTTGCTGAGCGTGTGCAACACGATAGCATGCGAAGCCTTTGACCTTAGCTGGTAGGGGCAATTCATGAATTGCCCCCACCGTTTTCTGGATTCGTGCATCCTGGCCTGCATTACTGGTGTACCCGGTTCTTTGGCCGAGATCAGGTTTCTGAGCGGAAGCACGAGTCGGGTCCAGTGCTCCGAAACATCGCGATCTTCTATTTCTAACGGGATGAAAAACTGGTACCTGCAGGGTTTTGGCAACTTACGCTTACGGTAATGAGCGGATCATCGAAATGAGGAACACGGCCAGGCGGTCGCTTGCGCGGAGAGAAAGCTCGTTCAGACGCCACATGTCTTTGACGCTGCTGGGTCGATTCCAAATGGCACCGGCGACGGCCCCGAGTTTTTCTGTCCATTTGCGGGGTTTCATGAGGTAGGCCACCTCGGGCGGAAGCTGATCATCGACTCCGTCGGTGACGATTTTGACAACCCACATTGGGACCTGGTGTTGGCGGCACACCTCAGCCACGGAAAAGCTCTCGAGGTCGGCGGCCAAAGCCCCGTGTTGACTGGCCAGTTCGCGGCGCTTTTGCGAGTTGCGGACAAGCTCGGGGAGAGAAAGCAGCGGCCCGACGTGCAACCTGTTTGTCTCGGCGGTTCCTGGTTCCAACTTCAAGCCGACCTGGAGTGACCGACCTGTTGTGTCGAGGATGCGATCCGGGAGGATGAAATCGAGCCGTTGGATGGTCTCAACGAGGGCGCCCGCAAAGCCGGCGGCGACAATCCAGCGGGGGCGATGGCCGAGGATCAGGGCCTCCGTACCGACGTAAGCCGACTTCGCCCCAGGCCCTGTGGTGATCAGAGCCACCGTTTTGCCGCCGGTACTCCCGATCACGACCTGACCGGCTTCACCGCGGATCCAGACTTTGTCTTCCAGGCGGTCCTCCAGACCTCCGCTCTCGGAGGCTAGGGCGAAGACAATCCCGACATCGACGGAGCGGGGTGGAGCCGACTCCTGTTGCTGGGCTTGCTCGGCCAACTCCTGGACGCGGCTTTGGAACGTCTCAGCCGCGGTCTGCTGTGCCCATTGTCGAAAGATGGTTCGCCACATGAGTAAAATACTGCTCCAGTCACATACGTCGATGACAACATTGGCTCCAGTAGGTCGATGTGGCAATGCGAGTGCCACAGGCGATTCCGGGAGTTTACCTAATGGTAGGGGGCAATTCGTGAATTGTCCCTACCATTTTCCGGCAACAGGTGCTCGCATCTCCTTGCAGGGTTTTTTGCTCATCCGGCAGGCTGTCCCCTTTCAGGTTCCCGTCCACAACCAAGGGACATTCGCCAGTGCCTGCGTGACAATCACTTCTATTGTAGGGAAAATAGGCGAAGGCTGTCTGCGAGGTAAATTCATGAGGAGGAGTCTCCCCGATGGCGCTTTGGTATTACACGAAGGGGTCGAATCGTTTTGGTCCGATTGAAGAGGCTGAATTGCGAAAGCGGCTGCAGGGCGGCGAGATCGGACCAGAGGATTGGCTGTGGAGCGAGGGGCTGGGCGAGTGGGTCAGGGCGGCAGATTGGTTGCGGGGTGTTGGGGGGCAAAGCCCGGCCGCGAGCCGTGATGACGTGGTTGTGGTCGAGGCAACCACTGTCACCTCGCCTGGTGGTCCTGGCCAGGCAGCGCACGTTGTGGGGGCGGACGATCTTGCACGGTCTGGCACAGTCTCAGAAAGGATGGCCCGAGTTCGCGAGCTTTACGGCCGCATCAATCGGGAGTTGCGAAAGATATTCGTCGGTCAGGACGAGCTTGTCCTGGGGACGTTGACGGCACTTTTTTCCGGAGGACATGTGCTGATTGAGAGTGTTCCCGGGCTGGGGAAGACCCTGTTTGTGCGGACGCTGGGGCGGGTGCTGGGCTGCAAGTTCAATCGCATTCAGTTCACCGCCGACCTTATGCCATCGGATATCACGGGTTCGCCGATCTTCGACATGAAGAAGCAGGAGTTCATCTTTCGACCGGGACCTGTGTTTACGAACATCCTTCTGGCCGATGAGATTAACCGTTCCCCTGCCAAGACGCATGCCGCTTTGCTCGAGGTGATGCAGGAATTGAGTGTTACCATCGAACGGGTGCGTCACAAACTGGATCGGCCATTCATGGTACTGGCCACCCAGAACCCCATCGAGTCCGAAGGCACCTACAATCTTCCCGAGGCCCAGATGGACCGCTTCATGTTCAAGCTGATCATGGATTACCCGCTTGAGGACGAAGAAGCACAGATTCTCATCATGCACAGTGTGCGGGAGGATATCGACAGGCGGCTAGAGGAATTGGAGGTGGTGACGAACCCGGAAGAAATCGTAGAAGTCACCCGGCTGGCGGGGGAAGTGCGGGTTGACCCGAAGCTGGTCAACTACATCAACTCATTGGTGCGAAAGACGCGAAACTGGCCGCAAATCCTGATCGGGGCGTCGCCGCGGGCAGGATTGGCCCTCATGCAGGGGGCAAGAACCCTGGCTGCCTTCCGGGGTCGGGACTTCGCGGTCCCCGATGATGTCGTCGATCTCGCACTTCCCGCCCTTCGCCACCGGGTCATCCTGGCGCCGGAGGCCGAAGTGGAAGGTTATCGGGTCGATGATGTGCTGCGGGAAGTCATCCGCTCGGTGGAGGTTCCGCGCCTGTGACGCCGCTGGTCGTTTTTCTCGGGACTGCCTTGCCGCTCCTGGTGCTGCTGGTCATCCTGACAGCCTGGAGGATTTATCCCTCGGCGCGGGCCGTCCTCTTGGGTATGTTCCCTGTGGCCGCGACACTGGCCCTTGCTGTGAGCGAGACCGCCTGGGTCGCCGTGCTTGTGGCGGACGTTGCCTATGTCGTGATCCTGGGCAGGGATTTGTTGACAATCCCCAAGCAGAAATGGTTCCAGTGTGAACGGAACCACGCCAAGGTGGCCTCGCTGAAAAAGCGGCATCCCGTTTCTCTGACCATCACGTCATTGGCTCCCTGGCCTGTAAAAGTTCTTGTTCGCGACGATGCCGACCGCATCCTGCAACCGACACCAGCCCTTGTTCCGGCGTCGCTGAATCCGGGGGTCCGCACGGTTGTCGAATACGAACTTCGTCCGCAGCGACGGGGAGCTTTTCAGTTGACCGCCATCCATCTGCGGGTATGGACCCGTTACGGGCTGTGGTTCCGCCAGATGAGCTACCCCTGCGAGACGGTCCTCCATGTTTATCCGGACATCAAACAGATTTCCGAATATGCCATGCTGGCACGGCTGAATCGCCTCAGCCTGATCGGCGTCCGTCGCGTGCGTCGTGCGGGTCATGAGGACGAATTCGAGCGCCTCCGCGATTACACCATTGATGATGAGTATCGGTGGATCGATTGGCGGGCCACGGCACGGCGAAGGAAACTTACCGTCAAAGACTTCCAGCACAGTCAAAGCCAGCGGGTCGTCTTTATGGTGGATTGCGGCCGAATGATGACCAACGAGTGGGCCGGTTTGAGCATGCTTGACCACACCTGGAACGCGGTCCTCCTCCTGGCCTATGTGGCACTGACGCACGGCGACTCGGTGGGGCTATTGGCCTTCTCGGATGAAATCCATGCATTCTTGAACCCACGCGGCGGCAAGAGCCAGGTCACCCGCCTGATCAATACGGCGTTTGATCGGTTTCCCAGGATGGTCGAATCTCGCTATGATCTGGCGTTTCGCTATTTGTCGGCCCACGTGCGCAAACGTACACTTGTGATCTTGGTCACCCATTTGATCGACGACGTGAACGGCCGACAGGTCGAGCGCTATCTCACCAATCTGGCAGGACGCCATCTTCCACTGGGGGTTTTTCTTCGGGATCATGCGATGTTTGCACCGCTGGGTGATGCCCCGGGGGACGGTGAACGGCTTTGGAAGGCCGCGGCGGCTGCCCGCATCGTCACCTGGCGTCATCAGGTCATCACCTCCATTCGGAGCAAGGGGGCACTGGTGCTGGATGTCTTCCCAGAGGAAATGACGGCGCCTCTGGTCAATCAATATCTCGAAATTAAGGCGAGACGACTTCTCTGAAGTACAAATGACCGCGTCGTGATGAAATCACGATCTCGCCCGACTCCGGTCGCCAAGACCAATAACCCGCGTACGGGTAGGGGCAATTCATGAATGGCCCCGACCGTTGGCAATTTTCGCACGGCCGACGGCGCATGAGCGAATGAACGCCATTCATAGGTCGCCCCAAGGGCGTTTCAATGTGTGGGACTCCACGACCTGTGCGAAGGTCTCTAACGAGGTTTGGAGGGCGCTGGTCGCGGTGTTTTGCGGGAGACATCCTCGCCAATTGTGTGGGAAAGTCGCAGGGCGGCTGCCCGCGTGGCGAGTTCCACATCCCAGCCCTCGTATTTGATCCGGCTGTTGAGATACATGAAAAATCGCACGACCTTGTTGAATCCGCCAGCCAGACAAAGGCCAAACTGAAACGCCAGGAGGGTCCAACCCCACCTCCAGGGGACTTCGAAGGCACTCAGGGAAAAAAGGATCCCACCCATCACAAGTCCGGTCACCAGAAAAGTCAGAAAGGCGAAGATCCCGCCCATTTGATTGACGGACAGGCCGTAACTGGCCAGGGCCTTGAGTCTCCGGCGAATGGCTGCCCGGCCTTCCCGCGTCGTCGGCGAAAGCCGCTCGAGGAGGATGACCTCCGGGAGCGCGAGATTGGCGCCAGCCAGGGGGAAGACCTGACTGAGGAGCAGAGGGCCAAGGCGGGACGCCCACGCCTGCCAGACCTCGCGAAAGGTCGGCTTTTTGACAAAGACACTCATGCCCAAATGAGTCGTGATCAAACCCGTGAAAAGAGAAAACGGCGGCAGGGCCAGGACGCTCGCCAAAAAGGCGTACAGGACTACGGAGGCATCCGGTTCTTCCTGCCAAACAGAACGGAAGAAAAGAAAAATGACTGACTGGACCAGCGCGAGATAGGGAATGGCCGTCAGCAACCACCAGCGCAGCAACGACCAGCCGTCGCGCCGGATCACCGCCAGGGCGAGATCATACAGCTCGCCCGTCTCCCGCGCGCGAATGACCACCCGTGTGCGTGAAAGGTCAACCATGGCCTGGCTTTGCCAAAAACCCTGTCGAGAAATACACCAAAAGCGTTGCAGCAGAGACCAGAGCGATCCCCTGTTTGACTTCCAGCGGTGTGCCGGACGGTGAAATCAGCCCTTCGATCACAGCCGCAAGGACGAAGAACAGACACGCCACCAGTAACACCGGGGCCACCTGCCGCGACGCCTTCCGTAAAGAAGCAAGCCGGGTTAGGTCGCCCGTCTCCAAAAGGGAGAACCCAAGCCGCATCCCGCATCCCGCCGCCAGACAAATCCCCGTCAGTTCAAAGGGACCATGACCCGTCACGAATTCAAAGAACGTGTCGGCCTGGGCCGCCTGACTCATGTGCCCAAAGATCGTCCCCAAGAAAATGGCATTGAATACGAGAATGAATAAACCAGGAAGGATAAACAGCGCCCCTGAGGCAAAGCACTGAAGGGCAATGCCAACGTTGTTCAAAATATAGAAGCCGACAGCCACAATGGTGGGGAATTCGTCACTGAAGGCACGGGAATACATCTCTTCGATGGCGTCGAGGGTCTCCCGTCCTACGACTGCTTCAGCAAAGGTTTCGCTCTGTCGGGCCAAAAAGCCGGTCAGCAAGAACAAACCCCAGAATACGCCGAAGGCGAGCCAGATCATCTTATCGCGAACGGCATACGCGGGGACATCGACGAAGATCGTCCGCAGCCACTGCCGCGGCAGGCTTTGCGGATGGCGATAAAGCACGTTGTGCGCCTGGCCTACAAGGCGATGGAGATAATCCAGCACTTCTGGCGACAACTGCTGGGCCTCGGCCAGGGCCAAATCAGCACACGCCGCGCGATAAAGCTCCGAGAGGCGGCATACGGTTTCTGCAGTGGGTCGGTTATTCAACAAATTGACCATTCGGCAGATGTGCTCCAGCTCCTCCCAATCTGCCTGCCGCTGTTTGAGAAAGTCCGGAACCTGGGTCATGATCGCCGAATGCCGAAATAGTTTCCGAAAGGAACGGATTGTAGTCTGTCGCTTGCTGCCATCACCGCACCGCCCGGGGTCGTCCTGCCACGGACCCGCTGTCGAGCGAGGGACGCCATGATGCCTCTATTGTGCCATAACAACAGACGGTTTTCGATGAGGCAACGAAAAGATTGGGTGAGGAGGAAGGCCTTTTGGAGTGCGGGGCTTTAGCCCCGCTTTGGCGCGGGAGCTTCAGCTCCCCGCCGAATGATCAAATAGCGACTCAATGCAAGGTAGGGGCAATTCATGAATTGCCCCTACCGGGAGGCGGTGTGGTGTGATAAGGGCTGTGCGACTGTGGGAGTGTGCTATGNTTGCGGTGGGAACCTGCAAAGAATTAAGNGGTGTTGGGCTGCAGAAGGATTTCTTGCGTCAAGCTATTGACAAGGGGAAAGGCGGGGGTAGAATGGGGACGTCTGGTGGGCGATTCACTACTTTTGGGTGGTAGTTAAGAGTTGCCCATAGACCGGATGGGGGGCGAAAAGGGCGGGGGTCTGGGCAAAACCGTAAGTGAAGGCAGGGATTGAAGTTATGGCGAAAAACGCATGGTTGCACAATGATGCAAGAATGCAAAAAGACCCCACTTTTGGGAGGGGTCTGGGCAAAAATCGAAATAAGTTACGTTCAGAAAACAAC
>Ga0067045_1031582_pt1 | contig 11926 bp, 7 predicted proteins | sample TerdegcTABiofilm_FD_59184 | JGI IMG/M metagenome (GOLD analysis project Ga0067045, IMG submission 59184) | Combined Assembly of (Gp0054472, Gp0054536) Wastewater bioreactor microbial communities from Singapore -Terephthalate degrading...
GGAAGTTTATGATCAGCAGGGTAAATTATTAGTAACTAACAGACCAGCCGTTAACTTTTCACTGATACCTGCTGAAATAAATGATTTTCAAGTTCTGGCTGATAATCTTAACTCAATATTATCTACAGATTCTGCCGGTATTGTTGATAAAATAAAAAATCAAAGACGAAATCCCTTCCAGGCATTGACTATAAAAAGAGACTTAGAAAAAGATATGATAGTTACTATTGAAGAACAAAAATATAAAATTAAAGGCGCTTTACTAACAATACAACCAGAAAGAAAATATCTTTATCAAAACTTTGCAGCACATGTGTTAGGTTATGTCAACGAGATAAGTGAAGAGGAATTAAGATCACCAGGCTTTAGTCATTTATCTGCTGGGGATATTGTTGGGAAATATGGACTAGAACGTTATTATGATTCATATTTAAGAGGTAAAAAGGGTAGTAAAGATATCGAAGTAGATGCCTTAGGTCGTGAAATCAACACCATCAAAATTGAAAAACCAATTGCTGGAAACAATATTTACCTAACACTCCATAGTGAATTACAACAATTTATTGAAAATCAAATGGTTGGGAAAAAAGGAGCAGTAATAGTAAGTCAACCGTTTTCAGGAAAGATTATTGCTATGGCAAGTCTACCGGATTATAATCCCAATATTTTTACGCAACAAATGACCGTAACTCAGTGGTTGGAGATTGCCCAAAGTAAAGACTATATTTTAACTAATCGTAACATTCAAAGCACTTATGCACCAGGTTCATTATTCAAACTGGTAATTGCTTTAGCCGCCTTAGAGGAAGGCATAGTCAGAGTGAATGATAGAATATATTGTCCTGGTTATTATAAAGTGGGGGATTTATCCTTCCAGTGCTGGAGGGAGAATGGTCATGGTTATCAGAATATAATAGAAGCAATTACTAATTCCTGTAATGTGTTTTTTTATACCATCGGACAAAAATTAGGCATAGATAAAATAAATTATTATGCGAAGTTAGTAGGATTTGGTGAGAAAACAGGTATAGATTTACCAGGAGAACTGTCCGGATTGGTGCCTTCCGAGGAATGGAAAAGGAAAACGTTTAATCAAATCTGGTATCCTGGTGATACAGTAAATATTTCCATCGGGCAGGGATTTTTACTAGTTACCCCATTACAAATTCACAACATGTTAAGTCTGATTGTTAACGAAGGATACTACTATAAACCGTATTTTGTTGAAAAAATTGTTTCCCAATCTGGAGAAATTATAAAGGAATTTGAACCAGAAAGGACAAACAAAGTAGATATTTCTCAAAATACATTTCGAATTCTTAAGGAAGGCATGAAAAAGGTGGTAGAAAGTGGAACTGGTCGTTCAGCCAGCAGGGAAGAGATAAAAATTGCTGGTAAAACTGGTACTGCTCAGAATCCGCAAGGGGAAAATCATGCCTGGTTTGTTGGTTTTGCTCCATATGATAAACCGGAAATATGTATTACGGTTTTAATTGAACATGGAGGTGATGGAAGCGCTGCTGCTGCACCTGTTGCCGGTGATATAATTAAAAAATATTTTCAACTAAAAAATTCAGCCATGATTAAAGTTGAAAAATTTTAATGTTATCAGGAGAGTAATTTATCTTGGTTGATTTGAATATCTCCCCATTTTTTTCAGATAAATCATTTTCTAAATATCATCTTCGTTTGATCAAACATATTGATTATACTTTGTTATTTTTAGTTCTTGGACTTTGCTTTTTAGGTTTATTGATTATTTATAGTACTACACATCAGATTGTTATGAGTGAAAGTGCAATACAGTTTACTAAAAGACAGTTCATATGTATAATTATTGGTTTACTCTTTTGTTTTATTGTATCAATCATTGATTATCATGAAATAGCAAAAATTGCTCTTCCCATTTATTTAGCATCTTTGTTTTTGTTAGTTTATGTAATAATGTCTGGTAAGGAAATAGGTGGTTCTCGAAGATGGATGCAATTATTTGGTTTTGAGTTTCAACCTTCAGAAGTAGCTAAAATAGCCTTGATTATATTTTTGGCAGATTTTTTAAGCCGACAAAAGGGAAAATTATCTAATTTACTTTATTTCTCTTTACCTTTTTTATTTACAGGTATATTGATGATATTAATTTATAAACAGCCAGATTTAGGAACTGCAATAGTCTTTTTTGCCATAACCTTGTTTATGATTTTTATTGCTGGTATTAGCTGGAAATATATAATAATTGTATTTTTAATTTCTTTATCTCTCTTTCCAATTATCTGGAATTTATTAAAGGATTACCAGAGAAGTCGTCTCATACTTTTTTTAAATCCTGAATTAGATCCACTGGGGGCTGGTTATAATATTATTCAATCAAAAGTAGCCATTGGATCGGGTGGATTATTTGGTCAGGGATTATTTAGTGGAATTCAAAGTCAATTGAAATTTTTACCAGCACAACATACTGACTTTGTTTTTGCAGTTATCGGAGAGGAATTAGGTTTCATGGGAGCTTTACTATTATTGTCTTTGTTGATTTTGTTACTGTGGAAAGGGATTAAGATTGCCCAGGAAGCACCGGACTGGTTAGGGACATTTCTGGCGACTGGAATTACTGCTTTTATGTTTATTCATATTTTGATTAATGTCGGCATGACCATGGGTTTGATGCCAGCAACTGGATTACCATTACCGTTTATTAGTTACGGTGGAACTTTTATGATTACTAATTTTATTGGCATTGGTTTATTGCTTAATATTCAATTGCGCAGTATATTTATTTAATCATTACCTTCAAGATAGAAAAGATGAGAGAGAAAAGATTATGATTAAGAAAAAAGAGAACTCAGTAATCAGAGCAATATTGGAGAAAGTAGAAAGGCCTGGTCGCTATACCGGTGAAGAATATAATGAGATTATAAAAAAAGATAATCCCGAATTAATTAACATTGCTTTAGTTTTTCCAGATTTATATGAAATTGGTATGAGCTATTTGGGTTTTAAAATTCTCTATGATATTATCAACAAACGGGAGGATTCCTGGGCAGAAAGAGTTTATGCGCCCGCAGTTGACTTAGAGAAATATCTTATTAAGGAAAATATTCCTCTTTTTTCTTTAGAAAGCTATAGACCTTTATTCGAATTTGATATTATCGGCTTTAGCTTACAATATGAACTTAGTTATACCAATGTTCTCAATATTCTCCATTTAGGAAAAATACCTTTACATTCCAGGAACAGGGACTCTTCTTTTCCCTTAATAATTGCTGGTGGACCGGCAGCTTTTAATCCGGAACCCTTAGCAGAATTTATTGATGTATTTGCCATTGGCGATGGAGAAGAAATTATCGTTGAAATTATTGAAGTTTATAAAGAATGGTTTAGGAAAAAAGAGAAAAAAAATAAAAAAGCACTTTTAACTGAACTGGTAGAAATAAATGGAATTTATGTTCCTGCTTTTTACAAAGTAAGATATCATTCTGATGGAAGGATAAAATCATTTCAAAGAATAGAGAAGAAGGCTCCTTTAAAAATAAAAAAGAGAGTAGTAAAAGATTTGGAAAAAGTTTCCTTCCCTATTGCACCGGTGGTACCAAATATAGACATTGTACATAATAGGATTACTTTAGAAATATTTCGCGGTTGTACTCGTGGTTGCCGATTTTGCCAGGCTGGTTTTATCTACCGGCCGGTAAGAGAGAGATCGGTTGACTGTTTATTAGAATTGGCAGAAAAAAGTTTTATAAACACTGGATATGAAGAAATATCATTATCTTCTTTGAGTTCCAGTGATTATAGTCAAATTGATAAATTAACAAAAAAGTTGGTTGATCATTATGAACAAAAAGGCGTAGGTATATCCTTACCTTCTTTAAGAATAGATAATTTTTCAGTAAATTTAGCAATGCAAACTCAAAGAGTAAGAAAGACAGGTTTAACTTTTGCTCCTGAAGTTGGTACTGAAAAAATGAGCAAGGTAATTAATAAAAATGTTAGCGAGAATGACTTATTTCGTACTATACAATATGCTTTGGATATGGGCTGGAGAAGAGTAAAGCTTTATTTTATGATTGGCTTACCAACTGAAACCTGGAGTGATATTGAGGGAATTGTGACATTGATAAAAAAAGTGGAAACAATTGGCCGAGAAAGAGTGGGAAGAAAATTTTCCTTGAATATTAGTGTCAATGCCTTAGTTCCCAAGGCTCATACGCCTTTTCAATGGGTTGCTCAAGAGAGTGAGGATCAATTAAATGAGAAATTTTTTTATATTGCTAAAATGATTAAAAGTTCCACTGTTACCTACAGTTTTCCTGATACAAGATTGACTTTATTGGAAGCTGTTTTTTCGCGGGGTGATCGAAGACTGGGGGAAGTCTTATTAGAAGCCTATGGAAAAGGTTGTAAATTTGATTCCTGGCAGGAATATTTTAATTATAATAACTGGCAGGAAGCATTTAAGAAATTTGGATTAGATATGTCTTTTTATGCTCATCGAAAAAGAGACAAAGAAGAAATAATGCCCTGGGATATCATAGATAGCGGGGTAAAGAGATCGTATTTATGGGGGGAATGGGAAAAATCTTTAGAGGGTATTAGCACTTCTGATTGCCGATTATCCCTCTGTACTGGCTGTGGTTTAGAATATATTTGTCAACGAATAGGTATAAAAAAGTTAGAAAGTACCAATAATTGTTAGTAATTTTTAAGAAAAGAAAAGTCAGGCTATGGCATACCTTTATCGAATATTATATCGGAAAAATGGACCTTTAAAATTTATTTCTCATCTGGATTTAAATCTATTAATTAGAAGGGTGTTGTTGAGAACAAAAATGCCGCTTGAGTTGACCCAGGGATATAATCCTAGAATAAAGATTTCCTTTGGTCCGGCTTTGCCTCTTGGTTTGGAAGGATGGCAGGAACTGATGGAAATTTCATTATTAGAACTGTTAGCCGAAGAGGAAATTAAAGAATTAATAAATAAGGTAGCTCCTTCTGGTTTTCGAGTAGTGTCAGTTAAGTCGATTGCCAATAAGACCATTTCTTTAAGCAAGTTATTAAAACATGCTTTTTATTTAATTTATATTATATTTAATGCTAATATAGAAGAAGAAAAAAAGAAATATTACTTGGATAATATTGAACTTATTAATCAGAATATATTAAAGCAAGAAAAAATAAAAGTTATTAAAAAAACGAAGGAAGGTTTCAAAGAAATTGATTTAAGGCCTTATATTCATAAAAGCGTGATTCTTTCCAAAACTAAGGAGAAAATAATAATTCGTCTCATCATTAATATTGAATCCGGAGGAGGTATAAATCCTTATTTATTTACTGAAATATTTAGTTGTTACGGTAAGGGAGATTTTTTAGTTGATAAGATTATTCGGGAAAAATTTATTTTAAATAAATTTTATTGTTGATAATATTTTTGTTAAGGAAGGTGACTCCTGAATTATGGAGTATAGAGCTAAGCAAGTAATTATCGATAGTAGTTTATGTGAAGAACGTATTGCTATTTTAGAAAATAATAAATTAGTAGAAATTTATATTGAGAGGCTGGAAGAGAAAAAGATTATTGGCAATATTTATAAAGCTAAAATTATGAATATTTTACCAGGTATAGAAGCAGCCTTTGTTGATATAGGAACAGATAGAAATGCTTTTTTACACTTGAATGATGTTCTCCAATCTCTCAATCCCAAGAATGAAAAAGATAAAGATGAAGATATAAATAAATTAATTAAAACCGGCCAGGAGATTGTTGTGCAGGTAATAAAAGAAGCAATATTACCAAAAGGAGCAAAGGTGACTACTAATATCAGCCTGCCAGGACGTTATCTGGTATTAATGCCTAATAATAATACTATTGCTGTCTCCAGAAGAATTGAACAAGAAGAAGAAAGGGAAAGGCTAAAAAAGATTGTACAAAAGATTAAGAAAAGTAATTATGGTTTTATTGTGAGAACTGCTGCGGCAGGCAAGGATGAAGAAGATCTATTACCAGATATGGATTTTATTATTCGATTATGGAACAAAATAGAAAAGAGAAGCAGAAGAGTTAAAGCACCATTTTTACTTCATGAGGATTTTAGTCTAACTTACAGAGTTATTAGGGACTTATTCACCGAAGATATTGATGAGTTTGTAGTAAATTCAAAACAGGAATATGAAAAAATAATCAATTATCTTGATACACTTTTTTTATTAGAGTTAAAACCAAGAGTGTCTTATTATGATGGGGATAAACCAATATTTGACTTTTACAATATTGAAAAAGAAATCAGTAAAGCTTTAGAGAAAAAAATTTGGTTAAAATGTGGAGGCTATCTAGTTGTTGATGAAGTAGAAGCCTTGACCGTAATTGATGTAAATACTGGTAAATATGTTGGTGGAAAAAAAATGCGTGATACTATTTTAAAAACCAATTTACAAGCAGCTGAAGAGATTGCCCGGCAACTGCGACTAAGAGATATTGGGGGAATTATTGTCATTGATTTTATTGATATGGATAACAAGGAAGACCAAGAAAAAGTAATAAACAAATTAGAAGGTGAGTTAAAAAAGGATAGAACCAGATCAAACATTGTACAAATATCCGAATTAGGTTTAGTGGAAATGACCAGAAAACGGTCTAAAAGAGATTTGGATTCTTTATTGCGGACTGCCTGTCCTTATTGTTCAGGAAATGGTCGAATTCTGTCTCCCGAAACAGTAAGCCATCAGGTAATACACAAATTGGAATATTTGGGTAAAAATTCTAAAGAGGAAGCCATTCTAATAGGGGTAAATCCTAAAGTAGAGGAAGAAATATCAGGTGAAAAGATGCTATTAATAAAGCAATTAGAAAGAGATTATCATAAAAATATTTATATAAAAGCTCTACCTGATATTCATATGGAAAAAATAAAAATAATAGCTGTTGGAAAGCAAAAAGATATCAAGAAGATTTTAAAAGTATTATAATAATAAAAAAATTTCAATTCTTTAATGGTTGATTAGATTAATATTACGATAATTTTATAAGAAAATAATTTGACAGGCTCAAACAGATATGATAAATTTTATAAGCCTAGTACGCACTGTAAAGGTTAAAAAGCTATTGCTACCTTTTCAGGCGATTTATTTATTTGGGAGGAGATAACAAAGATGTATGCAGTAATTGCAACAGGAGGGAAACAATATTTAGTGAAAGAAGGGGATACTATAAGGATTGAAAAACTGCAACCTCAAGAGGGAGAATTGGTAAGATTTGATCAGGTACTAATGCTGGAAAAAGATGGTAAATATGATTTTGGTCAACCATTAATTGAGAATTGTTTTGTGGAAGCAAAAATTATAAGACATGGGAAAGCCAAAAAGATTTTGGTATTAAAATATAAGCCTAAGAAAAAATATCAAAAAAAAATTGGTCATCGTCAGCTATTTACTGAAGTAAAGATTGAAAAAATCCATATATAAAGTGTAAAAGAAAAAAATAATTGAATATAGCAAAGTTGATAAGCGAGGTGAAGTTATATGGCTCATAAAAAAGGTCAAGGATCAGCAAAAAATGGCCGTGATAGCATATCTAAACGATTAGGAGTGAAAAAATATGACGGTCAATTTGTTCGTGGTGGTAATATAATCGTCCGGCAAAGGGGTACTAAAATATTGCCTGGTAAGAATGTTGGTCGAGGTAGAGATGATACATTGTTTGCCCTAGTTGATGGCTATGTTAATTTTACAACCACCGGGGAAAAAAGGAAACAAGTTTCCATTGTTAGCTATACCCCAGAAGTGCAGTAAGTTCAAAACCCCTGAACTTTTAAGAGATTTAGGGGTTTTTAACTTACTTTACAATCTATCCTTAACTTAAAAGATAAAAATAAATATTCTGAAGTAATGAGAATATTATAAGGAAAAACAGCCCTCGAAATATATTAGAGCTTCTCTTTTCTCAAAAGCAAGTTCTCCTGAAAAACCATTTCTTAACTTTTAGTTTTTATAGGCTTACTCTTGGTCTGGATTGGAAAAAAGATTGATAAATTATCATTTTAAGAAGATTTTTAAGAGAAAGATCAAAAGAATACGAAAAAATTATTTAAGCATTTTTAAGGCCTTTCGGAGTTATCTGCTGTGTGAAATGGATATTATTCAAGATAGTGATTGTCAAAACATTGAATCTATTTTATAATTACCCAAGATTTAGATATATTACTCTTTAAGTAAATATCAAGAATTAATGAAAAAGGTAAATTATGTTTATTGATGAAGTAATCATTACTGTTCAAGCAGGTAAAGGTGGGGATGGTTGCATTAGTTTTAGGAGGGAAAAATTTATTCCCAGAGGTGGTCCTGATGGTGGTGATGGAGGAAAAGGAGGAAGTGTGTATATTCAAGCTGATTCACAGATAAAAACTCTGATAGAATTTTATCGAAATCCTCATCGCAAAGCGAAAAATGGAGAAAGGGGAATGAGCCAGAAAAGAAATGGCAAGAATGGTAGTGATTTAATTTTAAAAGTCCCGGTTGGTACTGTGGTAGAGGATGTAAAAAACAATAATATTCTTGCGGATTTATCTCAATCAGGAGAAGAAGTTTGTATTGCTTATGGTGGATCAGGTGGGAAGGGTAATTATCGTTTTAGAAGTTCAGTCTTACAATCACCAAGATTTGCGCAAAAAGGTGAGCCGGGTGAGGAAAGAACTGTTAAGCTAAATTTAAAATTAATTGCTGATGCTGCTTTAATTGGACTCCCTAATGTTGGAAAGTCGACACTTTTATCAAAGGTGTCTGCAGCTAAACCAAAAATTGCTGATTATCCTTTTACTACACTTGAGCCTAACTTGGGAATGGTATATATAGATGAAGAAAATCATTATATCCTGGCGGATATTCCAGGATTAATAGAAGGAGCCTATCAGGGGGCTGGTCTGGGAATCCGTTTTTTAAAGCATATTGAAAGAACCAAGATTATTATTCATATTATAGATGGATCAAGATTATCTCTTGAAAATATTATGAAAGATTATAATACCATTAAAAATGAATTGAATCATTTTTCCCTATCCTTGCAGAATAAAAAGGAAATAATTGTAATCAATAAATGTGACTTACCCGAAGTTAAGAAGGATGTTACCAAAATAAGTGAAGCCTTTTCTAAAGAGGGCAAAGAAGTCTTATTTATTTCTGCTATTACTGGAGAAGGTGTTTCAGAACTGATTTATCATGTCTTTAAAATAATTAGTTCAGTGGATAAAGAGGAAGTACCGTCCCCTATCTTTTCCCGAAATAAAGTTATACATTATGAATATAAACCAAGATTTATTATAAAAAAAGAGAAGGGTTTATTTATTATAGAAAGTGAAATTATAAATAAATTAGTTAACCAGTATGACTTTGATAACCCTCAAGCTTTAAAATATTTTCAGGAAAAATTAAAGAGTTTAGGAATTGAGAAGGCACTCAAGAAGAATGGCGCTCAAGAGGGTGATAAAGTAAAAATTGGCACTAGAGAATTTTACTTTTATTCTCAGTAAAGTTATGATATTATGTAAAATAAACAAGAGAAAAATCTGGGTTAATTAAATGATTAAGATAAGAAAATATTCTACTTATAATATATTTTATTTAATCTTGCTGTTTTTGGTAACACTTTTTTTTGTTGATAATAATACCTTTGCTGCTACTGAGCTACCGAAATTTGCAGTGTATTATTTTAGTAATCTCACTGGGAATAATGATTGGCAATGGTTAGAAAAGGGTTTTGCAGATATGTTAAGTCAAACCTTTTCTCAATCAGATAGAATTAATTATATACCCTTAGAGGAAATAGAAAAATTAACCAATCTTAATCTGTATCAAGGACTTGCAGAAAGAAAAGATATAAATTTATTTCGTTCTTTAAATAATTTGTTGCAGGTAGACTTAATTTTTACAGGATATTTTATATGGGAACAGCCAAAATTACTGAGCTTTAATCTAATTGGATATCATGCTCAATATAATGAGTTATTTGAGTTCCGAGAACTTAAGGTCTCTCCAGAAGATTTATTCTCTTTAAAAGAAAACATTGCTCGAATAATTTTGCAAGAAGCCAATGTATCTATTGATGAAGAGTTAGCTTTTAACTTAAAAAAAAATATTTCCTCATCTTTGGCTGCTATAGAAAATTACTATAAATCTAAAGAACTAAAAGAACAAGCTATAGAAGAATATCAAGGTATAGACTTTCCTAGTAAGCCGCTCTGGTCCAAAGCAATTGATTATGGAGAAAAAGCCGTTTATGAAGATCCCCATTTTGCTGATGCTTATTATTTATTATCACAAATTTACGAAAAGACCAAATGGACTTTTCGAGAAATAACGGCTCTGGAGAAGTTTATAGAGACGGCTCAGAATAGCACAAATATTAAGGTGAGTTATCAAAGATTATCAGATGCTTTATATCGCCTAGCATATTCTAAGTATGCTCAAGGAGATATTAATGCTACTCTTGATTATTTAGAGGATTCCATTTTTTATCAACCAAACAATATTAAAGCCCGAATATTTTTAATGCAAGTATATTATGACACTGGTCAAATCTCTAAAGCTTTAGAACAGGCTGAGGAGATAAAAAAGATGGAACCAAATAATCCTGAAATTGAGTGGTTTTTTAGAAAGTATCAACAGGCAGAAATATATGGCAAGGAAGCTTATGAATTATACGTAACTGGGTATAATGCTTATAGTAATAAGAAGTGGTTTGATGCCATTCGTTTACTAACACAGTCTATCAACCTCAACAAAGATTTTAAAGAAGCCCACTATTTTTTAGGTTTGAGCTATTATCATTTAGGAGACTTAGGAAACTCCATTAAATATTTAGAAGAAGCTATTAGATTAGATCCTTTTGATAATATTGCCCGAATATATCTAAATAAAGCCATAGAAGAAAGGGAATTTGGTAGAGAAGCTGTTTGGATTTTTAATCAAGGTTATCAACACTATATTTCTGGTGAATATGAAGAGGCATTGCTAAAGTTTCAAGAATCTATGGGGAAAAATCCTGATTATGAGAAGAATAGAATTTATTTAATGCGAACTTATTACCATTTAGGTAAAATGGACGAATACTTAGCAGAGAGAGAAAAAATCGGTGGGGATAAACTTTTTGATATAAATTGGGAAAGGGATTATTATCAGTTAGCATATAATTTTTATTCTTTAGGTGATTATCGCTCAGCACTGGAAAGATTAAAGGAGATTATTGAAGTTAATCCTGATTTTTTAGAAGCTAGATTCCTTATAGCTGAAACTTTATACCAATTAGGTAATTTTGAAGATGCCAATCAACATTATAAATATATAGTAAGTAATTATAAGGATACTACTTTTTATGAAGAATCTTTATTGGGCAATGGCTGGTGTAGTTTTTTGTTAGAAGACTATAGCCAAGCAGAAGAAGCCTTAGAATTATTAATAACTGATTTTCCCAGAAGTGCTCTTTATCAAGAAGGAGTTTATAAGTTGGGTAAAGTTTACTTTAAGCAAAGAAAATATAATAAAACTATCGATCTTTACGAATCTCTGTTATTAGATGAATCCCTGAAGTTTGATCGATATGAGATCGAATATATTTTAGGACAATCTTATTTCTGGCAAGGATTTGATGAGAAAGCAAAGATTGCTTTTTCAAATATTATAAAGAATAAGCCAGATTTTGACTTAATGGAAACCACCAAGTATTATTATAGTTTTACCCTCTTTAGGGAAGGTAAATATCAAGAAGCCAGAAATATTTTAGAAGAGTTAGCAAAAATTGAAGGTCCCATGAAAGAGGAAATAACTTACCTTTTAGCCAGAGTGCTGTTAGAACAGAAAGAATATGATAGGGTAATTGAACTTAATAAAAATTTAATAGCTCAAATCAAAGAGGATAGTTTATTAGAAAAGGTCTTGTTTGATTTAG
>Ga0067045_1031575_pt1 | contig 11925 bp, 10 predicted proteins | sample TerdegcTABiofilm_FD_59184 | JGI IMG/M metagenome (GOLD analysis project Ga0067045, IMG submission 59184) | Combined Assembly of (Gp0054472, Gp0054536) Wastewater bioreactor microbial communities from Singapore -Terephthalate degrading...
GGAAGATGCGCTGCAAAAGACGGTGTTTGAGGAGTGCGGCGCGACCCAGGAGCGCTCCGTGGGCTGGGTGCCGCCGCGCGGCGAGCCGCATGGCCCGCTGGCGGAAAGCGTGGCCGGCCAGTGGGTGATGCGCTTCATGAGCGAGTCCAAGATGCTGCCGGCCAGCGTGCTCAACCGCAAGGTCAACGAGAAGGCCGAGCACATCGAAAAGACGGAGGGCCGCAAGCCCGGCAAGAAGGAAAAGAAGGAGCTCAAGGACGAGGCCAAGCTGGACCTGCTGCCCATGGCCTTCACCAAGCAGGGCAGCATGTGGGTGTGGATCGATGCGCAGGCGCGCACGCTGGTGCTCGATACCAGCGCACAAGGCCGTGCCGACGAGATCGTGACGCTGCTGGTCGAAGGCCTGCCAGGCTTTGCGGTGGCGTTGCTGGACACGCAGACCAGTCCGCAGGCCGCCATGGCGCACTGGCTGATGACACAGGAGCCTCCGGCAGGTTTTTCCATCGACCGCGAGTGCGAGCTCAAGGCCGCCGATGAGTCCAAGGCCGTGGTGCGCTATGCGCGCCACCCGCTCGATATCGACGAGGTGCGCCAGCATATCGAGCATGGCAAGCTGCCGACCAAGCTGGCCATGACCTGGGATGACCGCGTGAGCTTTGTGCTCAGCGAAGGTCTGCAGATCAAGAAGATCGCGTTGCTCGACGCAGTGATGGACGGAAACAGCCAGGACGATGGCGGTTTCGATACCGATGTGGCGATTGCCACGGGCGAGCTGTCACGCCTGATTCCCGATCTGATCGAGGCGCTGGGCGGGGAAGGGCGCACGGGTCTGGGCGATGGCCTGCCGGCATCGCTGGCGTCGGCGCCTGCGGCAGAGACGTTGCCCGTGCGTCTGGCACAGGGACGCGGCCAGGGCACGTTCACCGGACCGGCCACGGCGCCCGCCGATACGGCCCCGGAAGAGGCGCCGTTCTGACGCTATGAATGATGTAGCTGCTTACGATTGTCAATAAAGGATTTCAGTATTAATTGATGCTGAAATCAATGGCTAGAAAGCGCAAGCAGCTATCAAAAAAAAGGCCTGCCAGATGTCTCCGGCAGGCCTTTTTCATGGGCGCTTCAGGTGCTGCGCAAACGCGGTATCAGACGCGCTCGAAAATCGCGGCAATACCCTGGCCGCCGCCGATGCACATGGTCACCAGCGCATAGCGGCCGCCGGTGCGCTGCAGCTCGTAGAGCGCCTTGGTGGTGATGATGGCGCCGGTGGCACCGACGGGGTGGCCCAGGGAGATGCCGGAGCCGTTGGGGTTGACCTTGGCAGGGTCCAGAGCCAGCTCCTGGATCACGGCGCAGGCCTGGGCGGCGAAGGCTTCGTTGGCTTCGATCACGTTCATCTGTTCGATCTTCAGACCGGTGCGTGCCATCACCTTCTGCGTGGCGGGGACCGGGCCGATGCCCATGTATGCGGGCTCGACGCCGGCGTGGGCGTAGCCGACCAGGCGGGCAATGGGCTTGGCGCCGGAAGACTTCAGCGCCTGCTCGCTCATCATCAGCACGGCAGCCGCGCCATCGTTGATGCCGGAGGCGTTGCCGGCGGTGACCGTACCGCCTTCCTTCTTGAACGCGGGCTTCATGCCGGCCAGGGTGTCCAGCGTGGTGGCGGCGCGCACATGTTCGTCGGTGTCGAACAGCACCACGCCCTTGCGGCTGGCAATTTCCACGGGAACGATCTGTTCCTTGAAGCGGCCGGACTCGATGGCGGCAGCGGCACGCTGCTGGCTGATGACGGCCAGCTCGTCCTGCATCACGCGGCTGATCTTGTAGCGCTCGGCCACGTTTTCAGCGGTGATGCCCATATGCATTTTTTGCCAGGGATCGTGCAGGATGCCCAGCATGTAGTCGATGCTTTTCGCGTCGCCCATGCGTGCGCCCCAGCGCGAGGCCATGTCGAAGTAGGGGCCGCGGCTCATGGATTCGGAGCCGGCACCGATTGCCACTTCGCAGTCGCCCAGCGCAATGGATTGCGCCGCCGAGACGATGGCCTGCAGGCCCGAGCCGCACAGGCGGTTGACGTTGTAGGCAGGGGTTTCGATGGAACAGCCAGCGTCCACGGCCGCCACGCGGGACAGGTAGGCGTCGCGCGTGTCGGTGGGGATGACGTTGCCCATCACCACATGGCCCACGGTGTCGGCGGCGATGCCGGCACGCGCAATGGCTGCCTTGACCACGGTGGTGGCCAGCTGGGCGTTGGGAACGTCCTTGAGGCTGCCGCCAAAAGTGCCGATGGCCGTGCGCGCGGCGCTGACCACGAAGATGTCTCTGGTGCTCATGGTTTGTCTCCTGCATTGATGGGCAATGCTTGTGCTTGAATGATTTGAAAGGATGAATGAGAGCAACCGCATTCATCGCACAGAGTATTCTGCAGTATTTGCTGCAGTGCAACATGTCTCGTTGTTGACGCCGCCCAGCGCGGGCCACGAGGGTTTCACGTGAAACCCGCAAACCGTCTCAGGCCGCTGTCCTGCGCCGGGGCGCCGTGGGTTCATGGTGCGCCGGCGTCAGGTCGGTGTCGGCGCTGGCCAGGTCGTCGAGGATGGGGCAGTCCGGCCTGTCGTCGCCATGGCAGCAATGCACCAGCGTCTGCAGCGTGCGCTGCATGGATTGCATGGCGGCAATGCGCTCTGTCAGCGTGGCGATGTGCTTTTGCGCAATGGCCTTGACCTGGCTGCTGGCGCGGCCCTGGTCCTGCCACAGGCCGAGCAGGGTGGCGATCTCGTCCATGGAAAAGCCCAGGTCGCGCCCGCGGCGAATGAAGCGCAGTGCGTGCACATCGGCTTCGGTGTATTGGCGATAGCCGCTGTCGGTGCGGTGCACGGGCGGCAGCAGGCCCAGCGCTTCGTAGTGACGCACCATGCGCGCAGAGACCCCGGCGCGGCGCGCGGCCTCGCTGATGACGACAGGCCAGTTCTGAGCGATTTTTGGTGTCGGTGGGTGCTTGGGCATGGCTAGTCCTGAAAAAACGCGCCAGCGGCCTTCTAATGCCTTGCGTGAGGTGCTGGCGCGGTGGGTGGCAGCGTTCAGGCGACCTTGTAGCCTTCTTCGGCAATGGCCGCTGCCACGGCTTCGCGGCTGGCGCCGGTTTCGACTTCCACGCGGTTGGCGGCGCGGTCGATCTTGATCTGTGCCTGGGCATCGACGCCCTGGATGGCGTTGCTGACGGCACGCTCGCAGTGGCCGCAGGTCATGCCCTGAACTTCAAAAACTTGTTGCATGGATGGCTCCTTCAGAAAGTGAGTCGCCGGGCTGGCGGACTCGATGCCTTGAATGGTCAACCCTAACATCATGACAAGGTCAAGCCTTTGACAAGACTTGGGTCCGGGCAGGGTTGATAAGCCGAAAAGTCTGCCGATAAGACGTTGTCATCTTGCAGATCGCCATGGCTTGGGCATCGCAGTCACGGGTTTTTCTCGGTGTCGGTGACAATCTGAAACAATTTGCAAGTTCTGGCCCGACAATGCCAGTCGTTCAAAGTGGAGAGAGATTCATGAGTCTGTTGGAAATGATGCGGGGCTTCACCATCCGCACGCGCATGATGGGCGCCATTGGTGTGGTGATGGTGTTGCTGGGCTTGCTGGGGGGCGCCGGGATGCTGGGCATGTTCCGCATCCAGGACATGAGCCAGGAGTTTCTGAGCAACGCCTTTGTCAAATCGGGCCATATGGCGCAGCTGCGCACCGAGCTGGGCGGCATCCGCTCCAGCGAGAAGGACATGGTCATCCAGTACGAAAAGCCTGAAGAGGTGCGCAAGGCCTATCAGCAATGGGTCATGTACATCGACAAGTCCAAGGCGACGCTGGGCAAGTTCGTGACCGACCAGAACGCGCAGGATGCGCAGCTGACCAAGAGCATCATTGGCCACCTCGACAGCTATCGCAAGCTGTTCGAGCCCGTTGCGCGGCAGTTGGAAGCCGGCGGCTATGACTCTGCGACGACGGCCAACCGCATGAGCGGCAAGGCCCTGGCCGAAGTCATGGAGGCCGACAAGCTGCTGGCGCAGCTGGACAAGCTGCTGCGCGAGCAGGCCGACGCGCTGGCTGCGGCCGAGCGCGACGTGGCCGACCAGACTCGCTGGATGTTTGTGGTGGCCGTGATCCTGGCGCTGGTGGTGGTGATTCCGCTGACCTTGCTCAATATGCTGTCCATCTGCCGCCCGCTTGAAGTGGCCCGCCAGATGGCACTGACGATTGCCGGTGGCGATCTGTCGCTCAAGGCCGAGGTCAGTGGCAAGGATGAGCTGACGGATCTGCAGCGCGCGCTGGACCAGATGCAGCAGTCGCTGGGCACCACGGTGGCCCAGGTGCGCGATGCCAGCGGCAATATCGCCACGGCCAGCCAGGAAATTGCCACGGGCAATCAGGATCTGTCGGCCCGCACCGAACAGACGGCCAGCAATCTGCAGGAAACCGTCGCCTCGCTGGCCCAGCTGACGGCCACGGTGCAGCAGACCGCATCGTCTTCGCAGCTGGCCAACCAGCTGGCTGCCTCGGCCTCTTCGACGGCTGTGCAGGGCGGCCAGATCGTCGGCCAGGCCGTCAACAGCATGCAGGAGATCTCGGCCTCCAGCCGCAAGATCGGCGACATCATCGGCCTGATCGATTCCATCGCTTTTCAGACCAATATCCTGGCGCTGAATGCGGCCGTGGAAGCCGCCCGTGCGGGCGAGCAGGGACGTGGTTTTGCCGTGGTGGCGGCCGAGGTGCGCAGCCTCGCCCAGCGCTCGGCCCAGGCCGCCAACGAGATCAAGTCGCTGATCAGCACCAGCGTGCAGACCGTGGACGTGGGCGCGCGCCAGGTGGAGAGCGCCGGCAAGGCCATGCAGGAGACCGTGGACAGCGCTCAGCGCGTGGGCGACATCATTGGCGAGATCACGGCAGCGTCCAGCGAGCAGTCGCTGGGCATCAGCCAGGTCAACCAGGCCGTGGGCGACATCGACCGCATGACCCAGCAGAACGCGGCCCTGGTGGAAGAGTCGGCTGCCGCCGCAGAGTCGCTGCGCGAGCAGGCGGCGCGACTGGCCCAGTTGGTCAGCCAGTTCAAGCTGGCCGGCGGCGCGGTGCATGCCGCCCAGCGCAGCCCCAGAGCTGCGGCTCATCCCGGCATGGCGCCGGCGGCACTGGCTTCTGCCCAGGCGGCCTTGCCCGGCCAGAAGCAGCAGTTGCTCGAACAGGCCTGAGCCTTTAGAGCTCAAGCGCGTTCTAAGCGGCTTGCTCCGTCAAAAAGCCCGGTTGCAGCGATGCACCGGGCTTTTGTTTTTCACGCCATGGCTGCAGGCGCGATCGAAAAAAGGGTTGCAGCCGGATGGACGGTGCTTACTGGCTGGCGAGTGCAGGGTAGTCGGTATAGCCATCGGCGCCGCCCCCGTAGAAGCGTTCGCTGTTCCAGGCATTGAGCGGCAGGTCATCGTGCAGGCGGTGCACCAGATCGGGGTTGGAGATATAGGCCTTGCCAAAGGCCACGACATCGGCATAGCCGCTTTCCACGGCACGCATGGCCAGCTCGCGGTCATAGCCGTTGTTGACCATCCAGGCGCCCTTGCCGCCCGCAGAGCGATAGGCCTGCTTGAGTGCCTGATAGTCGAAGGGGCGATCTGCGAGCTCGCGCGGACCGCCTGTAGCGCCTTCGATCACGTGGATATAGGACAGGCCCAGTGGCGCGAGCTGGCGCACCAGATATTCAAACAGTGCCTGCGGGTTTTCGTCCACGATGTCGTTGGCCGGCGTGACCGGAGAGATGCGGATGCCGACCTTGCCGGCACCGATGGCATCGGCCACGGAGCGCACGCATTCCAGCACCAGGCGAGCCCGGTTTTCGATGCTGCCGCCGTAGTCGTCGCTGCGCTGGTTGGTGCCGGTCTTGAGGAACTGGTCGAGCAGATAGCCGTTGGCTGCATGCAGTTCCACGCCATCGAAGCCAGCCGACTGCACGGCCTCGCGTGCGGCGGTGGCGAAGCTGTGAACTATCTCCGGCAGCTCCTGCTGCTCGAGCGCACGTGGCGCCGAGGTGGCGACGAACTGGCCTTGTCCCGTCTCGCGGTCGATCACAAAGGTCTTGGAGCGGGCCGTCAGCGCCGAGGGCGCGACCGGCGCCTGCAGGTCGGGTTGCAGCACGGTATGGGAAATGCGGCCCACATGCCAGAGCTGGGTGACGATGCGCCCGCCCTTGGCATGCACAGCATCGGTGACTTTCTTCCAGGCCTGCAGCTGCTCCTGGCCATAGAGACCGGGTACATCGGCATAGCCCTGTCCCTGATGGCTGATGGCCGTGCCTTCGCTGATCAGCAGCCCGGCAGAGGCGCGCTGGACATAGTAGGTCTGCATCAGCGGCGTGGGGACTGCGTCGGGAGCGCGGTTGCGCGTCAGCGGGGCCATGGCAATGCGGTTGGGCAGATGCAGGCTGCCCGCTTCAATCGGGTCGAACAATGAGGTCATGCAGAACTCCAGATGAAAAAAAGCTCGGTGGGTACCGAGCTTAGAACGTGTTGACGATCTCCTCGCGCCGCGACAGAGGTTTTGCGGGATGGTATGCAAGGCGCGATACCGCAGCAATAGCCGTGCTATTGCGAGGATTCGCAACGCCGCAGACCGCCCGCAAAGCCCCTGTCCCGAAGGGTTGGAGCGCAATCGGGCGATTTCTGTGCGCTGACTCTTGCTTGCACCCCGGTGCAAGCAGCGAGCCATCGCTTCGAACTCATCCCGATTGCGCTCCAACGCGGCTGCGTAGAGATCGTCAACACGTTCTCAGTTTGCATGGGTGTCAAAAAACTTACTTCAGCAAGCCTTCTGCCTTCATGGCGGCCTGTACGGCGGGACGCGCCAGAATGCGTTCGCGGTAGGCCTGAATGTTCTCGAGCTCGGAGATGTCCAGGCCCACGAACTGGGCCCAGCCCGTGATCGTGAAAAAGTAGGCATCGGCCACGGTGAACTGATCGCCCATCAGATAGCTCTTGTTGGCGAGCTGCTCGTTGACCCAGGCCAGGCGCTTGAGCACGCTGGCGCGCGCCAGGGGCTTGTAGTCCTCTGGCGTTGCCGGATTGAACAAGGGGCCGAAGCCCTTGTGCACCTCGGTGCTGATGAAGTTCAGCCATTCCTGCAGGTGGTAGCGGGCCACGGTGCCGTTGGCGGGCGCCAGGTTTTTCTCGGGAGCCAGGTCGGCCAGGTACTGAACAATGGCCGGACCTTCGCGCAGGGTGTCGCCGCTGTCCAGCACCAGAAAGGGCACATAGCCCAGCGGATTGATGCCGTAGTAATCCGTTCCGTCCTGGAGCTTGTGGCTCTTGGTGCTGACCATCACGGTTTCATGCTGCAGCTCTGCTTCGTGCAGCACGATATGCGGAGACAGGGAGCAGGCGCCGGGGCTGTAGTAAAGCTTCATGGTGAGTGGCTCTCTATGCAAAGAAAAGACAAGCGCCCATGCTAAACCGGTTGCATGTCATATGCATATCCAGCCGACAGCAAGTAGTCCGTATCCGTGGGGGATTGCTCAGCCCAGGCGCCCCGCAGCCCACAGCACCTGCTGTACCAGTGCCTCCATGCCTTGCTGGTTCTGTGCGCGCAGCAGATGACCCTGCTCATCGAAGGCCTCGGCCGCCTGGCTCACGGCATGGCTGCGCGGTGCCACCCAGCATTCCAGATTCAATAGCAGCGCAGCGAGGTGAGACTGGGCTCTGAGGCCTCCAAGCCCTCCGGGCGAGGCGCTGGCAATGCCGACGACCTTGTTGCGAAACGGCAGGACGCCATCGGACCACTGTGCGTCGCCCTTGACCGGGCTGGAGGCCCAGTCGATCGCATTCTTGAGCAGGGCAGGGTAGCTGCCGTTGTATTCGGGGCTGCAGACAATCCAGGCCGCATGGCTGTGCATGGCCTGCTTGAGGCGAATGACATCGGCAGGTGTGCCCTGCGCTTCGAGGTCGGCGTTGTAGAGCGGAATGTCGTAGTCCGACAACTCCAGCAGGCTGGGCTCTACACCTTGCTGCCGGGCGATGGAGGCGGCCACCTTGGCCAGCTTGCGGTTGTACGAGTCTTGGCGGGTACTGCCCGCAAAAATGAGGATTTGCATGCAGTCATTGCAGCACAGAGCGATTGCATTTTTCATGCGTAGGCAGGGCCATCAGGGCAAACATCTAGGCCGTGGCTCTGGTGGCCATGTTTCACGTGAAACCCCCCTGCCAAGGCATTGTTGCGCCAATGGTGGGAAAATTGCAGGTTCCCCGCAGGGCTGGACATGGCGCGAAAACATGTCCGCCTGCCATGAGAGCCGAGGCATGGTTGCCTCGTGCAGGGGCAAGGGCCGGGCTTGGCCCGGAGCTGAAATATGTTGTACCCACAGGAATTTGACGTGATCGTGGTCGGTGGCGGCCACGCCGGCACCGAGGCCGCGTTGGCCGCTGCACGCATGGGCAGCAAGACATTGCTGCTGACCCACAATATCGAAACCCTGGGGCAGATGAGCTGCAATCCCAGCATCGGCGGCATCGGCAAGGGGCACCTGGTCAAGGAGGTCGATGCCCTGGGCGGTGCCATGGCCCTGGCGACCGACAAGGGCGGTATCCAGTTCCGCATCCTGAACAGCTCCAAGGGCCCGGCCGTGCGTGCCACGCGTGCCCAGGCCGACCGCATTCTGTACAAGGCGGCGATTCGCGAGATGCTGGAAAACCAGCCCAATCTCTGGCTCTTCCAGCAGGCCGTGGATGATCTGATGGTGGAGGGCGACCGCGTGGTCGGTGCCGTCACCCAGGTGGGCCTCAAGTTCCGCAGCCGCACCGTGGTGCTGACTGCGGGCACCTTCCTCGACGGCAAGATCCATGTGGGCCTGAACAACTATGCCGCAGGCCGTGCGGGCGATCCACCGGCCGTGAGCCTGTCGGCACGCCTGAAGGAGCTCCAGCTGCCTCAGGGCCGCCTGAAGACCGGCACGCCGCCGCGCATCGACGGCCGCAGCATCGACTTCAGCCAGTGCGAGGAACAACCCGGCGACGGCATGCCTGGCGGCGTGAACGAGGGTGAAGTGCCCGTGTTCAGCTTCATGGGCAACCGTGCGATGCACCCCCGGCAAATGCCTTGCTGGATCACGCACACCAATGCGCGCACGCACGAGATCATCCGCAGCGGCTTTGATCGCAGCCCCATGTTCACAGGCAAGATCGAAGGCGTGGGTCCGCGTTACTGCCCCAGCGTGGAAGACAAGATCAACCGCTTCGCGGACAAGGAAAGCCACCAGATCTTTCTGGAGCCCGAAGGCCTGACCACGCACGAGTTCTACCCCAACGGGATCTCCACCAGCCTGCCGTTCGACATTCAGTACGAACTGGTGCGCAGCATGAAGGGGCTGGAGAACGCGCATATCCTGCGCCCCGGCTATGCCATCGAGTACGACTACTTCGATCCGCGCTCGCTCAAGAGCAGCTTCGAGACCAAGCAGATCCAAGGCCTGTTCTTTGCGGGTCAGATCAATGGCACGACCGGCTACGAAGAGGCGGCTGCTCAGGGTCTGTTCGCGGGCCTGAACGCAGCACTGCAGTGCCGTGGCGAAAGCCCCTGGATGCCGCGCCGTGACGAGGCCTATCTGGGCGTGCTGGTCGACGATCTGATCACCAAGGGCGTGACCGAGCCCTACCGCATGTTCACCAGCCGCGCCGAGTTCCGCCTGCAGCTGCGTGAAGACAATGCCGATATGCGCCTGACCGAAGCGGGTCGCCAGATGGGACTGGTCGATGATGTGCGCTGGGATTCCTTCAGCCGCAAGCGCGATGCTGTTTCACGTGAAACAGAGCGCCTCAAGTCGACCTGGGTGAACCCGCGTGTCGTTGCAGCAGAAGAGTCAGAGCGCGTGCTGGGCAAGGCCATGGAGCGCGAATACAACCTGTTCGACCTGCTGCGTCGCCCCGGTGTGGATTACGACAAGCTCATGGGCATGAACCAGGGCAAGTACGCCAGTGCTGATGTGCAGCCCGAGGCTCTGGGTGAGCTCAGTGACCCGGTGATCGAGCAGGTGGAGATCGCCGCCAAGTATTCTGGCTATATCGACCGCCAGAAGGATGAAGTCGAACGCGCTGCCCATTTCGAGCGTCTGCGTCTGCCGCTGGACTTCGACTATATGCAGGTGGCAGCGCTGTCCTTCGAGGTGCGCCAGAAGCTGCAAAAGCACAGGCCCGAAACCCTGGGTCAGGCTTCGCGTATTTCGGGGGTGACGCCGGCAGCGATCTCGTTGCTCATGGTGCATCTGAAAAAAGGCGGCTTCAAAGGCTTTGCCACTCAGAACGAAGAGGCTTCCGCATGAGCCAGGTTTTGCGTACCCAGCTGGAGCAGGGCGTTCAGGCACTGAAGCTGGATCTGGCCCCGGCCCAGATCGATCTGCTGATGTCCTTCATGGATCTGCTGCAGAAGTGGAACAAGGTCTACAACCTGACGTCGGTGCGTGATCCCCAGGAGATGCTGACGCATCACCTGCTCGACAGCCTGGCTGCCGTGCCCGCCTTGCTGCGACATGTGAGCAGCCTGCGGGTGGAGGAGGGCAAGCGTCTGCCGCTGCTGGACGTGGGCTCGGGCGGTGGTCTGCCTGGTGTGGTGTTTGCCATCTGCTGCCCGCAGATCGATGTGAACTGTGTGGATACCGTGGGCAAGAAAGCCGCTTTCATCCAGCAGGTGGCTGCCTCCTTGCGCCTGCCCAATCTGCGCGGCATTCATGACCGGGTGGAAAACCTCAAGACCCAGTACCCGGTCATCAGCTGCCGCGCCTTTGCGTCCCTGGTGGATTTCACCACCTGGTCACGCAAGGCTCTGGCCGAGGACGGCATCTGGTTTGCCATGAAGGGCAAGCACCCCGATGAGGAAATTGCTGCGCTGCCTGCCGACGTGAAGGTGTTTCACGTGGAACCATTGCAGGTTCCCGGCCTGGATGCGGAGCGCTGCGTGATCTGGTTGAAAATTAAGTAACCGCCCTGAGCGGCGCGTTGCCGCTTCCCCCTGGAAGGGGGACGACGCCTGCGCCGCAGGGCGGCGGAGCCGCCTAGGCCTTTGTTCGGCGTCTTCGACCTTGGCTGGCAAATGTCGAAGCCGCTGGCCACGGTGAAAACCGTTTTTTTTACACACCGTATCGGACAACATCTGCGCAATGCAGATGCGCCGGTCATGGCCCTCGCATAAACTTGCTGTTTTCCATCGCGCAGGGTTTGAATGTTTGGCATCTCTGATTACGGCGCTTTTGCAGCCGCCGTTACCGTTTTCTTGCTGATCCCTGGACCAGGCAATCTGGCCTTGATTACCTCTACGGGCAAGGGCGGATGGAGAGCGGGCCTTGCATGCTGCCTGGGTGTGATGGCTGCCGACCAGGTGCTGATGTGGCTGGCCGTGGCCGGTGTGGCGGCGGTGCTGGCCGCGTATCCGGCGGCCTTTCACGCCGTCCAATGGGTGGGTGCGGCCTATCTGGCCTGGCTGGGCTACAAGCTGCTCACGGCCAGGCCCGGCGATGCGCCGGCCATCGAAATCCAGCCGCGCCAGTATTTCCGCCAGGGTGCTCTGATCACCCTGATGAACCCCAAGGCCATTGTGTTCTACATGGCGTTCTTTCCCATGTTCGTGGACCCGGCCCGGCATCAGGGCGCCATCACCTTTGGCGTGATGGCTGCCACGGTGGCGGCAATTACCTTTATCTACAGCGTCATCGTGGTGACGCTGACCACGGTGCTGGCAGAGCGTCTGCGTGCCAGTCCGGCCGTGGTGAAGTGGCTGGAAAAAACAGCCGGTGTGTTTCTGATCGGTTTTGGCCTCAAGCTGGCCGCCAACTAAAAGAGAAGTTCAATGGCCAAAATTTTCTGCGTTGCCAATCAAAAGGGTGGAGTGGGCAAGACCACGACCACGGTCAATCTTG
>Ga0067045_1031583_pt1 | contig 11925 bp, 8 predicted proteins | sample TerdegcTABiofilm_FD_59184 | JGI IMG/M metagenome (GOLD analysis project Ga0067045, IMG submission 59184) | Combined Assembly of (Gp0054472, Gp0054536) Wastewater bioreactor microbial communities from Singapore -Terephthalate degrading...
CCCGGGGATACGGTCACGCCAATTTCATCGCCGATTCCGACAAGATCTACCGTCGGCAACCCCTGGTCATTAAATCCTCGGTGCTCAAGGAGATACTTCGGCTTGACGATCTGGCTCCCGGATTTACGGTCAACGAGAAAGAAATGGAACGCCTGGCCTGGCAGGACGATCGGGGAGAGTACCACACCATCGACGTTCCGCTGACCGTGGAGTCCCTTGCGACGCTAAAGGCCGAGATGGCCAAGCGGGCACCGATGAAGATCGAGGATACCGACCAGGACGGTACGCCGGACGCGGAGTACCACGTAGTCCGGAAGTTCCAGGATACCTTTGTGCCGGCCATCACCTTGTCCCTCGCCTTGGAGTACTTCGGCCGTTCCCTGGACGAGATCGAAGTCGTGCTGGGCAGCCATATTCTGATTCCCAAGCCGAGAACATACGACCCGGCTTCGGGCCAATGGGTTCCGTACAGAATCGTGGTGTCCCGGGAGCAGTACGACAAGGACGGCAAGGTCGTCAAGGAGGCCGTATTCCGGGAGGTTCCGGAAATCCGGATACCGATCAACGAGTACGGCCAGATGCTGGTCAATTTCATGGGTCACCGTTCCAGCGAAAGCCAGGAAGGGCACCAGACCTTCCCGGTCCGCTCCTATGCCGGCTACGCGGACAAGGCGCCAAGCCCCGATCCCGATACCTGGCGTCGGACCATGGGTGTGCCCAACAAGATCGTGATGGTCGGAGCCTTCGCAAGCGGCATGGCGGAGGACGAAAAACCGACCCCCTACGGACTCATGTACGGAATCGAGATACATGCCAACGCGTTGAATACGATCTTGATGGATAATTTCATCCACAAGGCCCCCGCGTGGGTGGATATCGTCATCCTGGTCGCCATGGTCCTCATAACGGCCTTTTTGGTATCCAGGCTTTCGGCCTTGATCGGAGTAGGGTATACCCTCGTATCCGTCATAGCATATTTCTTCATAGCATCCGCCCTGTTCGACACTTCCGCGTACCTACTGAACTACACGATGCCGGCCTTTGCGACCCTGTTCACCTTCATCTCCGTCATCGTCTACAGGGCTTTGACGGAGGACCGCGCGAAGAGGCAGATGAAGGAGACCTTCGGGAAATACCTCTCGCCCAAGGTGGTGGAACAGCTCGTCGACAACCCGCCGGAGCTGGGCGGAGTCAACAAGGAACTGACGGTCCTCTTCTCCGATATCCGGGGATTCACGACCCTGTCGGAGAGCATGAATACCCAGGAGCTCGTCAATCACCTGAACAGCTACCTCACGGTCATGACGGACGTCCTGTTGGAATTCGGGGGATACTTGGACAAATACGTAGGCGACGAGATCATGGGGTTCTGGGGGGCCCCCTTGCCCCAGCCGGACCACGCGGAGCTCGCCTGTAAATGCGCCCTTAAACAGATGATGAAACTCCGCGAATGGAACCAGCAATGGCCGGAACCCATTCGGCTCAACATCGGTATCGGAATCAATTCCGGAATCATGACCGTTGGAAACATGGGGAGCCCAGCGCGCATGAATTACACCCTGACCGGGGACAACGTGAACCTAGGGGCCCGCCTGGAAGGTACGAACAAGGAGTACGGTACGAACATCATCATCAGCGAGTTCACCTACGGCCTTGTGAAGGACAAGTTCATCGTCCGGGAGCTGGACAATATACGCGTCAAGGGTAAGTTCAAGCCCGTATCCATCTACGAACTCGTGGACTGCCTTGAGCCGTTGGAACCATCGAAGATCGTGGAAACCGCGGGTTCCCGGAAGGGGGTGCGTGGTTAATAGGTCTAAATTGGCGCTAAAACACAACGGCCGCGCCGTAATAACAGCACTGGTCATCCGCGCCGCATGCTTGGCCATGGCATCCTGTGGCTTTGAAGAGTACGTGTATCTGTATCCTCCGGACGCTCCCATATTTACGGATTCGAAAACGATACAGTTCTCGAATAATGTTGATAATGCGGTTATCCCGGCGTTTCGAGGGTTCAAAATCCTTTATAAATTTTATAGCTCAGCGGAAAATGCGGCACGCGATCGATCCAGCATAAGTGGCTATCTTACGAAAGATGCTAGTGTAACGTACGAATACATGAAAAGTCTAAAATATAACGTGATAAGGTTTGATCAAGAGGATAGCCTTACAATACCGGGTGCAGGAGATCGAAGCGAAGAGTTCACGTTGGAAATAAGTTTCGCAAATCCGGACTCTGGAGTGGCAATTTATTATTCAGCAGGCAGTCCATCTAAAACTGTTGGTTTCAACGTAGGAATTACAGATAATCCCCTTACTTCAGCTGAACTATCCCGAGTGGGTGGAACTTCGCTAGGATTTTCTTCAGCAAATCTAATTGTAAATACGACGGATCTTTTGGCTTCACAGATCAACGGAGATACAAAAAAAACTTATCTGCAATGCTACGTATTAAGTTATGGATTGTCGGTTGATTTTTCCTATACCGGTGAAGTATATAGTCAACCACAACCTTTTATAGGAGGGGTTGATAATGTAGTAGAGTTGGCAGTCAACTGATACTCTATATTAACAACTACTTATAATGTACATTCTGTCGACTTATCGCTATTTAAATCTTTAGCCCATTTCGTCCGCGTGTACTTCAGATACTTCTCACAAAATCGACAAGGCATGGAAATACTCGGCGGGTCCATTGCCTGTGTCTGCCCATTGTCGAATCCGGGTTACGCGGATCGGGCTTTTCGAGAACGGTTTACCGAAGACTGTTTGAAAGATAGTCCCGAAACCGAGCTCACGGACTCCGGCGAAACGAAGACGCAATGAAAGGGTTCCGGGTGTATCGGATGTTAGAGAAAGAATTTCAGAGCCTGCCAGACGCGGGTTCTGGATTACCTTCTCTAGTTTGTCCTGGCTGCCGAAAGGTACGTCCTCAAGAAGGTAATCCGAACCCCAGGCAAGGGATGATAAAGAACGAATTTTTCTTCCCTCGGGGTACAAAAACAAGGCGCAATCTAGAGCGCCCAAGTTTTTAGGAAGATAGTTGTTCAAAGAGTCAAGAATGTTATTGACATCGATAGATTCTATAAGCTGCAATGAAAGATAGTCTTCCAAGGAAAACATTCCGAGCGGAATAGGATCTTCTATTTCGAGTTTTGGAGACGGATTGTAACCCTGGGAGAACGCTACGGGAAGCTTTGCGAGCTGGAAAGCTCGAATGAACGTATCCAGGATAGTATGATGTGGAACGAAGGCGGCTTCACCGATTTTATGGAATTTTATTACCAGCCTTTTAATTCCGGACGAAATGGGATGTTTTTGCAAATCATCCGAGTCGAAAGAAGCGGACTCAATCGCGGTTAAAGAATGTATTTTATTTAATACATTAATATTGGCGCCGTTGCAGGTGCCGCAGGGCTCCGTACAATTTTCCCCACAAGCTCGAGTGAAAACAGATTCAGCGGTTTTGAGCCACTCCTTTTTCAGGAAACCTCGGCTAATCCGGAGGGACACTGTATCCCAAGGCAGTGCCGATTCCGGGGAACGACCGTCTAAGGCTTCTCGAATTATGGATTGAGGAGCGTCTGCCAACGCCTTGGTCCAAGCATCCCTATCCATTAGCTCTTCCCAGGCGTCCAGGCGGGCACCGTTCCGCCAGGCTGAAAGGATGATATCCCCTACCCTCTCGTCACCTCTGCTCAGGATTCCCTCGAGCGTTGAAACAAAGGGTGTGTGGAAGGATATTTTTATCCTGCGATCATATCGAAAAGGTTCCCGGATAATCCGGAGACGGTACACGGCGTCCTCTTCACTGATCTGAGGAGACCATTGAAACGGTGTATGGGGTTTGGGAATGAAGGTCCCGATGTTCACGTTGAGTTGGAAGGGTGTCTCTTTCAGAAGCCTTTTGAGAAAATCCACCAGCGCCTCGGCTTCCTCAGTCCCGGAAATACCGGGGATGGGAAGTCCGATCATGAAATAGAATTTCGCGAGCCTGTACCCGTGCTGCCCTGCTTCCTTTAAGATCGAGAGAATTTTTTCCAGGGTGGCCGACTTGTTAATGCTTCTCTGCCAAGCTTCTTCCGGGGTTTCGACCGCGAAGGTGAGACCGCTCTTTCGGGTGTGGGTGAGCTCCTCCAGGACCGGAAGATCGAAACTCTCGACCTTGAGGGACGGAAGCTGGAAGGATACTCGTTTATCCGCCCATCGTCGGTTGAGCACCCGCACGAGTTCAACCAGTCCCGGATAATCCCCGGAGGACAGGGAGGACAGGGTGATCTCCCGGTAGCCGGATTCGAGAACCAGGGATTCTACCTCCCGAAAAACAATTTCAGGAGAACGGACTCTCTGGGGACGGTAAAAGTATCCGGCATGGCAGAATCGGCATCCGTTCGGGCAACCCCGCATGATCTCCACGGTCCCGTGATCTTGGACCGGCTTTATCACGGGCCAAGGATATGGGCCGGAACAGGCACGATCCGGGAAATTCATGTCCACGGCGCGTACGGCTTTCTTTCCGGGCATCCAAACCGCGGAGTATTCTCCCAAGCGCGAGAGCAGGGCGGATCGATCCCGCCCGCCCGCGGACAGTTCCGCAAGATCCGCTGCGCATTGAAAAAACCCGGCTTCGGCCTCCCCTATCCAGAAAGCGTCCAGGAACCGGGAGAGAGGAAGAGGGTTCGTCACGGCCGGACCGCCTGCGATGACCAAGGGATGCTCGTCCCCTCGGGACTTGGCTTCCAGGGGAATGCCCCCTAGATCAAGGACGGTCAGAATATTCGTGGCGGAAAGTTCGTAGCCGATCGTGAAGGCGATGACGTCCACGTCGGATAGGGGCATCCCGCTTTCCAGGGTGTACAAAGGCGTACCCGTGTCCCGGAGCAGACGCTCGAAATCTCGGGCCGGAGCGAAGACGCGTTCGCAGCGGATGCCGGCCAGGGCGTTCAAGCCGGTATACAGAATCCGCATGGCGTTGTTGGACATCCCGATCTCATAGAGATCCGGGAAGCAGAGTGCCACCGTGAACAGGGATCCATCCTTGCGCGCGGCCCCCTGCTCGCCTCCGAGGTACCTCGCGGGTTTATCGACACTTGCCAGGCGTTTGCCCAGGAGGGTGACGGGATCGATCCGGTTCAGGAGTGGTACCTCCTCGCGGAAATGCCGAGGATCAGGCCGACCCCTATAAGCACGGCCCATAGGGAGGAACCGCCGTAGGAAAGGAAGAACAGGGGAATCCCGGTGATCGGCATGATGCCCATGGTCATGCCGATATTGACCATGAAATGAAAGAGTATCATCCCGGAAACTCCCGCGATGATGCCGACCGCGAAGGGATCCTTCACCGACTTGAGAAGGGCCAGGGTCCGCCAGAGAATCACACCGTAGAGCGCGAAAACCGCGAGCCCTCCGAGGAAGCCCCATTCCTCGGACAGGATGGAGAAGATAAAATCAGTGCTCTGCTGCGGCAAAAATCGATAATGGCTTTGGGTGCCCTGAAGGAACCCGCGGCCCGCAAACCCTCCGGAGCCGATCGCCGTGATCGATTGGAGTATGTTCCAACCGGAGCCTCTTGGATCGACCTTGGGATCGAGGAAGACGATAAGGCGCATGATCTGATAATCCTTGAGCACCCGGTGTCCAAGTTCCGAAGCGACCAGGGAAAGGATCAGGATGAGGAACGAGTAGGCAATCCAGTAGTAATACCGCTTGCGAAACGCGAGGAATCCCCATACCGCGAGCCCCAGGGTGACCGTGCTGGCTCCAAGGATCCAAAACCGATAGGGACCTTCGTAGAGCACGAAGAGAATACCCGTCGGTCGAACGGCTATGTTCCTCTCCCATAGAGGCAGGACGACGAGAATCAAGGTCAAGGTTACGGTGGCCAGCAAGAAGAGGATATACTGCCGTTCCAGTCCGCAGAGATAGGCCATGGAGAGAAAGATCGGAATGAATACAAGGGCGGTTCCGAAATCCGGCTGCGAGAGCACAAGGAGCATGGGAAGGCCGATGATCGCCAGGGAGCCCGCGAACCGGCGGAATTCCGAAAGGGAATGGCGGGTTTGGTCCAGGTATTTGGAAAGATAGAAGATCGTTGCGATCTTGGCGAACTCCGACGGTTGTATTCCCAACTCACCGATTCCGATCCAGGATCGGGCGCCGTTGACTACCCGGCCGAATATCCTTGTATACACGAGCACGGCGATTACGGCAGCATAGATGACGAAACTGGAATCCTTGACGCGTTTATAGTCCACCAGGACGACAAGCATGAGGAACAAGAATCCCAGAGCGACCCAGGCTATTTGACGCGCGTATTCCGTGGATACTACGACTCCGGTGCTCGTCACGCCCGATGAGAAGATGAACAGGACCCCAATGACCATGAGGACCAGGGCCGCGCCTAGGATATACCAGTCGATGTCGCTGAAAAGCGCCTTGAGGTTCGCGATCATTCGACACGCTCCGTCGGCTTTATCATATACGAGAGCCCCAAGGCCTGTACTGCATCTTCGTAGGTCTGGTTGGCGAATATTCCCTGGAATATGATATTGGAGGCGTAAGGAGCCCACCACTCCCAGGGATTCGTGGCTTCCACCATGACGACGACCACGACAGCATCATCCGAGCTTTCTGAACCGAAGGGACCGTAGCTTGCGAACCAGGAATGCCATCGGTCCGCCAATCCGACTTCGGCGGTCCCCGTCTTTCCGGCTACCGGCACGGCCTTGGTGTTGACCGGATACCGGGCGGTGCCCTCCGTGATGACAGCACGCATGTTTTCCCGGACCGTCCGGAACGTTTCGGGCTTGATGCGGGATTGGGACAGGACTTCGGGAGCAACGGTCCGGATGATGGCTCCCGTTGCGGGATCCCGGATCTCGGAAAGAACGTGGGGCTTGTAGACGACCCCGTCGTTTACGATCATGGCTACCATGTTGGCCATCTGCAGGGGGGTCACAAGAAGGTAGCCTTGCCCGATGGCCATGTTCATGGTATCCCCGCCCAGCCATTTCTCATGGTACCGGCGCTCTTTCCACTGGGGACTCGGATAGAAGCCGGAGATCTCCCCGGGAAGATCGATCCCGCTCGTGTTACCCAATCCGAACTCTTTTGTATACGCGACGAGCCGCTCTATCCCGAGATGATCCCGCGCGACGGTCCAGAAATAAATGTCGCAGGACTGGGCAAGGGCGCCTTTTAGGTCCAAGGCTCCGTGGCCCGGCTTGCGGATCCAGCACCGGAAGACTCGGTCCCCGTATGAAATCTCCCCCTGGCATAGGACCGTCTTGTCCGTCGGGAAGGAGTTCTCTTCCAGAATGCCGGTTGTGACCACCACCTTGAAGGTCGACGCGGGAGGATAGGCCGATTGGATGGCCCTGTTCAATAATGGTTTGTTCGGATCGTTCAGAAGCTTGGCGTACGCCTGTCCGCCGTCGGCCTCCAGGAACAGGTTGGGGTTGTACCAGGGATACGAGACCATGGCCAGGATTTCCCCGGTCCGGGGCTTCAGGACGACCACGGATCCCATCCTCCGTCCCAAAGCCTTTTCCGACAGCTCCTGTATCCGGCGGTCGATCGTAAGGACTATATTCCGTCCCGGCAGCGGAGGATCCACGGAAGGCTGGGCCCCCGCGATCTTTCTGCCCCGGACGTCGACCACCCGGTACTCTCGACCATCCCGTCCACGAAGGATAGAATCGTACTGTTTCTCGATTCCGGCTTTTCCTATGACGTCCCCGACCTGGTAGCCTTGATTGAATAGGAGCTTGAGCTCTTCCCGTGTGATGTCTCCTACGTATCCGATCAGGTGGGAAAGAGACCCGGTTTCGAGGTAGCTTCTCTTCGGTTTGGCGTGCCAGGTGACGCCGGGCAATTCATCCTGGCGCTCCGCGACCGAGACGATCACCGAATACGGAACCGATCCCACGACCTCCACTGGTTGGTACAGGTGGTAGTAGGAGGCCGGAATTTTAGCTCGTAGCTCATCCACGGGCCTTCCCGTGATTTGGGCGAGCTTCAGGAATACCGTATCCCTCAGCTCCGCGGGAAGCTCGGCCGGAATGACGTCAAGGGCGAAGGAGTCCACGTTGAGCACGAGGGGAGTATTGCCGCCTCGGTCGTAGATCTCCCCGCGCTGGGCGGGAAGAACGGAGGACTGCCGGGAGATGCTGGCCGCCTGGGTCCGGAATTCCCCGCCCTTCAGGATCTGTAGATAGAAGAGACGACCGGCGTAGACCGCCAGGATCCCCAGCACCAGAAGGCGGAATAGCAGGATCCGCCGGGGATCGGTGGGCTTCGCCTCCGGGATCAGGTCGCTCATCCCCGGTTCCGCGCCGTGACGAAGAAGGGCTTCAGGAGCCCCAGGATGAAGAAGAGGATCGGGGCGAGAACCGCGTTGTACGCGGTCTCGATCCACAGAATTCGATCCAGAAGATTGTAGCCGTGTATGAATGCCGGAAACACGACGGCAAGCACGGCTGTCGCCGCTGCCTTGATCAGGGTGGACACCGCTCCGAATAACATGGGCATCAGAATACGGTCTATGTAGAAGCTGCCGGAAATCAGGTTGAATCCGAAGGAGACAAGAGTCCGGACGAAGGCGTTAAAGCCCAGGGGTGCGGAGGAGATGAAATCCTGCAGCAGCCCGGACAGGAATCCCGCGGCTATCCCCTCGGCGCGGACATTCTGAAAGGATGTGTACACCACGACGAGCAGGGCGAGATCCGGGATCACGGCGTAAACGGCGATCGATTGAAGCCATGTGGATTGAAGGAGGGAACAACCGACGGAAGCCGCCACGGCGACCAAGATGGTCCTGAGCACCTAATCCTCCGCCCCGTTTTCGGGTCCCTTTCCCGGCTCGACCTCGGGGAATACCACGAAGACATATTCCAGGCGATCGAAATCCAAGACGGGTTCCACGTCGACATCCAAGGAAGTCAGGTAATCCGCAGAAATGATTCGGGTAACCCGTCCGATGATGACGTCCCTCGGATACAACGACTGGTAGCCCGACGTGACGACCAGGTCGCCGTATTGTATCTCGTCCTTGGCCCGTTTTTTGATGTACCGCATCGTAAGCGGAATGTCGGGGCTGCCCCCGCCGGACACCAACCCTTCGTAGCGGGTGCGGTCCAGACGGGCGGAGACATGGGAAGAAGAATCGAACACGGGGGATACCATGCTGGAAGACTTTCCGACTTCCAAAACCTTGCCTACCAGGCCTTCGGAACCGTCCTGGTAGGCGACTACGGGAAGGTTTTTGCGAAGGCCTTCCCGCGTTCCCTTGTCGATGACGAAGGTTGAATAGAGATTCCCCGGATCTTTCGCGATGATCCGGGCCGAGACGGCACGATACCTAGCCTCCCTCAGGTATCCCAGTTGGGATCGCAACCGCTCGTTCTCCCTTTTTAAGTCCGTCAGGCTTCGCTCCAGGTTCCGGTATTCCTCCATCCTGCCTACGAGATCTTTGTAGCGCGCCCGCAGGTCCCGGAGTTCAGACACACTCGTCAGGGTTCCGGCGGCGAAATTGCCCACCGCGTCGAATCCTTTCTGGAAGAACGAAAGGACCGAGAGGCCGACGCGTTGAGGGACCCCGGCGAGAGAGTTGGTCGAAATAAGCAGGATGAGGAGGGACGCCCCGAGGGCCAGGACGAATACCAGGTTCCTCCTGCGCGCCAGCTGGCGCTCCACGACGTCGGACATTATATATTCAGAGATCCGTAGAGGGACCCGTCCTGGCTGTTCATGGTCTCAAAGAACTTGCCTGCCCCGATGGCCACGCATTCCAGGGGCCGCTCGGCCAGGATCACAGGAACGCCGGTTTCCTTGGCGATCAGCTTGGGCAGTCCCTTGAGCAGGCTGCCTCCTCCGGCCATGACGATGCCCCGTTCCACGATGTCCGCTGCGAGCTCCGGAGGAGTCTGCCCCAGGGTGCGCTTGATCTCCTCCACGATCTGGTTGATGGGCTCTTGAAGGGCTTCCCGCACCTCCACGGAATCGATTTCCAGGCGTCGCGGAAGTCCGGTGATGGCGTCGGTACCCTTTATCTCCACCTTCTCGATGATCTTGTCCGGGGAGGCGTTCCCGATGTCGATCTTTAAACGTTCCGCCGTCTGCTCCCCGATGATCAGGTTATGGGCGTTCCGGATGTGCTTGATGATCGCCGCGTCGAATTCATCCCCCCCCACCCGGATGGCGCTGGTCACCACCATGCCCTTCAGGGAGATGACGGAAATTTCCGACGTTCCTCCTCCGATATCGCAGATCATGTGTCCCGCGGGTTCGTGTATGGGTATGTCCGCACCGATGGCCGCGGCGAGGGATTCGTGGATCACCTTGACTTCCCGGGCTCCCGCCTTGTACGCGGCGTCCTCCACGGCGCGGCGCTCAACCTCGGTGATGCACGAGGGGACTCCGATCACCATGCGGGGTTTGACGAACCAACGGCGGGGAATGACCTTCTGGATAAAGTACTTGATCATCTTCTCCGTGGTATCCGGATCCGCGATCACCCCGTCCCGGAGGGGACGTATGGCTATGATGTCGCCCGGCGTTTTCCAGAGCATGCGCTTGGCTTCGGAGCCGACGGCGACGACCCGCTTCGTCCCCCTCTCCACGGCCACTACGGAGGGTTCATTGATGACGATGCCCTTGCCGCGCACATAGATCAGGGTATTGCAGGTTCCGAGGTCGATGCCTATATCCAGGGACAGGGAGTCGAACAGGTTGCGGCGAGCCATGATGCCTCCAGTCGTTAAATCCGTTCCGCGAGCTTTTGACGCGCCGCGGTGTGCATGGGATCCAGGGAGACGGCCTTGCGCCATTCAGCGCGCGCTCGGACCGGGTCGCCTTTATCCTGCCAGATCAATCCCAGGTAATAATGAGCGTCGGCGGATTCCGCATTCATCTCCAGGATCATGTTGTACTGTTCCTCCGCCATTTTGAAATCCTTGCGGGCCAAGTAGAGTTCCCCGAGTAGGAACCGGGATTTTTCTCGGACCAGGGAATCCTCCGTCATGGACAGGGCCTCCAGCGCGGTGACCTCGGCCTTGTCCGCCTGACCGTTCAGGACGTAGGCCCGGGAAGCCGCCAGAAGCAGCAGATCGGTCTTCCCCCGGGCAAGGGCCCGTTCGAAGAAATCGACGCTCTTTCCGTAGTTCTCGAGCGCGGAATAAGCGACCGCGGTGTATTCCAGGATGTCCAAGGGCGCCTCTTCGCCGCGGGAGGACGCTTCTTCATAAGCGGCCTCTAGATACCGCGCCGCCTCGTCCATGTAGTACGGCCCCTTGTGGTAGTACGCCTTGCCGAGCACATAGCCGACCTGGGATCGGAACGGCACGGAGGCGGAGGTAAGAGCCTTGCGCAGGGAGAACACTGCGGCATCCATGTACCTTCCGCGGACCTCTCCGTCCGATTCCCCGACGCCGCGGTAGAATGAAGCGAAGCCCTTCAGGACCAGACGGAAGGGATCCAGGGGCCTTTGGGAAAGGCCCTCCTCCGATAGGGCTAGAACCGTCTCGTAATCCTTGGCGTTCCATGCCGCCAGAATGCTCGTCTCCGACGGGATCCCGGGTGCCCGAGATCGGGCGGAGCGAATCAAGGGGGGGGCCAGGAACACCGCCGCTAGGATCGCCGCTGCCAGCAAGGCCGCGGCGAAGGCCCGCGCTAGACGCCTTCTCCGTCGCGGGGAGCTGCGATCAAAGGTTTCTGGATTTCCCGGGATTGCATACATACGAGCCTGCAAATTTTTACCATGCCTGTACGTCCCTCGTCAATCGATACGGGGGATCCGGAGACCGGAAAGAAAAATGGGGCAGGTCTATAAGCCGGGTTCTGTGCGCCCTTCGGCGCCGCCGTCATCTCTCTCGGCCTCCGGTTTCCCGGGGCCTCCAGCGGTCAACCCGCGGATCGCCGCGCCCTGGG
>Ga0067045_1001164_pt1 | contig 11921 bp, 10 predicted proteins | sample TerdegcTABiofilm_FD_59184 | JGI IMG/M metagenome (GOLD analysis project Ga0067045, IMG submission 59184) | Combined Assembly of (Gp0054472, Gp0054536) Wastewater bioreactor microbial communities from Singapore -Terephthalate degrading...
GTCGTCGAGACTATCAGGAGGGCTGGTACAGAAGTCAAAGTTTTTAATACGATTTGCAGTGCTACGGTTGAGCGGCAGAAAGCAGCTCTGGACATTGCCCGGCAGGTTGATCTCATGATCGTGGCAGGAGGCACAAACAGCGCCAACACCAGGAAACTGGCCAATATCTGCCGCGAAGCGGGAACGACTACTTATCATGTCGAAACAGCTGACGAGCTTGATCCGGCCTGGTTTCGCGGCATAAAAGTAGCAGGGTTAACAGCGGGTGCATCCACACCTGACTGGATTATAGAGGAGGTTAAGAGACGAATGAGTGACAATGAAGAAATGAACAGTGCTGAAGAAGGAATGAAAGACGCAGTGGAGGTTAAGGCACTCCGGCACGGTGAAATTGTCAAAGGAGTGGTCGTTCACGTGGGCCAGGATGAGGTAATGGTGGACGTGGGCGCGAAATCGGAAGGAGTTATTCCCATCAGGGAACTGTCCTGCTGTGAAGTTACTTCCCCCCAAGATATTGTCAAGGTAGGGGATGAAATAGAAGTGTGCGTTTTAAAGGCAGAGGACAACGAGGGAAAACTAATCCTATCCAAAGAGAAGGCTGACGCTGAGAAAGCCTGGGCAAAACTGGAAGAAGCCTTTAATACTCAGGAAGCTGTTGAAGGTACTGTCCGTGAAGTAGTAAAAGGCGGTCTGCTGGTAGATGTAGGGGTAAGGGCATTTTTACCGGCCTCCCTGGTTGAAAGAGGTTATGTTGAAGACCTCTCCAAGTACCTCGGCGAGGTGATTTCTGCCCGTGTTATTGAGATAAACCGCGGCAGAAAGAAAGTAATCCTGTCCCGCAAGGCAGTACTGGAGGAAGAATATGCTCGCCTGCGCCAAGAAATGCTCGAAAATCTGCAAGAGGGTCAGGTCGTTAAAGGCATTGTACGGCGGCTGACCCAATTTGGAGCTTTTGTTGATATCGGCGGCGTAGACGGCCTGCTGCACATTTCTGAAATGTCGTGGCACCGGATCAACCACCCCTCAGAAGTAGTTAAAGTGGGTGATGAACTGGAGGTTATGGTGCTGAAAGTTGATCGGGAAAACGAAAAGATTTCCCTTGGCTTAAAGCAGGTGTTGCCGAATCCGTGGGATAATGTAGAAGAAAAATACCCTGTCGGGAGTATCGTTGTAGCAAAAGTGGTTCGCCTTGCTCCTTTCGGTGCTTTTGTTCAATTAGAACCAGGGGTAGAAGGGCTGGTCCATATATCTCACCTGGCCAACCGGCATATTGAGAAGCCTGATGAAGTGGTAACAGAAGGTGAAGAAGTAAATGTTAAGGTTCTCAGTGTAGACAAGGCCGAAAAGCGTATCCGCCTTTCAATTAGAGAAGTGGCCAAGGAAAAGCAAAGCCGGGAGCAGGAAGATTTTTCCAGCAAATTAGGACAGGATGCTAGAAGTGAGGTTATCACCATCGGTGACATGGTAGGTAATGTGTTTGACAAGAAGGATTAAAACAAAAACAAAACATTAGCCCATTAACAATTAAAAACAGTTTAATTTTTAAAAACAGCTGTCTGTAATGTACCAGGCAGCTATTTTTTTATCGTTAAATTAAAGGCTATTTATTCCAAAAATTATAAACGTAAAGAGTATATTTTTAGGACAAACGGGCAATCTAACATTTGTTATTTCCAAATTATTATTAAGGAGGCTGATTTCTTTGGAACGGTTTCCAATCGGTATTATCTTACTTCTGCTGGCTTCGGTTGTTATTTATCTCGGGCTGGCCCAACGGGCTCTTGACCGGATGAGATTATCAGACAGGGGTGCACTGGTTATAATCGCTGCAATCATTATCGGTAGTTTTATTAATATTCCTATACCTTTTATTCCTTTTAACACCTCTGTGAACGTGGGAGGTGCTCTGGTACCCGTCGGGCTGGCTGTTTACCTTCTATCCGTGGCAGGTACTGAAAAGGAATGGGGCAGGGCACTTGCCGGTACAGCAGTAACAGCAGCAACTGTTTACATAATCGGATCGCTGCTGAATTCCGGAACCACCGTTGAACCGGCAGGACGTTATGCCGTACTTGATGCCATTTACCTTTATCCGTTGGCTGGTGGCATTGTCGCCTATATTTTGGGCAGATCCCGCCGGGCAGCCTTTATATCTGCAACTCTAGGCGTGCTACTGGTGGATATTTTCCACTATATCTGGCTTCTCAGAAACGGTGCGCCAGGTAACTATACCGTAGCCATAGGAGGCGGAGGAGCCTTCGATACAATTGTTTTAGCCGGTATTGTAGCGATTCTCCTGTGCGAGGTGATTGGCGAGTCCTTTGAAAGGTTATCCGGGGGACCAAGTGTTGAAAGACATTCGCCCGAACTGGTACAAAGCCTGAAAAGGCCGGAATCAAACATCTCCGACGAAAAGGACGAAGATAAAAACAGAGGTACAGGCACAATTGCATCAAGCAATGACTGGAGAAAGGTGGATGCGGACAAACATGAAAAACAGGAATAAACTTATAATTTTTTCAGTTTTAATGGTAATGCTGGCGGGAGTATCCCTCTTGTACTACCGGTCTGAAGATCACCATCTTAGAGCAGCCTTTACAGCAGCAGGGATCTTTGACCAGGAAACTCCTGACCATCTTACCGGCCAATATACCACCATAGTAGATGAGCAGGGCAATATCATCAGCATGATGGCCAGGAAAGCTTCAGCAGGTGATGAGATATACACTTCAGAGGGCAGGCATTACCGGATAGAACGGGTCCAGGGTAACCGAGCGGAGGCCAGATTTCTGGAGATGGACCCACAGATTGTAGCTTACAATGAATTTTATGCCAACCAGAGTGTTTCCGTGCTCAAAGACCTGGCTGAAAAGAATCCGGGTACTTTTGCGGTTTATCATTCTCATACTGACGAGTCTTATGTACCTTCGGACGGAACCGAGGCAATCCCTTTCAAGGGCGGCATATATCAGGTCGGCAAATCAATGGTGGACCGGCTTCAAGGAAAAGGTTTTCAGGTCAACTACGACCAGACGCCTCATGACCCGCACGATAACAACGCCTATACCCGCTCCCGCCGGACAGCGGTAAACTTGATGAAAACAAACCCGGCGGCTATATTTGACGTACACCGCGACGGGGTACCCGACCCCAATTATTACCGGGCGATAATTGATGGAAAGAACGTGGCCAGGCTCCGGCTGGTAGTCGGTCAGGAGAACCCGAGGATGTCCGCCAATATGGATTTTGCCAAAAAGATGATGGCTGCAGCCAACAACATCCACCCGAAAATAGTTAAAGAAATCTTTGTCGGGAAAGGTAATTATAACCAGGATTTAATGCCAACAGCGCTCTTAATTGAGGCTGGCACCCATACCAATACCAAAGAAGAAGCTGAGCTAGGTGTATCAATGTTATCAGACGCTATTCCCGCAGTGCTTGGAGTTTCCCCGGCTGCCCCGGCGCCTGCAGCACCTACTGCACAAAGGCCGGCGGGTACAACAACTGGGGCGTGGAAAGCATTGGGATGGATCGTGGGCCTGACAATTGTCGGAGGACTCGGTTTCCTGCTGATCAGTTCCGGCAGCCTGGCCAACGCGAAGAAAAGGTTGGGCGGTTTCGGAAGGGAATTTTTTAGCTTCCTGGGACCCCGCCTGGCTACACGCAAACCCGGGAAACCGGATATTAAAACCGAACATAGCAAAGAAACTGATGAGGTTAAAGACCCTGCGGCGAATAAGACTTTGAGAGAGCGTAAAGACGAGTTAACAAAAGATTGATCTATACTCCTCCCAAAAGCGTGGTAAAAAGGGTGATGGAATGCCTCCTAACCTTCAACCTGATTATCTTGTAGTAATATTAGTTGGTATTTTGTCCGGGACAGCAGCCCGGATTATCCTGCTTCGTATTGATTACCGGCAATACCCCGGATACCCACATGGCTACCTGACCCATATTGCCCTCGGTTTCATCGCTTCAGCCCTGGGTGCCGTTGCTGTACCCGCGATATTGAAGCCTGATTACGTTGCAGTAACTTTCCTGGCCCTAGCGGCACAGCAATTCCGGGAAATCCGGAATATGGAGCGCAAAACCCTAGAAAGTTTGGAAAAAACTGAACTGGTAAAAAGAGGCCTGGACTATATAGAGGGCATAGCCAGGACCTTTGAAGCCAGGAATTACCTGGTAATGGGAACATCTTTTGTAACCGCTTTGGCTGCTCAGTTCGGCGGTTTACTGGCCGCCGGCATTACGGCTTTTCTCGCGATCCTGGTCAGCCGTTACTATATGTCTGGTGAAGTTATCGGCGATATCTGCGAAGTGGTCCCAGCACAGCTAAATTTTGAGGGCGCTATCTTGAAAGTAGACGGAATCGGGATTATAAATGTAGGGCTGAAGACCATGCGGGAAAAAATATTACAGGACGGGCTGGCAGTTATTATTAAGCCCAGGGACGGCAACGCCAGAGCTACCATTCACGATATCGGCCAGCGCATGGCTATCGCCTTTACTGCAGCGGTAATCATGGGAACCAAAAAGGACGTGGACTCATCTGAGTTTACGCCGCTGGCAAGAAAGAATCCGGATACCGGTGAGGTGGGACTCTATATTGTACCGGTGGAGAAAGATATCGAGCAATTGATTGCCGCAGTAAAGCTTACACCAGTACTGGAAAGCGCCAGGAGCAAGCCTTTAGACGCAGGTTCCAGCCTCAAGGCTGTCAAAAAGAAGGTGATTTAGCCTGGATACAAAATCTTCAGGTATAATTTTAGCTGTAATCACCCTTGATATGAAAAAAGTAAGCGGAGGCGCCCCCATTTTTTTTGCCCGGGACGAAGAAGAACAAGAAAAAACCGCACGCCACATCTCTAAAATACTGAATGCAATGGTACATGATCTGGAAAATGGAACTTACATAGTTGTCCGGCACTAGAGGAGCGAGGCTTGGTGAAAATTATCTACCACTGTTACGGCGGCGCTCATTCCTCAGTTACAGCAGCTTCCATTCATCTGGGCTTGTTGCCCGCAGATCATATTCCAAGTCGGGAGGCATTCTGGAAGATACCGTTCTACGACCGCCAGGAAAACGATGAGCACGGGCACATTTTTTTCATGGGACGGGATGAACGCGGGAATGAGGTATATTTCATGGCACGGCGCAGCAGGCCGGTTGTTCTGGAAAGCGTTATTAAAGGCCTGGCTGAGATTTTTAATATTCCTCCAGGGGAATACCTGCTGGTTAACGTCATGCAAAATGTTAACTGGACGATGAAACTTGGAGGCTACCTTTCCCGCCGGTGCGGGTTTATTAAAATAGGGCGCCCGATAGTGACATTGGGAACTCAGGCAGCTTATTTACAGCTTGTAGATTTGGTCCGGAAAGTAAAAAACATAACCGGAGGTCACGGTGAAGAGAATACTGTATTTCAGCGAGAGCAGGTTTCCCCTCGCCGGCCTGGCTGGCGCGATCCATGCGGGACACCTGACGGCGTGGAAAGTGCCATCAGGCAGCGAATTATGGAACCTTCCGTTCTTAAATTTAAAGAAAAGCAATGAAGGCAAAGTAATATTCCTGGGAGAGGACGAACAGGGAGATAAAATATATGCCCTTTCAGTTAAAGGCGACCGCAAAATGATTTACCGCCTGGTGAATAGCTTTCTGGACATGTTTAAGCTACCGGCGGACGAACTTCACCTGGTGGACAGTTGTGTCAGGGACAACAGCTTCCTGCTGGCAGGAGAAAATTTATGCCGTTTTGACTTGCTTGCTCCGCTTGGAAGATTGCTGGTTTTCGCAGGGATAAAAAAAATATACGGCCGTTTGTCCCAACTGGTAAATGATCAAAAGGCCAGGAAGGTAAAACTCGCTTGACTACATTATGGAATTTGTAGATAATGGTTTGAGAGCGGCGGCAGGGAGGTTTGCCCCGTGGAACAACTTGGGTTGAGAATATTCCGGGTGGAGCCAGGTAGCATTGCCGGCGAGTTAGAACTGGAACCAGGTGATCGGATAATCAAAATTAACGGCGAGCCGATACGTGATTTCATTGATTTTCGTTTTCAGGAGGCTGGCGAGTACCTTAATGTCACCGTAAAAAAACAAAATGGTGATTATTGGGAGCTGGATATAGAGAAGGATCACGATGAACGTCTGGGTATCGATTTTGGTCGGCATGGCTTCGGGCGGATCATTCATTGCTCCAATAAGTGCCTTTTTTGCTTTGTAGATCAGATGCCTCCCACTATGCGGAAGACACTCTATGTCAAAGACGACGATTACCGGCTTTCCTTCTGGAACGGTAATTTTATTACCCTTACCAACCTCGGGAATAGCGAATTGCAGCGGATTGCCCGGCAGCGGCTTAGCCCCTTATACATATCGGTCCATACAACCAATACCGAACTGCGGGAGCGGATGCTCGGAAATAAAAGGGCCGGTTTGGTTATGGAACAGTTAAAATACCTGGCAGCCGCCGGTATTGAAATGCATACTCAGGTGGTACTCTGTCCCGGATTAAACGATGGAAAAGAACTTGCGAGGACCGCAGAAGACCTGGCCAGTCTGTGGCCGGCGGTTAAATCTATGGCTGTGGTGCCGGTAGGACTTACCAGGTTCAGGCAAAATTGTTACCCGCTGCGGGTTTTTAGCCATGATGAGGCAGCAAAACTGGTTCAATGGGTAGGCTTAAAACAGGATGAATACCTGTCACGCCTGGGCAACCCTTTTATTTTCGCTTCAGATGAATTTTATCTGTTATCTGGTGAACAGATACCGCCTGCTCAAAGATACGCTGGTTTTCCACAGATGGAAAACGGGGTGGGCCTTGTCCGTCTTTTCACAGACGAGTGGGAAAAAGTCAAATCCCGGCTACCAAAAGAAGTGCCATCGCTCAAAGTTACTTTAGCAACCGGTGTTTTAGGCGAAAAAATCCTTAAGCCAGTGGCAGCCAGGCTTAATGCCGTTAAAGGACTGGATGTTTCCATAAAGGTTATCAAGAACCGTTTTTTTGGCGAGCAGATTACAGTAGCCGGATTGATTACCGGCAGAGACTTGATTACCCAGCTCGAACAAGGCAAAATAGGTGACCTGCTGGTCCTCCCGGCAGTAATGTTGAAAAAAGACGAAGCAGTTTTCCTGGACGATCTGACTCTCAATGACCTGGCCCGGCACTTAAAGACACCGGTTGTTGTGGCAGAAGGGCCACAGCAGCTAGTTGAAATAATAACTTCCGACATTCAGTCAACGGGAGGTGCGGACCGGTGCCTAAACCGGTAGTGGCTATAGTAGGCAGGCCTAATGTGGGCAAATCAACCCTCTTTAACCGGATTGTCGGCAACCGGGTAGCTATTGTTGAGGATGAACCAGGGGTTACCAGGGATCGTCTTTACCAGGAGGCCGAGTGGGCAGGCCGTAATTTTACTCTGGTGGACACGGGAGGCTTGGATTTTCAAGAAAACGGTGAAATCACCCGGGGAGTTCGGCGTCAGATCGAACTGGCCTTACAGGAAGCAGACGTAATATTATTTGTAGTTGACGCCAGGGCGGGATTGAACCCCGGCGATGAGGAAGCTGCGTTTCTAATTCGCCGTTCTAAAAAACCGGTAATACTGGTTGCCAATAAAGTTGAAAAATTTAATTCCCATGTACATATATATGACTTTTACCGGCTGGGTCTGGGAGACCCAATTCCGATCTCTGCGGCAGAAGGCCTCAACACCGGTGACTTGCTGGATCGTTTGGTTGAACTGCTGCCGCCGGAAAAAGAAGAAGAAGAGTATCCTGCAGATGTAATCAAGATTGCCGTAATTGGGCGACCCAATGTCGGTAAATCTTCACTGGTTAATGCTATTTTAGGCGAGGAACGGGTAATCGTAAGCAAGATACCCGGCACTACGCGCGATGCTATCGACACCCCTTTTGAGCGGGAAGGCAAGCTATACGTTATTATAGATACAGCAGGGATGCGCCGGAAAAGCAAGATCGACGGGCCTACAGAAAAATACAGCGTGATCAGGGCGTTGCGGGCGGTAGACCGGAGCGACGTGGTTCTGGTTGTGCTGGATGCGTTGGAAGGAATTACTGACCAGGACAAGCGTATTGCCGGCTATGCCCATGAAGCAGGTAAAGCATCAGTGGTGGTGGTGAACAAATGGGATCTGGTCAAAAAAGGTGACCGTACGATGAACCACTTTACAAAAAAAATTCGCCAGGAATTAGCCTATATCCAATATGCTCCCATTGTTTTTGTCTCAGCACTAACCGGGCAGCGTGTCCCAAAGGTATTAGAACTGGTTGATTTCGTGGCTGAACAACATTCCACCAGGCTCAGCACTTCAAAGATAAACAGCCTGGTAAAAGAAGCTATCATGCAAAATCCCCCGCCGGGTGACAAGTCAAGGCAGTTGAAGATTATGTACGCCACACAGGGTGGTATTAAGCCGCCTAAATTTATATTGTTTGTGAATGACCCGGAGTTGATGCATTTTTCCTACCGCCGTTACCTGGAAAACCAGTTCAGGGCGGCTTATGGATTTGAAGGAACACCAATCTGGTTTGGGCTGCGCAAACGTTCAAAAGAGGAACAGTAACATATTGTAATTTTTGCAATTATATCGAAGGGATGAGGATACTTTGACCTTGTCATACTTAGTGGTTGTGTTAGCCAGCTATTTAATTGGCTCTATTCCTGCCAGTTATCTTACTGCCCGTTACTGGAAAGGGATTGATATCCGCCTGCTTGGGAGCGGAAATGTCGGTACCACCAATGTCTGGCGAAATGCCGGGCCGGCGGCAGGAATTATCGCCTTCGCAGGGGACCTCGGCAAAGGAGTGCTGGCGGTCTTGCTGGCTAAGCACTTCGGCGACCCACTACTGGTGGCCTTATCCGGTATGGCAGCATTGGCCGGGCACAGCTGGCCTGTTTTTTTAGGCTTCAAAGGCGGGAAACTTGTTGCCACCGGCGTGGGGGTTATTGCTGCCATTTCCCTGCCTGTAGGCGCCCTGGCTGCTGTGATCTGGCTTGCCGCCGTAGGTGTTACTAGATATGTATCTGCCGGGTCCATTTTGGCGGTATCCTCTATCCCGCTCCTGATGCTGGCTTTTCACCTGGAGCAGCCGTACCTTACAGTAGGTATTTTTATAGCTGCATTATCCATTTATAAACATATTCCCAATATCAAAAGATTGCTGGCAGGAACTGAACCGAAAATCAGATAGATAATACCGTACCTCCAAAGTTTTAACTGAGCAGTTGTTGAATACACATAAATGTGAAAAAGAGGAGCAGGCCGGTGAGCAAGTTAATCGGGATAATTGGAGCCGGGAGTTGGGCTACCGCTTTAGCAGTGCTTCTTGCTAAAAAAAGTTGCCAGGTTAAAATGTGGGCACGCCGTCTCGAGCTGGCTGAAGAAATCAATAAAACCAGGGAAAATAGCCATTACTTGCCCGGTGTAACGGTTCCCCCCAATATCGAAGTAACAGTGGACCTGGAACAGGCATTGTGGAAAGTAGAGACCGTTATTTACGGGGTGCCGTCCCATGCCTTTCGCGAAATCGTGCGTAAAACACTGCCTTTCCTTGGCCACAGCACTGTTTGCATCAATATCGCCAAGGGTATCGAAGAAACCAGCCTCTGCCGCCTATCGGAGGCTTTCGCAGAGGAGGCCGGCCAGGAAATGCTCGAGCAGTATGTGATCTTGTCCGGCCCGAGCCATGCAGAAGAAGTAGGCAGGGAACTCCCTACTGCGGTGGTGGCGGCATCATACCGTATGGAAAGCGCAGAGTATGTTCAGAATTTGTTTATGAGCGAAACCTTCAGGGTTTATACCAACCCTGATATGGTCGGGGTGGAACTGGGCGGTGCGCTGAAGAATATTATTGCCCTGGGTACCGGTATTGCTGAGGGACTCGGCTTTGGGGATAATACCAAAGCTGCCTTAATGACACGGGGCATGGCCGAAATTACCCGTTTAGGTGTAGCAATGGGAGCCAGTCCCCTTACGTTTGCAGGGCTGGCCGGAGTAGGCGACATGATTGTCACCTGTACCAGTATACACAGTCGCAACCGGCGGGCCGGGATCGCCATCGGAAAAGGATGTTCTGTAGAAGAAGCGCTGGAACAAGTCAAAATGGTAGTTGAGGGCATCCGCACCACCCGAGCTGCCCACCAGCTTTCCACCCGCCATGCTGTAGAAATGCCCATTACCAATCAAATCTACAAAGTGCTTTTCGAAGGGCTCCCCCCGAAAGCCGCCGTTAATAATCTGATGTCCAGAGGACGTACCCGGGAGATGGAAGAAGTAGCCCGGATAACTGTTAAGCTGTTTAATAAGTGATAAACTAGGCAATAAACCTCCGGCTGACATCAAGTCAGACCGGAGGTTTATTATTGGAAAATGGTGGATATTTTTTTTAGAATTTTCATCAGGTGGGTTATATTCGTCAATAATGCCCCATATATATATATTGTTATTGTATGCCACTGGAAAAAAATAGCCGTGGACTAGGTTTCACAACGGATTTTTAATATTTTAGCTTTTTCTTTTGTGGAGGAGGGATGCGTGCGCTTAATTATGTATCTGCCTTTTGTGTCTTTTCCTTACTTAAATCTTTCAAAGAGGGAGTGTGAACATGGAAAGGACCGATATTTTCCGCGATATTGCGGAACGCACCGGGGGCGACTTGTATCTCGGTGTGGTTGGGGGCGTTCGCACCGGCAAATCCACGTTTATTAAACGTTTTATGGAACTGATGGTGCTCCCCAACATAAAAAATGTTTACGACCGGGAGCGGGCCAAAGACGAACTGCCCCAAAGCGCGGCGGGGCGGACAATCATGACCACCGAACCGAAATTTATTCCAAATGAAGCTGTAGAAATTCAAATTGCTCCGAATTTGAATATAAAAATGCGAATGGTGGACTGCGTAGGCTACCGGGTCGAGGGCGCTCTTGGTTACGAAGAGGGAAACGAGCCCCGAATGGTCTCGACTCCCTGGTTTGAAGAGCCGATTCCCTTTCAGGAAGCTGCTGAAGTAGGTACCAGAAAAAGTAATTTCCGAGCACTCGACGATGGGCCTGGTAGTTACCACCGATGGGACCATCACCGACATTCCCAGAGAAAATTATATTGAAGCTGAGGAAAGGGTAATTGAGGAAATGAAAGATATCAACCGTCCTTTCCTGGTGCTCTTTAATTCAACCAGACCGGATTCGGAGGAAACCAGAGAGACAGCCGCGGAACTGAGTGAAAAATACGATGTGCCCGTAATTCCCATTGACTGTTCCCAGATGTCTCAGGCCGACATACTGAATGTTCTCGAGAAACTGCTCTATGAGTTCCCGGTTAATGAGGTTAATATCAACTTGCCGCCCTGGGTTGAAATATTGGATTACAAGCATTGGCTCCGCCTGAAATTTGAAGAATCAATCCGGGAGACTGTTAAAAACATCCGCCGTTTGAGAGACATAAACGAAGCGGTAGAATGCCTTGCCGATTACGATTTCGTGGACCAGGCCAGCCTGAAAAGCCTGGACATGGGTACCGGCTCTGCTTCTATTAATATCACATCCGCACCGGAGCTGTTCTACCAGGTGCTGAGCGAGCAGTCCGGCTTTCATATCGAAGGGGAGAAAGAGCTTTTCCGTCTGGTCACAGATCTAAGCGCAGCAAAGCGGGAATACGATAAGGTAGCCCAGGCTCTGAGTGAAGTCAGAGGATCAGGCTACGGTGTGGTCACTCCGACTTTGGACGAATTAATCCTGGAGGAGCCGGAACTGATCCGTCAGGGTAACCGCTTCGGGATAAAACTGAAGGCCAGCGCCCCGTCCCTGCACATGATCAAGGCCGATATCACCACAGAAATCACCCCGATTATCGGCACTGAAAAACAATGTGAGGAATTAGTCCGGTATATGTTGAGGGAG
>Ga0067045_1031587_pt1 | contig 11917 bp, 10 predicted proteins | sample TerdegcTABiofilm_FD_59184 | JGI IMG/M metagenome (GOLD analysis project Ga0067045, IMG submission 59184) | Combined Assembly of (Gp0054472, Gp0054536) Wastewater bioreactor microbial communities from Singapore -Terephthalate degrading...
TTTTAATAATATACTCAGGACTTACGCCATTTTCTACCAAAACCCAGATTTCATGCCGATTGCCAGAGATCCTGAAACGAGTTCAGGATGACGATTTCATGCCGTTTTCCTCGAATTTGAGCGTAACTCCTGATACTAATTCGATAAAAAACAAAACCCCCCACAAAATATCCAGTCCGGAGGTTTTGCCGTATTTACGGAGCCGGGACAGACATTCGCCTCCTTCGGGATCCTCTTTTATATCCCCGGTAAAAAACGCCGTCAAAAAACCCTGCAGGGATTCGGTAAACCTCCCCTCCAGACCATACCGCAGATATTCACCGGAAATAAAGTTGGTTCTACATTTAAAGAGAGACAGGGATTCTTTCAGCAATTCAAAAATTCTCCCGCCAAGATAAGAACCGCTCACAGACAGGGATTTCAGAATATAACCACAGGCAATCATTCCCAGAAGAATATCGTCTCCCGTAGGAGTCAGTCCCACGCCCAATCCCGTTAATTGCCGGACTCCATGACGAAACCGCTCTTTTTCAAGTAGTTCTTCCTCAAACCGGTTCTTTTTAGTTTGATTCTCTTTAAACCAGTCCCCCTCATTTCCCATCCTCCGATTTTCTTCTTCATTTTCAGATTTTCCGCTTTTCCCCTCTGCTTTTACCGAATCCTTCATTTCAGTCATAATAGATTCAATTTTATTATATAATTGAGATAAAACATCGCCACCGGATAACGAGGGCAGAACATAGTGTTCACCCTTTACATATTCTCTTAAAAAAAAATAATTATCATGAATATAATATTGATTTTTGTTTGCGATATCGAATTTCTCTTTCGATAAAAGGGACGAAAATCCCTTTGCCGGATCCAAAATGATTTTATATCCTTTTTCAGTTATTTCTTTTCTCTCTCCTGTGTTTGTTCCATTTATAACCAGAATATTATCTTTTAATTCCACTTCCATCCCCTGAACCAGCCAGGGAAAATCCCGAAAAAAATCCGGAGAATGACTGCATGGGGGCAAAACGGGGGATTCCACCTTCCCTGGTTCATGGGATTCCACTTTCTCCCGCTTTTTTGCCACTGTTAATCCGTAATGAGATTCTTTTTCTATTTGCGGCAGGAGTACAAATCCCGGTCCCCGGCCTCTTTCTTCGGGGACCAGTGTAACAAGTTCATTTCCCAACCGAATGGCAACCGCATGTTGAAAAAAACCTATAACGGATCCCCTGATTCCATTTTCACTTATTATATATTTATCTGTTTTTGTTTCCAGTCCCTTATTTATTTTTTCATCCCATGACACAGACTTAATTATTTTATAACCGTTCATATCAAAAAACCGCTAACCTCAATAAAATCATTAACTTTTTTTATAATCTATATATATCTATATTATTTTAGCACCCTGGTCCATTACGGCAATTATAAAGGAAGAAAGCGAAAAGAAGAAAGCACAGACCTTACTCCCAAATCCCTTATGATGACAGTTTTTTCTGAATCCCGTAGGCAAGGCCCAAGCAGCCGGTCATGAGCATTTCGCCGTAGGGGGCGGGGAAATAGTAGCCTCTTCCTCGCAGGGATCTCTTGCGGGGACCGGTAAGGGCGATAAAGTCGAAACCGTCTTTAACCTTGTTGTAATCAGGCGAAATTATGGAACCATGCCCCTTATCATCGAAGACGTCTTCGTGGGAGAGGACGCCGTTTTTGAAATCCTTGAGGATATTCTCGAATTTTTGCACGTTCAGAAGTCCCGTATGGTGTTCGAAGATGCCGTAAACCCGTTCCCCCTTCACCAAAGCCCCCAGGGTGTGGGTGTTGCCGATATTGACGATGACGCACCCCTTTTCCACACACCTTTGTACCTCCGAATCGAAGAGAGTGCCGAGAATGGCGGCGCCTCCGGTATCGGCGAGAAAAGCATCGGGGACGGTCTTTTTTAGCATGGTCATACGGGTCAGATACTGGGGAATGTCGGTAAAGATCAGATCCTTCAGCAATCCTCCCGATTCGATAAAATCCTCCCAATAATGAAAGCGAAGCTTTTGACTGCTGATGTCCGGGGCGTATCCGTGATCCTGCACCGCAATCCCGATAGTGGCGGGAATCTCCACATCGAAGGGGAGGAGGGCATCCTTTATGGCAAAAAGATCGATGTCTTTAAGATGGACGGGGGTATAACCGTTGGGCCGGTGTTCGGTAACGTCCACTCCCAACTCCCGTACGGTGTCCAGGTTTTCGCTGATGGTCATGGCAGCCAGGGGAGTGGAGGAGACCTTCAATCCCTGGTCTATATGGTGAAGAATTGCCTGCACCACGGGTCCGCCCCCGGAGAGCTGCCCCTTTAAATAGATATTTCTTCTTTTATATGTCAGGTGGCTGATTCTTCGGGCGGAAGTATAGCTCCATGAGGGGAATACCATTTTTATCATATTTTCCTCGGTCCGGTCGGGATCGAAGAGGAGAATATCCTGGGTCATGGATCCTATATCTATTGCCAGTATGGAGCAGGGGTTGGGCATTTTATTTATTCCTTCCTTCGGGGTTATAAAGTATTTAAGAGGAGTTTTTCCAGCAGATTGACGTTTTCCCTGGCTTTGTCCTTGAGAGGCTGGATCCGCAGGGGGAGTTCCTTCTGATGACGGGCGAGGGCATTAAAAACTTTAGTGCAGCTATGCCGGAGTTCATCCTCGGTGATGGACTGGATGTTGACCACAGGCATATCCACCATTTTCATGAGAGAGGTTACTTTGGGATCATAGGAGACTCCCACCGAGGGGACTCCCTGGCAGACGCCGAAAATCAACGAATGGAGCCGCATACCGATAAGCATGTCCATGCGTCCGATGAGTCCCATAAGGATAGGTATGGGGAAGGGTTTATCGATGAGGGTCGCCGGTTTTTTCATGAAGGATCTTAATTCATGACAGGTTTTCATGTCCTGGGAATGCTGGAAGGGGAATATAAAAACCTTGGCGTTCTTGGTTTCAGCGTATTCATCGGCGATTTTGGCAATACTTCTGAGGTAGTCCGTGGGGGTATTCCAGGGACGCACCGAGATCCCCAGTTTGAACCGGCTGACGTTGATGCCGTAATCATCCACCGCGACAAGAAACTCCTGACTCCGGGAGGGTTGCAGATCGAAGACGGGATCGGCGGTAATATAAACGGGAGGTTTGTTGACTCCTATTTCATCCAGAAGTTTTTTGGAATTTTCGTCCCTGAGAGTGATCAGATCCACCCTATTGAGGATCCACTGAGCGAGCAGTTTCCCCGGCAGGGTGGTGATGGGTCCCATGCCGTTGGCGAAACTCATGACCTTGATCCCCCGCAATTTTGCCATGAGAACCAGTCCCAGATAGTAGAGGATGGTGGTAACGCCGGTAACGTCCTGAACCAGACCGCCTCCGCCGCTGACGAAGAGATCCAGTTCGGGCAGTTTATAGAAGATGGTTTCCCAATCTTTCCGGTTGAGAGCGGATACTTTATATTCCCTGGAAGTCTCCTGGGGATTTTCGGAAAGGACGATTATTTCAACATCCTTGAGTTCTTTTTTCAGCATGGATACTATAGCGGACAGAATGGCTTCATCGCCGGCATTGCCGAAGCCGTAGTATCCGGAGATCATTATTTTCGGTTTTTCTATAGACATATCACTATTTCAAGAGATTCTCAGCTGACGCTCAGAATGGTAAAATTCAAAATAGGAGTTAAAAATCACTGGACTGCTTGTAATAATAATAGGCTCCTCCGCCGCCCAGGGCGAGAACAACCAGAACTCCCGCTAACCAGAGCATGGGGTTGGATTCTTTCTTCTTCCGGGTCTTCGGAGTAACCGCCGACGGATCCGGCGTATCTTTTATTTTGACAGGGTTAATGAGATTTCTTCCCGTGGGTTCCGGTTCGGGGGTTTTTTCTTCTATCTTGCCTGTATGATCCAACTTAATTTCCTCATTGCCGTCATTGTTGCGGACTCCTCCGACAAAAGAGAAAACAGCAGTAGAAAAAAAGAACATGAATATAAGTAAAAAAATCAGAATTCGACTTTTATTCATTATTTCCTCCTTCTCTCAGAACCTTCGCTGTCTTTCTTCCTGAAGCCTTCCATAAACAAAGAATATTCCTCCCAGCACGATGGCAACACCCAGCACATAGACCAGGGGGGGAATTCCGCCGGTTTCCCCTTTCTTGGTCTCTTCGGGAGAGGGAGATGCCTGCACCACCACAGGAACGGGGGAATTGTCAGGAGTGCTGGAAAGAGTCGGTTTGGGTGAAGGAGGCTTCAGACTCTTCTTCACCTTGGGAGTGGCGGTATGGGGCGCCTCTCCCTTCTTTACTCCCGGCACCTGACGATTTTTCTCCACTTCCGGCATATATTTCACCACTGCCGATTCTATAAACCGGCTGGATATAAACATGGTAAAACAGACCAGAAGTATTGTAAAGAGGATTTTTCTCATTTCGTTTCTCATTGCTTCCGACCCCTCAGAATTTTTGCAGAATTGAATATACCGGTAAGAATACTGCTATCAGAACGAAAGCCACCACGCCTCCCATGACGAAGATCATGATGGGTTCCACCATGGCCACAAAGGTATCCAGGGCGGCTTCGATTTCGCTGTCGTAAAAATTTGCCAGTTTGGTCAGGGTATCGGGCAGATTTCCCGTTTCTTCGCCCACGGAGACCATCTGGGCTACCATGGGAGGGAATATCTTATAGGAGCGCAGGGGTTGGGAGAGTCTCATACCTCCCTTGAGGCCCATTTTGACTTCGTCGATAATATCACTGATGACCTCGTTGCCGGAAACTCTGCCCACCACGTCCAGGGCATGGACCATGGGGACGCCGCTGGCCAGGAGAGTTCCCAGGGTCCGGCAGAACCGGGAAATGGATACCTTGCGGTTTACGGTACCCACTATGGGGATTTCCAGCAACATACGGTCCAGTTGCCGCTTTCCCAGGGGAGTCTTGAAATATTCTCTGAACAGGAATATAGTTATACCCATAAGAGACAGTACCACAAACAAGATGATGGGATTCCTGGCTGCATTGGTAATAAGAATCAGAAACTGGGTGGGCCAGGGAAGTTCTATGTCTAACCCCTCCAGCAGTACCACAAAGGCGGGAAATACGTATATCACCAATCCCATGGTAACCGCTATGGCCACTACAAAGACAAAGATGGGATAAGTCATGGAGGTCTGGACTTTTTTTCTCAGGGAGAAGTCTCTTTCCATGAGAATCGCCAGTCGTTCCAGGATGTCTCCCAGGGCTCCGGCCATTTCTCCGGCACGGATCAGGGATATGTAAACCGGGGTAAAAACAGCCTGATGTTTTTGCATGGCCCGGGTCAGGGAGAACCCTCCCTTGACGTCATCGTGGATCTGCTGCAAAACCGCAGCCAGTTTCTTGTTGGGAGTCTGTTTCGCCAATCCCTCCAGTCCCCGGATCAGAGGCAGACCGGCATTAAATATGGTGGAAAACTGGCGGGTAAAAATGGCCAGATCATAAAGACTTACGCCCTGAAACTTCGATATCAGATCACTGACAGAACCGAAATAGTCCGTCTTTGCCCGAATATTGGTTACTGTGAAGTGAATGGAACGCAGTTCGCTGATGACCGACTCTTCACTGGGAGCCTCCATCTGTCCCTGCACCACTCTTCCCCGGCTGTCCAGGGCTTCATAAACAAATACCGGCATCTAATTGCCTCCCGCTTTTAATTTTTCTTGCTCCCCTACTGAAATTGTCTTTAAACTGAACCGGAAACCGTCCCCTGATCTTCCGGAAATTCCGGCGGGGGTTATATATTAAATTAATATTTATCTTTTTCCCGATTTTTCCTGCTTTTTGTAATTAAACCAGAGGGCAGTTTCCAATCGGGACAAAAACAGCCGGCAATAGAGAGCCGACGGCTGGTCTATGTCCCCGGCGGAGTCCCATTGTTGGAAATGGCAACCTCCTCCGCAGTAGAATCTTCCCCAGCAATCGGAACATCCCTTCTTGGTATAGAGGGTGGAACACCGGAATTTTTCCGCTATTTGAGGTTGTTCTATTCCCTTATACACGTTTCCCGCCAGAAAATTCCCCGTTTCCACGAAGCGGTGGCACGGATATAGGTCCCCCCGGGGGGATACCGCCATATATTCCACTCCTGCACCGCATCCGGTTATCCGGCGACTCAGACAGAGGGGATTATCCACCGACAGATTAAAATGAAAAAACTGAATATCCTTATCCAGCATCCATCGGGCCGATTCCCGGTAATTCTCCAGCAATTCCTCCAGTTTGTCCTCTCCTATACGGGTATCATCGTTGCCTCCGCTGACGGGTTCCAGGGACACGTTATAAAACCCCTCTTCATGATAATATCCGAGAATTTCCAGAATATCCAGGGTCTTGCCGGAAAAAGTACCCCTGATATAAAAATCATCGACTCCCATCAGGGACTGAACCAGTTTTATATTTTTCACCGCGTCCTCAAAACTACCCCGGCCGTTTTTATACTTCCGATTTACATCGTGGATATTCTGGGGGCCGTCCAGACTCAGGATAAGGCTTACCTTCTCTCTTTTCAGAAATTCTATCTTCTCCCGATCCAGAAGGGTGGCGTTGGTGGTCAGGGTAAACAGGACTTTCTTATCATTATTATATTCTTTTTCAAGTCTGTGGGCATATTCTATTCCGTGTACCACCTCGTCCCAGGCGAGAAGAGGTTCTCCTCCGAAAAAGTCCACCTGCAACCGCTTCACTCCCACCGACTCCCTGAATAAAAAACCCAGAGCCGCTTCCACCGTTTCACGGGACATGGTCTTCTTTCCTTCCAGGGTCAGATCTCTGGCAAAGCAATACTCGCAGGCAAGATTACATTTGTGAGTAATATTCAGACACAATGCCCTCAAATCCCTTTTCAGGTTATCCTTTTTGTGATTTCTTGGCGGGGTCGAGAAAATCTCCTTCATTTCATGAAAAACCCTCTCTATCTCCTCATAAGAAAAACCCGATTCCGCACCAAGGGCTTTCACCGCTTCTTCCGGCGTTTTATAACCGGCTCTCAATATTTTCTCCGCCAGTGGCTCCAGCCGATAAACTTCCCCAGTGGAAAGGGCAAGAAGTGAATCGTCGAATATCCTGAACACGGAATAATCCTTGCCTCTTATGCTTTCCACTCTCTCGCCCGTAATGGGATTTTTTCCGTCAAAACCGTTCTTTTCCATATAGAAGCCTCTTTTTCTCTCTGTTTTCCCTTTCCATTAAGAACCCCTCGGGGGATTTACTTTCTCCCCCTTAAAGGGATAATAAACCGGGAATAAAAGATGATAAAGGGGTATTATAATATCAGACCGTCTCCATCCTTACAGGAAAAGGGCTGTAGCGGTACTGATAAAGAACTCCGTCATCCTGAACTAGTTTCAGGATCCGTAAAGAAAAACTTTATTGGATTCACTATATAATTTCGGGAGGGAAATCTTATGGACAATTCAAACCGCCCAATACGGGAAACCGGGTTCTTCATCGCCCTGATTATCATTGCCGCTTTGGTTCTTTCACTGCCTCTTTATGCCCAGGGGAAAAAGAAATTTTCGGTCACGGAAAAGGTGAGAGTCCTGTGGAATCAAAAATGGCAGGTGGCAACTGTCCTGGAGGTGGGCGACGGCAGATATAAGGTTCACTTCGAGGACAACGATCTGCTGGTAGATCGCTGGGTCTCCGAGGATACGGTCAAATTCTTCGCCTACAAAAACGGGGATATGATTTACGTCCAGAAGGACGGCAAGTGGTATATTTGCCAGGTTCTCGCCGTGGGGACTACAAAACTCAAGATCCACTATGTGGGATTGGAATCCCAACTGGACGAATGGGTGGGTCCCACCAGAGTCAGTACCATCGTCTATTCGGTCGGCGACGGTGTCCAGGTTTACTGGAACGACCAATGGTATCCCGCGTCCATTCTGCAGATCCAGGGCGGCAAATACCTGGTTCACTACACCGGTATGCCCGACGACTGCGACGAATGGATCACCATCGACCGTATCAAACCCCCCTGGATGAAGTAACAAAAAGGTCAGGACTTACGCCATTTTTTACCAAAATCCAGATTTCATGCCGATTGTCAGAGATCCTGGAACGAGTTCAGGGCAGGCTTCCCCATAATGGGGAGGGGATCGCCTATCCCCCATTTATGGGTGGATTAAGGGGGGAAAACGATGACCTTGTAGTTGCGGGACAGCCTGTTTAGTTCTTCTCAATGTGGGTTATAACAAGTACAACTCATTTTTACCCCCAAAAAAAGCCCTGTCCCCTGTTTTCTTCTTTCCGGCTCTCTTTCCACAGTTTATTTGTTCTTCGTTTTCTCCCTATTCTGTCCCCCGAAACTTCGCTTTTCTATCCTTTAGCGAAGTTTTTGAAGGAGGACTAAAAAGTCTTTGTAATTCTTTGTTGTTCGTTCATTCGATTTATCTTTGCCATGTTACGCTATTCTGTTCCTCCATACATAACGAGAATATTAATAATCTCTTTATTCTCTTTATTTTTTAAAGGAGATTGTTTAGCAACTGTTAGTGGAGTTCTCCCTTCTTTATCTTTTGCGTTAATATTTGCCCCTTTTTCTATTAATAATTTTATTATTTCTTTTTCTTTACATCCGAAGTCAGCAATATAGTGTAAGGGAGTTCTCCCTTCTTTATCTTTTGCGTTAATATCTGCTCCTTTTTTTATCATTAACTCAACAGAGTCTTTATTTCCCCAAACACACACGAAAAATAAAGGTGTCATACCTATACAGTCTTTAGCATTAACATCTGCTCCTTTCTCTAATAAAATTTTTATCATTTCTTTTTCTGATGTTAAATGTAGTGGAGTTTCATCTGAATTATTCTTAATGTTAACATCTGCCCCTTTTTCTATTAATAAAGTAGCAATTTTGATGTTGTTTTTACGAACAGATATGTGTAAAGGTGTTTCTCCATTAGCATTTTTGTCGTTAACATTTGCTCCTTTTTCTATTAATAATTCTGTAATTTTTAAGTTTTTTACATAAGCAGAATAGTGCAAAGGTCCCATATCTGAAAAATTTTTATTTGAATTAATATATGCTCCTTTCTTTATTAATAATTTTATGATCTCCTCATCTTCTGTGCTAATTGCAACTGAAATAGGAGATCTACCATTATCATCTTTTCTATTTATATTAATATTTATTTTTATAAGAAATATGCTAATTTTTTTGTTTTTACTATATATAAAATTATTTAAAACATTAATATTTTGAGAATATAATATAATAATAAAAAATATAAAAAATAAAACATATATTATAATATTATTTTTTTTCATTTTATTTTTTCCTTATTATACGATCCGGTGGAATAACGATTTGAAAATTATATTTTTGTGCTTTTGGTGTATTCGTTTCTGTTAAAATATATAAGGATCCAGTATAATTCTTGTTATTTTTTGTATAAGTATAAAAAATATATAAATAAATATATTGATGCCCTCTCTTCTGTGGTGACCCCAACGCCTCGTATAATTTATCATATTCCTGGATTACCTTATATGGAGTAAACTCGTAAATTTTTAAAGATTGCTTTGATAAATTTTTAATCATTGATTCTTCAGTACTCGTCTGTACAACGCCATTTTTGTCTATAAAGAGTTCTGCCCATGATTCACATAATAAATTTCCTAAAACTTTTGTTGTTGTCGGATCATTATATGCTTGTGTGTAAACACTTTGTAATTCATTCATAATTAAACCTATTACCTCAGATTCAATATTATCTGGATTATAAGCAGGTATATCAGGATAATTATATTTTGACCATTGTATAGATTCATTTTCTCCTATAGCAGTTTCTTGAGATCCTAATTTATCTATCCACCCTACAGGATTATTATGACAATACTTATAACTATTTATGTTATAAAAAATATCTCTTGTGATGAATATCCCCTTATCAGGAGCGTAATACCTATTTCGGAGGTAAACCATGCCGTCTTCTTCCTGGTGTTGGGGTTCGCCGGTGAAGCCTTTCGTGTTGTAGAGTTTTGAACCCAAGTAGAGATGTTCGTTCTTCGTCGTTACTACGCCAAACTCGTCATAGTCGTAACTGTTTATTATAGTCGCTTTTTCGTCAACTATATAATACACACTCCCTAAATGATCAGTTAAGTAGTAAAAATTCCTTCCCTGTTTGCCCCAAAACAACCGCATACCGTTTATTCCGGGTGGGTATGACACCAACGGACTTACAGCCGAACTTCCGTTTTTTTGTTTCCTCTCGCTCAGAAGGGGAGGTATGACTCCCGCTCCCCAGTAGTAATGAATCTCGTCGCCGTCGCTCTCTGTCTTCCTGTTCCTCAAGCCGTCATGCCTATAATAGTATTTGGTGGTGCTTCCGTCGGGTTTTATTAACTTTATCATCTTACCCATTTTGTTATAGACATATTGAGTTTCGCCTTTATCCGGGTTGTCTTTTAAAACCATATTCCCGTTCAAATCAAACTCAAATTTAACGGTATCTTCACTTAACAGTTCATTATCCGCATTATATTCATATATTTTTTTTGACAGTCTGTTCATACTATCTCTCAACAAACTCTTGAACTAAATTTTTATATTATTTTTCCATTAATGCACTCAGCACAAATAGTAATTCACGAATAAACCACAAGATTACAATATTGATAAATCCATCTACTGAAAAAAATAATGCGGATCTATAATATATATAACTAATATTAAAATAATAAAAATAAATAAAGAAATTATATTAAAAACTTTTTTACCATTTAAATTAAACATAATCAAAAAGCATCGGGGTTAAGTTCGCATATAACACTACAAGTATACTGAACTCCGGCTACATATAAACCCAAAATACTCAATAAACATCCTCCTACTTGCAAAGCTAATGCCGCCCCTGTCGGTGCAGCCGCTACAGGGGCAGGAAGTGAAGACAAAGTTGGAGCACCTTCAGCTACTACTACACTACCATGTTGCATCGTTAATACGCTGCTAGAATATACTGAAGTTTTTGCTAAATTATTAAGAGCCATAGAATATTCCTTCATATATGTAACAAATATTTCACCACCAGTTTTTAATAAACTGGAAGTTTTTACAAAAAAATCTATTGGCATCTTAGGTTTTCCGGCTAATTTAAATGTAGATGCTCTCACACACCTTTCAACACAGCCTTCTATTTTTTTTATTTCTGGACATTTTTTTTCATTTTCGAAGTCAAGTAAGCCAGATATTATATCATTCCAAAATCCAGTTATTGAAAATGAATCACTCATATTCCATTCCGTAGATATAATAGTCACCCCATCATTTGGATTTGTCAACGACAATCCAGAAGGATCAATAAATAAAATAGGATTATTATCGACATATTTAAAAATAGAAGGTAGGTAAATCGGATCTTTTTGAGAGAATCTTCCTGTTTCAGGACTATAGTAGCGGTTGCGGAGGTAAACCATGCCGTCTTCTTCTGCATGTTGGGGTTCGCCGGTGAAGCCTTTCGTGTTATATAGTTTTGAGCCTAAATAGAGATGTTCGTTCTTCGTCGTTACTACGCCAAATTCGTCATAGTCGTAACTGTTTATTATGTTGGCTTTCGCATCGGTTACATAATATACACTTCCAAGATGATCCGTTAAGTAGTAAAACATTCCCGATTGTTTGCCGAACAGTTTAAATCCAGGAACACCCGGAGGATATGACGCTAATTTGCTTACAGTCGAACTTCCGTTTTTTTGTTTCCTCTCGCTCAGAAGGGGAGGTATTCCACCTGCTCCCCAGTAGTAATGAATCTCGTCGCCGTCGCTCTCTGTCTTCCTGTTTCTCAAGCCGTCATGCCGATAATAGTATTTGGTGGTCTTCCCACTGGGACTGATTAACTTTACCATCTTACC
>Ga0067045_1031586_pt1 | contig 11916 bp, 6 predicted proteins | sample TerdegcTABiofilm_FD_59184 | JGI IMG/M metagenome (GOLD analysis project Ga0067045, IMG submission 59184) | Combined Assembly of (Gp0054472, Gp0054536) Wastewater bioreactor microbial communities from Singapore -Terephthalate degrading...
GCCACATAAAAAAATAAGGACGTGGATAAAATCCTACGTCCTTATAAATAAAGGTTTTTGGTGTCGGAGACGGGACTTGAACCCGTACGGTTGCCCACACGCCCCTCATGGTGGCGTTACTTCGTGGTAAGGTTTTTTTATTTTCCGCGATACTTTTATTAACGGTGGTTGCTTTTTTTGAAGTGGAATTCTTCTAAAAATCGGCATTGTTATTAAAATGTGCTATAATATTGTTTTAAATTAATGAAATTTTACACATTGCATGGTATAATATGGGTGTATTTTGTCGGATAAAGCAAATGCAACCATTTTTTGTGTTTATAAATGTGATTATTTATATGGCATTTAGGAAGTAATAGCATGAGATTTAGGCATTTAGCTGGGTTTGGTAACCGAATGGAGTTTTATTTAATAGGCAAGATGCTCAAGGAAGGTCTGGATTGTTATATACCGTTAGTTGACGATGACGGCATAGACGTTGTAGTTAGGCGTACTAATGGCAGCTTTATCGAGGTTCAACTCAAGGCAGGCTCGAAAGATGTTAAATTTGGTGATGCTGCCTTGTTTGCAGCAATGACGCATGAATTACGTGATAATTATTATTTTGTTTTTTACTCCGAAAGAATGGATGCCATGTGGATTATGAGTTCGCAAGAGTATTTAGACGAATGTGTGACCAATAAAACCGGCAAAAATGTTGGCAAACGCAGCATTTGGTTTATGGGAAAAGAAAGAATAGTGAAACAGGCGAAACAGAGGAATATACTTTGCCTCGCTTTGAAAAATATTTTGCAAAAGATTTCTCCCGACTCAAGGGAGAAAAGCTATAGAAGGACAGTGCTGTAGATGAATGTAAATAAATTGGTTAATTCTTTATCAAAAGTGCCAGGAGTCAAAGCAATTGCACTTGGTGGAGTGCCGAGGCATCTGGGCTGACCCGCCGTCAGTGTGCACATGGCGAGGTGAGAAATAATAAAAAATCAAGGATGTTTATAATCAATCCCGGTATGTCCGGCCTTTTTCTTTTCAAAAAATCTTTTTAGATTTTTTCTATAGTCAAACTGTTTTCGGAGCAAGAGGAGAAAATTATTCAAAGACAAAAAGTATTTCAACTTGCCTGCAGGTAGGATACTGGTACATATTGGAGAAAAATCCAAGTAAACAGAGAGTGATTATAAAAATATATTTCTAAGCTATTTGGGCATAAAACAAGGGAGGCAATAATTGGCCCTGGTGGTACTGACGGCTGGCCTGGGACCAGTGGGTCCTGGTGAAGCAGCATCTGCTGCAAGAATATAATTACAGTGTAGAAGAAGGTCTGCTTTTACTTAAGTGCCCACTAAATTTTGGTTTCATGCCGGCAATTTTTACCAATAGGATACCCGGTTTTATGTTAATTTATAATAAAAACTTCATACGATTCCATTAACATATCCATGAATTCTCCATTGAAATTACCAGAGAAAAGCAAGATGTCTTGAAAAACATCGAAAATATTGCTAAATAATGTCGTCATTGGGGGAGATTTGCTTTGAATCTTATTATGGTTATCCTACATTTTTTTTATCCTCATAGTGGTTTTTGGGGGATTACTGAAGGCATCGTAAGGATAATTGTAATTGGGGTATTTATAACTTTTTTAATTAAATTTGTCCGAAAGGCAATAACCATAAATAAAATACTCCAGGAAGAAACAACTTTTTTTGAGAGTATCAACCCACTTAATCTATATGCAAGTTTCCCAAACATTGAAAGTAGGTTGAATGAAAATGTCTTAATGAAAAATCTATGGCGGGAATTTGACGCCTCGCTGGTCAAAAGCAGTCAATCAGTTAGTACCACTGTTGAGTCTGACTTTTATTTTAATGAATATGTTCTAGTAGATATCCCATTAAAATTAGAATTTATTAGAAATGTCCCTGGTATATTAACAGCCCTTGGTATTATTGGTACCTTTGTGGGTGTATTGTCCGGACTGGAGGGGTATGACTCTCATAGCATAGAAACCGTTCGAACCAGTGTTAGTAACTTGCTGATTGGGATACAGGGTGCATTTTTCAATTCATTTATGGCGATATCATTTGCTGTGGTTTTTACAGCTGTTGAGAAGATTTTTGTAAGTACTCTATACAGTAAAGTGACGAAACTGCAAAGGGCAATTAACCGCCTTTTTAACAGAAGTTTAAGTGATGATTACCTACATAAAATGGTTAACCAGATGGAAGAGCAAACTCATTCTATGAAATCATTCAGCCAGGACCTTGCGGAAACAGTGAAAAGGGCTTTGGAAGAACTTGTTACCAGGCAAACTCATGTCATAAATCAGGCGAATGGTGAACTGGCGGCTTCTCTTGGAAATACGTTAGTTGAACAGCTATCTCCTCCAATGGAAAAATTAAATACGGTAATGGAAGAGGTTAGGAGGGAACAATCTGAATCGAACAGGGATGCTATACGCCAAATTGTCGATCAGTTTCAAAATGCTCTTGCCAATAGTGCCAGTTCTCAACTTAATGAAATGATGAAGGCAATAGCCGGTACCTCGGAAATTCTTGGTTCTTTAAAAGGTGAACTGGGCCATTTTTTAAAGACTGTTGAGGAACAAGCTGTTTCGCAGCAGGAAATTATGAAAAAACAACTGGATGCTTTATCGCTTCAGGCCAAGGAAGGCCAGGATCAAGTCCGTACAGAGCTCTTGTCTTTTCTTGAAAAAGTTTCAGCAATGCTCGGCCAGGTCCAGTCTGAATTAGCTGACCGTTCTATTCAGTCAGTTAAAGTAGTTAGTGATGAATTAACAAATTTAGTTACAAGAACAAATCAAAAATCTGAAGAAAATCTAGCTATATTGGGCAAACAAATTGTTGAGATGCAAGAGCAGATGCAAAATCAAATGAAAGAATTGGCCTCCGAATTGGCCAGGATGTCCAGTGAAAACACCAATGCGATTAACACAACAGTGACAGAAACGATGCAAAAAATTAAAGGTGAAACCAGTTCTCTCATTAGCGCTACAGGTGAGATGAACCAGCAATTACTTGACCGGCTGGAGCAGTTAGCAGGATATGTGGAAAACCTGGCAACGAAAACCACTAACGTAACCGTTGATTTAATAGAAAAGCTAAATGAAGGTTCGGATAAACTTGCCAGGCTATTTAAGCAAATTAATGAACTAATGAGTACTTTCGGTGGCGTTTTAGATGAGAGCAGCCAGTTGACGGAAGACATGGTCTCAAGTGCTGAGAAATTAAAAGTTGCGAGCAATGATGTCGTTAATATTATGAACGACTATCGAAGAGAAAAAGAAACTATTCAAAACTATATTAACGCATTTGCTCATCAGGTCCAGCTTGCAGATGCAAGATTTAATGAATTTAAAGATTTGTATAACTACTATCGACAGTCTGCCGAGCAAATTAGAAATACCGTGGAAAAGAATCAATCTGTCATTGCTTCATTAGAAAACACCATTGATGACGGCCTAACAAAATATGTTGAGGTAACGAAAAATTCTATTGGTGAATACCTTAACGCATTGGATGGATATTTAACTACCGCAGTCAAATCCCTTGGAAGTACAATGGAAGAGTTGACAGAAAATCTTGAGGTTCTCAGTGAAACTGTAGAACGAGCCCTTGGTAAAACAGTAACCACTGCAAGAAGGTAGAGGAGTTAATTATGAAACGTCATAACGGTAGAAAAGGGTCCGATGAAAACCCTTTTTGGATATCTTATAGTGATTTAATGACAACGTTGGTTATTCTGTTTATGCTGATGGTTGCCTCTTCCTTACTTGAGATTCATGAAAAGCAAGAACAGCGTGAAATTGTCCGGAGGCAAATTGTTAACGAATTGGTTAACAGACTGGGACAAAAATATCCTGTTTCAATTGATATTCAAACTGGTGCAATAACGATTTCAGATGGGATATTGTTTGGTTTTAACCAGACATCATTGACTGATCAGGGAAAAGAATTTCTAAAGGGGTTTGTACCCGAATACACAGATATCTTACTGGGTAACGAGAAAGCCCGGGAACATGTCGCACAAGTTATCGTGGAGGGTCACGCTGACAACATTGGTTCGTACGAAATAAACCTGGAAAAAAGTTTAGGCCGGGCTTATACAGTCTCAACTTACATATTTAATCATAATGAATTTCCGGATTTCCCTTATCGTGAAGATCTGAAAACAATTGTTACAGCCAATGGCCGGTCAAATATGGATCCAAAGGAGATTGCGGAACTAAGTAGACGTGTTGAATTTAAATTTAGGCTAAAAGACTGGGATTTGCTGAATACAAAATTTGGGATAGAACTGTTGGGAGCGATGAAAAGTTGAAATTTGATTTTACAAAAATTACGCCTCCTAACTTTGGCAGACCCATAAAAATTCATAGAGTTGTCGAAAAAATAGTCGAGCGTAGCTTCAATATGAACAAGCCGCAAATGAATATTCAGGAAGAAGCGGTCCGGAAGTTTCGTTTATGGTTGTATCATAATGGTACCCCTCTTACTCTCAAAGAAATAAGACACCTCAGCTGGGCATTGAACCTTGGCAAAAAGAAGATTTTAGCTAGGAAAAATGAAATTAGCGAAGCTTTGAATTTTTATCAAGAAAAATCAATTACTTCCGGGATGCTGAAAGGTTTAATTCATTCCTATTTTTTTGCAGATGATAATCCCGGGGAAAATATTGAATTGCTTCGCAGCCGTATTAGACTTTTATTATTACAATACCAGGGTCGAAGTTCCACCATTCACCATTGGGCAAGGCTAGCTAATGAGGTTTTTGGAAGTCAACCGGAAACATCAGTGGCAAAAACTGTTTTAATAAGACAGAATATCCCTTTTCACGAGACTTTCCAAAATTTAAAGATACCTATTGAGTCCAATTTTTACCACCGCTGCATTGAACAGCTCATCTTCAATTACTCCAAGGAATCAGCATTTCCCCACCGTTTGCCGGAACTTCTTAAAATTATTGAATCCATAAATAATATCGAAATTCTTAAAAGATGCGTAGATAATATGCTGCAAGGATTTGTTAGAAGGGATAAGAGGGAACTGCATGATGAATGCTGTAGCTTTTGTATAAGGCATTTGGGTGACCCGAGGTTAAGGAAAAATGTTAAATGGAACGGTATAAGTAACAGTTCTAAAGATCTGGTAGTACGATGGCTTTCCACAGAAGACCTGACAATTTTCTTTGATTTGGTTGCGATGGATAGGGACAGAAAAAGATTTTGGCTTAAATATGTTGAAGTAATTGAATATTCTCGTGTTATCTTTGGTCAGGATGCATTGCGTTTAGGAAATGAGGAAATTAAAAAATTTCTTTCTCAGAAGCGTCACGCAGAATTAAGAAATTGTCCAAGGACATTGAGTGCTTTTATCCTTAAAATAAAAAATGCTGTCATTGTTGAATTCAGTCATACAGGGAATGCCTGTTATATTTACCGGGCAGACAATTTTCCATTCACTCTTGATGCAAAGGCTTATTCAAAAAAGGATCTCGCTAACATGTATATAGTTGATGATAGGCTAAGCCATTTTGTGGGTTGGGAGGATAAGTTTAGGGAGTGTCTTTTTGAAAAATATAACATCAGACAGCCCGGGAGGAATTACTGGTGAGTCTTCTTCGTAAATTCTTCAAGTCAAAGGAAGAAATTAAGTTAAAGTTAAATTATAGCTATGATGAAAATTATATCTATTTTAAGATTGATGGTTTATCAAACGAAATTCCTTCCGAAAGATGGCTTTTGTCTCCCCCTGAGGGCTTGGATGCCTGGGGAGAAAACAGGAGGATGGTACTTAGTCAACTGGCTGAACAAGGAATTGCGGAACCTAATGGTGAAAGTGTTCGGATTGCATACCAGGACTTGTTTAAAGCACCCGTTGAGGAGATCTTATCACTGAATCTTGCAGAGCCATATAGAATGGGTATTCGTATTAATGCTAAAGGAATGCTACACGAACCCGCGTTTAGATACGTTTACGAGTATGTTGATGGCTCGGGACGCGTAATTATCGGGTTTAGGCGGATCGGTTGTTTCTTAGAATATGGTTTTGATAAAAGATATTTGCTTTCGGAATCTCAGTTTAAACTTCTATCGGAAATTGATCTTTTTAATTCAAGGAATCCTGATGAGAAAAAATACAATAATAATCTAGTTCAGTTTGCCGAAATAAAAGGGTTGGCTTTAGAAGTTGGTGCTGCCCTGGACAAATATTTGAACGGGGAAGAGGTTGTTGCTGCAAAAGATGTAACGATAGAGGTCAGATATGTTGATGAGGATACCATAGAAGTTGTTCCCGTCATTGAGGGGGTACCGAAGGAAAAATTCAAAAAAGCAGTTGATAGCTTCCAACAAGTACAAGAAGTTTATGATTTACCGGCAGAAGGGAGCGGACGGTTAAGAGTTGTTCCCAATCAAAAGGTACGGCTGGGGATTAAAGAAATAAAAAACGTGCGTTGCCTGAAAGGTCGCGGTAAAGAAGCTTTTATTAAAAGACCGCAGGATTTTATCGACCCGGAAGTCATCAATTTAGACTGTTTCAGTCAGCGAGTTATCGATATAGGGGAGTATAAACCAAGGTTTTTCCCCTTTATTAACCCTGCCAAAACCCAATGGCTTCCAGGTGAAGTCATCCATACTACGGATTCATCAAAGCTAAGAGAAAAAAGGACTCCAGTGAAAACCATCGAGGAACTGGAATCTTTGGAAGCAGCATATACCGCTGCCAAAGAACATAAAGAGCCCCATTTTACTTGGGGTGGCCACGTTTTGCCAGTAGATGAATATACAGAGGATAATATCAAGAGACTAAGAGAATCCTTTAATATTAAGAGTGAACAGCAAGATAAAAAAGTAAATGATAATGGCAAAACAGAATACTTTCCAAAAGATAACATTAAGAAAGTTCTTTTAATCAAAGAGAATATTGAAAATGTTGATTACTCTACAGGGCAAACAGTGGCATCTTTTATTGCAGCAGAGCCAGTTTTGCCAGGCAACCTGGTCCCTGGAGCAGATTTGTTGAGTCACCAAATGGAAGGGTTAAGCTGGATGCAGGCTCTATATCAGAAAGAGCTTTTTGGGGGATTATTGGCCGATGATATGGGTTTAGGTAAAACACTGCAGATACTGGCCTTTGTATCATGGTATATGAGCAACAAAGGCGGGAAACCGGTTCTAATTGTGGCGCCGGTAGCTCTTCTTGAGAACTGGGCAGAAGAATACGAAAAGTTCTTTGTAAAAACCGTTGAAATTCTTCAACTGCATGGGGACAGGCTGGCGAAATTTAGGATTAAAAAGGAATGGTCTGGACGTGAATACGATGGTGAACCCAGGATTTTATTAAATATTGGAAGGATCGTAAAGTATGATATTGTGCTGACAACATACGAGACGGTTAGGGATTACCAGTTTTCCCTTGGGAAAATAGATTGGGGCATTGTAATAACAGATGAATCACAAAAAATCAAGACTCCAGGGACGCTGGTAACAACTGCAGCGAAGGCATTAAAAGCAGATTTTCGCATTGCCTGTACTGCCACACCGGTGGAAAATAACTTGGTAGATCTTTGGTGTATTCTAGATTTTGCTAATCCAGGTGTTTTAGGGAGCCTGAAGGAATTTTTAAGAGAGTATGATTACCCCCTCCGGAAGGAAACCCGGGATAGAAGTGCCCTGGTCAATAAGTTGAGAAAGGAAATGGACCCATTTTTCTTGCGAAGGGTTAAGAAAGATATCCTGCATAACTTGCCTGAGAAAAATGAGGTTTCGGTTGCGGTACCGTTAGGAGGCGCCCAGTTAGAACAATACATTGCAGTGGTTAATGCCTATAAGCTCCTTGATAGTGAGAAGCGTAGAGGGGCTATACTGAAGGTCCTTTTGCAACTGAGAGATATTTCAGCCCATCCTGACATATCTGAAGATCATATATCTAACTTAAGATTAGAAGAAATTTTTCAGGATTGTCCAAAAATCGCCAGGATTGTAGAGTTGTTGGACAGCATTAAAGTAAAAGGTGAAAAGGCGATTATTTTCACGGAACACCGGAGGGTTCAAAGAATCCTCGGTGCGGTTTTGCGCCGGCGATATGGTTTTGTACCTCATATCGTAAATGGCGAGGTGGCTGGTTCTTCAACTGGGAAAAGCAGTAACCGTCCCACCAGGAAACGGATGGTAGATGACTTTCAGTCCAAAGTTGGTTTTAACGTCATCATCATGTCTCCCCAGGCAGCTGGTTTTGGGCTAAATATTGTTGAAGCGAATCATGTAATACATTACACTCGGTTGTGGAACCCCGCCAAGGAAGACCAGGCCACTGACCGGGTATATAGAATCGGGCAGTCAAAACCTGTTTATGTTTATTATCTCATTTCCGTCGACCCTGAAAAGAGATTTATATCCTTTGACCAAAGATTAGATGAATTATTAAGGAAGAAGAGAAATCTTGCTACAGATTTTCTTTATCCCAGTGCTCTTGCCGAGGTTAGTAAAGAGGAGTTAATGGATATTATCGAGATTGAAAATGACCAGGATAGCCGCAAATTAACCCCGGAAGACCTGGATAAATTTAAGCCGCTGTTATTTGAAGCTGCAATAGCAGCCTTATATGAATTGGAGGGATATGAAACACATCTAACTCCCGGGGTTGGTGATTATGGTGTCGATGTTGTGTGCTTGCCTAAAAACCCCTCAGGTAGAGGACTGATTATTCAATGCAAACACACAGCCAGGGAGGCTGCCGGGGTCGACGGTGTCGGGGAGATTAGTTCTGCCGTCAACTTGTACGGGGATAAATATTTGGCAAGGTTTGAGCCGGTTGTTGTTACCAACAATTATTTCAGCAAGCAAGCGGAAATTAAGGCAAAAAGCAACTATGTACAGTTAATTAACCGCCAGGGATTAAGCGAAATGCTTCAGAGAAATCATTTAACTCTTGATCTCGTTTATCGAAAGGAAGAGGAGAGGATGAAAAAAATATAATTTTTAGCAGCTGGAGGTTGCTAATGTGATGGCATTGAGTTTTCCTTCAAAAGGAAGTACGAAGCTTTCAAAAACCATTTGATTAATTTGCTTCTTAATGGTTATTGATGTTCTCCTATAAAGAGTTCGATTTCCCCCCCCCCGCCTCCACCAAATTAAGACGCAAAAATTGATACAATGCAAAATCCCAGTATTATCGGGCTTTGCGGCAATTTTGCGATAAGATAAAGCATCGTTTCCGGACGATGTTTTTTGTTTTCTGCACCCTTTCGTTAAAAGATGCACCCCCCTGTCGGGCAAAAGCTACCTTTCGTTAAAAAGTATAGGAATCGTTAAAAGGTATGAGGAATCGTTACCATAACAATAAGTTTTAAGTGGACTCTTTGCAGCCTTATTAAGCACTCAATGCATAATATACACGGATATTTGACTTTCAATTTGGTGTCACTTATAACAAATACTCCAGCCTGTAACCCTTATTATAACTACTCAGGATATTGCTTTCTTATAAAAACAGCAATGGTGGCAGAATAAACTAGCTAATCGAAAAATGAACGACAAATTGCAAACACGAAAGAAGGAACTCAATGCCTAAAATATGTATCCTTGATTATTTATAGAGGTTATCTATTGTTAACGAAAAGGATTCAGCTAATCTGTTAACTATTAATTTCTTAATATCGTGATTGTTAACTTTATTGCCACCACGTACGTGAGGACTAACGAAAGTTAATCCTTTCCATTCAGTATCCCACATCTCCCAAGGTAAATTAGCATATTCTATTGCTTTATTCCTTGCTTCAGCAGAAGCGGTATTCCCTTTCATTATTTTCCTTAAGTGCCAGGAAACAAAGAATGGGTTTCTCTTAGTATATGGCTCAACTTTATCTTCATTTGATTGTGATTCTTGTTTAACTCTTGGCCGATAAATATTTGTATTTCTATTATTGCGAAAAAGTTTTCGTTGGTTAGGGTGTTTCGGAAGAGTAGGTGGTCTATTCGTTGTTTGCTTACTACGAAACGAGACTAAGTCGGCTAGAGCACATAACATATATGTAATCAAAAGTCTATGCCATTTATTATAATCACTTTTTATCTCCAATGGCGACAGCTGAAAAAAAATCACTCCTTCTTTTGACCATACTCTCGCTGTTATACGACCATTACGCTCCTTCATATTAAAATATAAAAATCCTGCATTTTTTAATACTTTGGAATTAATGGGACTAAGCCATTCACCCTCGGGAATTCCAATTCGTCGTGTTGCTATATCCATTAAAGCTTTCTCTTCAAAATATTTCAGATAACCGGGCAGTTCATTTTCATTTCCGCTGACGTTTTTATAATTATAGAAATTTTTATTTCTATAATTTTTCAATATATCCGTTAAACGTAATAGAAGGTTATTTCTTTCCTTTGCGTACAACATATATGCTTTGGGGTTGTATATTTCAAAGTTGCCATGAAATATTCGTATTTCCGGCGCATGTATTTTAACATTAAATCCAGATAAATCATTATTATCTGGCAATTTATTATTAGCTATAAGTTTATTAAATTTACTTTTTTGATTATTCGTAAATTTATTCTTATGATCATCTCTACATATTTTTAAGGAGCTAATTTTATCTTGCCAATTTTTATAATCAAACCAGAAGGCATCAAGAAAAACTCGTTCCTTAACAATTGCATATAGTGGTTGACATTTTAAAACTATGCTTATTGATTTTCTTGCGTTTATTTTTATGATTTTGTCTATAAATTCTTTTAATTTATCATGAAACAATCGAAACAACTCAAACTCAGTTGACGTGGTCATATGTTTTGCACTAGCTTTTAAAAGTGGTAATCCTGAAAAAATATCTTCGGTTTTAGAAATAAAATCCTCCGGGGATTTGATATTCGCAATCAATCCATAAAAAGTTGTTTTATTATGAATATTGTTGGGTGCGATATACTTCTTCTGCTTTGTGGCAGAAGTAAAATTTCTATTTACTTTACTTTTTTTAGATTCACTTAAATCTATCGGGGAATATTTAACTTTAGGCTTAATTTCTTTATTTTCAATTTTGTGCTTACTATATTTGTCTAATAAATGCATTACTTCATCCCAAGGGAATTTTTCACTAAAATAAGGTTTTAGTCTCAAAATAATATCTTCTGCTTGATGTGTTGGATATAGTATTAATCTGTATATAATAAATCTAATTATATTGCCAATATGTCCTTTGTGTTTATCTGTTAAGAGAATAAGTTCTGAATTGTTTTTAAGCGATTTATTTTTAAATTTATCACAGGAAGTGCAAATGGGGACAACTTTTGATGTGTCGCTTAAAATATAGTTTGAAGTTTGTATTCCACAAAAGGTACAAATACCCACGAAAATTCACCTTCATTATGTCAAGTATCATTAAGTGCATATGATATAATAATGGGAATTGCTTATTACCAAACTCATCGGCAAATATAGAAAAGTACTCCATTGTGGTATGAAGTCATCGGCAACCTCACGTGCCAAAATATCAGGAGTTGGCAACTTGCGTGACATCATGTTTTAGCAGGTAGTTTATTTAAACCTTCCCACCTGCAGCTGTTAAAATATTTATAACTTTTCTATTATTATTGGATTTAGCCCAACATAAGGGGCCGAACCATCTCCTGCCCGCGCATTGGGATCAGCACCTCTATCAATTAACAAATTTACAAATTTCACCAACCCAACATAGGATCTCTACTTTCAATTGATACTTTCTCTTGAATAATATCTTCTCACAAAGCTTATCAGAGAAATCACAACCTATAATTCAGTTTAGTTACCTATCTCAATTTTTTGGAGTCATTCTTTAAATAACTCCATTTATCAGCCTTTTTGAAAAAATTTATCCTGGGTGATCTACCCACTTACCGCCCCCTGCTTACCC
>Ga0067045_1031584_pt1 | contig 11914 bp, 21 predicted proteins | sample TerdegcTABiofilm_FD_59184 | JGI IMG/M metagenome (GOLD analysis project Ga0067045, IMG submission 59184) | Combined Assembly of (Gp0054472, Gp0054536) Wastewater bioreactor microbial communities from Singapore -Terephthalate degrading...
GCAGAGGGTCGCGAGTTCGAATCCCGCCGCTCCGACCAAACGATACAAGGCCTTGGGTTGCAAAACCCAAGGCCTTTTGTCTATACGCCGGTATCGCTCAAATGCTTCGCTGGTTGACCCGTTTGGACAGCTCTTCAGCACTTTCACGGCGCTCGCTATATCGATCCACCAGGTAGTCCGAACAGTCTCGCGTCAGCAGCGTGAACTTGACCAGCTCTTCCATCACATCCACCAGTCGCTCGTAGTATGAAGAAGGCTTCATCCGGCCGGCCTCATCGAACTCGGCAAATGCCTTGGCAACGGAGGACTGATTGGGGATGGTGATCATGCGCATCCACCGGCCCAGTACCCGCATCTGGTTGACCGCATTGAAGGACTGCGAGCCACCCGAGACTTGCATCACCGCCAACGTCTTGCCTTGCGTCGGTCGCACGGCACCAGCGGACAAAGGGATCCAGTCTATCTGCGCTTTGAGGATGCTGCTCATCGCACCATGACGCTCAGGAGACGTCCAGACCATACCCTCGGCCCACACAGCCAGCTCACGCAGTTCCTTGACCTTTGGGTGATCGTCAGGGGCTCCGTCGGGTTGCGGCAGGCCACGCGGATCGAAGATCCTGGTCTCGGCACCCATCTTGCGCAGCAGGCGCGCGGCCTCTTCGGTCAGCAGTCGGCTATAGGAGCGGTCGCGAACCGAGCCATACAGCAGCAGAATGCGCGGCGCATGCGCAGCACGTTGTGCGGGCAGCAAGCCTTCCAGGCTGGGCTTTTCAAATACTTGTTCGTCCAGATTCGGTAGATCAGAGCTTGCCAATTCGATTTCCTTTCGAGTCAATGACGGCTTCCCCGTCTTCTTTGGAAAATGCGGCCTGTTGAGGCTGCGGCAGGATGTCCAGTACGGCCTCCGAGGGACGGCACAAGCGGGTTCCCAGAGGGGTGACCACTATCGGCCGATTGATCAAGACGGGATGCTGCAGCATGAAGTCCACCAGTTGCTCATCGGTCCATTGAGGATCGCCAAGGCCCAGTTCGTCATAAGGCGTACCTTTTTGACGCAACACATCGCGCACGGGCATGCCCATGGCCTGGATCAATCCCACCAGGGTGGCGCGATCAGGAGGCGTCTTCAGGTATTCAATGACCGTGGGCTCCTCCCCGCTGTTGCGAATCAGTGCCAAAACATTGCGGGAGGTGCCGCAAGCAGGGTTGTGATAAATCGTGATGTCACTCATAGCGCACTATTTCCGTTGCAAAGGTTCATGACGCCACGCTGAGCCGCAAGGCCAGCGCTGCAAGTGTGATGAGCAGCACGGGCATGGTCAGCACCGCACCGACTTTGAAGTAATAGCCCCAGCCAATGGTTGTGCCCTTCTTGGCGAGCACATGCAGCCAAAGGAGCGTGGCCAGGCTGCCAATCGGCGTGATCTTGGGGCCTAGATCGCAGCCGATCACATTGGCATACACCATGGCCTCCTTGACAGCCCCGCTAGCTGTGGAAGCATCGATGGACAAAGCTCCGATCAAGACCGTGGGCATGTTGTTCATGATGGAGGACAGCACCGCAGAGAGCACGCCTGTGCCCAGTGATGCGCTCCACACGCCACCGGCTGCAAATTGATTCAGCAACACGGCGATGTAATCCGTAAGGCCCGCGTTGCGCAGCCCATAAACCACCAGGTACATACCCAGCGAGAACACTACGATCTGCCATGGAGCGCCATGAAGCACCTTCCTGGTGCTGATGGCATGGCCGCGCGCAGCCACCGCCAGCAAGATCGCAGCCCCCACGGCGGCCACGGCACTGACCGGAACGCCCAGAGGCTCCAGAACAAAAAAGCCAATCAGAAGCAAGACCAGCACGACCCAGCCGGCCCGGAACGTGGCCAGATCCTTGATCGCAGCCGATGGCTGCTTCAACTGGGCCACGTCGTAGGAGGCAGGAATATCGCGTCGGAAAAACAGCAGCAGCACACCGAGGCTGGCCAGGACCGAGACGATGTTGACCGGCACCATCACCGATGCGTAGTCGTTGAAGCCTATCTTGAAAAAGTCGGCGGAGACGATATTCACCAGATTGGAGACGATCAGCGGCAGGCTGGCCGTGTCGGCAATAAACCCGGCGGCCATCACGAACGCCAGCGTTGCCGCCGGAGAGAAGCCCAGCGCCAGCAGCATGGCCATCACGATGGGCGTGAGAATCAGGGCGGCTCCGTCATTGGCAAACAGGGCCGAAACGGCGGCCCCCAGCAGCACGATGAAAGCAAACAGCTTGACTCCGCTGCCGCCACCCCAGCGGGCAAAGTGCAGCGCGGCCCATTCAAAGAATCCGGCCTCATCCAGCAAAAGGCTGATGATGATGACGGCGACAAAGGTCGCTGTGGCATTCCAGACGATATTCCAGACCACCGGAATATCAGAAAGATGCACAACCCCCAGCAGCAGCGCGATACCGGCTCCCATCGAGGCGCTCCAGCCAATGCCAAGGCCGCGTGGCTGCCAGATGACCAGCGTCAAGGTGAAGATGAAAATCAGAATGGCCGTCAACATTGAACTGCTCCTCGCAACAACTACTTCAGCGCAGGCATAAAGCCGCAGCGTCTGGGGTGCAGGCAGCGCCCTGGCAGCAGTTCTCGGTGAGATAGCCCAGCAGGCCATTCATGACGGGGAACGCAGCGCGATAGAGCACATTGCGCCCCTGCCTCTCCTGACTCACGAGCTCGGCATGGAACAGCTCCTTAAGGTGAAATGACAGTGCATTGGGAGCGATACCCAGTTGCTGCGCCAATGCACTGGGAGTCAGCCCTTCAGGCCCGGCAACCACCAACGCACGAAAAACGCGCAAACGTGCTTCATGGGCCAGCGCGGAAAGGGAACGGATCACTTGGGCTTCTTGCATAAACATATAATACAACTATTGTTGAATTATTGACGCAAAGTATCTGCGTTGCAGAAGGGCGATGGAAGGACCTATTTACGAACGCACACCAACTGGCAGCTTGTAGCCGCATCCAACTATGGTCTGAGACAATCGCGCCATGACCGATGAATCACCGATCCACACCGTCCACAAGCGCGTTTGCCAGTCCTTCCTGAGGCACTGGAAGGCCCACAACAACGCCTACCCCAAGCTCATCAAAATGCCACCGGAAGAGCTGCGGCAGTTCAACATCGTCAACTCCTTCGGCAAGCCCAACGAGTTATGGGGCGTTCCGATCGAGATCGACGCCAGCACCACGGGCGTGATGATTGCGGTCGATGGAACGGAAATGCCCTTGGTCGAAGGCTATTGAGGGGGGCGCCGCACCTCTGCATGAGAACATGCCAAAAGCCCGCCAAGGCGGGCCTTTTTGCGGGCTGTCAGTGCGCGGCTAGCGCTTCATCTGATCACAAGTGCTTTTCTGTTTTGCCGCAGTCAAGGTGCCCCACTTCTTCTTGAAGTCGGATGCGTAGCCGACATACATCTTGTCGTAGCTGGCGGAAGTCACGCCGAGGTCCTTGATCGCCGCGTCACGTTGCTTGATGCGGCCAGCCTCCACATCCTGGGCGCTCATGTGTCCACAAGCCAGAGCGAGCTCATTCATGCTCGCAGCCATATTGATGGTGCCTGAAGCTATCGCCGCTTTTGCATCATCGGCATGTGCAGAAAAAGCCATGCCTGCCGACATCGATGCTGCCAAGATCATCAGTGCTGCTTTCATGAGCATTCATCTCCTCAAGTGTGAGCGAGCATCGTACTGACTTCATCGCGTACGACTACCCCTCGCCGGAGGGGATGTGCTTCAGAGTCGCTCTGATACATTCCTTCGCAGAGGAGGATTGGGACAGATGAGAGCATCTCAGGGAACAGCCGCTTTGTTGGTCTCCTTGTTCTGCGGACCACATCTGCATGCGCAGCAGATCACAGGAAATGAGCTGTACCAATGGCTTTCTGAAGCAAAAAGCTCTCAAGCGGGTATCACGTCGGACGGCCAACAGACCAACATCGCTCGCGGGTATGTTTTAGGAGTTACCGAAACACTGGTGTCATCCAAAATCATCTGCATACCAGATGGCATCACACGCGACCAGATCTTGGACATCATGCCTATGATGCTCCACGCCCGGCCCCAGCTCAGGCACTTGAATGCCAACCGACTGGTCGCATCAGCATTGCACGATGTCTTCCCCTGCAAGCCAAAGTAGATTGCAACTGCTCTGCGACATTCCTTCACTCAGGATGAATAAGAGAGATGTGAGCTTGTCAGATTGCCACAGCTGGCGTGGCCTTTGTAGTTCCAGCTGGGCGCGCAATCAAACCGCTGGTTGTGAGTAACTGCCCCGTACAGTCGTCAAGAGCCCCTTCCGCGCATCTGCCCACCACATTCCGATGGCCCTGAGGGGGCGATAGCGGCCCCGCCGCGGCCTCCAGCGACTGAAGTCAAGCGTAAAGCAGCGTCTGACATGCTGACAGGATCGGGCAAAGATAACCGTCCTGCCCCGGACTACGATGGTTACTCCCACACATCATCACCAAACAAGGCTGCCATGCCACACCAAATCCAGAAGCTAGAACAACTGCGCGAATTCACGCTGGGCATGCAGGCCGCGTTCCTTGCAGTCATGGGGGCCCTCATCAGCACACACCCCGATCCCAAAACGCTGCGCGCTGTTCTGGAGCTATACCGGCAACGCGAACTTGCCTATATTGAAGACAAGGAATTGTCGAAGCCCGCGCTGGACGCGTTCCTTCATATGTGGGCCCGGGTCGACTCAGAAAGCCAGCACTCCCTGAAAATGCGTCAGCAGCAACTTCGAGCTCGGGGCTGAAGCACGCATCAAACTGGACCCGCATTGCGCCATCAGCGCGGCGGCCTCCAACATGCCTGCTGCAGCACATAACCTTCGCTGCCGTGCGCATTGCGAAAGCTATTGCAGCCCTTCTGCGCTCAGCGCCTTTCTCACCGCGGGCCTCTCACGCATACGCAAATACCAGCTCCTCAGATTTTCGAGACCATCGAAGTGAATATTGGCCTTGTATGTGGGAAAAAGCCACTCGGCCTGTCCCCATTGGGTTAAGGCATACAGGTATCAATCAGCAACCGAGTATTCGCCCGTTAGAAATCTCCTTCCCGCAAGTTGTGCATTGATCCTCTCGTAGCGTTTTTCCAGCTTGGGCTTTGCTGATTGTGTGCCATACCTTCCGGCTTGTAGCGGATAGAGCAGTGGTATGAATCCCTTGTGGATTTCAGAAGTTAAAAAATTGAGCCATTCTTGGAGCCGGTAGCGCTCCATGGAGCCATGTGCCGGAGCCAGCTGCAAGTCAGGGCTGAGGTCCGCAAGGTACTGCAGTATTGCCGGGCCTTCACGCAGCAATCTGCCGTCGTTCAGCTCCAGAAGTGGTGCATAGCCACAGGGGTTGAGGTGCAGGAAGTTTCGCCCATCCTCGGTCACATGCGTTTTGGCAGTCCACCTTGACGGGTGTGAAGTCCAGCTCCAATTCGTGCAGGACGATATGAGGGGCTAGCGAGCAGGCCGCGGGGATGTAGTACAGCTTCATCGCAGTATTCCGATCTATGACATGCGCTGTGACATACAGCGCTGAAGGCTAGTTTTCATCGACCGGCAAAAAATCTGCAGATAGGTTAAAAAAATATACCTAGACCACCGTTTGGAGAGATGTGCCATGAAGGTCAATGTCAGTGGCTGCTCAGTCAAAGAGGCCATGCGGTTGCTGGGAGGTCGATGGCGCTTATTAATAGTCTCCTATCTTGTAGATGGACCTAAGTTGCGCCGAGACATAACAGGAATTTCGCAGCGCTCACTGACCTTGGACCTGCGTGCTCTCGAAAAGTCAGGCCTAGTCAAAAGAACGGTGTGGCCCAGTGCTCCCGTCCGGGTCGATTACGAGTTGACGCTCGATGGCAAGCGCTTGAAACCCGTAGTCAACGTAATGAAAGAGTTTGGGATGTGGCTGAAACAAAAAAGCTAGCACTTCCCGGTAGGCCAAAGATGAGGCCCTCTTGAGTCTGAAGTCTCAAGCTCTGCGGCCGCTCTGGCCACAAGCTGCCCCCTGCGCAGAACCCCAGGCAGTTATGCGCGCTGCTTTTTCAGCCGTATATCGCCGCTCCCAATATCGACTTCATCGCCCCATCCGAGGTAACGATAGGGACGCGCAGCTCGGCTTTCTTTGGCGATCTCAAGCCAGGCTGATGCATGTTGCTGAAATAAGGCTTGCTCACAGGCATGGGTGAGAGCTGTTCCGATTCCGCATCCTTCATGCTCGGGCAGTACAAATAGCGCAAACAGACATGCGCTGTCCAGGTCCACCATGGCGAACCCGACGACATCATCATTGACAGCGGCAACCCAAGAGCAAGGAGCACCGAGAACCGCCTGCGAAATGGAGTCTGGCGTGACACCGATGGCAGACAGTTCCTCTGCGGTCATGGTGTCCTCCCCGACAGCGGCTCTGACTCTGAACATGGCATCCATATCGGAGACAGACGCAGGTCGAATTTGAGGAGTAGGAGCCTTGCTTTTCACCGCCAAATTCTAGGTGGCCCAAGCCTGTGATCATGCAATGAGCAACCGCATCTGCGCAGCATAAAGCGACACATGGACTACAGCTGAGTCAGTTCAATCGAATCCGTGAATCGCAGTGCCTCATCAAGCAAGCTTTGCAGCGCCACGGCCGCTATGGTGCGATCCACCAAGTGATCAATGAAATAAAACCCGTCCGGCTCTACAACGTAGCCATACGCATCGCACATCAACTCTCTATTTACTGCATTTGGCAGCTTTTGTAGCAAGGCAGCGGGGTCGTAACTGCCCGGCACAGAAAATTTGATTTTGTACTCTAGTCCCATGTCTCTCGGTCTGGCTTCAGGGTAGCCGAGCTTATCCCATGGCCAAACGCGATGAGCCGCTGCCTATATGGCGTTACGCTGCAACTGCTCTGGTCAGCCATAACTATCTGCAAGCTTCAGCCCCCCGCTCCAGCGGGCTTTTTTACGCCCACCAGTCGTCTCGGATTTCATTGATCACCCAGGCCACCAGCACGGCCAGGATCCAAAGGCCAACCATTTGCATCATGAGGGTAGACATCGCCGCTCTCCTTGAAGTGCGTGATGCCCCAATGGTGCGCCCTCCTCGCCCGTGGTTCAAGCGCGAACAGCTCAGCCAATACGGGCTTTTGCAGCTCTCCACACGTGAATAGGATAGTAAAAAGGCTTTTTGGCTAGTGTTTATTCACAGCACAAGGTCAGCATTTCTATACTTCATCCACTATGGCAAAACCGCTGCAATGGGTCCCCCGGCTCATGCATCGGCACGGTAGGGCAAGCAGAAGGCGTCACAGACGGTAGCGGGATACAAGAGATCGACGTTCGCTCAAGTCAGTATTCCTCTGCCCCGGATGGAATCGGCAACAGGAACATCGAAAGACCACGCGAATTCCATCCGCTAGGCCCATACGGCGGTGAGACATTCCGGGAAGCCAAGAGCAGCAGCGCCCACAGAGCAGTCGGCACCAGGCCCTGAGCGACATCAGGGACGCCTGATTCAGCCAGGACAGACGGCCAATGAGCCGCCCTGAATCAGAGCGATGAAGTCTCTTGGGTTCCAGCCATCTTCGGACGGCTTATTGGCGTCTGGATATTTTGAAATGTGAGTCTTCAAGCTGCACGCAGTCTCCATGTGCCCTCCCCTGCAGGGCTTTAGCTGTGACTTCACCGTGATTTCACACCGCCAGGCGGGGCTTTTTATGCAGCAGCACAGACCTCGGGGTCAGTACTGCGAGCGCCAGCGGTCATCCGGGCGTCTGTCCGGGCGATTGGGTCGCTGGTCCCGGTCGTTATCCCAGCGGCCCTGCTCATAATCATAGCGTCCCCCACGATCGCTGTCGTAGCGGCCTCCGTGGCCGTGACCGTAGTACCCATCGTGCGGAGCAACGATACAACCACCCAGTGATGCAGCAACGGCCACTACAGCAGCCAGAGCAGACAGTTTCTTCATGGCAACTCCTTATTGGTTGTTGCGACCAGTCTAGGACTCATAGTCAGACCGGCCTGTAAACAAATATTCCCCGTACTCGCCATCAGTAACGGTTCCTGATGCCAGCCCGCAGCATTCGCTCGCGGGCTTTTTTGCCTACAGGAGATCTCATGCCCACCCGTAACGAGCACCACCCTATTGATGACGAGCTCGCGCAACGCCTGCGCAAAAAAGGAAGGCTTGTGAAATGGCCGCGCATCCATACCCCGGCTCTAGCTCTGCTCCTGGCTGCCCTGCTCATGCTCGCACCGGCCTTGGAACAAAGCTACTGATCTCTCTGCAATGGCTGCTGACCCTGGTTGGTTTTTTCTGCCTGATCGGTGCGACCGTGGTGATGACACTCAGGCCCGACGCAAGGCCGATGTAGGCGCAACCGCCGCAATGTTGATCGCTGCTCGCGCAGCACTACGGAATCACTCATGACAACTGTTCTTGAAGGCCTGATTCTCCTCATCGCCATCTGCATGGCGCTGGCCTGACTGGCCCGCCCTTGCGCCGGGGCCGATGCCCCCCTACCCGGCCAAGGCACTGCGCGACTAGTTCGTGTGCCCGGGCATGCATGCCCAGTGGCTGGACGACAAGACCGTGCAGTGCCCGAAAGAAAAGCCGACATGCCCGCGGTGCTGCCTGCGCTCCCACTACATATTGCTGCGCACGAAGAACGGGCCGTCCCCGCCAGTCCATGGCTGCATATTGCGGCCGTACATCCAGCGATCACTGTCGGCCCCCATGCTCATGGAGCCCATGGGCTGGCTGGCGCCCTGAGCTGGCATCGAGCCCGAATCACGCCCCGGCATCATCGAACATCCCGCCAGCATGCTGGCAACAGCCGCAATCAGAAGTAGCGCTTTCATGACAACCCCTTGAGAAAGTGAAGTCTCTCAGGCTATTCCTGTTGCGCCCCCTGCTTGTAAGTTCTTGTTGAACCGCCGGTTTGCCTACCCAGTTCGTATGCCTGAGCCGCTCAGGGGCTGCCTTTGAACATCCTGTCCCGATGCGCGATCAGGGTACGGTTCATCACCTGATCCACCGCATACAAATACTGGTCATTCGCCAGTTGTCCGCGGCCGTTGGACGCGAGCCAGGTGCGTCCTCGCTGCGACACGGATGCAGCGTAGAAGTACTCGCCCAGTGCAGTGCCTGTATACGTCGCGCCCACCGCAATACGATGCGAAGCAAAGTCCAGGTAGAGGCAGAAGTCACGTGGTGCTCTCCAGCAATCGGACACCGCGCTGGTCAAACCTGATACGCCGCCCTGCTTGTAGACCTGCAGCGAATCAGAAACAGCCTTCTTCACATCGCTGGCTATGGAGTTGGCTTCCTTTGCCGCCACTCCGCCAGAAAGGAGGGCCAAGCAGATGGATGCCAGCAAGCACGCAATGGCTTTTGCTTTCATGACATGACACACAAACAGCATCTCCAATCACTCAAGTTGCTATCTGTGGTCAATTTTGGGACTGCTGGCGTCTTGAATTATTGCAGTGCAGCAAGAAATCCACCGAATGCACAATCAGCCGATTCTTTTTGGGATTCTCAATGTTCAGGGCAGTCCTGCTGAGGGCTGGGCAAAAGGCCTTGCAGCGCCTGAACTAGGCACCGACCAGAAACTACCGAGCTCTGTAAGCCATTTTTTCTTGCTGGGTGTGCAAGACGCTGTCCATGACTTGTTCTACCGCCTGCAGATATTGGACATTGGCTTTGGGGCTTCGAGCGCTTAACGAGAGCCAGGCATGGGCCCGCTCCAGGGAGGTCGACGTGTAGAAATACTTGTCAACAGCCGTGCCGCTGCGGTTCGCATTGGCAGCAATCCGCTGCGAAGCAACATCCAGATAAAGGCAGTAATCACGCGGCTGTTGCCAGCAGTCCGATACAGCCCCCTTCAGCCCGGCCATGCCATGACTTCGATAAGTCTTCAAAGATTCTGAAGCAGCTTTGTTGACTTCACTGGCGACAACATTTGAGCTCTGCCCAAAGCACTCCAAAGCCAATGAAGTAGCGCAAATTGCCGCTATAACAACTGCAATAGCTCTAAATTTCATGGCCTGCTTCGATTATTGAAAACGCAATTTATCTATCTCATTTTGATAGCACCCAAGTCATTTTCTTGAGCCCAGGCGGTCGAATTATTTCAATTTTTAATGGAAAACCATAGCCACATCAGCATGTATTAGCCACCGCGCTCAAGACGCTTAATCAATTACGCACATTCTCAATACTTGGCAAGGCGATCTGCAGCCGCGCGAGGATGCCCGCCAGCATGTCAGGGGCTGCACAACAAGACCACTGCACCTGAAGATAAACTCATGCCTTCACCCTAATAGCCCCAACTATGTCCGCCCGGGTAGGTAGCTCCGCCGCTCAGTCCCGAACCTGGCCATGGCCACAAACTGCCTTGATTTTCATGGCCCTCATTGCCGCGATCTGGTGCCTTCTCTCGGCCCCAATCATTGTCAAAGTCGCTTGAGCGACCTGGCTGCGGGATCTCGTTGTTTCGAAGATCCCGATCTGCATTCCTCTCCATCTGGTTGGAGCCCGGCATCGCACCCTGCCCGTTCGCAGGCGCCTGAATCGCGCATCCAGCCAGCATCAAGGCGGCCGCAACCAGTGCAAATAGCTCTCTCATGGCAGCTCTTTCTACAAGTGTTTCTGACAACAGCCTAGTCCTACCGGGAAACACCTCTGTAAGGCGATGTTCCTCTGTAGGAGATCGTCAACTCAAAGAACACCGCCAACGGCGGACTCATTCATTCAGGAGCAGCTATGTTTAAAAACATGAGCATTTACCGCATTTCCGATCGCTGACAAGGCGACCTCCAGAGGCTGGAGGATGCCCTGCAGCCAATCCTTGCCGAATGTGGCGTCACACAGGAGCACTCCGCCGGCTGGGTGCCGCCACGCGGTGAGAAGCACGGCCCGCTGGTCGAATCCGTGGCCAGGCAGTGGATGATGCGCTTCATGACAGAGGTCAAGGTGCTGCCCGCAAGCGTGCTTAATCGCAAGCTCAACGAGAAGGCTGAGCACATTGAGAAATCCGAGGGCCGCAAGCCCGGCAAGAAAGAGGGATCTGCTGCCCACGGCCTCTACAAAACAAGGCGGCATGCGGGTATGGATCGACCTGCAGACCCGTACCCTGGTCCTGGGCACAAGTGTGCAAAGCCGCGCCGATGAGATCGTCACGCTGCTGATTGAAGGCCTCCCGGCTTTGCGGTGGCGTTGGCGGATACACAGACCAGCCCACAGGCCGCCATGGTGCATTGGCTGCTCGCCTGGGAGCCGCCCGCGGGCTTCACAGCCGACCGCGAGACAGAGCTGAAAGCCTGCGATGAGTCCAAGGCTGTCGTACGCTACGCCCGCGCCCCCTTGGATATTGACGAAGTCCGCCAACACATCGAGCACGGCAAGCTCCCCACCAGACTGGCCATGACCTGGGAGCACCGGGTGAGCTTCGTGCTCGCCGAAGCTTCCAGATTAAGAACATCGCGCTGCGGGATGCAGCGATGGATGGCAGCAGCCAGGACGACGGCGGCTTCGACACCGATGTGAGCATTGCCACGGGCGAGCTTTCAAGCCTGATTCCCGACATGATAGATGCACTGGGGGAGAAGCTCGCTCCACTCGATCAGCCTCTGCGCGACCTGATGGAATCGGTCAAGTCTGAAGCCGGATTGGGGCGTCCGAAGAGATAGCCCTGAAATTGCGAATATCCCAGATCAACGAGCATGGTGTGCTGGCTATGATCTTCAACGCCTTCCACGATAGCCTCCATCCCCATCAGCTCGGAAATCTCCAGGATCTTTTTCAGCAGGTTCTTCGAGGACTCGCTTGACTTGGCATCCTTGATGAACTGCCTGTCGATCTTGATTTTCTGGACCGGCAAAGACTT
>Ga0067045_1004215_pt1 | contig 11912 bp, 11 predicted proteins | sample TerdegcTABiofilm_FD_59184 | JGI IMG/M metagenome (GOLD analysis project Ga0067045, IMG submission 59184) | Combined Assembly of (Gp0054472, Gp0054536) Wastewater bioreactor microbial communities from Singapore -Terephthalate degrading...
GCAAGGGAAAAAAGAAAAGCCAAAAGAAAGCTAGTATAATGACAAATGATGATCAGATAAATAATCTTATTTCAGAATTAAAAACATTAAAAGAACAATTAAAGCTATTAGAAAAAGAAAATGCACAACTTAAAGAACTCTGTATTACAGATGAACTTACAGGTCTTTTTAACTGGCGATGCTTTAATGAGAAATTAACACAAGAAGTTGCAAGAAATAAACGCCAAAACCATCCAATGTGTCTCATGTTCTTTGATGTAGATAGTCTAAAAAAAATTAATGATATGCACGGTCATTCTGGAGGCAATGATGTTTTGATAGCAATTTCCCAAGCAATAAAACAAAGCATAAGAAAAGAAGTTGATTCAGCATATCGTTTCGGTGGAGATGAGTTTGCCATCATATTGCCAGAGGTTCGATCCAATAAGGCTGTTGAGATTGCAAAAAGAATTATTAGCAAGTTATCTGAAACAAATATAAATATCAGCTTGAGTTTTGGTATAGCAGAACTTGAATCTGAAATGGACTCTGAAACACTGCTTAAATGTGCAGATATTGCTATGTATATGGCAAAGAAAGATGAAAATAATAATATCAATATATATAAATGAGGGGAGATAGGGTCCGGTGGCTCTGCTGGACTTCAAATCCAGTCGGGGGCGATTATCGTCTCTGGTGGGTTCGACTCCCACCTTCCCTCGCCAACCCTTATGTAACAAGGGTCTATGTAATCTGCTAGGATCTGATGCGAAGTAATCTGGCTCAAAGGTATGCCTCCGAAGTATTTCAATAGATGCGCCTTGATTCGATATCCATCGCAGTATTGTGTCTTATACGCCTTATAGCCTTTATTTATATATTCCAGATACTTGATGACCAATTCGCTGAATGGGACATCATCTCTGTCCCGGATGTCCCATTTACCTTCAACAATGTCAGCCTCAATACGTTTTTGCACCTGTTCAGCCTGCTTCTTTACACCAATGACACGCCTGTATCTCCTAACGTCAACGCACCATTTTGCTCCGTTCTTGAATTCTCTCTTTCGTATCGGCATCAGCGAACCTCCTGTGATGCTATCCATTGCTCTATGACTGACTTCCTGAATCTCAAATGCCCCTGAAGCTTTATGTGGGGTATCTTCTTCTGATGGGTCAGCCAGTAGATATATGTTGCTTTCACTTTGAGGAGTTTGCATACTTCCTGAATTGTCAGCAAACTGTCAATTGCTGATGCACCATCTGTTCCTATGCAATGATAGCTTGATTGCTCAATGGTGTCAAATCCAGATAGATCCAACACCCCATTGTATCAACAGAAACTATTAGAACGGCACGTCATCAGAATCATCAAGTCTGCTAACATCCATGACGTTGGCAAATGTGCGTCCATTGCTTTCTGTGTGAACCACAGAGATAACACATTCTAGACCTATCAATTGAGTAATATCTACTTCCTCATCAATTGCGAACTCACTGCCTTTAATAGCAGAGAGCCATTTGTATAGCTTGCTTTCAGGATGCAGATATGTTCCGCATAATCCATTGACTCTGTTCCTTTTACCTTCCTGCTCATTCGTTATCTCAAATGTGAGTTTCAAAGCATCTCCATTTGAAGTGTTCACAGGCTTAATACCCACAAACTTTGAAGTGTAAGAACCTTCATCCACTAAATTGATTTTTTGTGCGTTGATACACAAATTAACAGAATCATTTCTATTATCAAAATAACCTATTTTGTGGAGTTTATCATTTAGGATAATTCTCACTTCTGTAATGCCGTAGGGGTGGTGGTTCAGGAAATCATAGAATTGGAATACATATTTACTATTATTATGATTATTGGGTATACAAATACTCCGACCATTAATGTCAATCGTAATATCTATTACTACATGATTAGAATATGTTATTACTTATTGTCGTTGTAGGCTTTATGGGTAGATTTTGCTATGGCAGGTATAACTATGACGAATATCTTTATCTGTTATATTATTCATTTGTTACATCCTATTTTAAGATCAATTATTGCCAAGAACATAAACTCAATATGCCATTTGAACATGCATATATTGCACTTGGTATGTTTGGTCGAATAACCAATTACAAATGTCTAAATCGCCACGTGAGTTTGACATTATTTGCATATTGACAAATTATCTATGCTTAAAATCCTTGCTCCTATTGCTATAAGATTCTCATTTGCAGAACTCTCAAATGTGTATAACGGTTTCTGCCATGCTGTAATCTCATGAGATAACTGCTCCATTCTGCCACTTGGTTCAGCGTGGATAATGACAATAGCGTCAGCTAATGAAGCGACAATACGATTGCGATACGCTGTAGTTATGGCTGTTGGGCGGATTGGATTATCTGTATATGGCGATAGAATCAGTAGACGACCTTTTTCTATTGGCTCTTTGTATTCTGATCTTAATCTCATGCTCTCCATGCTCCTTGCAAGACAGATGATTATCGGCTGTGAGCCTCTGAGCAGAACATCAAGGCAATCTCGTTCTACCGGAGATTGAAATCCGCTAATGACGGTTATATTATCTTGTCGCAAGGTGTGGGCTAGATCATAAGCCTTTAGTATTAAATGACCCGGACATTTAATCGAACAGAATATCCCGATCTTCTTATTTTGCAGAATATCAAGATTACCAAGAGTTGAGATAGATTCTGGTGCATTAAAACCCAATATATGAGTTAAGGAAAGTGGGTAATCTGGGTTATGCTGATTAAGATAAAATATATCCATCCCGAATTTATTTTCAATTCATGCTTAATACAAATCTTGTTCAGACTTCGTTTAACAATTCAAAGTATCTTTCACGAGACATTTTTGCTTGATGTAATATGGATTTTATGACTTCCACAGGAACAGATTTATATCTTGGAACTGTGATTGTGAGTGTGCGACCTTCCTTTTGCTCATAAGGCATTATGCTACCTCTGCAACAAAAGGGCTACCAAACATGATAAATTCAGGCTGGGTAATTATATCATCTGTTGGTTTCTCAGGCAGTTCAAATCCTGCTTCGGTTAGCATTTCATTCAAAGTGCCTAGTTCTATTGCTTCGTGTAGATGTATTTCTAATGCTTCTATGACTTTTTCGTAAGCTTCTTCTATTGTCAATCCACAGCTTGCTATGCCAAATTCGATGCACACTGCTGAATACATGTTCCCTTCTTTTTTTATATAGGTATTACATATAATACGTATTTTTTGTATCTCCTTTATTTAATCAATTCTGTTGTTTGTTATTATTCTATTCCTCATTATCTTCGCTGTTTTTGCCCATGCGGTATTTGATGTCGTAGTTGATGATGAAGTCTAGCTCTTCGTCTTTCACGTTAGATAAAAAAATCAGGCAATTTGAGCTTTGTCGAATTGAAGCACTTTTGCTTGCACCGAATCAAGAATTGAATCTCGAATAAAGTCACTTGCATTTAAAATCTCAATGCCGATCATTTCACCTTTGTCATTTAGCTCTACTGTAATGTTGGGGCTTAACTCAATGCTTCCGCTTTCTTCCCCGCCAGAAATTTTTAGGTATAATATGTCTTCTTTGTCGAAATATGTCATCTTTAATTTATTCATTTGTAAATCTCCCTGTTTTAATCCGAAAATTTATTTGTTGGCGTGTAGTTGCATGAACAGTTACTGGTATTATGGAATCTTCATCTGCTTCATAAGGGATCATAACCAACTTAGCACCATGTTGACCAATTGCAATGCGACGCCCTGTTACTATATCAGAATACCGTTCTGAAGAATATCTAACAATATTTTCGATCTTGTCAAAGTCGAATCCACGCTGTTTTACTTTGAATCTCAGATAGTCTGTCCATACTATTTTCATTGGATTAACAACCTATAAAAATCATAATTGTTATTTGGTTATTGTTTATTCCAAACTTCGGAAAATGTTTAATGAGGTTCATCTCTTGTCACTCATCATTATCTTCGCTGTTTTTGCCCATGCGGTATTTGATGTCGTAGTTGATGATGAAGTCTAGCTCTTCGTCTGTGAAGCCATAGTGTTCTGCTAATACTCGGTCTATCTCATCTATGATGGGTTTGGACTTTGCAGGGAAAATGCACTGTATGTTAAGAACACCAATATCATTGAAAGTCATTTTTCTATATTCTGATGTTAATCTCATATTTTCTGTTAATTTATTTGCTAACAACATCAAATTTGATATAGCATTGTGATTCACTGACTCGAAATCCAATGGAAAACCAAGAACCTCCCGCATATTCAGATTACGGCAATCACTACTTGTAGTAATATACCAATAGAAAAGATTGGAGTTTAAAACAGCAAAACAGATATCAGCATTTATTGATGAAGTAAAAGAAAGTGTTTTCAATTCAGATGGTTCACGAAATTGCCCGTTTTCACATATTATTTCGGGAATAAATGATGTAACCTGAACAAACCAACTTATTTTCCTTGTATAATAAACCTTGCCATTACCTACTTTTATCACATAATTACCTAGTTTACGTCTTTGTTTAGATAACTTATGATTTATTGAAAACTCTATGTTATAGCCATATCTGGGTATAATTCCTGAACTAACCAATGCTTTTATATCAATATATTCAAGCCTTTTAAAAAGCTCATTTCTGAGTTCACCAGTTCCAATTTTAATATATGGGGTAGATTTTACTACTTGATTTTCAGAATCTTTCTTATAAATGATAATGCAAAGACGTGGATGTGGAATATCAAATAACTTGCCCCTTTGATCACTATAGGATGAAATATGTAAATAGTTCTGCTTTAAAATAATTTTTTGAAGTGGTAAAAAACCATCGGTGCTAGATGCCGAAGATGGAACAATCATGCCAAACCTTGCTTTATTTATCATTAAACCTAATGCTCTTTCCATAGCGTAAGCATATAAATTTCCACATTCCTCTGTTTCATAACCTTTAATCGCATATTCCTGCTTAACCTTGCTATATTCCACATAAGGCGGATTGCCGATAATCACATCAAAACCGCCTTCGTTCATTATAGAATGAAAGTCAATAAACCAATGAAACGGCTTATGCGAATCAAGCCATCTATCATAATCAGCCTTTTTGTTAGGATTGATGCCATATTGATTGGCAAGATAGCGGTTGAGTTCCTCTTCCAATGCTTTCAGATGGTTTCCAATATTCTGTTTATCAATATGAGTTATTTCGCCACCATATTCGGTCTGTTGCTTGCGGAATGATTCAAATAGACGGTCAATATCCTGTGCCTTCTCCTCTATTTGTTGCAAAGTTTTGCCAGCTAGTAGATCGCCTTTTAGCGCATCCTTAACGTCATTGTAAGTCGCATAACCAACAAGCGTATTTCCTGCACGAATGTTAAAATCAATATCGGGCAATGGCTCAATATCATCAACGCTTTCTACCTGTGCCACAAGTTTCAAGAATAGCCTTAGTTTGCATATTTCAATCGCTTCGTCCATAATGTCAACGCCATAGAGATTATTTAGAATTATGGATTTTAGGACGAAATAACGTCTATTTGGATGTTTTTCTATCTGCTCAAGTATATTTCTGAAATCGCTGAATCTTGCTGGATTATGTTTTATATTGGGCGTATTATCATATTCTGACACAAACGATTCCATGCGATCAATACAGGCTTCGTAAAGCGAATCAAGTATATTCAATGCGGCAAATAGGAATGCACCAGAACCACAGGTTGGGTCAAGCACTGTTATTTGTGTTATCGCCTGCCAAAATGCACGCAACAGATCAGGTCCTTCGCAGTTCTCAATAACGTCTTGGGCAAATTGGCGTATATCAAGGTTGTATGTGATAAGGTCGTTGATGTCATTTATCTCACCATTGGCAAGTTTGGCATGGACTTCCTCATATCGTTTACGTCTTGCGACAACCTCTCGCCATATCTCCGTTGGGAGTGCGTATTCTTCGGGTGCGGATTTATTCCAGTCTGTGCGCTTTGAAACATCATCAAGTCCAATTGCGATATTTTCAGGCAAAGGCAATTCCACGCCTTTTTTTACTGCATCATATATGTATTTATCAGGGTCATTTTGTAGTAATCGCCATACAGACATATCGGGCGAGTCATCATTAGGCGGAGTGAAGGCTACCTTGCACTTCTTTTGTGCTGTATCAAATAATGATGGGATGACGGTGTTTTTGCTGATGTATTCCGTTATGTCCTCTTTGGTATAATATGCGCCCATCTGCTTTTGGTTAGTATATTTCTCAAAGACATAACCCAGAACATCAGGATTGATCTCATCATCTTTTTTTAGAGGGCGTTCATCTAAATGCCAATTATATTGCCCGAAGAAGTTGAATAATCTCTCAAATGCAGAATCAGGAATGTTGATCGTTTCTCCATGCAGTTCCTCAATCTGATGTTTCAGAAATATTCCGCCATTGAGATAAGGAACTTTACCGAGTAGCCTTTGTGTCTCTGGCGATCTTTCATTCTCTTTCTTGGCGAAACCCTCAAAGAATAATGGGCAGATAAAGTCAGTGTAGAAGCGATCTTCACCAAGTCGCTTGTTTTGCGCCAGCTTTGTAGTTAGGTAATTGGTATCATTATCAATAAAGCCTTTCTTCTGTATAAAATATATAAACATCAAGCGGTTGATCATCACTGACGCATAATGCCTTTGGATTTCTTCATCTGGTATGCCATTAATGAATTCAAGGAATTTGGCGTGTTCAGTCTTAAAGCGATCATAGAATTTCTTTGTAACCCGTTCTACGTCAAGGGCTGAACTGACACGATCCACAACACCAAATAGATTAAGTTCCTCTTCTTCTTTAAGGCTAAAGGCAAGTGGCCTAAGCTTCTGGATCAAAGATTCACCGGATTGGTTATGATAATATTGATGTTCACGACTTGTTGTCGGTTTACCTATTTCACGCTTTACCCATTGCCATATTTGAGTTGTCTTTGCTATATCAACGAATATTATTAGATGCTCATGGACGGATTTTGTAACCTGTTGTTCTATTTTTCGTCTTGTGGCATAGGGCGGAATATTGCATTGGCAGACAAATGCGACCATGCCACGTTTTTGAGCAACAGCAAATAGTGAAAATGTTTGACTATCAACGGTAACATCAAGGCTTTGCTTATGACGATCCCAACCTAATTCATCAATAAACAGATTTTCAAAGTCAAAGTCTTTCAAATGCTGGCGTAATCGGCTATTGTCCGTCATATCTTATTTTTCCTTATTTGCTTGTAGATAATCCAAGTGAACAGATTATGGTTGGCTCTTGTGTCTGTGCTTCCTCTTGAATATTGCAAAGGCGATCTTCATTACGCATAGCGATCACAAGCTTTGCTAAATCCTTATCTTCTATCCCGCTTCGGAGTTGGCGATTGATAGTGTCAACAGCAGATTGACGCAATGGATAACGATAGATGTCGTCAATGGCTCTCAGCAGTTCGGGTGATTCAAACAGCGTGCCTTTGATCTCGTCAGCATAACGCTTTAATTTCTCATAGGTGCGGAATCTTGCGCCTGAAGGTCGCCCCAATTGACCGCCAACTGCCTTCTCCTCTTCAGCGATAACCTCAATCCCTTTACGAACCAATAGATGATGATTCTCTTGACGTGTCAATGCTGGTTCATCAGGTCTGCATTCCGCTATTTTTAATATTGTATATTGTGATTCTGTAACGCTTTCTCCATTCTTATCAACATAAGCTAGTGCGTCATTGCCTTCGCATGTTCTAATATAGACAAGAACTCCCTCTGGCTCATTATTGTTGGTTTGATGATGGCGTGTTGAATAGACAACTGACGGAAGCGACTCAATTATATTTTTCAAGCTAGGATCAGCATCAGTGGCATTTTTCCATATCTGGTAAGCGTAGGATACAAGATCAACTTCTCCGTCAGCATCGCCATCAAAAATTCCTGATTTTTCGTTATATAGGTCAAGAACAGACTGATCGTTTCGATCATCCTCAAAGAATGCCTCGTCAGTGCCAACGACTTCGGCATTTTCCGTCAATCTCTGTCTAACACGGGAACGCAGTTTAATTATCCGTTCCACACCATCAGCAGGAAGGAATGAGTAGCATAAAATATTCTCTGCTTGTTGACCGATGCGATCTACACGACCAGCACGCTGAACAAGGCGGATAATCGCCCATGGTAAATCATAATTGACGACAATAAAGCAATCTTGGAGGTTTTGACCTTCGCTGAGCACATCAGTTGAAAGCAGAACCCGTAATTCATTTTCAGGCTTAACTACATCTCGTTTATTGTTGCTAACGGGGCTGAATCTCCATGCCAATCCAGTTGGATCTTCGGAATCTCCGGTTGCACCCGCAAGTTTTGATATGCCATGAGATTTAAGCTGTGATTCCAGATAGTTTACAGTATCAGCAAATTGGGTGAATATTATTATCTTTTCGTTTGGGTGTTCTTTTGTTATCAGGTTTATTAATGCTTGTAGCTTTGTGTCTCCATCTGGATTCCAGTCACCGCATTTATTTAGAATCTCAATCAGTGATTTCGCATCTTCACGCAGGCTGTTGGCAAGTTGTTTGCTAAAAAGGTCTGCCCTTAACCATTTGAAGCGTCTTATATATTGGGTTTCATAGATGCTATATATCTGTTCCGCACGTTTTTTATAGTCATCTTCGCTTGTCATCTTTACTGCCTCAATTGATATTGTTTCATTATCGTTATCATTCTCGTCTGTTATCCATTCTTCAACACTTTCATCCGCATCTGTAAATCTCGTATCAAGCAATGCGGTATCCTGTGTTCCAATAGGTATGGGCTTATTGTTCTCAATTGCATGGATATATACATAATTGCGTAATATATGACGTTCTATTGACTGGATAAATGCCTGACCACTGCTCTCAAGTCTTTTGAATAGATTAGTCCGACAGAATCCCATGAGGCGTTTGCCTGCGCGTGATAAGTTCTGTAATTGCTTTTCTTCTGCCTGTGTTGGTGGATTCTTCGGTGAATGATTTATATAATTGCCAAGTCCATATCTGGGAAGGTTAAGGGCGTTGATGGTATCTACAACCTCACTAGCATAAAGCCTTGCATATTGGTCGTTTGGGTCTTTATCATCAATCCTGAATTTCAGTGTCTTTGGTTGGCGGATAGGAAAGTATGACCTTGTGCCATCTTCAAAAGTCAGATATTTCCTTCCAGAATTTGAATCAGTTTCGGCATAGTTGTCCTGAATAAAGCTTCGTGTACGTCTGACAAGGTATAATCTCATTAATTCTCGCCAATCGTCTGCATATTCGCTCTTCTCAAATGCTAGTAATGAACGCAATGGACATTGATATTTTCGGCTAAATTCAATTTCACCCTTTTCATTTTTTATTGCTAGTTCGGGTCGGATTCCTATGTCTTTATCCTCTGGCACGAATAGGCGTAACTGATTTGAAAGGTCTTGATAAGTTTTGTTATATGGTGTTGCAGATAACAGGATAACCTTGCTTTCATTACGTTGTATATAGTCTTGAATGATTCTATATCTCTTGCCTTCACGGTTGCGTAGATTATGGCTTTCGTCAATCAGCACCAGACGATAACGACGAATATTGGGTAATTCTCTCATAACTTGGCTGATTGAAAGAACTCTAGCATGTAAGCGGTATTGTTCTTTGTAGTCTTCCCACATTTTGACAAGGTTCTTGGGACAGATTATTAATGTGTCATAGCTGTAATCATCATCAAATATTCTAGCGATGGCAGTAGCCATTAGCGTTTTTCCAAGACCGACAACATCACCGATAACAACGCCATTACGTTTATTGATATGATGTGCGGCTATTTTAACAGCAGCAGTTTGAAATTCAAAGAGTCTCTGTCCAAAGTCTTTAGGAATACGAAATCCTGTGAGTCCAGACCGTGCTTCGTTTGAAAGATGATAAGCCATCTTAATATAGATATTATATGGTGGAATCAGTTCCTCACGAGCCCAGCTTTCGTCAATTATCTTTGCTAGTTCACTTGATATGTCTATGCACCAGCGGTCTTGCCATCTATCATCAAACCATTTGGCAAGTTTCTGACAAGCATCTGTATCAAGCAATTCAACGTTTAATTCGCCCTGTTGAGATAATCCTCTGAGTGTTAGGTTACTGCTTCCGAGATAGCCGATTATGGGATTTATCTTATCGTCACGAAACAGCAGATAAAGCTTTGCATGAAGCGGATGTCGGAGGAATAGCTTAACGATAACCTTCTTATCCTTGATCTGCTTTGACAGCTTTCTCAGTGTGTTCTCGTCATGGTTTGTCGGGGCGCCAGTTATGAGTTGATTGCGGAAATCCTCTGCTAATGCCCTCTTTAGACGTAATGCGGTTTGATTATCCAAGCCATTGTTACGTTTGGATAGACTCATCAATTCGGAGAGTTCCTCTTGGGGTGATACGTGCATTCCGATTAGTAACCTGCAACAGTTATTATCACCACCAGACCAGTTATCAACATATCCACTGAGTTCATTCCATCCACGAAGGTTGAAATAGCCGATGCAGAAGTCAGAACGGTGAGAGATTTCAAGTGAACTACTAAGTGTTGGTAGGAGTTTTTGCTCAATGTTGTCAAATATTCTCGGCATTCTGGAATCCTTAATGTTAAATTAGGCTCTACATCAGTAAATTCAAAGTAATGACGACGTTATATTACAAAATACAGTCTTAACTGTCAATAATATTGTGCATGTATAATTTTTTGTCATTGAGATAACCTTGCAACAATTTTCTGACACATTCAGAATACAGTATTAGCATGTAGCAGTTGTCACAATGCACTGCTACAACATTATATATTGGCAAACCCTTATAAAATCTACGTTTATAGCATATTAATGTATCATGTAGCGTTGTAGCAGGAGAATGGGTAGGTAATTCATTGTCATTTCATAAATTTAGGTGCTAATATTATCAATATTATCCATAGTTCTTCCTTGCTACAATGCTACAAGGTTAGTCTAATATGCCTAGTGTGTTATCATTACTACGTTTATACCATATTGGATGTTGTAGTGGGATTATGCTACAAGATAATATTTGCTATGCTCTGTGACAGTTACCTGTATAGTGTGCCAGATGATCTTCTATCCGACACACCAGCACATTATAGTGGCACATCTATATTTAAGCTTTGTCAAATACAGTGAAGTTTGCAACTACGGATAGACGGAGGATGTTCTATAAACTACTATACAATATCCCCTATAAGGACTCTCTAGATCATTGTCCGTAATCCCCTTATTACTGTGTCTGAGAGTTAATATCTATAACATTCCATACCATATTACCATTGCCATTCTTGCTTTTACTCAATTGTGGATATAGAGATCCCAATCTTGATCCAAATGTATTTTGTGTCTCGTAACCCTCACCTGTGTTTTTACAATAATCGGTATAGGCTGTATAGAGCTTCCTAGCAGTAATCTTGTCATCTTCCTTTATAATACCATCAATAAACATTCTAACTGTGTCCATCTCTGCACGATAATCGCTGGTAGCAGTATTTACCTTATCAGATGCAAGTTTATATAGCCCATGTGATTGCCATATTCTGCATCCATCTAATGCCCAATTGAGTATTCCTGAGCTTAGGACAANAGTTCGGACAAAAAATACCTCCTATGATAAAATGTAGTGATACACTACTCAAAACTATAATATCATAGGAGGTAATCATGAACGAACAAATCATAGATATAGATAACATAAAACAGTTTACAGNTCAATGCTTTGATAGGGATAATGATAAANCAGCATCTATCATAAAAGGAATACTTGATGCAAAGTCTCCAAGAATCTCTGATATATCTAACGCTATGGATGGTAATCCAGATGCTAACTATAAGATGATTCAAAGGTTTTTAGATAAAAATGACCCAAG
>Ga0067045_1031588_pt1 | contig 11912 bp, 13 predicted proteins | sample TerdegcTABiofilm_FD_59184 | JGI IMG/M metagenome (GOLD analysis project Ga0067045, IMG submission 59184) | Combined Assembly of (Gp0054472, Gp0054536) Wastewater bioreactor microbial communities from Singapore -Terephthalate degrading...
GCTGCTGATGATGATCCCGGCCATGATCACCACCAGGGTTACCGGGTAGATGTCCAGGCTCAACCATTCGAACAGCCGCCCCAGTGCAACCACCGCGATAATGAAGCCAATCGAACCCCACAAGCGGATCTGGCTGTAGCGCGACGCCTGGCCTTGCAGGTGCGCGAGGGTGATCACTTCGAACTGGGGCAGCACGGCGTGCCAGAAAAAAGCGTGCAGGGCCATGACCATGGCCAGCCAGGCGTAGCTTTTGCTGACGAAGATCAGGCAGAACGTCAGCAGCGTACAGACCGCGCCAAAACGCACGATGGCCAGCCGCCGGCCCGTGTAGTCACCCAGCCAGCCCCAGATATTGGGCGCGACGCAGCGCATCAGCATGGGAATCGCCACCAGTTCGCCGATGCGCGCAGGCGAAAACCCCAGGTGGTCGAAGTACAGCGCCAGGAAAGGCGCTGTCGAACCGAGCAAGGCGAAATAGAACAGATAAAAGCTGGAAAGCCGCCAGTACGGGAGCGCCGCCACGGCCATCAGACCGCGGCGACGTCAGGGCCGGGCTTCACAGCTGGCCCAACACCGGGGTACTGACGCGCACGTCGGCGTTTTGCCCGCGATGGCGCAGCAGATGGTCCATCAACACAATGGCCATCATCGCTTCGGCAATCGGCGTGGCACGGATGCCGACGCACGGGTCGTGGCGGCCCTTGGTGATCACGTCCACCGGGTTGCCGTGGACATCGATCGAACGGCCCGGGGTGGTGATGCTCGACGTTGGCTTGAGCGCCAGGTGGGCGACGATCGGCTGGCCGGAAGAAATGCCCCCGAGGATGCCGCCAGCGTTGTTGCTGAGGAAACCTTGTGGGGTCAGCTCGTCGCGGTGTTCGGTACCGCGCTGGGCGACACTGGCGAACCCGGCGCCGATTTCCACGCCCTTGACCGCGTTGATGCTCATCAGCGCATGGGCCAGCTCGGCATCGAGGCGGTCGAAGATCGGCTCACCCAGGCCCGGCTTCACGCCTTCGGCGACCACGGTGATCTTGGCGCCGACCGAATCCTGGTCACGGCGCAGCTGATCCATGTAGGCCTCGAGCTCCGGCACCTTGTCCGGGTCCGCGCTGAAGAACGCGTTCTGCTCCACCGACTCCCAGCTCTTGAACGGGATTTCGATCGGGCCCAACTGGCTCATGTAGCCGCGAATCACGATGCCCTGGGTGGCCAGGTACTTTTTCGCAATCGCCCCGGCCGCCACGCGCATGGCGGTTTCGCGCGCGGAACTGCGACCGCCGCCGCGGTAATCGCGTTCGCCGTATTTGTGGTGGTAGGTGTAGTCGGCGTGGGCCGGGCGGAACAGATCCTTGATCGCCGAGTAGTCCTTGGACTTCTGGTCGGTATTGCGGATCAGCAGGCCAATGGCACAGCCAGTGGTACGGCCTTCGAACACGCCGGAGAGGATTTCCACCTCGTCGGCTTCCTGGCGCTGGGTGGTGTGGCGGCTGGTGCCTGGCTTGCGTCGGTCGAGATCGCGCTGCAGGTCGTCCAGGGACAACTCAAGACCCGGCGGGCAGCCGTCGACAATGGCGACCAACGCCGGACCATGGCTTTCGCCCGCGGTGGTGACAGTGAACAGCTTGCCGTAGGTATTGCCGGACATGCAGGGCGCTCCGTGAAATCGCTGAACTAAGTGCGCGCCAGTATACGCAGGCTCACTCCGTAGTTCATCCTCGAACCTTATGGGTGTCTGCGAGTCCAACCGACACCTTGTGAATGATGGCGTGATGATGCTGCGAGTTATAGCCTTGAGCCTTACCCTGATGACCGGTCTGTTGTGCAACTTCGCGCAGGCCACGGTCCTGCAACGCCCGGTCAGCCTGGATACCGGCAGCGGCGAGCTGTTTGGCTCGATGCTGCTGCCCAAGTCCGACACCCCGGTACCGGTGGTCCTGATCATTTCCGGTTCAGGCCCCACCGACCGCAACGGCAATAACCCCGAGGGCGGCAACAACGATAGCCTCAAGCGCCTGGCCTGGGTGCTGGCCAAACACAATATCGCCAGCGTGCGCTATGACAAGCGCGGCGTGGCGGCGAGCCTGGCGGCCACCCCGGACGAGCGCAACCTGACCCTGGAGGCCTATGTGGCCGACGCCGTGGCCTGGGGCAAGCAACTCAAGAGCGACCCACGCCTGGGGCCACTGATTCTGCTGGGGCACAGCGAAGGGGCATTGGTGGCCACCCTCGCCGCCCCCCAGGTGGACGCCGCCGGCCTGATTTCCCTGTCCGGCAGCGCCCGTCCCGTGGACCAGGTGCTGCGCCAACAGTTGAGCCATCGCCTGCCGCCCCAGTTGCTGCTGCGCAGCAATGAACTGCTGGACAGCCTCAAGGCCGGCCAAGTGGACACCGATGTGCCCCCTGCGCTGCAAGTGATCTTCCGCCCCAGCGTGCAGCCCTACCTGATCAGCCTGTTCCGCCAGGACCCGGCCGCCGCTTTCGCCCGCGTGAAAATCCCCGCGCTGATCGTCCAGGGCAGCAACGACATGCAGGTCGGTGTCGGGGACGCGCAAATGCTCAAGGCTGCCAAGCCCGACGCCCAGTTGGCCGTGATCGAGGGCATGAACCACGTGATGCGCATCGTGCCCAACGACATCAAGCGCCAGGTGGCGTCCTACAAGGATCCGCAACTGCCACTGGCGGCAGAACTCGGCACCCGGATCCTCGGCTTTATTGATGCCATTGCTCGAAGTTAGCCCGGTTTTACCCTCCAGTCCTGCGCAAATCGGCCGATAAGCCAATGTCGACAGCCCATTGTCTGTCGACACGCAGCTTGGACAGGATCTCGCCGTTATGACTGATACCCATAAATCACCCGACACCACGCCCGACACCACAACCCCGGAAGCGGCGGAACTGCCGTGGGCGGACGTTGCGGCCGAGCACCGGCGGATGCTGCGCCTGGCGCCACTGAAAACCGACCGCAGCACCGGGGGACGGCCGCTGCGCTTTGTCGAGTTCGGCTATGCCGAGCGTAACAACAAGGAGCGCAGCCTGTTGCGCATGAGCATCACGCTCCCGGGCCAGAGGGTGCGCAAGGAGCAGAACCACCTGGACGTCTGGGTTGACCACGAACAGCGTCGCGTGCACTTCGGCCCCGACAGCGGTGTACAGATAGAACCGATGAACCGTGGCATCGGGCGCTTTCTCGCGGCCCAGGGCATTACCTGGGCGAAGAAAAAGTGGGCGAGCTACAGCTTTGATGCCATGGATCTGAGCAACAAGGATGCCCTGGTCGAAGACACCCGCCTGCGCCGCGACCACTTTTTGCGCGTGCATGGTTTTGACGTGGTCTACGCCGACGCCCAGCATTTGAAAGGCAGCGTCAAGGCCGGCAAGGTCGCTGACCTGCTGGGCGACTGGAACACCGAGAAGCTGCAGTTCGTGGAAATCCTCGAAGCCGCGCAGATGTTGCAGCAGGCCGAGCAGAATCTGGCCGAACAGGAAGTCAAACTGCAGAAACAGGAAGAAACCGTCAGCAAATTCAAACGCGAAGAAACCGGACTGCGCTTCACCATTACTTGCCTGGTGGCGTTTTCAGTGTTCCAGGCCGGTTTGCTGATCTGGATTGCGACGCACCGCTGAGTACCGGAATGCCACTTGTCGGCGCCGGTCTGTAGGAGCAAGGCTTGCTCCTACAGGAATCGGACCGATACCTGGGAACGGGTCAGGTCCGCGAGGCAAACAGCGCCTGGTGCTCACGGCATTGCTCGGCACTGAGCATGAACACACCGTGGCCGCCGCGCTCGAACTCCAGCCAGGCGAAATCGACTTCCGGGTACAGCGCCTCGACGTGTACCTGGCTGTTGCCCACCTCGACAATCAGCAAGCCTTTCTCGTTCAGGTGATCGGCCGCCTGCGCCAGCATGCGCCGCACCAGGTTCAGACCGTCTTCGCCACAGGCCAGACCCAGTTCCGGCTCGTGCTGGAACTCGTCCGGCATATCGGCAAAGTCTTCGGCATCCACGTAAGGTGGATTGGACACGATCAGATCGAAACGCTGACCAGGCAACCCGTCGAAGCCATCGCCCTGGACCGTGTACACCCGCTCATCGACGCCATGTCGCTCGATGTTCTGGTTGGCCACCTCAAGGGCTTCGAACGACAAGTCCGCCAGCACCACTTCAGCGTCCTGGAACTCATAGGCACAGGCGATACCGATGCAACCGGAGCCCGTGCACAGGTCGAGAATGCGCGCCGGCTCGCTGTCCAGCCAGGGGGCGAAGCGTTTTTCGATCAGTTCGCCAATCGGTGAACGCGGGATCAACACGCGCTCATCGACGATGAACGACATGCCGCAGAACCAGGCCTCGCCCAGCAGGTAGGCGGTGGGGATGCGGTCTTCGATACGACGCTTGAGCAACCGCTGCAGGTTGACCAGTTCGTCGTCTTCGAGCGCGCAGTCCAGGTAGCTGTCGGCAATTTCCCACGGCAGGTGCAACGCCCCCAGCACCAGTTGACGGGCTTCATCCCAGGCGTTGTCGGTCCCATGGCCGAAAAACAGATCCTCCCCATGAAAACGGCTGACTGCCCAACGAATGTGGTCGCGCAAGGTGCGCAGACGGGAAGTGATCACGGGGTAAACTCCTGAAAAAACGACCGGGGATTCTAACAGCCTTAACCTGCCCCGACGATCAATGAAAAAAACCCCGGACGAATGTAGGATTTATCCGCTTTTTCAGCTTTTGGTTGAACATCCGGTCAGCTCTTGACAGGCTGCAGCCCAGCAACGACGGTGCCTACGATGGTAGCGATTCACAGAAGCGCTCAGCCAGAGGACAATGTCGCAAAAGCCCCACTCGAAGGAGCCCCAGAATGTCCGTTCCAAAGACGATGTTTCAACTCAGCGGTCGTGGTTACGCGCCAGCCAATCTGGCCCACGCGACACTGGTGATCATCGATGCACAAAAAGAATACCTCAGCGGCCCGCTGGCTCTGACCGGCATGGCCGAGGCTGTGGCCAACATCCAGCAATTGCTCACAGCGGCCCGGGCCGCGGGGCGGCCGATCGTCCATGTGCATCACCTGGGCACCGTCGGCGGCCTGTTCGACCCCCAGGGCGAGCGCGGTGAGTTCATTCCCGGCCTCGAACCCCTGAGCGACGAAACCATCATCGGTAAACTGCTGCCCAGCGCATTCCACGGCACGCCCCTGGAAAAACGCCTGCAGGACCTTGGCTCCCTGGACCTGATCGTCTGCGGCTTCATGAGTCACTCCAGCGTCAGCACCACCGTGCGTGCCGCCAAGAACCTGGGCTTTCGCTGCACCCTGGTCGAAGACGCCTGCGCCACCCGGGACCTGCCCTACAAAGGCGGCGTGCTCACTGCCGAGCATGTCCAGCAGACCGAAATGGCGATCATGGCCGACAACTTCGCCACCCTCGCCCAGACCCGGGACCTGATCTGATCGCCCGCCGATGAGCGGCGACTATCGCCGCTCATCCGCAAAAGACTCTCATTTCCTATAATTGCCTTAGCCTCAGGAACAACCCGGTCAACTCCCGGTCGAAGGGCCGATACCCATTGAGGAAGGTCGGAATGAAGATATCCGATGGATTTGACGCTCGCCGCTTGCGCCCCAAAGGACCACGCAACTGGCGTTATCGTTTCGGCGCTGCATTCGCCGCCCTGCTCGCCACCCTCGGTGTGCTGCTGGCAATGGCCGGTGCTGCGAGCCTGCTGGGCCGTCCGCCCGCGCTGGGCGAACTGAACGCCAGCCCGCTGGGCTCGACGATCATTCTGGCGATTGGCCTGTTAGTACTCTACCTGGGGGTCGCGTTCTGGCGTCGCTGCCGTCGCCGCATGCGTCAACCTCGCGAGCTGAACATGGCCCCGCATTTGATGAAAAAGCATGACTGAGTCGCGCGCGACGCGTTTTGCCGCGCCCGATTCACCTCGACTTGGGTAAACTGGCCGCCCTTCGCGGAGGCTGACATGCAAGACGACGATTTTTCCCTGTTCAAAAGTGCGATCCAAGGCGTCAAGCCGATCAAGCACGACCGCGCCGAAACCGGCAAGCCCAAGGCTGACCGCGCGCAGATTGCCAAGCTGCGCCAGGCAGCGACCATCCGTACCGACGTGGCGGCTGTGGACGGCCTGTCCGACCAGTTCGTGATCGATGTCGGCCCGGAAGACGAGTTGATGTGGGCACGTGACGGGGTCCAGGAAAGCCAGATGCGCAAGCTCAAGATCGGGCAGATCCCGTTCGAAGGCAGCCTCGACCTGCACGGCATGAACGTGGAAAAGGCCCGCGAGACGCTCTGGGCATTTCTCGCCGAAGCAACAAAATTCGAAATCCGCTGCGTGCGCGTGACCCACGGCAAGGCCGTGCGCCTGGACGGCAAGCGCCCGATGATCAAAAGCCACGTCAACACCTGGCTGCGCCAGCATTCGCAGGTCCTGGGCTTCACCTCCTGCCAGGCCAGGCACGGCGGCGCCGGTGCGGTGTATGTGATGCTCAAACGAACCATGATGGAAGACCGCGACGAGTAAAGCTGATGCATCACGCTTGCAGCGCCGTGTCCGCCACCGTACCCTTGCCCTTTGCGTAAAATCCCACAGGTAGTTTCATGTCCCTGGAACAGAATTACACCGCGATTCTAAAGGGGTAAGGCAAAGTAACAATAGTCAATGAATCCGGGCACTTGCCTACTCAGACGTACCCGGATTTTACCTGCCTTACACGGTCATTGGTACAAAAATTGGTACGAACCTCGTTCTCTACCGGGGTCACTCTTTCCACCGTTCGTCACATCCCAACGGAACCTCTTTAGTCAGATATTTCAACCGCCAGGAAGCGTATGCAATGCCGACAAACGAAGAAATAAGGGAACTCATTGATAACTTCCCCCCTTATCCGGACGTAGATGCACTCATCGCCAACGGTGATCTAGTCAAGGTTCGAGGTGGCTATAACGTACTGACAGAGGCGGGGCTGACTGCGATTGATAAGTACGTCATTGGAATGTCATCAGGTGCGAAAGGAAAACCCGCTGTTTTCCAGCTTTCTCGGCCTAGAAAAAGTGACAAGGTTGCTGGGAAATAGCTGTGACGCAATACTGTATCCCCGGCGTCAGCTGGCACTGATCAGTCACCGGTTGCATTCGTGGTGTCGAAGCCTGGGATGCCGTATAGAAATCGCCAAAGGCCTTTATAATCAAGGCCTTGAGCTACAAAACAGCCACGATAATCAGCAAATTTTGCGACTCTTTATAACCCAATAAACATTTGTCCAAACGGTTGCGTTTTGGGGAAGAATTTCCCGCAAAAAAAATCCCACCCCCGGCGTCCTGCCGATCGAACACCATCGCCCTAACAATCGCTCGTCGCCTCACCCTCGCAGAAATGTCACGCCTCGATTACTGTATATGCAAACAGTATGAATAAGGCACGACCGTGGCCCCCTACGAAATCGAAGACACCAGCGAATGGCTCGGCAGCCCGACCAGGCTGGAAACCGTCAAGCATTACGCAAGCATGCTCGAGGAAGACATCCAGGATCTAAAGCGTCAGCTGCAGTCGGCAAAGGAAAATATTTCCACCCTGGTGGAAATGAACGACCAGCTTTCGACCGAACTCCAAAAGAAGCGGACGTGGATGGCAAACCTGGAAGCAGAGACCACCGAGCAACTTGCCCAGATCCGGACCCTGACATTGGTCCTGGATCAAAAAGAACGGATCACTCGCGAGTTGCAGATAGGCAAGTCGACAGAGGAAACGGCCGACTCTAAGTTGCGGACAGCGATCTCAGCCGCTCCTCAGTAGCGGAGTCGTAGATAACATAGAGCCTATCAATGGTCGCCTCACTCAAAGCACGGGCCGATTCCAAGCCAAGTACAAACCCCTCAGCGCGTGCGCCGGCTTTCGCCGCAACAATCATTGAATCCGCGTTGGCGATCTGCGCAAGAAGCTTGTCGGCTTCTCGCTCAATCTTTGGGCTCAGCTCTACACCTTCCATTCCACCACCTTTATTTGAGCGATCGGCTACAGGATTGCGCTATGGGTCCCGGCCGCCAGCACCGCCGAAGCCTTCGCCCACAACTTCAATCGCTCTGGCTGCCCACTGAGCCCGCCATTGATGCGTCGAGTGATCGCCTCGAACTGGCCAGCGTCCGCCAACTCATTCAAGCCGTTGCTCGACCAGAACCAGGCAGCAGACAGCGCGGCATATTCCGGTTCTTCAAGCAGTTCAGGCTTGCTCAGCAGGTCCAGACCCAAGGCCGAGCCGCATGCCTGATAGTTAACCCAACCGGTGACCTGAATCAGCCCCCTGCCCCGGTACCGCCAGCCGTCGCCCGTCACGGCAGGACCATTGCCCATGCGCGAAGCGTAAACGATGTTCGCGATTTGTTCGGGCTTGCGGGCGACAGCGGCAGCCGTCACCAGGTTGAACCGCTTTGGCCAAGTCCTAAACAAGCCCTCGGCGCTGTAGTTCAGGTTCTCAACCAGAGTGCGCAACTGGCCGGACTCATGCCCTACCTGGGCGAGAAAGGCCGCAACGCGAAGCCGGCCGTCAATTTTGAAGCGCGCCATCGCGTCATTCAAAGAGGACACAAAAACGCCGGCAACTGGGCCGGCGTTCGGGAGGATCTGCAGCAATTGCTGCTGGGTAATTCTGACCATGGTTTCTCCAGGGCGTAAAAAAGCCCGCGCAGGTGCGGGCTAAAGGTAGAGAACCGGGGGCGCATTTCGGATAAAATCCCGACAACTGAGATGGGCGCCATATCGGGTGCGTTGTCGTGAGCTTACCGCCAGGGATGATATTTAAAGATGCTGCACCTACATAAACCAACTTTTGAAACAGAAGGCGACTTCACTTATTTCAAGTCCGCCTACAGCGGTGTCGCCGAGGGCGAACTATGGTTTCGCACCAATAAAAAAACCGCCGACCATTTCGATTCTTTCGTGTCAGACGCCTTTATCCTTCCAGCCTTATTAATGGCCATGGAGAAAGGAGTAGACCTGAGCGTTGACAATAATTTGTCTGACCTGCTGTTTTTCAACATCAACACGCACATCCAGACCATTCTGACCACCCAGTCCAGCGCGCTGAGCAAAGTTCGTGTACTCCCAAAGGGCACCATCGCCAATAAGAAAAATCCCAAAGGGGTGGCCACCGGCCTGTCCTGCGGCGTGGACAGCTTCGGCGCGGTCTATACGCACCTGACGGCCAACCCGCCGGAATCGACCAAGCTGACCCACCTCACCCAATACAACCACGCCCAGCAGCGAAATAACGGCGGGAAATGGCTTCGAAATATCGGGCACTTCGAGCGCGCGGCCGAGCAACTGGAAAAGCCACTGGTAGTTATCGGTACTAACTTTTCTTCAAAAGTCAAAGCCCCGCACACCATGTGCCACACCTATTTAAATTGCTCAGCCGCTATCGCCATGGACGGGATGTTCTCCAAATATTATTACGCCTCGACGTTTAATTATGCTGACATCAATGTCACCCAAACTTCTGACATTGCCCACGCTGAGCCGATTGTGCTGCCGCTGATTTCCACCGAAAACATCCGGTTCTTTTCCACCGGCAGCGAAATTCCCCGCACAAAAAAAACTGAACACATCACCAGCATGCCACTGACCCGCGAGTTCCTTGAGGTGTGCCCAAAGCACCCGGCCGACCGCCTGAATTGCTCCAGTTGCTACAAGTGCTTGCGCACCATGCTCACCCTGGACATCCTTGGCCAGCTAGACAGTTACACCGGAGTCTTCGACGTAGCGAGCTTTCGTGCCAAACGTCAGAACTATTCGCGCGCCGTTCTGAAGCAGGAGGACAACCCATACATGACCGAAATAAAATCCATGCCTGGCGCACTTGGCAAACTGCGCGACTGGGCCGCTTCGGCCTGATGAATATGGAGCCCTGAGCTTACGGATAAGCCCGGGGCTCCAGCATGAGCCGGCTTACTTAAAATGGCCTCGTCGAACCATAACTCAGGCTGAGTCGGCGCCTGGCCTTGCGCATGGCAAGGCACCAGGTCAGGCGCAAACGGCCCAACAATGGACTTTGCATGGTGGGGCCCGACAGCATCCGCCAATACCCAATCAAGCTGGGTTCCGGGAATCGGTAATGACCGGTATGGCAGCCCATATCGCCGATAACAAAGCTGCGGTTTCCCCAATTCGGATCCATGGCCCCATCACTCGGCATTCCGCCCATAACTATGCTGGGGCCCAGGTCTTTGATCACGCGCCGGCCAATGACCGTAGTCCGGTCACCGGTTGCAGTCTCGGCGCCACAAACAAACGCATTATGCGCATGGGCCGTCGTCGTGGCGGACTCCCCAAAGTGCGGGGCTGCCACGCTTTCAGTGGTGGATGGGCGAAGACCAGGGCCGGCTACCGCCTTACCGCCAAGCGGGACAACCTCGGCTAAAGAGAGAGGTTTGCATTCAACCCCCTCAAATAATTCAGCGAAATCATAAAACGTCGTGTCGCGCCTCAAGGGCCCATAGTGAAACCGGAAACTTGGAACTTGCGTTGCGTAAAATCAGCCGTTGGACCTTCCAAATCCTTTAGATATCTTCGGCAAATTACATGCTCGCCCGGTGACCCGCCCGGGACTGGCTCAATGGTTTCAACTGTCTTGTGTCGCATTTCTCCAACTCCCACCGCGTAACTATCCGTCATATTTAAGACCCCAAGGCCAGGCACAGCGCGATTGCGCATCCCGACTGCGCGTTAAAGGGAGTTCGGATTTTCATGCACTCAAGTCGAGTAGGGGTAGCGCTTAGGCTGCCGTCACCGGCCACATAGATCGCATCAGTACCGTCCGACGCCAGCATTGCTTGCTCTACATCAGCGCCAACCTTGACGCGAAGCTGCCCCATAAGGCCCACGCAGGTCCACTCGGTTGGGCGCTCGCTTCGCGGAATGTTCGGCACTTCAGGATCGTAGTCTGGATTTTCTGCCTGGCATTCGATTTGGCTGTATGTGGCGCACAGCGGTGGAACTAGTTTCGCTTTGTGCATATCTGCCACAGAGCCTTCGTAGCCCTGGTAACCCTCCCACTCGACCCACTCGACCAGAACCTCTCTGGTGTCTCCGGTCTCGACGTCATCGACGGTCTCATTTCGCAGCGTGTGCACTGCACTGCCTGGAATGTCCAAGCCCAGCTCTTTCGCGTGCGAGAGGGTGCCGGAGTATGGATGACAGGCAGGCCAGGCCACGACTTCCATGGTGGTCATTATTTTCTGGTCGAATTCGTCATAGAGGAACCGTTGTGCCCAGTGGAATGGGGTGTCCCCAGAAATGAACGCTGCAGTTTTGGAAACCACCCCTAAAATACGGTCGCCCGCTTCAGCTTTTTTAACGCGGTCTCCAATCCGGGTCACGATAGTGCCTGGCGCCAGTTCCCCAAACACGTAGTTAGGAAACATTTCGCCATAGTCGGTAAAGATGTGGCCGGGAGAAACCGTACCCGTAAGTCGGATGTTACCTGCCGACGTCATTTCGATTTTATTGTTCGTAGAGGCCGCGCTGCCGGTAGGGCTTTCCGCAATTACCACGGATCCCTCGTTAACGGTTTTGCCCCTACGCCCAAAAATAACAGACCGAATGGCTTCGGCAATGCAGTTGGTGGCGCCGATTGCTACCGCGCCAATTCCTGTTGCGGACGATCCTGCAGTACCGATTAATACCCCCCTGCCGGCCGTTACGTTTCCGCTGTCGCTTGCGATAATGGCCGCGTTGGGTGCGTTCAGGATCGCAGATCCCGTGCTGGCCATGATTGAACAGTTTGCAGCGCCTGCACCGGATATGTTTGAAGTCAACGAACTGAGGATCACGCATTGAGCCTCAGGCTGCACAAGCATGACCTCAACACTGTCAGGGCTGGTGTAGTTGGCCCCTAGATTGGCGGGG
>Ga0067045_1031590_pt1 | contig 11911 bp, 7 predicted proteins | sample TerdegcTABiofilm_FD_59184 | JGI IMG/M metagenome (GOLD analysis project Ga0067045, IMG submission 59184) | Combined Assembly of (Gp0054472, Gp0054536) Wastewater bioreactor microbial communities from Singapore -Terephthalate degrading...
GGCGGCCGGGTCAGCGGCTTCAGCCGTAACGCCCAGGGCGAGCGCCAAGCCACTGAAGGCAGCGCGGTGACGCTGTCGGTGGAAGGGGGTTTTCCCATCGGCATCAGCAAAAACTGGGTGATCGAACCCCAGGCGCAGTTGATCAACCAACGCATCTCCCTGGACACCCCCTACGCCAACGGCAACGCCCAGGCCAATGAACTGAGCAGCTGGAGTGGCCGGGTCGGGGCCCGCTTGAAAGGGAGCTACGACATCAACGGCCTGCCGGTCGAACCCTACGTCCGCACCAACCTGTGGCACCGGATCAACACCAGCGACACCGTGACCCTGGACCAGGTCGACAAGATCAGCAGCAGCCGCTACTCCTCCACCGTCGAACTGGGCTTGGGCCTGGTCGCCAAAGTCAGCCCCAGCGTCAGCCTTTACGTCAGTGCCGACTACAGCAGCGACGTCGACGACAACGACCTCAACGGCCTGATCGGCAGCCTCGGCGTGCGGATGCGCTGGTGAGCTTATGTTGGAGGAACAAGGCTTGCCCGCGATAGCGGTGCGTCAGGCACCATTGATGTTGAATGGACTGGCCTCATCGCGAGCAAGCTCGCGCCCACAGTGCTTTAGCCTGCCCGTAGATCTCGCATACACCCAGCACATGTGTGGGAGCGAGCCTGTCCGCGATGGCGGTATGTCAGCCGCCATCGATACATCAGGCCGGCCTCTACCCAAACGGACGCAACATCAACACCGCCAACGGCGGTAAATTCAGCACCAGTGACTGCGGCTGCCCGTGACTACCTTCGTCTTCGGTCTCTGCGCCACCGTCGTTACCATAATTGGACCCGGCATAAATGCCCGCGTCGCTGTTGATCAACTCACTCCAACGCCCGGCAAACGGTACGCCCACCCGATAGGCAGGACGCGGCACCGGGGTGAAGTTGGCCACCACCAGCACCGGTCGGCCATCCTTGCTCCAGCGCAGCCAGGCATAGACGCTGTTGATCGCATCATCGCCAATCAACCACTGGAACCCTTGCGGCACATCGTCCTGGTCGTGCAGCGCCGGCTCTTCGCGGTACAGCTGGTTGAGGTCGCTGACCAGCTTCTGCACGCCCCGGTGTTCCGGGTACTGCAGCAAGTACCAATCGAGCTGCTGGTCATGGTTCCACTCGCGCCACTGGCCGAACTCACAGCCCATGAACAACAGCTTCTTGCCCGGATGCGCCCACATGAAACTCAGGTAGGCCCGCAGGTTGGCGAACTTCTGCCAGCGATCGCCGGGCATCTTGTCGATCAGCGAATGCTTGCCGTGTACTACTTCGTCGTGGGAGATCGGCAGGATGAAACGCTCGGACCAGGCGTACACCAGACCAAAACTCAGCTCATTGTGATGGTGCGCGCGGTACACCGGGTCCTGCTGGATGTAGTGCAGGGAGTCGTGCATCCAACCCATGTTCCACTTGTAGTCAAAGCCCAGCCCGCCTTGCTGGGTGCTCTGGCTGACGCCCGGCCAGGCGGTGGACTCCTCGGCGATGATCAGGGCGCCCGGCGCCTCGAGGTCGACCACGTCATTGAGGTGGCGGACAAAATCGATGGCTTCCAGATTCTCCCGTCCGCCATGGCGGTTGGGCACCCATTCACCGGCCTTGCGCGAGTAGTCGCGATAGAGCATCGAGGCCACGGCATCGACCCGCAGCCCGTCGATATGGAAGTGCTTGAGCCAGTGCAACGCCGAAGCCAGCATGAAACCGTGCACTTCGGTGCGCCCCAGGTTGTAGATCAGGGTGTCCCAGTCCTGGTGGAAGCCTTCCTGCGGGTTACCGTATTCGTACAGCGCGGTGCCATCGAACTGCGCCAGGCCATGGGTGTCGGTGGGAAAGTGTGCCGGCACCCAATCGAGGATTACCCCAATCCCGGCCAGGTGACAGGCATTGACGAAGGCAGCGAAGTCACTGGGTGAACCGTAGCGCGCACTGGGCGCGAACTGCGAGAGCGGCTGGTAACCCCAGGAGCCGCCAAAGGGATGCTCCATGATCGGCATCAATTCGATGTGGGTGAAACCCAGGTTTTGCACGTAGGGAATCAGACGTTCGGCCAGTTCGCCCCACTGGTACTGGCGCGCCACTTCCCCGACATCGTCGACCTCGCACTGCCAGGAACCGGCATGCAGCTCATAGATCGACAACGGCGCGCTCGGCAGGTGACGCTCACCGCGGGTCTGCATCCAGGCCTGGTCCTGCCAGTCGATGGTCAAGGGGCCGGCGACTTTCGACGCGGTGTCCGGCGGCAACTGGGTGGCCAGGGCCATGGGATCGGCCTTCAGCGGCAGGATCCCCTGGGCGCCAAGAATCTCGTACTTGTACGCTTCCCCCACCTGCAGGCGCGGGATGAACAACTCCCAGACCCCGGAGGGATGACGCAGGCGCATCGGGTGGCGGCGGCCGTCCCAGATATTAAAGTCCCCCACCACCGAGACCCGGCGGGCATTCGGCGCCCACACGGCAAAGCGCACCCCATCGACCCCGTCGACGTTCTGCAACTGGGCGCCCAGGCAGGCGCTCAAGTCACGGTGGTTGCCTTCGGCGAACAGATACAGGTCCATCTCGCCCAGCAACTGGCCAAAGCTGTAAGGATCCTCGGCCGTCTGCTCGCCACCGGCCCACTGGGTCCGCAGGACGTACGCCTGGGCCTGGGGGAAATGACCGACGAACAACCCCGGCACCTCGCTGGCCGTCAGGCTGCCCAGCACTGCACCGCTGTCACGGGCCAGCACCTGGACGCTCAAGGCGTCCGGCAGATACGCCCGAATGAACTGGCCGCCGGCGTCATCCCCGTGAGGCCCGAGAATCGCAAACGGATCCGGATGTTCGGCACGCACCAGCGCCTCGATGTCGCGCGCTGCCGGCAGCAGCGCTTCTTTGAGTCCCCGTTCCTTCATCACTGCTCTCCACCTATCTCGGAAAAGGGTTCAAGTCCACTTAACAACCCATAGAGCCCGTGCAACGGCACGGGTAGCCAGGCGGGACGATTTTCGGCTTCATACAGCACTTCATAAGCAGCCTTCTCCAGACTGAACAAGGCCAGCGCGGCGTCTTGCGCCCCAGGCATCTGCCAGGCATGAGCAAGACTAGCTGTCGCCAGCCGATATGCCTGGACAAAAGCGGCCTGTGCCTCACGTAAATACCGTTCAGTGACCCGTGCGCGTGCGACATCCGCTTGCTCGGTGCTGTCGACGCCCTGGCCGTTGCGCGCCATGGCCGCGGCGTAATCGAACGAACGCAGGACCCCGCTGACGTCCTTGTACGGGCTGTGCTTGCCCCGACGTTCATGCAATGCCCGCGCCGGTTCGCCCTCGAAGTCGATCAGGTAGGCATCGCCCTTGATCACCAGCACCTGGCCCAGATGCAAGTCGCCGTGGACTCGCATACGCAGGCCGCCCGTGGCCTGTTCGGCCAACCCTTGCAGGTGTTTGAGAATGACCTTGCGGTGTTCCAGCAAACGGGCCACCCGCTGCTGATCGCCAGCTCCCAGTTGAGCCTGGTGCTGCTTGAGCAACAGCAAGGCGCGTTCCAGTTGCGCGGCGATCGACTGGTACAACACCTGCTGATCCTTGGCGGTGGTCACTTCGCTGCCGAACGCCGGGTCCTTGCCGGGAGCTGCCAGCAACAGGTGCATTTCACCCAGGCGCTGGCCGAGCATGGCAGCGAAATCCTGCAGTTCGCCGAGGGCGTTGTAGTGCTGGTCCTGTTCGGACATGGCATCGGCCAGTTCGTCACGAATCGCCCGCTCAAGGTTGTTCTGGGTCCACTCCCAGGCATCGCCCTGGTTGCTCAGGTACCCCTGGGCAATCATCAGCAGGTGGTCCACGCCCTGGGCGTCGCGCCGCACCACGGAGCCGAGCAGCGGCGAAATATGTTCGAAGCCCGCCGCCGTCAGGTACGCGCCCATCTCCAGCTCAGGGTGCACACCACCGGCCACTTTGCGGATCAGTTTGAGCACCAGGCTGCCCCCGATCACCACTGAACTGTTGGACTGCTCGGCGGACAGGTAGCGCACTTCGGACTCGGCCCCAAGCCCCAGCTGCGCCAGTTGGGCAGTGGGTTCGAAACGAATCTCGCCGTCGCTGGACGCCAGCACCGTCTGTGCCTGGATCGCCTGCAACACCGCCCGCACAAAGCTGTCGAGACTGAACGCATCGGTGACCAGGCCGACCTGCGGCCCACGCCGGACCCGCGACAGCGCCAGTTGCTGGGGCAACGCCGCCCCCACCTGGTCCTCGCCAAGAAAACCGAAGGGCAATTGATACCGGCTGGTCTGGCCCTGGCTGCTGACCTCGATTTCGCTCAGCAACACCGGATGCTGGGCATCGCCAAAACGCACCCCATAGGCAATGTGCACCGATTCGATGCTGGCATCCTTGCCGGCGAACCAGCGGCGGTTGAGCAGCCAGCTGGGTAGCACGTTTTGCTCCAAAAGGGTGCGCGATGGTGCTTCAAGCAACTCTTCCATGCGCTTTTTCAGGACCAGGGTGGTGAAGTCCGGCAAGCTTTGCGCCGGCTCCACGTGCCAGCTCGGCATCTGGTTTTCCGCCGCCAGCACGAACCAGTAGAACCCATAGGGCGCCAGGGTCAGGAGAAAGCTCAACTGGCCGATGGGCGGGAAGGCGTTGCCCCCCAGCATCTCCACCGGGACCATGCCGACGTAGGCCGACAGATCCAGCTCGGCCGCTTGCGCACTGCGCGACACGTTGGCCACGCACAGAATGGTTTCATGGCGGCCATCGGCCCCGGTGAATTCACGGGTATAGGCCAGGATCCGGCGATTGCTCGGCGACAGCATTTTCAGCGTGCCGCGGCCGAACGCCTTGGATTGCTTGCGCACCGCCAGCATGCGCCGGGTCCAGTTCAGCAGCGAGTGGGGATCGCCCGCCTGGGTTTCGACGTTGACCGACAGGTAGCCGTACTGCGGGTCCATGATCGGCGGCAGCACCAGGCTGGCCGGGTCGGCGCGGGAGAAACCGCCGTTGCGATCGATCGACCACTGCATGGGCGTGCGCACACCGTCCCGGTCGCCCAGGTAGATGTTGTCGCCCATGCCGATTTCGTCGCCGTAGTACAGGGTCGGTGTGCCAGGCATCGACAGCAGCAGGCTGTTGAGCAGCTCGATCCGGCGTCGGTCACGCTCCATCAAGGGCGCCAGGCGCCGGCGGATACCCAGGTTGATCCGTGCCCGACGGTCGGCGGCGTAGTAATTCCACAGGTAATCGCGTTCCTTGTCGGTGACCATCTCCAGGGTCAGCTCATCATGGTTGCGCAGGAAAATCGCCCATTGGCAGTTGGCCGGGATCTCCGGGGTCTGGCGCAGGATATCGGTGATCGGGAAGCGGTCTTCCTGGGCCAGGGCCATGTACATGCGGGGCATCAGCGGAAAGTGGAACGCCATGTGGCACTCGTCGCCGCTGTCGCCGTGGGGATCGCCGCTCTTCTTGTTGCCAAAGTACAGCTGCGTGTCCTCCGGCCACTGGTTGGCTTCGGCCAGCAGCATGCGATCCGGGTAATTGGCGTCGATCTCGGCCCGGATCTGCTTGAGCACGTCATGGGTCTCGGGCAGGTTTTCGTTGTTGGTGCCGTCGCGCTCGATCAGGTACGGAATGGCGTCCAGGCGCAGGCCATCGATGCCCATGTCCAGCCAGTAGCGCATCACCGACAGCACCGCCTTCAAGACCTGCGGGTTGTCGAAATTGAGGTCCGGCTGGTGGGAGTAGAACCGGTGCCAGAAATACTGGCCGGCCACCGGGTCCCAGGTCCAGTTGGACTTCTCGGTGTCGAGGAAGATGATCCGGGTGCCGTCGTATTTCTGGTCGTCGTCGGACCACACGTAGAAGTCCCGCGCTGCCGATCCGGGCTTGGCCTTGCGTGCCCGCTGGAACCAGGGGTGCTGGTCGGAGGTGTGGTTGATCACCAGCTCGGTGATCACCCGCAACCCGCGCTTGTGGGCCTCGGCAATGAAGCGCTTGGCGTCGGCCATGGTCCCGTAGTCGCTGTGCACGCCACGGTATTCGGCGATGTCGTAGCCATCGTCACGCCGTGGCGAAGGGTAGAACGGCAACAGCCAGATGGTGTTGACGCCAAGGTCGGCGATGTAATCGAGCTTGGCGATCAGCCCGGGGAAATCGCCGATTCCGTCGTTGTTGGAGTCGAAGTAGGATTTGACGTGAACCTGGTAAATCACCGCATCCTTGTACCAGAGCGGGTCATCGCTGAAGGTGGCTGACCTGGGTTTCTTCGCCATTACAATCTCCTGTTCAATGGGGGGTGGCAGGACCGGTCGTGCGGGCCTTGTGAGCCCGCGCTACAGCGATATCCGCCAGATGCCGAACGGTTGATGCCAGGGCTCGATGCGCATCCATTGGGTCTTGCCGTACCAGCTCCAGCGATGGCCGTTCATCAAGTCTTCGCCCTGGGTCACTGCGTCGTCCGCCAGGCCCAGCTCCCACAATGGCAGTTCGAAATGCGCCTCCTGGGCGTTGAACGGATCCAGGCTGACGGCCACCAGAATGAAGTTACTGCCATCGGCGCTGCGTTTGCCGAAGTACAGGATGTTGTCGTTCCAGGCGTTGTACAGCTGCAAGCCCAGATGGCTGTGCAAGGCCGGGTTCTGCCGGCGGATGCGGTTGAGCTGGGCGATCTCGGCGATGATGTTGCCGGGGGCATTGAAGTCGCGGACGCGGATCTGGTACTTCTCCGAATCCAGATACTCCTCTTTGCCCGGTACCGCTGCCGACTCACACAGCTCGAACCCCGAGTACATGCCCCACAATCCCGAGCCCATGGTCGCCAGCGCCGCACGGATGAGAAACCCGGCACGCCCTGATTCGTGCAGGAAGCCTGGGTTGATGTCCGGGGTGTTGACGAAAAAATTCGGCCGGTAGCATTCGCGCCAGGGCGACTGGTTCAGTTCGCTGAAGTAGCTGGCCAGCTCCTGCTTGGTATTGCGCCAGGTGAAATAGGTGTAGCTCTGGGAGTAACCGACCTTGCCCAAGCGCGCCATCATCGCCGGCGTGGTGAAGGCTTCGGCGAGGAAGATCACCTCGGGGTACAACGCCCGCACATCAGCGATCAGCCATTGCCAGAACGGCAGCGGCTTGGTGTGCGGGTTGTCGACGCGAAAGATCTTCACCCCCTCCTCGACCCAGCCGACCACGATATCGCGCAGCTCCAGCCATAGGCTGGGAATGGCCTCACTGCTATAGAAGTCGACGTTGACGATGTCCTGGTACTTCTTCGGCGGGTTTTCCGCGTATTTGATCGTGCCGTCCGGACGCCAGTTGAACCAGCCCGGGTGTTGCTGCAGCCATGGGTGATCCTGGGAACACTGGATGGCGAAGTCGAGGGCGATTTCCAGGCCGTGGTCGGCCGCAGCCGCCACCAGCCGACGGAAGTCTTCGCGGCTGCCCAGTTGCGAATGAATCGCCTCATGGCCGCCCTCCTCGCTACCGATGGCATAGGGGCTGCCCGGATCGTCCGGCCCGGCCGTCAGGGCGTTGTTCGGCCCCTTGCGATAACGGCGACCGATCGGATGGATCGGCGGGAAGTACAGCACGTCGAAGCCCATGTCCTGAATCATCGGCAGGCGCGCATGCACGTCATTGAAGGTGCCATGGCGCGCGGGGTCGTCGGTGATCGAACGCGGAAACAGCTCATACCAACTGGCGAACTGCGCCAGCTCGCGCTCCACGTCCACCGGGTACTCCGGGCTCAGGCTCAGGTAGGCACGGTGATCGGCCTGGCCCATGAGTTCGGCGCTATCGGGGTGCAGGAACAAAGCGACCTGCTCGGTTTCGAGCAGGCCGGACAATTGCTGGTGCAGCGCCGTCAGTTGCGCCTTGAGTGGCCCTTCGGCGCGCTCGGCGGCCTGCAGGACGTGCAGCCGGCCTTCCTGCAGCTCCAGGCTGACGGGGATATTGGCAACGTGCTTCTTGTCCAGTTCGTAGCAAAAACTGGCGAAGTGATCGATCCAGGCTTCGATGCAAAACACATGACGACCCTGGGCCGGCACACGAAAACGCCCCTGCCAGGCATTGTTGCCCAGGTCGGCCATCACCTCGCTGCGCCACACCGCATCACCCTCGCCACGCCAGCGCAGGCGTACCGCGAGCTTGTCGTGACCGTCGGCGAACACGTTGCTGGTCACCTCTACGTCCTGCCCCACCACGGCCTTGACGGCAAACTGCCCGCCTTCGAGGATCGGCATGGTGTCTTCAATCACGATGCGCGGCAGCAGCAGCGCCTGGGACAGTGGAATGTGGGGGTTGTAGCTCAACTCATCAGGTTTCGCAGCCGTCATCGAGCCTCTCTCCTTTACGCCCCAAGGACGCTCATGTGTCTGGGTGTCGTCGGCAAGGTAGTCCCGCACCGAATGAGCTCACTTAGGTTCCGAGCGACAGGCACCGGCAAAAGTTCATAGGGAATTGGCTGGATCCGAATCCTCGGCGCCGTGGTCAACCTACTTAAGCACGACTCAGGCCAGATGCCACTGGGGGGTTGGACAATGCCACGCTGCAGTACACCGTTCGTCGTCTTTTTTAAGCAGGCAAGGGTTAATAAAAATACCAAGCCTACATAGATACAGGAAAAGCATTACAAGCGTATTAACAACTTCGCAAGACCGATTTCAGTCGAGATACCCGATAAAAACAAGCCACTCCCCCGACAGCATTAGAAGAAAGGCTTGCGATCTTGTTTATATTAAATAATGAGGCAATCAGAAGTGCCATTTGAACTTGAAGGATTATATTCAGAGGCGCGCACGAAACTTCCTACAGCAAAAAATCAGCAAATTTGCAATACGCGACTCTACATACTAAAAACCAAAGGTGACTTGATAAGACGTAGCGCTCAACCGAGCGGTGGCCTTGGCGCTTCTGCAGGCGACGCCAGCACACTCGATTCAAACAATGAACGAGTCCAATACATTCCAGAATGAAAACTGGCCCTTGCGCTCGCCTTCAAATAATCAAATAAAGGACAGCCATGAGACTCAGCATAGAAAACTACAAGTTACTGAACTTCAACAACGACAACCTAGGTATCTCGGCAAGAGGAGTATCACGAACAACGCCGCCGTCACTGCTGCAAGCAATCAGAGAACTACAAGGCCGCACATCCATTACAGAGGCTGAACTGTCTCGCTTAGTCAACGAACACAGCGTTGACGAAGCATTTATCCGGGCAGCCACGACCTCTGCTCCCTAACCGTTGCGCTCGATGCCTGGAATCAAATCCACCACCGGGTGGTCAACCCCCGTAAGCAGGACCCACGCCACGTGCCACTGGAGGTTAGACCGATGACCAATCCCTTCCCAGGAGAAACCCCGGATCCGAACATCGATCATCCGGTGATCCCCGAGACCGATCCGCAGCCGGTTCCCGAGCAGGACCCGCCTGGCACCAACCCGCCACCGCGGGAAGAGCCACCGACGCCGATGCCGCCGGTGATTGTCGGCCCGGCATAAAAATCTGTCCCTACGGTTCTTTGTCCTTATCGAACCGGTTGACGATCCACGGCATCACGCTGAACACCGCCAAGGCCAGCAAGGTGCTGAGCACCGCCGTCGACTCGCGGCCCATGCCGGCGGCGACGCCGATGGCGGCGGTCATCCACAGGCCGGCGGCGGTGGTCAGGCCCTTGACGTGGCTGTCGTCGCCGTCCTTGCCCTTGAGAATGGTCCCGGCGCCGAGAAAGCCGATCCCGGCAATCACCCCCTGCACCACTCGGCTCATGGCATCGGCCTGGGCCCCGGACATCTGCGGCACCAACACAAACAGGGCCGCACCCATGGCCACCAGCATGTGGGTGCGCACCCCGGCGGCCTTGCCCTTTTGCTCGCGTTCAAACCCCAGGATCGCCCCCAACAACGCGGCGATCAGCAAGCGCACGGTGATGCGCGTCAACTGCGACGCGTCGCCGATGTCGGCGAACTCCGCTTGCAGGGTGATCCAGACTTCATGCCACCAGGCGTCCATGAGGCAGTCCTGAAAAGAAGGTTGATAAGGCATGGACCGCGCTGACCGCTAATCGGTTGCAGCGAACGATGGGCGGCCCCAGGCCCCTAACGTGAAAGCCCCGTAAACAGTGGAGAGCCCCATGAGCGTGCGCATCGAAAACCAGACCTGCTTTTTCACCACCGAAAGCGGCGAAGAGATCCGCCTGGCCGCCGACGTGACCATCCTCACCGACAGTGAAAAGTCGATGTCAGCCGTGGACCTGGACGGTCAGCGCGTGTACATCACCGAAGCAGAAGCCGACGCATTGACCGTAGCAGGTGCGGTCGATGGGCGGCGGCACTTGAAGGTCACCGACAGTGATTCGGTGATTTGACTGATCGCTATCAAGCCCCCCGCCAGGCGCCTGGGATAGGCACCTGCGCCACGCCCGGCGGGGTGCATCAAGTTGTCGCAGGGGCGGCTCAGCGGCGCATCTGATCCGCTTTTTAATCCAATACCTGAGTCTGTTATGCAAACAGTTGCCCGCGCATAGTTCATGGGCCTGATGGAGGCTGATGAGCGAAAGACCATGAGCGAAAAAATCCCCGTCCGATTAGTAGAAACATTCGAGCCTTCGCGTTCAAAGATGAAGGCCAAATCCAGCGACAACCAGATCCACACCCGTAGCTTCACCGGCTTGTTCCGCACCTTGCGTGTCAGTGGTGCGGGTTTTCTGTTTCTGGCGTTTTTTGGCACCGTGTGGCTGAGCTGGGGTGGCCGCCAGGCCGTGCTCTGGGACTTGGCGCAAAGCAAATTCCACATCTTCGGCGCGACCTTCTGGCCCCAGGATTTCATCTTGCTCTCGGCCTTGTTGATCATCTGCGCTTTCGGCCTGTTCGCGATCACCGTGTTTGCCGGGCGCGTCTGGTGTGGTTACACCTGCCCGCAGAGCTCGTTCACCTGGCTGTTCATGTGGTGTGAAAAAGTCACCGAGGGCGAACGCAACCAGCGGATCAAGCTGCAAGCCGCGCCCTGGACCCTGGAAAAACTGCTGCGTCGCTCGGCCAAGCACACCCTGTGGCTGGCGATCAGCGTGCTGACCGGCCTGACCTTTGTCGGTTACTTCACGCCAATCCGGCCACTGGCCGAAGAGCTGCTGACCTGGCAGATGGGCGGCGTCAGCCTGTTCTGGGTGCTGTTTTTCACCGCCGCCACTTACATCAACGCCGGTTGGCTGCGCGAAGCGGTGTGCATGCACATGTGCCCCTACGCACGGTTCCAGAGTGTGATGTTCGACAAGGACACCCTGACCATCTCCTACGACACGGCCCGTGGCGAACACCGTGGCCCGCGCAAGCGTGAGGTGAAGCCGGCCGAGGTGGGCCTGGGCGACTGCATCGACTGCCAGTTGTGCGTGCAGGTCTGCCCCACCGGGATCGACATCCGTGACGGCTTGCAGATGGAGTGCATCGGCTGCGCCGCCTGCATCGACGCCTGTGACTCGATCATGGACAAGATGGGCTACGCCCGGGGCCTGATCAGCTACACCTCCGAGCACCAACTGCAAGGTGGCAAGACCCGCCTGCTGCGTCCGCGCCTGATCGGCTACACCGCAGTGTTGCTGGTGATGATCGGCGCCCTGGTGCTGGCCTTGATGGAACGGCCGATGGTGTCCCTGGACGTGAGCAAGGACCGTGGCCTGTTCCGCGAAAACAGCCAGGGCCAGATCGAAAACATCTACAGCCTCAAGGTCATCAACAAGACCCAGCAGCGCCAGGACTATCGCCTGTCACTGGTGGATGGCGAGGGTTTCCAATTGCAGGGCAAGACCGAGCTGAGCCTGGCGCCCGGGGAGATTCTCGATGTGCCGGTGTCGGTCGCCATGACCACCGACAAGCCCGCCAGCAGTTCGCAGACCCTGAGCTTCAAGG
>Ga0067045_1000154_pt1 | contig 11909 bp, 10 predicted proteins | sample TerdegcTABiofilm_FD_59184 | JGI IMG/M metagenome (GOLD analysis project Ga0067045, IMG submission 59184) | Combined Assembly of (Gp0054472, Gp0054536) Wastewater bioreactor microbial communities from Singapore -Terephthalate degrading...
GTGGAAGAGAACGGAAGGATACTTTCCAAGAGTATAATACCCACCAAGGTTTCGAAGGAAGAATAGCGGTAGTGACACGTATTGCGGAAGCTATCAAGCAGTTAATAATGGAGACTGGGAGCTCTGTTGGTGAGATTATCGGCATTGGCGTGGTTCGCCAGGTTCAATCGATCACGAAACCGGTACCGTGCTTTTCTCCCCAAACCTTCCCGACTGGTCTGGCTTCGAATTGACCGTCATTCTTGAAAAGCTGACCGGTATAAGAACTTTCGTAGAGAACGATGCCAACGCTTTTGTTCTCGGGGAGTGGGCCTTCGGTGCCTTCAAAGGTAGCAAACACATGATCGGTTTGACGCTGGGAACGGGTGTGGGCGGTGGGGTGATAACCCACGGGACTCTCATGACCGGCAAGAATGGCTACGGCGGTGAACTTGGCCACACCATAGTCCAGATAGGAGGTCCACTGTGTGGCTGTGGCTCGCATGGGTGTCTGGAAGCTCTAGCGTCGGCAACAGCGGTTGTAAATATGGCGCGAGAGTATTCGAAGAGGTTTTCGAAATCGCTCATCTACCAGGCTCCACAACTTACGGCCAGAGTTGTGTTCGATTGTGCCAAGGCGGGAGACCTCGCAGCCTCTATGATAGTTGAAAGAGTTACGGATGCGCTGGCCGCCGCGATCGGTAATTTCGTACACATTTTCAATCCCGAACATATCGTAATCGGTGGGGGTATGAGCAGAGCCGGAAGTATCCTAATTGATGGAATCAGAAAAAAACTACCGCGATTCGTAATGCCGTCTTTCAGCGATACATTCCAGGTCAACCTCAGCGAGCTGGTTGAAAACGCCGGTATAACCGGTGCAGCTTCGATAGTCTTCTACAGACTGAGTTGACATTTGAGCTTCTGACTAAGTATGTGGGCCTGTCTGGTCGGTTCTGGCAATCTGTAGATACCGGTGGCTTTTAAAGAAAATTCAAGTGCCTGCTTCATAGAAAGTCCATTTCCGGGAGAGACATACACCGGTTTTACTTTTGGTTTCGTTCTCAAAGAATAGCCTATCAACTCACCGGCCGGCGAGAGTATGGGTGAACTATCGCCCCGGGAGTTCCCCGGGAGGTCGCACTTCCCGTATAGGAGTTTTTTTGCCACTCCTATCGTGGGGACTTCCAGAAAAAGTCCTATATGTGAAGCGATACCTAGTCCTCTGGGGTGAGCCGTTCCGTGGCCGTCAAAAAAAACGAGATCGACTTCCGGGGTGTTTTTTAGGGCCTCTATTATCACCGGTCCTTCCCTGAAAGACAAGAGACCGGGGATATAAGGTCTTTCGATAATTCCAACATGGTACGAGTATTGCATCAATTCAAGCTCCGGGAAGTTCAAGACCGTGACAACTGCCAGACCTATATTTTTGTCCGGGAAAGAAAGATCTACCCCGGCAACCAGAGAAGGTCTGATAGGGTTTTCCTTTATTAAGATGTCCTCTCTCAGAAGTCTCTGTATTTCAATGGCTTCACTTCTACCCACGTTCCAGGAGTGAAGATCTTTTATTTTCATTAATCCCTCCTTATAACCGCCATCTACCATTGATGAGCGGATTATCGATAATTATTGTGCCATACAGATGTTATAATTTATCAAAAGCCCATTAAGTGGAGGTGTACCGATGAACTTTGTGGTTGAACGCAACGAGATACTCACGCGACTTGAAGCTGTTTCAGGTGCCGCCGCTTCAAAGACGGTCAAGCCAATACTTTCGGGGATATATTTCTCCGTGAAAGGCGAGTCCATCGTTCAGCTTACGGCCACCGATCTCGAGACGGCAATTAAGACGGAAGTGAAGGCCAAACATATCGATGGGCAGGATGGTTTTGTGGTCGATGCGAAGGTGGCTCTCGAGATAGTCAGAAACCTACCCGAGGGAGAGATAATATTCGAGATTGAAGAGACGAATCTAATCATAAGAGCCGGNAAGAGCAGATTCACGCTACCCACTATGGATCCCGAAGAGTTTCCCGATGTGGAAACAACTACAGGTGGTGTCGAGTTCGTAGTATCCGTTTCCGCNATAGAACTGATGATCGATCGTGTAATATTCTGCGCCGCAAGAGATGAGTTTATGAGAAACCTCAACGGTGTTTACTGGGAATTCGAGGGAGGTTTTCTACGCCTCGTGGCGGCCGATGGCTTCAGAATGGCGCTTGCAGAAGAGAGAATAGATGTGAGCGTTGACGATCACTTTCTTCTGACACTCAAGAGCATGAGAGACCTTCAGAATAGTATGAAAAGCGCAATGTCTGATGAAATGAAGATTGTTTACGATGGCAGCAGGGTGGGGTTTTACTTCGATGGAACGGAGATGGTTTCCAAAGTAGTCGATGCCGAGTTCCCCGACTACAAGAGAGTTCTCCCAAAATCCTTAAAGTCGAGAGTCCGGTTGTACACTTCAAATCTCTCCGACGCCGTTCGAAGAGCCTCGATCGCCGCCAGGCTGGGTTCTGATTCCATCAAGCTCGACATAAAGGACGAGCTTCTAAGAATAATTGCGCGCAGCCCCGACCACGGTGAAGCGATCGAGGAGATAGAAGGAAAGAAAGAAGGCGATAACCTCGTCATAGCATTCAATCCGAGGTTTCTTTCGGAGTCTTTGAGAAAAATCGATACAGAAGAGGTGGAGTTGAATTTTGTCGATTCCAACAGTCCGCTGCAGATCAACCCCATAGATGTTCAGGGTTATACTTATATTATAATGCCTATTAGGTTAATATAATGTACCGGATTGGAATAGGCTACGACGTTCATCCAATAGCGAGGGGTAACAAGGGGCTTTTTCTTGGTGGTGTGAGGGTATCCGACGAATTTTACCTTCACGGTCATTCAGATGGTGATGTTTTATCTCATGCGATTGTCGATGCGATTCTCGGGGCGGTCAAAGCCGGTAATATAGGACTCTGGTTTCCAGAAAACGAAAGGAACAAGGGTAGGAGAAGTATAGAATTTCTGGCCGAAGTTCGAACTGGATTGATGGATTCATGGGAGATAGTAAACATCGATTCGGTAGTGGTGATAGAAGAGGTGAGATTGTCCGAACTTGTAGGGGAAATCGAAGAGAGTATCGCGCAGGCGCTGAAGGTTTCAAGTGAAATCATGAGCGTAAAGCCTAAGTCCGGAAATGGAAGCGGTGCCGGATTCGTACAGTCGCAGGCGATTTGTCTTCTGAGAAGGGTGGGAGATATCAATGCCTGACTTTAGATACGAAGTCATAAACAGTAAGGGTAAACCCGAAAAAGGAAAGCTGACCGCCAACTCCAAACTCGATGCCCTTCAAATCCTTTCGGGCAGAGGTTACACGGTGAGCGCAATAAGGCCGATCGCATCTCAGAACAATGTGCGTACTTCGATCTTTCCTCTTTCTCCTAAAGAGGTTAGTCTCTTCGCGAGGCAGCTATCGACAATGGTTTCTTCAGGGGTCAGAATAAGAGATGCGCTTCAGGTTCTTTCAACTCAAGTGCTCTTCAGCCGAAGGTTCAGGAAAATTATAAACAGAGTTATTCTGGATATAGAGAGCGGTATGAGTTTCAACGAATCGCTGGAAAAATCNGGAGTCTTCGAGCCTCTTTTCACCAACCTGGTTAAAGCNGGGGAGACCGGAGGTGTACTGGACGAATCGCTCCAGAGAGTNTCAGAGTTCTACGAAGGCATGGTCGAATTGCAGAACGAAGTAAAATCTGCAATGGCCTATCCACTGTTCATGATGGTTTTCGCGGTCGGTATCGTGGGAATAATTTCCTTTTTCATATTGCCCAACCTGATCAGCGCTTTNGGNGGTAATTTCAAGCCAACGGGAGTGATGGGGATTCTTCTGAGCATAAACGGTATTCTTAANTCTCACTGGCTTTTNATTCTGNTTGGACTGGTCGGTATTTTAGTCGGTGGATGGCTTTTCTTTAAAAGTAAATACGGCAACTATGTCAAAGAAATCTTTGGAAAAATCATACCTCCTATAAGAAAGTTGAGAAACATGACGGCCATGGAAAGGTTCACCAGAACGACCGCGGTTCTGGTTGCCAGTGGTGTCGATTTACCGACGGTACTAGAACTTGCCGGTCAGGTCTCTCAGAGTCCTTCTCTGGAGCACGCCATACAGATTTCGATTTCCCAGATCAAGGCCGGTGAAAGCATCCACGTTGCTCTGGGCCNGCAGANAGTCTTTCCGGCGATTGTNGTTAGTATGGTCGCGACNGGCGAGGAAACAGGAAAGCTCGACGAGGTCATGTTTAAGGTGGCCGACTTCTATCACACGCAGGTTCAGAGCTCACTTAAGAAACTTGTTTCCCTTGTAGAGCCTATTATGATCATATTCATAGGAGGATTTATAGGGTTTCTGGCTTACACCATGTACAACACGATATTCGCGATGGAGCAGAGTATTGGATGAGTGTAGTGGAACTTGTATGTTGTCTGGCCATAGTCGGCATATGTATGGGTTGTATAATGGCTTTTTCGGGAGAAGCGATCTCCAATTTGTCGATAGAGTTGAGTAAGGTGGAACTCGATTGCTTTCTCGAAAACCAGAGACTGGAGGCTGTCAGAAGATCTAAGACCGTTGAGTTAATATATAATTACAGGCAGCGAAAGCTTTACTCGAACACNGGGGATTTGCTAGAGNACTGTCTGTGGAAAAATCTGGAGGANTTCAGNATAATCTTCAATGGCGAAGGTTCGATAGCGATACTCAGTGGTTCGACAACGCTATACTTTGAGAACGATACTGTTNTTACGATACAACCCGTAACGGGTAAGGTGACATACTGAGCAACGATTCGGGGAGTGAAGCGAATGTTCCAGACCATGATAACGGCACTGAACATCGATGACGGTTATACCGAAATAGCCAGGGCTGTAGTCGAAGGCCGTTACTTGAAGCCTGTCTTTTCGGTTTTAAAAACAGGCCCAAAGAGTTTGGATGAAGCTGTCAGGATCTTCATGCAGTACAATTCTCTTCCCTCCGACGAGATTTTTGTAACGAGCTTTCATCCAAAGAACGTCGTTTTCCAGCATCTCGAAGTTCCAAGGGTCAAATCCATGAAGAACCTTCTCAATGTTGCCAGCTACAAAGCGGCCTCCCAGTTTTCTCTGCCGCCAGACGAAGTCAGTGTGGCATGCCTAAATTCCTTGACCGCTCTTAAAAGCGGAATCGTGCCGGCTTTTGTCATTACCCGCAGGAAGGTACTAGATGAGTTCATAAGCAATCTCAGACAAAGTGGCTTCCCAGAGCCCAACGTTGTTGATGTGAAGCCTTTTCAGATCTTCAAAATTGCTCAAATGGACGCGCTAGAGGGCAATTACGTTCTCTTTATGGTTGACAGCGATTACTCTCTTCTGGTGATGCTCAAGGGTGATGAAATAGTGGGGCTGAACTACATAAACGGCGGTTTTTCTGATGTGGCAGGTAAATTCAGGGAAGATGATTCGCTCTCTCCGAACACGGATATTCAAAGGGAGTTTCTCACAGGATCAAAAGCTTACTACGATTCACTCATAGAGGAAGCGTCGGAACAGCTCGAGAGTATGATATCTTACCAGTTGAGGATGTATTTGACCAATACCCTATCGAGTTCCCCGAACACCTCGGCTGCCGACGAGGCATCTTTCAGCAAGTTTTTCGTGGTAGGTCAATCAAGCCTTTCTACTGCCGTATACGGCAGGGCTTTCCAGAGAATGCTCGGGGGGGATACCGGTGTTCTTGTCCTACCTTTGAAGATAAAAGAAACGATAGGAATTACTTACACAACGGCCGGACTTCTCATGAGGGGTGGTGAGCAGCTTGGTAGACGTAAACTTGTATTCAAAGAAGAAACGAGTTTGCAGGCTTAGAAATGCTTTGATCATACTATTGCTCATTGTAGTTCTGGTTGTAGGAGCGCGCTTTTTGGCCTCACAGGCTTTCGAATTCAGACTGAGGCAGATTTCGAGACTGAAAGGCTTTCTCTTCGATAACACCGGAACATACCTAACGGGTAATCTCAGGCAGGATATTCAAACGATAAGAGATAAAAAGCAGGAATACATAAACTCAAAAAACAGACTTTCAATGCAGGTAAGGGATCTTAGAACACATGTTCAGAGAAAATCTCTTGAAATGAATGTCTTCAGAACTTTAAACACCTTTCTGAATGATGAAAACGCAGTCAAGACCATTCTCACCAGGGTGAATTTCGAAAATGGTAAAGGTAACGCCTTCTATTATCTGATATACGATGGAAACAAAGTCTCCTTCCCTACCCCATCGAGCACTCCGGTTTTGCTGTCAACTCCCAATGTGCGAGGTAACCTAGAATTCGCGGACCTTTACACCCTTCAGATTATTGACCTTGAAGTGGGTGATAAACAATGAAAAAGGAGAACGACGATCTTGATTTCAAAGTGATAGAATTTTCCGATCAATCCGAAACCGGAACCCTGGAGTCCAGTGAATTTTATATTCATAAGGACTTCAAGAAACGCCTCAAAAGGAAACTGACCTTTCTCGACAGAAAAGGTATCAACGCAAAGCTCTTGTTTGGAGCTCTGGTACTAATAGCTGTGATTGGCTTCTCCGTTCTGGTTGTTGTCTATTCGTACAACGCCTTTAAAAACACGACGACTCTTCTGATGGAGGTGAACGAGCTCGAGAATGCTTTTCTCGAGTTTCAGCTTCTCACAAGGGTTAGAAATGAAACAATAGGTTCAATGAGTACGAGGAGTTATCTCGGCGATCTCCAGAAAATTCTGGGTATTTCTAACAAACCGGGTGATTACAAGGGAATTTCCTTATCTGGCAGGTCGAGGGATATTCTCGATCTTGTGGAGATGCTAGTGAACGAACCCAGGATAACGATAAAGAAGCTGGAGTTAAGATCAAATCTGGGTTTCCCTATACTACCGGAGTCAACTCTGCCATCTAACATTATGATAGAATTGAGAGCAGATGTCTCTATCACCGGAAGTTTTTAGGATAGGATTGATGGTATGGAGAAATTGGTTGTAATAATCGTCGTTTTGATTTGCGCCTTAGTAACGGGTGGCGTTCTGCTCGCTTTCCTTCTTCAACCTGTGGAAATAACCGAAGTCACGGCCAATAGAATAAGGGTTGAGCCGATCAACACTTCAAGCTTATCCGAACCAGTCAGGATGCAAGATCACTTTACACCGCTTTTTGCCAGCCCGTCCGAGGTTATAAGCTCTATGCTCGAAGTAGGACAGGAAGCGGAAAACATAGCTTATGTAGCGTATTTCAGATTGAACAGGGTGGATTATGCCGTTCTCGATACGGCCGGAACGCAGGTCACGGTAAGGGTCGGCGAACGCGTAGATCCCTCGTATATTGTGTACGGAATAACGGAATTTGCCGTTTTGCTTAACGATACCAGCACGAACAGCTTTGTGGTTGTGAAATATTTCAGGTCTTGAACTCCTCTGACTCTAGGGGTAAATATGGGGTGATTTCTGTGAGAAAAGTCGCGGTTCTCTTCGTGGTTCTGAGCGCCATCGCTTTAGCATTTTCGAATCAACTGGGTTCGGTTATTCCTTCGATGGATGTTGAATCCGTTACCCTTACTCTGGTCTTCAACGAACCGTTCGTCGAATCGTACAACATCCAGTCAAACCCGTCGAAGACGATATACTCGCTTTCTCTGAACGGTGTGAATGGGAAGGATATGAATCTTCCTCTTCGGATGGGACCGGTTGAAGGTTTGTGGATCAGGCAGGAACCGTCACGACTCTCAGTTAATACCGCATTGCTCACACCCGCTAGAGTCGAACCGGAAATCATCATAAGGGAAAACGTTGTGATCATAAGGTTTTTCCGGTCGAGTGCCGAGGTGGATATAGATAAATTCACAACTTACGGAATGACCATCGCCAGCGCGATGACCTATCTCTTTTCAGAGGAGATATTGAACCTTTCTTACATACTCTCACCAAGCGTGAGAGACGAGAAGATACTTGTAGGCTTCAACCTGGCTCTACCAGAAGAGATACTTCGAAACATCCTAACCTCGCTCGGTGACAGGGTGGCATACGCATATTTGAGCGACGGTACTTTTTATCTGGGTACTCCCGATGAAGTGAGAGAACTGGTCAACACTTTCTGGAGAACTTATATCGGTGTGGAGTTCAATGTCGATGGAGAAACGGTCTCGGAGCAGGTGGAAAGACTTAGAAAGACGCTTCCCGTAAACAGTTTCATAGAATATCTACCAAACGAAGCCTCGCTGATGGTATTTGGAGATCTCCAGACACATTTCATGCTTTCATCTTTACTTACCACCAACATTGTCACGAAAGAGTTTACTGCGCCTTCTGAGGCAACATCAACCGGAGTTGAGCCACTGACGGCTTACGAAACGCTTGCAAGAGAGCTAAACTCCATTCTCTTCTCCGATTCCGTCACCATAAGTACTATACCGCAGTTCAACAGGATAATACTTTCTGGCAACAGTAAATACGTCGATGAGCTTCTCGAATACCTGGAGCTCTACAGGAAGAATCTCACGTCCGAGAAACTCGATTCGAGCAGGATCAGGATAACCTACACTCTGCCGGAAAACTTCTTTCTAGTGGAAGACGTTCTGAGACTTGGCAGTAGTTCCGGTTCAGGCTTACCAGGCGACGGTACGATAGTTGGAACGATTTTGAACCTTCTCCAGAGCTATTCCAAAGATAGTGTAACCGTTGACAGGACGTTCGAACCGGTTGGAAAAGTGACCTTCGATCTGCCGAAATACCTGGTCGAGTTCTTCGAAAAGACTATGGAATCGTTTAGCAAGATATCCGAAGGGGTTACTTACTCGGTGATAAAGTACCATATGCCTGTTGTTGAAGAAACGATATCGCAAGTCGAAAAAATCACAGGTGCCGTAATCGAGACCATAGGCGAGAAGAAAGGGTACATAATCAAAGGTTCGAAAGCTTCCATAGAAACGGCTCAGTACGTTTTGAGCCTTTTCACAGGAATCACATTTGAAGATTACAGGAACACTTATATAGAGCTCAAAGCAGAAAACACTTTCAACGAGGTCAAGAGCTTTTTCGACTCCTATTTCGCTTCAAGAGGTCTGGTTGTTGACGAGTATTCTCTGGAGCAGATATCCGAAAAACTCATTTATATCTATGCTCCCTCGGATATACTCGATGAAGCCCTGGTGGAACTGGAGAACAGAGAGAAACAGATATTCAGAAAAACCGAAGATCTTATACTCGAAGTGGCTCCGGAGATCTATGACTCGGGCTTGGGAGAGCTGATAGATACACTCTTGAATCCCGAGGAATCGAAGGTATTCATCAGATCCGCAGGATTGATAGTTCTGAGGGGTTATCCGGAAAGACTTTCGGAATTGGCGAAAATCATAGAGACAAGAGTCCCCAGGATAGTCGAAATGATCGAGAAAAATCTTTCGGAACAGGAAGCCAGAATGTCTCTTCAGATAGGTTCGATACCAGGCTGGGACCTCGATAAATTCCAGACATATCTAAGAGACTTTCTCGGACCGGATGAATTTGCAACTATCACAGTTACAAGGTCTGGAAACGGATTTATAGTAGTAGGACCGGAAAGTCTTTTGAACACGGTGGATGGTGAGGCCGAAAAGCTCAGAATGCTTGAGAATCCTTTTTATAGACTTGAGTCGTCGATACCGTCCTTGAGTCAATTCGAGTCGCTTCTCGAGAGACTGGGCATCGCTGTGTCAATAATTCCCGTAGATAATCAGTTCATGGTTGTCGGATCTCAGGAAAACGTGGAAGAGGTCTCCCGACTTATAAGTCAGCTTGGCAGCGGCCTGCCGGTCGGAGGAGAAGTGACGGTTCCCGGTACCGTTTACAACTACGCTTTCGTAAACATCCCTTATGGAGAAGTAGCTGGTCTATCAGAGCTTCTCGAGAAATTGAACTTACCCGTTGAGTTCGTGAATACACCAACCGGAGTTGCCGCAGTCGCCCCTGAAGAGAGGTTGAAGAAGGCCATGGAAGTGGTGGAATCAATACTTTCAAGGCTTGAACCTCTTGAAACCGGTCCTATTGGCTACAGCCTCGTGGATGTGGACCCCGGCTCTCTCGAAAGCCTCAAAACGATTGTCGAGAAACTGAAGATCGAAGTGGATTTCGTTGATACCCCTTCCGGAATCGTTGGTATTGGAAGCGACGTCCATCTGGGAATCGTCAAAAAACTGGTAGAGGATCTTCTTAAAAAAGAGTCGGTTACACCTACTCAGGGCGATAAAGAAACGGGGTATATGATATTCCGTGGTAGAAGCGACATCAGCATTGATTCGCTCAAATCAGTTGTGCAGGTCTTCGGATACGATCTTACCTTCACTCCAGTGTACGACAAGATCGTTGCGGTCGGAGACAGATACGACTTAAACAGCTTCAACGCGCTTTACGGAGAGATTCTCTCCAGTGAAAGTGTTGAAGATGCCAGAGTGAGCGTAGAGCTACCCGGTATACCCGGCTGGGATCCTACCAGACTCGCTGCTTACCTGGGAGTTGTATTTGGCGAAAAGGCAGAAGAGATCTCTCTGATCCAGACTTCCAAAGGATATATATTGAACGCTCCCGGATCGATGACAGGTGCAATTAGCGAAGAGTTCGAAAGGCTTTCAAGGATCGAGAATCCCTCTTATTCCATAGAAACGAGAATGCCAAACATAACGGAAATAGACAACCTCCTCGCGAGACTGGGAATCATCGTCGATATACTTAAGGTAGAAGACTACAGTGTCGTGGTCGGTTCTTCGGAGAACGTTGCCAAAGCGCGCGAGCTGATAACTAAATTGGTTGACACTCTGGGAGTTCCAGAGCAGACAAAACCACAGATTTTCAAATTATCCGCCATAACTTCCGGGGATATGGAGTACTTCGTGCCTATTTTCGATAGTATAGATATAGAGGTTGCGCTCCTTGAATCTCCTGCAGGAATATTGATCGTAGGCAAGGAAGACCAGGTGAACAAGGCGCTCGAAATAGCCAACAATATTCTGGAAAGGAAACCCTCGCAAGAAGTTTCGATAGTGTACGAGTTTGTCGATATACCTTCAGATGGCGTTGCCATTTACGGCGAGATTCTGAAGCGACTTGGTTTGAATGTCGAACTCTTTTCCTCTCCAGCTGGTGTCCTTCTTATAGGAACCNAAGAAGATATAGATAAAGCCAGGCCGATAATNGAGGCCATACTGGAACGTGAAGCGAAAACCATTGTCCAGAGNGATGAANGNCAAAGAGTATCGATGATCGTAAAAAATATACCGGGCTGGACGGAGGACAAATTCACAGATTACTTCAGAAGCCTCCTTGGNGAGGGCGAATTTGCCGGAATCTCCATAACCCCTTCCTTTAGCGGCTTTATAGTCATAGGAGCGGAGAGAACTCTGACGAAGATACAGACCGAAGTCGTCAGATTGTCGGAGATAGAGGACCCCTTCTATCTGGTAAAGGANGCTCTGCCACCGGTTGATCAGCTAGGCAGACTCTTGGAAAGACTTGGGTTGAACGTAAACATCCTACCGGTAGGAGAGAAAAATCTTATCGTCGGCACCGAGAGCGATGTAATTAAAACCGGAGAGCTGATCGACACACTCAAGACAGATCTGGATACAGGNGATGTGAAGTACGTTTACAGATTTTCCGATGTCAATCCTCAGTTTAAGGGCNTTGTAGAAAGTATCCTCTCCAGTCTGAAGATCGAAGTTGGACTGATAGAAGCGGGAAACAACATGGTGATCGTCGGTCTAGAGAAAGAAGTAAATGCCGCAAAAGAGATCCTGGACGATGTCGCAGCACAGATAGTTGACAATACTGCGGAGGGTAAAATCGGATATTCCTTCGTGGGAGTCGAGAGCTCGCAGATAGGAAGCTACGGCGGGATACTA
>Ga0067045_1031591_pt1 | contig 11909 bp, 8 predicted proteins | sample TerdegcTABiofilm_FD_59184 | JGI IMG/M metagenome (GOLD analysis project Ga0067045, IMG submission 59184) | Combined Assembly of (Gp0054472, Gp0054536) Wastewater bioreactor microbial communities from Singapore -Terephthalate degrading...
CTTGTGGAGAATTAGTTATGAAAGAAGGCTCAATAAATACATCTAAAGCCAGGAAGATGATTAATTATGTTCTTAGCTTAATTCTAACAGTTTGGACGCTTCTGGTTTTAGGCCTTTCATACATTTCCTACCAGACGATGCACGGTAATGCGCTTGTTGCTGCCAAATCCGCTGCGATTAACACGTTTCGAAAAGATCTGGTTTACCGGAAGTGGGCATCCATACATGGAGGGGTTTACGTCCCTGTAACCGAGCATACTCCGCCTAATCCTTATTTGGCCGGAGTTCCTGAACGTGATGTAGAGACAACATCAGGAAAAAAACTGACATTAGTCAACCCTGCTTACATGACCAGGCAAGTCCATGAATTGGGTATGAACGAATATGGCTGGCAGGGCCACATAACGAGTCTGAATCCGATCAGGCCCCAGAATGCTCCGGATGACTGGGAACGCAAGGCTTTGACCAGCTTCAATGATGGAGTTACCGACTACTCTTCTCTGGAGATGCTAGATGGTGAAAAGTACTTACGGTATATGGCTCCTATGAAGGTTGAAGCATCATGCCTGAAGTGTCACGCTCATCAAGGTTACAAAGTGGGGGATGTACGAGGCGGAATAAGTGTTTCAGTGCCATGGAGGGAATTTGAGTCTTCATTAAGAAGTGGCACCAACAACATTATGGCAATGTATGGCGCGATATGGTTCCTGGGCGTCATAGGCAATTTTGGGGCCAGAAAATTGATCAATGCTCAACTAGCCAAACAGGAACTTACCATGGAAGCCCTGGCTGATAGTGAACGGATGCTAAAAACAGTCCTGGAAGCGGCGCCTGTGGGAATTGGTTTGGTTAAGGACAGTATTGTTCAGTGGTCCAACGATACCCTAAGTGAAATAACAGGGTATTCTAAAGAAGAAATATGCTTGAAACCCTCGAAGAAGTTCTATGAGAATGAGAATTTTTTTGAGAAGGCGGGGACCACTGTATACCCGGAAATGGCTGAGAAGGGTAGCGCTACAGTTGAAACTCGCTTCACGCTCAAAGATGGAAGGGTCGCGGATTTCTTGATGAAGCTGGCCGCTCTGGACAAAGCGGATTTGTCTGCCGGTTCCGTATTTGCCTGCATGGATATTTCTGAATCCAAGAGAATTGCTCGAGAATTGCGGGAATCTCTTGATAGGATGCAGAGGGCAGAATTCGCAGCCAGATTTGGGAATTGGGAACTTGATACTACGACTGAAACACTGAATCTTTCACCTGGAGCTCGTACAATTATCGGTGTTCAAAAGAGCCAGATTACCTTCAGTGAGCTTGTAGAAATTGCTTTGCCGGAACATGGAGATCAATTGCGTGAAGGTCTCAAAGAGTTAATTGATAGTCAGGACAACTATGACATTGAATTCAAGGTTGTAAGGCAGAGCGACAGGCAAGTAGCTTATCTACATTCGATCGCAAAATATGACGACGAATCCAAGATAGTCTGGGGAGTTGTCCAAGACGTAACATCCAGAAAGAAGGCCGAAGAAGCCCTTGTTGAGAGTGAAGCCAAGTACAGGGTCCTGACTGAAAACATGAAGGATTGCATATGGAGTTCTAATTCGAATTTTGAATTCACTTATCTGAGTCCCTCCATTGAAACTCTACTCGGTTACCATCCCGAGGAGATGCTCGGAAAAACTTTTATCGAATTTCTTACGCCTGAACTTAAACAAAAAGTGCAACTCAGATTAGCAAAGCGAATTGATTGGTTTAAAAAAGAAAAAACCGTCTCAGGCGCGATCTATGAATACGAAATGTTAAAAAAAGATGGGACAAGAGTTTGGATTGAAATTCTCGTCAATTCCAACTCTGACATTGATGGAAATCTATATGGTTTTCAGGGAGTGGCTCGTGATGTCACAGAGCGTAAGAAAGCAGAAGAGGCTCTGAGGGAAAATGAGCTAATGTTCAGAAGTTATGTGGAAGCCTCTCCGATCGGTATTTTCGAAACGGATCTTGAGGGTAGGGTCGTATCTTCAAATTCGGCTAACACTGCAATTACTGGATACTCACAAGATGATCTGTTCAAAATGAATATAAAAGATATCGTAGTCCCAGGACATTTGCAGAGCTTTGCTGAGGCTTTGGAAACTCTCAAGACCCAGGGCCAATTTGAGGCTGAGATCGAGTTAACAACCTCTAACGGTAATATTATATGGGGCCTCGTTAATGGGGTAAAACTCTCCTTCGGCCGTGTTCTCTTCTTCCTGAGGGACATTAGTAAACGAAAAGAAATTGAAAAGGACCTCAGAGAAGCGGTTAACGAAACCCTACAGCTCATTAAGAGTATGATTAGTGGTTTTGTCATTTATGAGTCTGTATTCGATGAAAATGGAAATTTCATAACCTGCCGTTTTGCTTTCGCTAATGACGCTTTTGACGCCATCACGGGTTTGGAAGGCGCTGATGTTATCGGCAAAACTGTTCATGAGGTTTGGCCTGGCGTGGAACAAAGTTGGCTGGATGTCTTCTCGGAAGTGGTCAACACTGGTGTAGCCAAGTCTTTTGAAATGTTTCACGCCCCGTCAAACAAGCTTTATTATTGTAACGTCTATAGACCATGGGATTCAAAAAACAGGTTCTGCGTGATTTTCGAAAACATTACCGAACAAAAGCGGGCTCAGGAAGAACGTATGGAAATGGAACGCAGGCTTCTGAAGTCACAAAAACTCGAGAGCCTTGGAGTTCTGAGCGGCGGAATTGCGCATGACTTCAATAATCTTCTGGCGGTGATCATGGGAAACATAGAACTAGCCCAGAAAAAAGATGTTGATCCGCCCGAGAAAGAAACTTTCCTGGAAAGGGCCATGCAAGCTTCAGTCAAATCAGCCAGCCTGATCCGGAAGATGCTCGATTACTCCGGAAAAGGAGCCTTTGAACTTGAACATATTAATTTGTTTGAGCTTATCCAGAAAAACTCCGAGATGTTCCGGATGACTGTGCCAAAAAATCTGAACCTCAAGATTGAATCCGACAGCCAGAACATTCCTATAAAGGCGGATGTGAATCAAATAGAACAGGTAATCATGAATTTGCTCATTAACGCTTCAGAAGCGTTCGAAGGCAAAAGTGGAGTCATAGAAATTTCAACGGGCGTAAGATACTGTGATGAAACCATTCTTTCCAAGAGCTTGTTGCCCGAAAAGCCTCAGGCCCAGTATATGGCTTTTCTCAGGGTAATGGATAACGGCATTGGCATGGACAAAGACACGGTAAACCGTATCTTTGATCCCTTCTTCTCAACAAAATTCACGGGTCGTGGCCTGGGAATGTCTGTAGTTCATGGAATCGTAAGAGGATATAATGGCGCTCTTACAATTGATAGTAAGATTGGAAAGGGAACCTCGATCGATGTATACTTACCACTTCGTCATCAAACAGAAGTTATTGAGGAAAAGTCTGGCGCCCAAGAGCACGAGGAGTCATCTACAAGGGAATATATATCAGATGATCAGAAAATATTCGCGCTTGTAGTCGATGACGAACCTGAAGTCCTGGAATTGACGGTGAGACAACTTCAGCGCTTTGGTTGTGAGACTTTCTCAGCAATGAATGGTAGACAGGCGTTAGAAGTATTCAAAAGCAATCCCCATATTAATATAGTGATTCTCGATCTGGTGATGCCCGAAATGGGCGGTGAAGAGACGTTTCACAAATTGATGGAAATCAATCCCGAATTGAAGATCGCACTTTGCAGTGGTTACAATGAAGAGCAATTGAAGGAGCAGCTTCGAACGAAATTGAAGCCAATAGCGTTTTTGAGCAAGCCCTACAGGATTTCAACTATCAAAAACCTAATCGATAGACTGAGAAACTAATTGTATTGATTAATTAGTAAAAGATATTATTATGTCTTGCTTTTTCTCTAGTTCATTTTGATTATGTTATTTTTCAATAAAGCAGCTTTTGGTTTTGCGGCGCCAAAAACTAACTCAGCCTGGAAAACATTAATGATAACCAACTTCGTTAGCTTCGACATCCCTTTGGATATAATTGAGAACTGGCAGAAAATAATCAATCTGCTATCTAGGTTGGTAGGGGTTCCTGCGGCGCTGATCATGAGACTTGAAGGTCCTGATATCTCGGTATTTGTTTCAAGCGCATCTGAAGGAAACCCATATCATCCGGGAGAAAAGGAAACATTTGAGAATTCAGGGCTATATTGTGAAGAAGTAATCAAATCAGGCTCAAAATTGTTAGTTAGTGACGCTCTGGCTGATGAAAAATGGAAAGACAATCCGGATGTAAAATTGAACATGATCTCGTATCTGGGCTTTCCAATATTTCTACCAAACAAGAAGCCCTTTGGAACTATCTGTGTTTTGGATAATAAGCCCAACGCCTATTCGGAAGATACCGGAACACTGCTTGAGACTATCCGGAATCTGATTGAGTTGAATCTTGAAACGATCTTTATGAATCGGGTCCTGGAGGACGAAAATAAACGACTGTGCGATTACCTGACGGAGATTCAGATTTTTAGGGGATTGGTTCCGATTTGTTCTGGCTGTAAAAGCATAAGAGACAAAGAAAATGTTTGGCATCCAATAGAAAAATACCTGATAAATCACCCCAAAGCGGATTTCACCCACACGCTTTGCCCTAAATGTTTGAAAGATTTATATCCGGACTTTTATGAAGAATAGAAGTTTCCGTATTTGAAAGCGAGCCTGAATAAATACATGGTTTGCTCAAGATTCATCAAACGATTCCTCCGTAAAAACATCAACCGATATTTAGAAATCAGAACCGACGAGTATTTTATCTCTCGACTGAATGGCGTCTATCGGGAAAAAATATATCGGTTCTTGAAACATTTTATGCGCCATTCCCAGGATCCACCAATTAGATGAGGTTTACAACTGTCCCGCTTTTTGAATGGCCGAAAAGATTCCGGCAATATCCATCCATGTCATGCCTATGTATTCATGGATTGCCTGTCTTGAGTAATCAAGGTCTCTGGAATTCGGTATGAATTCATAGATATATCTCATTTCTTTCAATGTGCGAAAGTCACACGGGCATGGAATAGGATTCGTTTGAAATCTCTTGAACATTTTAATGGCTCTGGGCATATGAATTGCCGAGGTTACAAGTCCGAATGGCTCATTCCTCACAAATCTCACGAAGACCTTGGATTCTTCATCAGTGTCAAAGGCTGTCGTTAGCAAAATCAGCGCATCGCGAGGGATACCCATTTCCAAAGGTAATTCGGACATTGCTGTTGTTACACTATAACGACCCGGAATGGCTGCGCCCGATAAAACGAGCTTACTGTCCTTGATTCCCTTGGCAAGGCGTATGCCTTCCATGACTCTAAGAATCGATGGCCCCCATGACTCAGCCGGAGGAAGTCCATCCTCTACAATGGAGCCACCCAAAACAACTATATATTTCACTCCCTGTTTTTCAAGTAGTTTAGGGTCCTGGAAGGCGCCCGCCTGATTCTCCAATGTCTTCATGAGGTAATAAGATGTCGCTCCAACCGAAAATAGAATCAGAAGCAATGTTCCGAGCCCAATGATTAGGATTGCTAATCGCCTGCTTTTCTTAAATAATAAGGCCAGGATACCAATCAGCAGCAGAAGGATCGAAAGTCCCAACGGATACAAAAATACGCTGATGATTTTTTTTGCCAAAAATCCGACTTCTTCCATTAGTTATTCCTACAGACGTGTAAAGGTGGTATGGATAAGTTATTTTAAACTTCGGCATCTCTCAAAACGTCTCTGACTCCTGATTTATGAAGCCATTGTATGGAGAGGGTCATTTGTGCCTTGAATCTACTGCGGAATCAGATAATACAGTAACCTGAGTAAGGCTATCAAGGACCAAAATGTAATGCGCCAGCAAAATGGACAAAATAATTGCGGAGATTTGAACGGGCCATGCAGGACGCTAATACGCATTACATCTGAGCTCAGAGAAGGCGTCAGGGCGCAGTGCGGTAGAATCCGTTATAAGACAGAACACGATAAAAACCGCAACAACCTGTTAGTTGCGGACTAGGATGGCGCAACAAGAATACTTACTCATAAGGAGGCCTCATGAAGAAATCCTACCGAGAACACAGCCGGGATCACTGTCCTAGTGATGAAAGATCAAACAATGTCGGTCTTTTTCATGGCCGCCGTTCCATTTTCAAGCCGTGGTTGGTTTATGGTGTAGCAATTATGTTTGCGCCCGTGATGTTGCTATCTGGATGTGGCGTTAAGGAGGAGCTTGAAAAGGCCCAACGTGTTGTGGCCGAGACAACAAGTAAGAACAATGAGCTTTCTAATCAAGTGGCAAATCTGACAGAGGAGAAAAACAACCTTTCTGAAGAAGTTACTAAGAACAGGCGGGAAATCGAAAATCTCAGGAATGAGGTCGCTAGGCTTGACAAGATCAAGAACACTCTCGAACAAGAATCACGCAAGTTAAACAACGACCTGGAAACATCCAATCGCAAAAATGTCCAATTGACCAACCAGATCAAATCTGCCGAAAAAGAAATTGATGATCTTAAAAAACGTTTAACGGATTTTGAAAAAATAAAGTCACATCAAACGCCTGCGCCAGAAACCCTAAAGTCCGTAAATGGCAAGAGTGAAGAACGTTCGCATTGCGATTACCTCGTTGAGTTCATGCAAAAAAGCCAGCAGGCAATTCGTTCTTCCAAAGGTAGAGATCGCAATAAAATGTTAAATGATATCAAGTCAGAATATGCTCCCAAATTTAAGGGAGCCCCAGTGGCGGCAATTAAATCCGCCGAATCATGGGTAAAGGAAATGTCCCGGTCTTGGGATAGACATGGCGAAGACACTGTTTATCTCTTGATTAAATATAGAAATTCGGTCCTGAAAGCCTGCGGTATGGACCCAGACAAAAAAGGTTTCTAGTCATAGGATAGCCGGGTTTCCAGCCGGCTATCCAATCTTATCCAACTAGAATCACTTGACCAATAACCTTTGTGATAATTGTAAGTCAAGCATGAACAAGTCCTAAGCCGGCATGATTGATGGCGCCACATAAATGGCTATTACTGCAAAATGACAGGCGCATCCCAAAATCACAAAAATATGCCAAATCTCGTGGAAGCCGAAAAAACCTGGCTTGATATCTGGTTTTTTCAGAACATATACGATCGCGCCCAGTGTAAAAAAAATGCCGCCGAAGAGCAGTCCGAGCAATGCGTTTCTTGGCATATGAGTCATCATTTCCGGAAGGGCGACAACTGACAGCCAGCCCATTATCAAATAAATCCCGGCCGAAATCCAACGAGGAGCGTTTATAAAAAAAATCTTGGTTATTACCCCGACGATTGCCATGCTCCAGACTATCGCCAACAACCCCCATTGCCAGAATCCATTGAAAAAATTTATGCAGATTGGCGTGTAGGATCCTGCGATCAGTACATAAATCGCCGAATGATCGATCTTTCTCAAGACGCTGATTACCTTGGGTGAAGCGGTCGCCAAATGGTAGGCTGAACTAGCCGAAAACATCAAAATCAGGCTTAACCCGTAAATTGTTAATGAAATAGCCTTGGTAACGTTGTCATGTCCTAAAATTAACAAAAGCGCCAAACCCAGCGCAGCTCCGACTGCTCCACAAAAGTGCGTTAAACCGCTTATTGGCTCCCTTAGCCTGCAAGCCATTTAATACTCCTAATCCTGCAAAATCCTATCGTATAGGCCAAGATTTGCAAATCAATCCTTTGAAGATCAAAAACAATCAAAATAGCACATTATGGTAGAAAAGCACTGTTTAATTTCAAAAACAAAAAGCGCCTCCGGTATCCAATTCCGGAAGCGCTCATCTTGTATCATTCAGGAAATACAATTTCTTTGGACTAAACATAGCAGCAATTAAGCTGTCAACTACTTACGTCCCTTGAACTCGATCTCGGCTCAGACGATCTGCTGCTTGATTCACTCGATGGCCTGGCTAATTGACCGCCACGCTCGTAACACTCAGAAATTGCCAGGAAGGAATCAAATGGCTCGCAGCTCTCGCCTATGCAACACCTATATCTCGTATATGTTGGTCCTGTGCTTCTGTTCATTTTAGTCCTCCTGTCCGAAAATTAAACATAAAATCTTTTTCGGATCTATTCTATCAGATGCGACGTGAGCATTTTAGATTCAAAAAATTCTTATCAACTCATTTTTTTTTGAATCCACGATGATCAAAGACTTCTAACTTGAACTTTCCAAGCCGAACGATCCTGAAAACGAGTTGTCTACCGCTATTAGGGACGTTGGTGATTCGCAAAATCCGCCAAAACCAGGCGAAAATTGATTCGCCATACACTTATCCCCATTTGTTTCATTAATAATATTAATAGAACAATATGTTATGACGTCTTTCAATAAATTAATTGTAATTATCAACTCCCTTGTCTTATATTGCTTAAGAAATCTTGTTCCTGGGTGGTTTATTTCTAGATCCATAAATATGAGTAAAGATTTCTGAAGGTTAAGGACTGGAGGGCTTCATGGCAAAATGGTTACTAGTGGTAAACTTGATTTTGATTCTGTCTTTAAATTTTGGCTCTCCAACATGCATGGCGGCCTCAGGCGACCTACCTTCGTCTATGGCCCCGGAAATAGCCGGGACGTCTGAAGTTAATCAAACAGGCCTAGACCACCCAAAAAACTCGGCTATATATCAGGACACTCAGGAATCTAACCGATTTACACCATCAATGACAACGTCTGGCGCGATTTCTTCAAGCTTGGTGGCTCAATCGTCTTCCGAAACTTCAAAAAAGAACTCCGAAGTGGACAAGGTTTGGCGAGGTGAAGAATTGAGCCTTTTAGCAGTGGGTTTGGGGGTAGGTGATGTGGACGGTGATGGGAAGAACGAGATTGTCGTAGCGGATCCCTCCAACGTTTATGTCCATCGTTTTAATGCTGGTCACATGAGTCAGATGGCCGAATACAATTCGGGGAATCTGGAAATAAAGGCGATCGATGTAGCTAAAATAAGAAAACAGGGTCCTGCTAGAATATATGTCACCGCTCAAAATCGTGGCTCGGTAGCGTCTTTTGTTCTGGAATACCGCGCCGGCAGTCTTACTCGTGTTGTTCAGGACTTTCCGTATTTTCTCCGGGTGATTCAATATCCTACTCGAGGTCCAATGCTACTTGGTCAGCGCAAGGGCATGAGCAAAATGTATGAGGGACCGATATTTAATATTGAAGATAAAGGAGATGAACTCACACAAGCAGATCGCTTCGGAGTTCCCCTAAAGATTCCTATTTTCGGTTTTACTATCGGTGATTTTGAGGGTCAGCGAAAGCCATTGATAGCAGTCTATGACAAGGAGGATCATTTAAGGATTTACGACCCATCCGGCAAACGGCTTTATGTCTCCAAATCATATTATGGTGGATCAGATGTAATTCTACGCTGGGTTGGTCCCGAAGTAAGCAAGGATACCGAAAAGGACCTTTCAATAGACACTGCCTATGTCAGACCTAGAATAATGTCCTTGCCGCTCGACAAAGACAACAAATATGAAATTTTGGCTATTTCGCATAGCTCGAAGACAATGAGAATGTTGAGCCGCACCAAGATGTTAGAGGAGGGTCGGATCAAAGGACTTGTGTGGACTGGAGACGCCCTGGAAGAAAAATGGGCTACTCCTAAAGTTCAGGGTATGATAACGGATTTCACGGTGGACACATTACCGGGTTTGAATGGCTTGAGATTGATAACCCTTGAAAGGAAAAAGACCGACTGGCTTGCTTTTCTCCGTTCCAGGAGTCAGATCAGGGCATATGATCTCAAGTCCCTCGTCGAAGAAGGGGCAAGTGGTAAGTCCAAAGAAACCGAAGATTAAAGACTTGTGAAAAAGATAAGTCCAAACATTGATTTGTCATGAAATTACATGACAGAAAATCGTTTGGAAGATGTCAAATTGATGGGCTGGGGCTAGGCATCTCCTGAATATAGAACTGATTTTTCTCTTCATCAGAAAGCTTTTCCATTTGTGTCGAGAGGTTTGAAATCAGGGTCTGGCGAAATTCGTAATAATGTTCCGCCACAACGAGCGCTGTAACAAATCTGTCGAATCTGTCAGGAAAACGCCAAATCGCCTTAAAAAAATAATTCCAAAAATCCAAACGACTTTCGTAAACGAAACCATTTCGGTAAATGGCTGTTAACGCCGCTTTCAGCTCCATCAAGTAGGGTAGTTTGAAAGATTTCTTGACCTTTGGTGGATTCATTTGTGAATAATGTTCATAAACTCGCTTGAGGTAGTTCTTCGGATTATAAAGTGTCTGGTACAAGTCGACGAATTCTGTGACTATTTCCTCGAGTGATCTGGTAGGCACGAAGTTTATGAGGCCTGTCTGGTTGCTAATGGTGTCAAAATCAGAACACAGAAGGCGGTTTTGTTTTTCGAGTCTAACCCACATGTCTGTGCCGGGCCCCGCCTGAAGAAGTGTCGCAAATATTTCCGGTATGTTTGTCTGATTTGCAAATTCTATGAGTCTCTTTCCAGCTCCAGATTTCTCATTATCGAATCCCAGGATAGTTCCGGCAATAACCTGAAAACCGGCCCCCGAAATCTTCTTGCAAGCTGAAACAAGATCAACTCCAGTGTTTTGGTACTTTCTAGCTTCTTTAAGCGTTTCTTCGTCAGGTGTTTCAATGCCCAGGAACACCCGGAAAAAACCGGCCCTGAACATCTGCTCCAACAAGATCGAATCCTTGGCCATGTTTACCGACGCCTGTGTGGAAAAATTGAAAGGCATGCCGCGCGATTCCATCCAAGGCACAAGTTCCTTTAATAACAGCTTGGTCTGATGGATATTCCCAATAAAATTATCATCAACAAAAAAGACAAGCCTCCGCCATCCTAAATCATAAAGCTTTGTTAATTCGCCAATCACTTGCGATGGGCTCTTCGTCCGTACTTTCCTGCCCAGCATGAGCGTGACATCACAAAATTCGCACTGAAAGGGGCAGCCTCTCGAATACTGGATGGCCATATCAACATATTTGTCCAATTCCAGGAGTTCAAACCTGGGAATTGGACTTTCTTCCATATTGGCTCTTGCGTCTGAAGAAATGATTATTCCGCTTTCCCTTTGCCTCACTGCTTCTATCAAACGGTCGATATTGGCTTCCGCTTCACCTACAACAACTATATCGGCGCCACTATTAAGGGCGTCATCCGGGAAATGAAAAACAGAGGCTCCACCAACTACAACAAATTTTCCACGTCTTTTTGCCTCACCTATCATTTCCAAAATGCCCCTATGCTGTATACCCATGCCGGAAATCATGACTACATCAGTTTCCGTCCACTGGCATTCGGTAACTTTCTGGAAAACCATATCGACAAGCTCAGCTTCCCAATCCGGTGGAAACAGAGCGGCCAAAGTGATCAGACCTAGTGGCGGAACCAGCGCCTTTTTTCCAGTCATCTTGAGCACTTTGTCAAACGACCAGAAGGTCTGAGGATAGTTCGGGTGGATCAAAAGTATTTTCATTTTGTGGTCCTAAGAATGAATGCAATTAAACACAAGATAGCATAAATTTTTTGAAATCAATCAAGGATTCAAGAAACTTGAAACCATAAGTCGCCAATACTGAATCAGAACCCGATCAACTCGGGCTAATTTCTCTAACAGGCCAAAAAGACTATCGCAAATACCCCTTTTCGTTCACAGACGCCTTGCGGTGAAGTTCACCGTTCCAGAAAAGGAGCTATCGTGTCAGCCATCTTTTTGGCTATCACATTCCTGCCATAGTTGGTTAGATGCACACCGTCAGCTTTGTAAGCCGCCTGGTCCCTGTCGCAAAGAGCGTTGCGGTAGCTTATAAAATATGGTTTGTTCTTAAGCTGTTCCAGCAAAATCTGATATGGCGCG
>Ga0067045_1004825_pt1 | contig 11905 bp, 10 predicted proteins | sample TerdegcTABiofilm_FD_59184 | JGI IMG/M metagenome (GOLD analysis project Ga0067045, IMG submission 59184) | Combined Assembly of (Gp0054472, Gp0054536) Wastewater bioreactor microbial communities from Singapore -Terephthalate degrading...
AGCGCATGCACCAGCTCGATGCCATCGAGGTCCGGCATGTGCAGGTCACAGAGCACCAGGCCGATGTCGGCGTCCTCGCTGAAGCACTCGATGGCCTGTTGGCCGGACCCACAGGGAATGCAGACGTAACCGCTGCTTTCCAGGAATTCGCAGAGTTCTTCAACAATCAACGTTTCGTCGTCGACCACCAATACTTTTACCGCCGATGTGGACTTGTTCACTCGCCACTCCATGTTCAGGCCAAGCGCTGATGACTGCCGTACCAATAGCCGGATTTCACGTCGCCGGCACCCATCCGTCCCAACGCATATCCCGGCAAGGTGAACGCCACTGCCAGAAGGAAAGCCCAGCCACCCTGCTCGGCCGGTGCGCCCAGCCAGGTAGTGCCGCTCCAGAGCAGGTAGGCCAATGCCGCGGCACCCGCGCCAAGCGTCAGGCGATTGGAAATGTGCCGCTGCTGAACATCCTGTGCCGCGCACAGCGCCAGCCAGATCATCAAGACAAGACTTTGCATCTGGAAAAATCGTCCGCGTTGGCTGAATGATTCTATGCTCAAAGCACGTTGTAACAGTCAGGGTAGACGCACTCATGAAAACAGACCTGCCACACAAACAAAAAGGCGCTGTCGCCATTGAGTTCGCCTTGGTGTTCGTGATTTTTTTTGCGGTGTTCTACGCCATCGTCAGTTACAGCGTGCCGCTGTTGCTGATGCAGTCCTTCAATGAGGCCACGGCCGAGGCAGTGCGTCGTAGCGTCGCCCTGGACCCCAATACCAGCGACTATCCGAACGCCGTGGTCAACCTGGCCAACTCCGTTCTACAGCAACAACTGTCCTGGGTGCCCAAAGCCTTCAACCTCACCTATGGCACCGGCGGCGATGCGAAAGCGGTCTACAGCGCAGGCCAGTTGACCGCCAGCGTCAGCTACCCCACCAGCAAGCTCAACCAGGTGATTCCGTTCCTGGTGTTGCCGGGAGTGGGCACGGTGCCCAGCCTGCCGACCAGCCTGAGTGCACAGTCGAGCATTCAATTTTGAGTCCCGCTGGCAAGCTGTTCGGGCTACTGCTACAGCGTTCTCCCACCCTGCCACTCGAGACCCGTGCGCGCCCGGTCGTGCCCAGCGTGGGGCTGCAATTGCAACTGGATTCACAAGGACGCGTGCTACAGATCAGCGGCCCCGTGCGCCATTCGCTCGCCCTCCCATTATCGGGCAGCACTGCCCGGCACCTGAGCGAATACCTCGTGCCGGGCAGCCGGTTAGCCGTCGAAGGCCCACCCAGCGAATGGCACGGACACAGCCTGGACCTGGACTTCACAGGTCTGGGTGCAACCACCCTGCACCTGCGCGGCTGGGCACAGCCGGCTGAGGATGGCTGGCTCCTGCAATTGCTCGACATCGGTGATTTACTGCAGGAGCGGCAACAGGCCCAGACCCGGGACACCTGCCAGGCGCTGGCCGCACGCTGCAGTGAGCAACTGCGCCTGTGCAGCCTGACGCGCCTGCCGCAGGTTTTGCGCGAACAATTGCAGGACCTGGCCCAGCACTGGCGGATCCCCTGCGTGGCCATTGCCCTGCTCGATGAGGCGCAACAGGACTGGCGGATCCACAGCCATTACCACGCCCACGATGCTCCCCGGCTCTGGCACACCGATCAGTCGCTGGGCACGGGGCTGGACAGTCTGGACGGCAGCCGTCCCCACGTTTTGCATGGCGTTCAGAGTGCCGGTCTTGATCCGCGCCTGCGGGACATCTTCGCCCATGCCGAAGGCTTGCTGGTGCCGTATTGCGACGCCCAAGGGATCGGCGCCTGGCTGCTCTGTGGTTTTTATCCGGCGGTGCAGCCTGCGCCAGCCCTCGGCGAGCGTGACTGGTTGCTGCTGCTCGCCGCGCTGGCTGGGCCGCTTCTGGGGCGCTTGCGTGAACAGCAGCAACAGCAGCAACTGCAACGCCTCGACGCCCTGCAAGGGCTGCTCGGCAGCGGCTGGTGGGAACTGCACGAGGGGGTGCAGTTGGCCCCGCAACTGGCCCGTAACCTGCACCTGGAACACGCGCACCTGCCTCTGAGCGAATGGCTGGCGGTGTTTCATCCGGTCGACCGCGCCGAGCTGCAGAGTCGACTGCAGGACCTGCTGCAATGCGACCGCCCCCTGCTACTCAGCGTGCGCCTGCAAGCTCGCGACGAGTGCCAGGCCCCGGTCTGGTATCGCCTGCAAGGTCAGATGTTGCAGTTGGGCGAGCAGCGCCGGCCAGTGGGTTTCATGCTCGATATCAGCGACATCAAGAATCAGCAGCAACAGGCCGCCGCGGCCCATGCCCGGCTGGATAATCTGATCGCCAGCTCACCCGCGGTGATCTACGTGCAACGCTATGAGGAAGGTGCTCTGCAGCCGTGTTTTTTCAGTGACAGCCTGCTGCCGCTGCTCGGCTGGCAACTGAGCGAACTGACGGAAACCAGCCTGATCGAGCGGATCCACCCCGACGATCGCGACCTGTACTTCGTCCGCACCCGCCAGCTGCTGCGCGAGGGCAGCGTTCGTGCGCGCTACCGCATGCGTGACCGGGCTGGCGATTACCACTGGTTACTGGATGAGGCCCGGTTGCTGCGCAATGACCTGGGTTTGCCGGTCGAGGCGGTCGGCCTGTGGCTGGACGATACCGAAGCCACCCTGGCCACCGAGCAGGTCCGCCAGAGCGAGGAGCGCTACCGGATCCTGGTTGAGGATTCGCCGGCGATGATCTGCCGTTACCGTCCCGACCTGACCCTGACCTTCGCCAACCGTCCACTGGCCAAGTACCTGGAGTACCCGCCGGAGCAACTGCCGGGCGTCGACCTGGGGAGTTGGTTGTCAGCCGAGCAGCGCGCAGCCTTTCTGCTGCGCATCCAGCAACTGACCCCGGAGTTCCCGGTCAGCACCGCCGAAATCAGCCTGCAACTGCCCGGGCGCGAACACGCCTGGTGGGTGTGGTCGGACCGCGGCGTTTTCGATGACCAGGGGCAACTGCTGGAAGTCCAGGCGGTGGGCCGCGACAACACTGAAGTGCGGCGCTCACAGCAACAGCTGATGCAGAGCGCCAAGATGGCCACCCTCGGGGAAATGGCCACGGGCCTGGCCCATGAAATCAACCAGCCGCTGAACGTCATGCGCATGGCCGTCGCCAATATGCTCAAGCGCTTGAGCAACGGCGATGTAGCGGCCGACTACCTGCAGGACAAGCTCAGCCGTATCGACACCCAGGTCCAACGCGCGGCGCGGGTGGTCGATCACATGCGGGTGTTTGGTCGGCGTTCGGAGATCGAGCAGCAACCGTTCAATCCGGCGCAGGCAGTGGAAGGCACCTTGGCCCTGCTGGCCGAAGGCATGCGTGGCAAGGGCGTGGAGTTGCGCATCCATCACCTCGACATCGAGGTGCAGGTCCGCGGCCATGTCGATCAACTGGAGCAAGTGTTGATCAACCTGCTGGTCAATGCCCGCGATGCCCTGCTGAGCAAGCGTGAAGTGCAGCAGGCATTTGAACCCTGGATCACCCTGCGCGCCGAGGCCGATACGCGCGCGGTGCGCCTGTGGGTCGAAGACAACGGCGGCGGCATCGACCCGCGCCTGCTGGAGCGCATCTTCGAACCGTTCTTCACCACCAAACCGGTGGGCGTCGGCACCGGCCTGGGGTTGTCGGTGAGCTATGGCATCGTGCAGAACATGGGCGGCCAGTTGAGCGTGCACAACGCCGAGCAGGGTGCGTGCTTCTGCATTGAGTTGCCGATTGCCGAGGCGCGTTAGATAGCCAATTGCGCTCTACCACCGGCATGACAACTGAGGTTGGCGCCAATCTCCGCGTTCCCCAGGCTGACCCCCAGGGCCTTGAGCAAGGTGTTGACGAGCGGGTCCAGCAACGGCCCGATGAATCCCCGCACGGCGTTGACCAGTATGCCGCTGATTTGATTCAACAATCCCGCCACCAGCGCCAATGCATTACCGGTGATATTCCCGCTGGGCGGAACATAGGAGGTCACCTGCAGACCGCTCAAGGTATCGCCCAGCCCCGTCAGGATGTTGACCGAGTCTATCGCTTGATACTGCGCAGGCAGGCCGATATTGGGGGGCAACGGATAGACCAGGCTTTGTGTGCGCTGGCCGATGGTGGTTTGCGCCTTGAGCCCCAGTCCTCCGCCCTTACCCAGCGTGACCGGGCCACAGCCCAGAATCCCAGCGCAGGTTCTAACGCCGATATCAATCAGTCGCACGGGCTCAATGGCAATGGCCGCGGATGAGGAAAAGGCCTGGACCGGGTCAATCTTGCCGATGCCCAGATTCGCGATGGAGGTGGTTGCCTGAACCGTCACGCTCTTGCTGGCATCGCTGGCGCAGTTGTAATCGGAAAGGTAACTTTCGGCACTGGCGGCTTCCAGGCTGATATCCAGCTTGGAAGCAATCGACAGGACGGTGTTATCGCAAGGCGCGATGACCAGGCATAAAAGCGAATTCACCACGCCCACCAGATTAAGATGCAACAGGTTGTTCACCACCCCCGAAACCGGCGTCAGCAGGTCGGGAAGCGCCGATACCAACTGGGAAATGGTCTTGAGTATCGGCAGCTCGATGGAAACCAGGGCCCTGACCTGGGCCGTACGAACAAAAATCTGATCCTTGCCGGTGGCCAGGCCAGCCTTGGCCAGCGCCGGATTGCCGATCGTCGACAACTGTGGCGGCTCGATCACCTTGAGCTTCACACCCACTGTGCCGATCAACGGAATACTCACCTCAGTCGAGACCGCGGCGGCACTTTTGCTGTTGGCCAGTTGGGCGACCGCCTGGACCAACTGGAAAACCTGCACTGTGGAATCCAGGCCTGCCGTGGATGCCCCCGTCTGCACGTTCAACACATCCCCAAGCTTTAGTGTCTGCGCCGCACTGGAGATGGTGCTGATGGCCTGCAGCGCCTGCACGGCAACCTCGGCCGTTGCACCGCCTTTGCTCAGGACCTTGATCGCCGCGTCGATCAATTGCGTGGGCGACACCGCCGTATTGAGCAGCGTTTCGTAGTCACCGGCTTTCAGCAGCACATCCACCGCCAACTGATCCAGATAACTGAGCAACTTGATGTTGGTATTGACCAACCCATCCCAACCGCCGGCGGTGAGCTGCAGTTTGCCACCCAGCATGCCGCCGACCAGCGCGTTGAGCAGTTCCGATTTGGTGCTGTCGATGATGCCCAGGGTGGTGCGGATAGTCAGCATCGCCAGCGGTGAGGGTGACGAGGCAACAGCGGTGGCGGTCAGCCAAATGCGCGATGGCAGAGGCTCCGTGGAAAACAGCGCCGCCACCCCGGAAGCGATGCTCCTGGGCACGGAATGATGGGCGACGACTCGAATGGCTTCAGACTTGTTGGCATCAACGCTGAACCGCCGCAAGTTATCGTTGCCAGTGACGAGGGTGCCGCATTCAATCGCGAGCGTTCGCTCTGCGTTGGTACTGAACCCGTTGCGCGCTGCACTTTGCGTCGCGTAGGTCATTGCCGTATTGGCAGCCTGACAATACCCACCGCGAGTCACCGCTTCCAGCGCTGCGGTGTCGACCACCCGCTGCAACTTGCGCTGTTCCAGGTACAGCCGACCGCTGTCGACCACCAACAGCGCAAACAACAGCGCCAAGCCCAGGGTCATCGCCGCGACCAGGCCAATGGCCCCACGCTGGCGATCTCGACCGCGAAAGCAAGAACGAGGAGACATCGAGCACTCCTTGCTACCTCCAGTAGTGTTCGCAGTGTAGTCAACGCGCGCGCGCGGCGCTGGCAAGTTGCCAGTGCCGCTGCCAGATGGTCGGTCAGGCGTGCTTATCTAGGCGGATAGTTACTCAAAATCCGCGTCACCGTCTCGCGTATCGCATTGCTGCGATCGCTGGGATTGGGAGAGCTGCTGAGCATCTGTTCGTCACTGCCGCGCCACACCAGCTTGCCGTCCTTGCCGTCCAGCAGGTCGATCTGGATGGTTGCGACCTTGTAGCTGACATTGCGGGTTTCGTTGTACATCGGTGCGCCCCAGTAACCGTTCCAGGGGTTGCCCCAGGCGCCGCCGTAGTTGGTGGTGATCTGTTGCTGGCGCTCTTCGATGATCAGGTAGGTCTGCACATCGAGGTCACCCTTGCTGCTCCCGGTGGCCGGGCGCAGGCCGCGTTGGTCGAGCTGATCGGCCACCGCCTGGCGAATGCGTTGCTCGGTGAGGTCGCTCTTGATCCGCGGATCATCCGGGCGGTATTGCAGGGCGGGCTCTTTCCAGGTCCAGCTGTGGTAGGCGGCGAAGTCGCGGCTGGCGTCAAAGTCGTGGTTGACCTGATTGGACTGGCAAGCACTGAGCAACACAGCGCATGCCACGAATGCGAGACGGCGGAACATGGTTTATCTCCGGTTCAGACCCGCACACGAATGGGAGTCATTAAGACGGAGGATACGCCGCTACGGCCTTTTCGACAGCTTCTCTTAATGCATCACCGCGTTCGCGTTCACTGCCGTTGACGCTGGTTTCGGCGCTGGCACTCCACACCGGCTGGCCGCTGCCCGCGTCGTACAGATCGACCCGCACCACCAGCACCTGAATCTGGTAGGTGCGCACAATGGGCACCGTGTTGTACATGCCGACACCACTGCCATAGCCGTTGCCATAACGGTTGTAGCCGCCGTAGGCGCCATAACCGTAATCGTCCTGCACCTGCTGCAGGCGGGTTTCCTGGTGCAGGTCGGCACTGACCAGCAGGTCTGCCGTTTGCTGGTCGTGCAAGGGGCGCAGGCCTCGCTGGTCGAGGGCATTGCTCACGATTTCAGCGATCTGCGCCGAGTCCGCCCAGGCCGAGCCACTGGGCATCTGGCCGTCGAGCCAGGCCCAACTGCGGTAACGCGCGAAGTCTCGCGGTGCCGCGGGATAGGCGCTGCGGTCAAAGGTCTTGGCCGCTTGTGGCGGCGCCGGCGGCAAAGGCCTGGAGCTGGCGACATACGGGTTGCTGCCCTGGCAGGCACCAAGCCCCAGGCACAGGGCGATCAATCCAAGACGGCGTTTCATGATGCCCTCCACAGGTATCGGGATCAGACCGGGCGGCAGATCCAGTGCAGGTAACGTCCCAACCCGGCAAACGTCGGGTGGCGACGGTGCGCCAGTTCCATCTCCAGCAAGTCGAGCAGTTCGGCACGGGCCTGGAACTCCACGGGCATGTAGTCATGGAAAACCCGCACCCCACTCTGGGTTTCGACCGTCCACAGGCCCTGCAGTTGCGTCGCCAGTTCGCGTGGATCCAGGGGCATCTGCGGGGTCAGGCTCTGCTTCTCGCCCGCCATGTCGTTCTTGCGCATCTTGCGGAAGTGACCCTTGAGCAGGTTGCGGTAAATCAGCGCGTCGCGGTTGTAGAACGCCAGCGACAACCAACCGCCCGGCACGGTCAGTTGATGCAGCACGGGGAGAATCGCATGGGGTTCGGCCAGCCACTCCAGCACCGCATGGCACAGCACCAGGTCATAGGGCTCGGTGAGCTGGCCGAGCAGTTCCTGCCAGGGCGCCTGGATAAAGGTCGCGGTTTGTCCGGCCTCGGCGAAACGCTGGCGCGCCCCCTCGAGCATCGGTTCGGCCGGCTCGGCCAGGGTCACCTGGTGGCCGCGCTCGGCCAGCCACAGCGACATGTGGCCCAGGCCCGCGCCGATGTCTAGCACCCGCAGCGGACGGTCCGGCAAGGTTTCCGCCAGGTCCGCCTGCAACACCGCGAGGCGAATCGCGCCTTTGGCACCGCCGTAGATTTTTTCCGCGAAGCGGGTCGCCAACTGATCGAAATGACGGTCGCTCATCAGCTGAACCGCCGTTCGCTGTCGGCCAGCTTGCTGCGCACCACCTGCTCCATGTCCAACCCCAATTCGCTGCACAGCAGCAGAAGATACAGCACGATATCCCCCACTTCCTGCCCGGCGTGGGCCAGGGCGTCGGGCGGCAATTGGCGCGACTGGTCTTCGCTCAGCCACTGGAAGATTTCCACCAGTTCGGCCATTTCCACACTGGCGGCCATGGCGAGGTTTTTCGGGCTATGGAATTGCCGCCAGTCATTGCGGTCGCGGATGCTGTGCAGGCGTTCGGTCAGTTCAACAAGGTTCATCGGGCTCTCCTGAAGGCGTATAGCTTCAAGCGGATGACCGCAGGAAGCAAGCTGTCGCTGCGCGACAGATCGCGAGCAAGCGGAGCGCAATGACGGACTAATCGACAACATTGAACTCGACCCGCGCCGTCTGCCCGCCCTCATCCAGCACGCTCAATTCAACAGGTCCAAGCTGCTCGAAGGTGGCGTTGATGCTCTCCTGATTGGCGCTGTCGCCCAGCGGGGCGCCGTTGACGAACCACCAGCGCCGACCGCTGCCCCCCAATGCCGACAGCTTCAGGCGCAGCAGCTCCTGGCTGGCGGCCGGTCGCCGTAGCTGATCACCCTCACGCACGCCAACGATGGACAACGGTGAAGATGCCGCCAGCAGCGGCCCCGGGCAATCCGGGTCATTGGCCGGCAAGCGTGCTTCGCGCCGTTCGACCCGTGGCAACCAAGGCTCCAGCGGTGCCGGCCACAACGCGATGTCCCGAGCCACCGCACCAGGACACTTGGCGTCGACCCGCAGCCCACGCGCGTTAACCCAGATTTTTTCCACCAGGCCCACACCCAGTGGCTGATCCATGGCTTGCAGGGTCGGCGGCGTGGTGCCGTCCAGGGTCCAGGCGAAGCGCTGGCGGCGGCAGTTGGGGTCGGTGCGGCTCATGGGCTGTCCCAGGGGCCAGCAGATCGCAGCCACCCCGACGTTCAACGGCACCGGCTGCACCGGGGCGCTGATGCCGCGCTGGCTGTCACGGTTGATCAGTACATCGTGTACCTGGAGCATCAGCGGCGCCGCCGAGGCCAGGCCAAACTGCCCGGGTACCGGGGTGCCGTCCGGGCGGCCGATCCAGATGCCGATCAGGTAACGCGGGCCGACGCCAATCGCCCAGGCATCACGAAAGCCATAGCTGGTGCCGGTTTTCCAGGCCAGCAGCGGGCGCTGCACCAACTCGGCTCGCGGATCTCGGTCGGGGCGTGCCTGCCCGCTGAGAATGCGCCGCACGATCCACGCCGAACCCGGCGACAGCAGCGGCCGTTCACGCAGTTCGTCATCGGGCTGCAAGCGGATAGGGGCGCTCTTGCCGCCCCGGGCAAAGGCGCTGTAGCCGCTGACCAGGTCTTCCAGGCGGCTCCCCGCCCCGCCGAGGATCAGCGACAGGTTGGGCTCGGCCAGGGGCGGCAAGGCCAATGGCATGCCGCCGATGCGCATTTCGGCGGCAAACCGTTTCGGGCCGTAGGCTTCGAGCAACTGCACGGCCGGCAGGTTCAGTGAAGTGGACAGCGCACTGCTGGCCGGTACCGGGCCGCTGAAGCCCATGGAGAAGTTGCCCGGGCGGTAATCGCCGTAACGCCGGGGCACATCCTGCAGCAGCGACTCGGAATGGATCAGCCCGGCGTCCATGGCCATGCCATAGAGGAACGGCTTGAGTGTCGAACCCGGCGAGCGCAGGGCGCTGATCATGTCGACATGACCAAAGCGCCGGGTATCGTTGATGTCCACCGAGCCCAGATAGGCGCGCACCGCCATGCTGTGTGCCTCGACCACCAGGATCGCCGCCGAGGTGTGCTCCGGCAAGCGCGCGCGCCAACCCAGCAACAGGTCCTCGAGACGCCGTTGCAGATTGGCGTCGAGGGTGGTGCGAATCAACGGCGGGCTGTGCGGACGGTTCAAGCGGCGCGCCAACAAGGGCGCCAGGCTGGGCTCCAGGCGGGGCGCCAGCAGCAAGGGTTCCTCCAGGGCTTCGTCGACCGCCGACTGCGGCCACACGGCAAATTCGCCGAGCCGGCGCAGCACCTTGTCCCGCGCCACTTGCGCGCGAGCCGGATGGCGATCCGGACGCAAGCGACTGGGCGCTTGTGGCAACACCGCCAGCAACGCTGCTTCGGCGTGGGTCAGGTGCTGCGGTGACTTGCCCAGATAAGCCCAACTGGCGGCGGCCACGCCTTGCAAGGTGCCACCGAACGGCGCGCGGTTGAGGTACAGGTTGAGAATCTGCTCCTTGGACAAATGCCATTCCAACTGGGCCGTGCGCCACAGTTGCCGCAACTTGCCCAACAGCGTCCGCGGATGGGGGTCGAGCAGCCGCGCCACTTGCATCGACAACGTGCTGCCGCCGGACAGCACCCGCCCCCCGCTCAGGTTCTGCCACGCCGCCCGGCCCAGCGCCAGCGGGTTGACGCCCGGATGCTGGTAGAACCAGCGGTCTTCGTAGGTCAGCAGTGCGTCGAGGTAATAGGGCGAGACTTCGCTCGTCTGCACCGGGTAGCGCCACACGCCGTTGGCATCGGCGAAGCGCCACAGCGGTGTGCCGTCTTCGGCCAGCACCACCCGCGCCAGGTCGTCCTGGGGCAGAGGCAACGGCCAGAGGCGGTCGGCCAGCCACACCAGGGCCACCAGCAGCACCACGCTGCCCAGCAGCCCACGCCACACCCGCTTGCTCCACGAACTCAGGCGCCGCGTTAGTATTGGAAAAATCAAACCCGCAAACCTCTATGCTTCAAGGGAACTCACCCACAGATTCAACAGCCAAAGCTTCAACTCTGGCACCCATGCCCACTCTTTCATCAGGATGCACACATGCAGGTAGAAAGCTTTTTCGAATGGCTCGGCCAGGCGCTGGGGTCGGTCATCCGCTTCATCGTCGACCTCCTCAGTGGCTTGTTCAACACCTTGAGCCACGCTGGCGGCAACTTTGTCGAGGGGCTGTCACAGGCGTTGGGCATGGACACTTCGATCGTCAGTATCCTTGCGCTGGTGGTCGGCCTGTTGTTGCTGTACTCGGCGATCCGCGCGTTCATGCGCGCCTCGATCATCGGCGGGATCATCTGGCTGGTACTGGGGTTGTGGGTGTTGAGTTGGGTGATTCACTGAACCCGACCCTGTAGCCGCTGCCGAAGGCTGCGTTGGGTTGCGCAGCGCGCCCCCGCAGCCTCGCGGGCTCGGCAAATGCTACAGGGGTAGCCGCTGCCGAGCCTGCATTCACCGCCCCTTGATCACCATCTCCGGCACCGTCTCTCCCACCGCCTGCCAGTTCGGCCGGTACATCGACTCCACTTGCGGTGGCGGTACCCGATAGGTGCCGGGCGTGACCGCCCGCGCCAGGTACAGCAGGTGCGTGGTGCCATAGCCGTCCAGGTTCAACGCTGCCACGTAACGATCGTCACGGAACTCCTGGTGCTTGAGGCTGGCGTTCTGCATCGATTCCCGCCATTGCTTGACCTTGCTGCTGGCGTTTTCCAGGCTGGCAGCGCTTTGGGCCAGATTCTGGTTCTCCAATTCCAGGCCGGCCGGCAACAAGTCCACCACCAGGGCATCCGGCACGCGCTGCTTGGCGCTGACGGCGATGTGCACCAGCACCAAGTCACCGCTGGCCAATGCCTTGAGGTCCAGCGGCTCACCATTCATGCCCAGGTACTCACGCCGAATGCTCAGGTTCTCGCCCCCTGGCGCCGGCGCCTGCTGTGGATAACCGGAAATGGTCAGCTGTTGGTAGACCGGCTCGCTGCCGGCATTGCTCAGCGTCAGCGGCGAGGCCAGCAGCGGCCCTTGCAGCTTGAGCCCGGGCTGGGCGTTGTTGAGCTCACGGGTTTGCGTGCCACTGCTCAATTGCGCAGTCCAGCTGGCTTCAGGCTTGCCCAGCAAACTGCGGCCGGCGAGGAACAGCGAGTTGCGCTCCTGGGTCGACAGGTACGGGCTGGCAGCCAACTGATCGGACAGCTCGAACAACCGCTCTTCCCGCTGCCCCTTGTCCAGGTCGTATTCCTGCAGCAACGCCAGAATCAGCGCCTGGTCACGCAAC
>Ga0067045_1031589_pt1 | contig 11904 bp, 7 predicted proteins | sample TerdegcTABiofilm_FD_59184 | JGI IMG/M metagenome (GOLD analysis project Ga0067045, IMG submission 59184) | Combined Assembly of (Gp0054472, Gp0054536) Wastewater bioreactor microbial communities from Singapore -Terephthalate degrading...
GCACACCCCGGGGCTGGAGAAGAGTGCATTCCCCCTACTTCAGGCGAAGGCACCCCTGACCCGCGCGGCCCGATCGCTCAGCCCTCCCCGTCTCCTGGCGCCGCAAGCTCTCCCCGCGCCACCATCTCGGCGACTCGCTGAATCCGGGACACCACGGTGTCCCTAGGGAGGATCTCCAGCATGTGGAACAGGCTGGGGCCCACCGTTGTGCCGGATACCGCCGCCCGGCACGGATGGATCACGTTACCCGCCTTCACCCCAAGCTCTTCGGCGAGAGAGCGGACCGCTGCCTCCAGCGCCTCGGCAGTCCAATCTTCCAGCGCAGACAGTTTCTCCGCCAGCGGGCGCAGTGTGTCCGCGGTCTCCGGATTGCCAAGCCACTTCTCTCGGGCGCGGTCCTCGAAGTCGTACTGGTCGGTGAAGAAGTACTTCGCCCATGTCTCGAAGACATCCAGCAGGCGGGCGCGCTCGCGCATGAGGTCAATGACCTGGCCGAGCCACTCCACCCGCTCGGGTGACGGGTCTTCCTCGAACAGCCCCGCTCTCTGCAGGCGCGGGAGCACGAAGCTGATGAGGCGGTCCAGTGGCGTGATCTTCATGTACTCGGCATTCATCCATTCGGCCTTGCCGAGGTCGAACACCGCGGGGGCCTTGGAGCAGCTCTCGAGGCTGAACAGGTCGATGATCTCCTGCCGCTCAAGAATCTCGCGCTCGTCGCCGGGCGACCAGCCGAGAAGCGCAAGGAAGTTGAACATCGTCTCGGGCAGGTAGCCCTGCTCGGCATAGTCCGTGACCGCAACCGCGCCGTGGCGCTTGGACAGCTTGGTCTTGTCTTGGCCGAGGATTATGGGCAGGTGGGCGTAGATGGGCGTGGGGAAGCCTAGGGCTTCCTGAAGCTGCATGTGGATCTGGGTGTTGGGCAGGTGTTCGACGCCGCGAATGACGTGGGAGACCTCCATCAGCGCGTCATCCACAACCACCGCGAAGTGGAATGTGGGGTAGCCCGAGGTCTTGACGATGACTGGGTCGGCGATGAGATTGTTCTCGTAACTCACCTGTCCCTGGATCACATCATCGATGACCGTGGCGCCCTCTTCCTTGACCCGGAAGCGCACACATGGCCGGCGGCCCTCATCGATGTACGCCTGGCGCTGGGCATCGGTGAGTTTCGCGCACCGGCCGCTGTACTTCGGGGGCAGTCCGCGGGCCTTCATGACCGTGCGCTGCTCCTCGAGTTCCTCGGGGGTGCAGAAGCACTCGTAGGCCATTCCAGCAGCCATCAGTCTGTCCAGGTGACTCGCGTAGATGTCAAGGCGCTCGGACTGCACGTAGGGCGCGAAGGGTCCGCCCACATCGGGGCCCTCGTCCCAGTTCATGTTGAGCCAGCGCAGGCCCTCGTAAATGACCGAGAGCGCTTCCGGTGTGGAGCGGACCTCGTCGGTGTCCTCGATCCGCAACAGGAATTCGCCGCCGCTGTGGCGGGCGGTCAGCCACGAGAACAGCGCGGTATGTAGATTGCCCACATGCATGTAGCCCGTGGGTGAGGGCGCGAAGCGTGTGCGTATCTTGTCAGCCATTAGACGGCGGCTCCCCAGTCCTTGATGATGTAGCGGTTCTTGGTCTGCACCGTACCCGCGTTCACCGCGCGCGGTGCGAAGATCCATGCCTCGCCCGTCTCGTCAGCGGGACGGAAGCACAGGTAGTAGCTCAACAGCGAGGCCACCTGTAGGCGCGTGGCGCGCTTGATCACGTTCACCTGCCCGAAGGCTGCGTCGAACTCCATGCCCTCGGGGAACGCGGTCATTACCTCGCACAGCGCCTTGAACAGCGACCAACCGTCGGCCTGCGCTTGCGTGCGCATCTGCTGCAACTCGGCGAGCCGTTGCGGCGTGAGCCCCCAGGACTCATCTTCCCCGGCGGGTTCGACCACGAACTCCATGGCCTCCTCGCCCGCGGTAATGCTGATGACGTCGCCGGCCTGGACCCCGAGATTGGCGTACAGGTCGCCCAGCCCCAGGATCAGGTTGGTGTCCGCATTGATCCATGCGCTAACCGCATTGCCCTCGCTGTCCATGAACTTTGCGGGAGCGGCGGCCTCGGACACCCGGAACATGCTCCGGTCCATCTTGCGCAGCCGCATGGTGCCTGCCTCGAGATGGTGCGGGGGCAGAGTGTAGACCGTCTCATCGACGGTCTTCATGTCCGCGGTGACCACCACGTCGTCGTCCATGACATCCTCATGGTACGCGTCATGGATCTTCGCCGCGAGCCCATTGTCGAGTCCTTCGAGGCTCAGGACCACGTCCTGGGGAGAACTCACGCGGGGGATGAGTACCTCCGGCACCTCGTGCACCCACGCCGGCAGTGCGGCGCGTCCCGCGAAACTGACCAGGTCGACATCGATGATCGACGGGTCCTCGTGGAGCAGGCCGTAGATTGAGTGGGCAGCCGGCAGGAAGTCCGCGTCATCCGGGAAGAGCTCCAGCACATCGAAGAGCAGCTTCTCGATGGACACCGGCTCCGGAGACTCGTGTACGACCTGGTAGATCATGGTCAGGTCGTTGTCCTCGATGTAGTACCCCGGATGGTCGGCCGGCAGTGGCTCATTGAGAAGCGTCGCAAGGTCCACGTCGAGCACCGGCACCGGCTCGGACCCGCGGGCGGCCTGGTTCAGCTTCTTCACTTCCTGGTCCACCTGCTCTCGGACCTCCCCCGGCAGCCAGCGCAGGCCGGGCGCGGCGAAGACGCGCTCGTCGGCCAGCATATCGCGCAGGAGCGCAAGCGGGTCGAACTCCCCGGGATGCAGGCGGTACACGAAGAACCCGAGGATTCTGTTGCTGATTTCGTCGCCGGCGGCCGACACCATATTCACGGCGGTCTCGAGCGGGGTCTCGCCGCGCAGCGATTCGTCAGAGAGGAAAGGCCGGTAGAGCTGGAGTTCCTCGTTCCCCTCCAGGTTGCAGAAGAAGAGCACGTCGTCCTCGTTCTCGCCGTCCGGGAAGAGCAGCCAGTCGATGGATATGACCCGGCCGTCAAGAAGGGCCAGCACGTCGCCGCGCTCGGACAAGCGCTGGAAGAGCTGTGTGTAGTAGTCAGCGTCGCGGTGGGTCAGGCCGCCAAAGAACGCGGCCAGGGCCCCCTCGGGAGCAGCCCGGCCAAGGTCTTCGAGCACCGCCACCACGGCGGAGTTGAAGTTCTGGCCGGACACTTTGTCCCGGATCACCAGATCGAAACGCCCGTCTGCCTCCGCGAACCTGGGGTCCGTCTCCAGTGCCTCGCGGGCCGCGGCGGCTGTGAACCCCGATGAGCGCGGCAGTTCGTGCAGGATGAAAGATGCCCGTGTCGGCCCGGTCTGGTAGAGCATCACTTCGTACAGCGCGTCACCCAGACGGCGCCGCGCGTACTCTGCGGCAGTACCCATCGCGTCAGTGCTCCTTCTCCGAGTTTGGCGCCGAAATGTCCACTATTCGCCCCTGCAGGTCGTGGACCTCCGCCGCCTCAATCTTGACCTGCACGAAATCCCCCGGCTCGGGCTTCCCCTTGTAATCGCGCGTGTCCACCCGGATCTGGGTATCCACGTCCGGGGCATCCCGGTACGTTCGCCCGAACCACAGGTCCCGGCGGGTGCTCGGGTTTTCGAGCAGCACCCGCATCTGGCCCCCAACGAAGCCGCGGTTGATCTCGAGCGAGACTTCCTCTTGCACCCGCATCAGTTCATCGAGCCGCTCCAGCGCCAGCTCCGAATCCACCTGCTCGCCCATCTCCGCCGAAGGAGTTCCCTCCTCCGGCGAGTAGACGAAAGCCGTCACCCTGTCCAGACGTGCGGCGCCGACGAACTCCAGCAGAGCCTCAAAGTCCTGCTCCGTCTCGCCCGGATGGCCGACGATGAAGGTGGTGCGGATTGCCGCCCGCGGATCGGCCCTGCGGATTCGCCCGATCAGTTCCAGGTAAGTTTCAGCGCTGCCAGGCCTGCGCATGGCTCTCAGGACGTCCCGCGAGACATGCTGCAGCGGGATGTCGAAGTAGGGCACGAAGGGCGGGCCCGAACACAGGCGAGCAATCAGGTCGTCGGCGACCAGGGATGGATAGAGATACAGCAGGCGCAACCAACCATCATACCCGACTTCGGACAGGCGGTCCAGCAGCTCGAGAAGAGTCGTGCGTGGCTGCAGGTCGCGGCCATATGCCGAAGTGTCCTGGCCGATGAGTGTGACCTCGCTGAACCCCTCGCGCACCAGAGCCTCGAACTGGGCGACCACGTCACCCATGGGCACGCTGCGGTAGCCGCCGCGGATTGAGGGGATCGTGCAGAAGGCGCACTGGTGATCGCAACCGTCCGCGATCTTCAGGTATGACATCCATGAGCGCCCAGTATGCAGGCGCGGCAGTTCCCCCCGGTATAGGTAGTCCCGGGGCGCCTCGACGAAGAAGCGTTCGCCGGTGAGCGCCCGTGCGACCGTCTCCGCGATGGTGGGGATGCCGCCGACGCCGACGAATGCGTCGACCTCCGCGAATTCGTCCAGCAGTTCGTGCCCGTGACGCTCGGTAAGACAGCCCGCGCAGATCAGCGCCTTCAGCCTGCCCTGCTTCAGATCGGCCAGGTCGAGAAGCGCGTCAACAGCCTCTTCCTCGGCAGGCGCGATGAAGGAGCAGGTGTTCACGATGGCGACGTCGGCATCTTCGGTTTCGTCCACGATCTCGTAACCCGCTGCCTCGAGTAGCCCAAGCATCACCTGGGAGTCCACAAGGTTCTTCGGGCAGCCCAGGGATACCAGCGCCACTCTTGCCTTGCGCGTCATGCTTCCACTTCCATTGACGATGAGCGTGTCTTGAGTGTCATGAGCGCGAGGGGCGTCGTCTGCCCTTCGCATTGGGTAAAGGCGCCCGTTTCGCGACCGCAGGCGGTCGCCACGGGATGTCAGTGCCCCGGTTCGGCGTCCACCCGTGCTGGTCGCTGTGATCCGGAAGGCGATGACATCTCCCGCTTGCCCCGTCGCTCAATGTTGCTCCCTGCGCTGGAAAACCAGGCAGTAATGATGGTGATAGTTCACAACGAAGCGCGACGGGAACCCCCAGATTCCCAACGGCTTGCTGTTCTGGCACCAGATGCGCTCTCCCTGAAAGCTCAGGGTCTGCGAGATGCGCCGGGCAAGGTCCCACGCCAGCGGCTTAACTTCCTGCTCAGGCGTCCGCAGGTTCTGGACGACGCACACCAGGTACTTCCTCGGCTTAAGCAACCGGGCGCAGGCGTCGAAGACCTGCCCGAGTTGCTCAATGAACTCATCGTAGTCGCCGACATTCCCCAGGTCGCCCTCGTTCTCGCTGTAATGGGTATCCAGACCCTTCTGCTTCCGCAGTCTGTGGGCCGATTCCACGCCGCCGCGGCTCTTGTGAAGCATGTCCCAGTAGGGCGGCGAGGTCATGACGAAGTCGAACTCGGGCAGTCCGGATGCCGACACGCGCGGCCCCTGGATGCCTTCCCAGAGCGCGGGATCGGCGATCCGCCGCGCGTCTGCCTGGAGGACCGGGACCACCCCCGGCCCGGCAAGCTCTGCCAGCCTCTCGTGGGCCACCTTGGCGTAGCGGGGCGAAAGCTCAACGCCGATGCCGCTGCGGCCCGTCTCGACGCAGCTTACCAGCGTGGCGCCGCTGCCGCAGAAGGGGTCGAGCACCCATCCCCCGGGCTTCGTGAAGAACTCCAGGAAGTCGGCGACCATTTCTTCGGGGTACCGGGCCGGGTGAAGCTCGGTGTTGCGGTTCCGGTAGTAGCGCCGCGAGTCGCAGACGAACCAGGACTTGGTGCGCTTGATCCACTCGCGCCCCGAAAGGTCGTTGAGGTCACCGGTGTTCTGCTTCTTCTCCCTGGGAGGTTTCTCAGGGGCACCCTCGCCACGACTGAACGGGGGTCTGTGCGCCATCTGCTCATCCCGCTACGGCTGTATTTCGATCCCGTGATTCGGTGAAAACGGGCCAGGTTCGCGCCTGGCCCGGCGGTTCGGCAGACCCGTGGCGACTGGGGCAGCGGCTATTCCTCGTCGCTCTTCTCCGGGTCGCCGAAGCCCTCATCTTGGTCATCATCCAGGGTGAAGTCATCGAGCGGCGGCAGGCTCAACTCCTCGACCTCATTCTCATCGTCCTGCTCAGCTGGCGGCTTGCCGAACAATGCGCCGGCCATGTTCGGAGCCACCATGACCACGCGGGGCTTTGAGCCCTCATGCGGCCCGACGATGCCCCTGCGCTCCATCATGTCGATGAGGCGGCCGGCCCGGGCATAGCCCACCTTGAACCGCCGCTGGATCATGGAGACGCTGGCCTCCTGTTCCGAGATCACATATTCGGCGGCGGCGGCGAACAGCTCGTCACTGGCCTCCATCTCGCCCGAGAAGTCCTCTTCGTCCTCAGGGACCTCGGGGATGATGTCGAACCGCGGCTCGCCCTGATCTCTCAAATGCCGCACCACACGCTCGATATCCTGCCGTTCCACGAACGCGCCCTGAATGCGGCGCGGCTTGCTGGCGTCGAGAGGCGCATAGAGCATGTCGCCGCGGCCGATGAGGCGTTCCGCGCCCTGACCGTCGAGAATCGTCCGCGAGTCATGCAGTGACGCCACCGCCAGTGCGACGCGAGAGGGGATATTCGCCTTGATGTTGCCCGTGATCACCTTGACCGAGGGTCTCTGGGTCGCGAGAACCAGGTGAATGCCGGTCGCGCGCGCAAGCTGGGCGAGGCGGCAGATGGAGAACTCGAACTCCGCCCGGCCCTGCATCATCAGGTCCGCGAGCTCGTCGATGATGATGACCACGTGGGGGAGAGGGTCGAACTCATCCACCACGTGCTCCTTGGGCATGGATGCGAGATCATTGTACTCCGCGAGGTTCACCACACCCTTGAGCGCGAACTGGTCATAGCGCTTCTCCATCTCGCGGATGGCCTTGCGCAGGACGTCCGCCGCCTGCTTCACGCTGTGCACCACTGGCGCCATGAGATGCGGGATGCCGTCGTATACGGCAAGCTCAACGCGCTTGGGGTCCACCATGATCAGGCGGACTTCGTCGGGCGTGGCGCGCATGAGCAGGCTGACGATGAGGGAGTGCAGACAGACGCTCTTGCCCGCTCCGGTTGCCCCGGCGATGAGCATGTGAGGCATGGCTGCAAGATCGGCGACCACGGCTTTCCCGGCGATGTCGCGGCCCAGTGCGAAGGCCAGCTTGGACGGATGGCGCTGGTAGCTGTCGGTCTCCAGGATGGCCCTGAGGCCTACTGTCGCCCGGGTGGGGTTGGGTACCTCGATGCCGATCGCGGACTTCCCGGGGATCGGCGCTTCGACCCGCACATCCACCGCCGCCAGGGCCATGGCCAGGTCGTCCGCCAGGCGCACCACCTGGTTGACCCGTATGCCCCGTTCCGGCTCCACCTCGTAGCGCGTTAGCACCGGCCCGCGCTCGTAGTGGGTGACCTTAGCGGTGATGTTGAAGCTCTCCAGCGTGTCCTCGAGCTTGATGATCTGTTCCGCCGCCTCTTCCCGCATTTCGGCGCTCTCCACGCAATCGTCCACCTCACTGAGCATGGAGACGGATGGCAGCGCGAACAGGTCGGAGTTGCGCAGGAGAGCCGGCTGGCCCTCGGGTGCTCTGCGCGACGAGGATGGGATGCGGGCTTTCCGGCGCTTCGGCCGAGAAGGTTCGGGCATCGGCGGCATCTCGGCCTCGGGCGGCTCTTCGCCATCTGGGGCAGCAGCCCGGGCGATCACCGGCTCCGGATCGGGCACGGGAGAAGGCATCGCCGCGTCTTCGTCAAGGTCCACTCTGGGCCGGCGCGGCTTCTTCTCCTTCGGCGCCTTCGGCGGCGCGGGAGGTCGCACGACCCTGGGCTTTTGGGATGCTTCGCGGGCCTTGGTCCGCACGTAGTTGCCCCCGTTGGCAACGCTGACACCCAGCGAAGACAGGAGTTCGCGGGTGGTGCACTGGCTCAGAAGCACCACGGCCAGCAGCACCATCCCCACCACGATGATGTAGGCTCCGGGCACCCCGAGAAGGCGCAGCAGGATGTACGCGAAACCCGCGCCGATGTACCCGCCGCCGGCCAGGACGTCGTTGGGGTCGGACATAATCACATGCCAGTTCGCGCTGACGCGGAGCTGCAGGAGAATCAGCAGCGCTAGGACCAGGAGAGCGGTACCGACAAGGACCCTCCTGCCCGCGAACGGACGCGTCTCGAAGCCGTAGAACCCAGCGATCACGAAGATCCACACGGGCACGGCGTATGCCCCGAGACCAACGGCCGTTCGCAATGCAAGGGATATTTGGGCGGGGAGAAGGCCCATGGCGTCGCCCTGATAGACGAGGCTGACCAGGACCAGCGCGCCCAGTGTTGCAAGACCGATTGCGATGGCGTCGCGTTTGAGCGAATCGTCGCCACGCGGCTCCTCCGCGCGTGCCTTCGCCAAGGTGTCCACCCGCCAGTCGTGTGATGCAATGCTGTGTTGGATGGTAGGGTGACCCACAGTCCGTCCGCTCGCCGCGGCGGACAACCCGACATTTTGAGACTATAGCACAAAACCGTGGGCGCATAAAGAGTGGGTGGAGGAGCCCAGACACCTGCGACACAGCCGACGGGCCCAGCGGAGGATCTCCGTCGGGCCCGTGGATGACCGGCTTTCGGCGTCTTGGACGTCGGGCTGCGAGTGCCCGGCTCTGCCGGACCACCGCGAGGTTACATCAGGTCCAGGCAGGCCAGAGCCTTGGTGTTGCGGATGATGAGCTTGCCCCGAGCCACTACCGGCGGGGTCCAGCTCTGCCCGCCCAGCGGCCGGACGCTGCCCAGTTCATGGAAGCCGTCGGGCACGGCGCTCACCATGGTGACCTCGCCATTGCCGCCTTTCACCGCGATCAGCACTCCGTCCACTACGGTGAGCCCGCCCTTCTCGTATCCCCGCTGCTTCCACAGGGCCTGACCGGTATTGGGGTCGATGCAGACGAGCACGCCCGGGTCCCCGATGCCGTAGATGTGGCCCTTGTACAGGACCGGCGAGTTGAAGTGGGACTGAAGCTCGGTATTCCGCCAGGCGAGTGACGGGGCGGACCCGCCCACCTTCACCATCCCGCAGCCCACCCTGTAGCCGCTGGTGATGAACACGTTGTCGCCGATGACCAGCGGGGTCGCCGCGTTCACATCAGCGTTCGTGGGCCAGGGGAATTGCCAGAGCGTCTTGCCGGAGGACTTGTCCACCGCGTAGAGTCCGTAGGCTGAGAAGCAGACATACTGTGGCTTGCCGCCGATCTTCGCCGGAACAGCCATTGCGTAGCCCGGCGCGCCAGGCAGGCCGCCCGTCCAGAGGGTCTTTCCGCTCTCTCGGTCTAGCGCCACTACGCCCGTCTTCCCGCCGGGGCAGAGGACCAGTCTGTCGCCGTCCGCAAGCACGGAGCCTGAGTAATCCCATTTCGGCCGCTGTCCCCCGTACTCGTTGACGATGTCCAGCGCCCAGAGCTTCGCCCCGGTCTTCGCGTCCAGACAGTGGAGCATTCCCAGGCGGCTGATGGTGTACAGCTTGCCTTTGGCGTAGGTCGGTGCGGCACGGGCGAAGCCGTAGTTCGCCTGGTTCGTGTCGGCATACCGAAAGGTCCAGACATCCTGGCCGCTGTTCAGGTCAATGGCGCGCACAATGTCCTCGCTGCCCTGGTGGTCAATGATGAACACCTTACCGTCCGCCACCGATGGGACCGCGTACCCGTCGTCGGTCATATTCACGCGCCAGAGCTCCCTGGGCGGCCGGCTTTTCCAGTCCTTGTTGATGCCCGTGTCCGGGGCGATCCCGTCCAGGTTCGGGCCCCGGAAGTTGGGCCAGTCAGCTCCGCCGCTGGTCTTCGCGGCCTGTGTGGCCTGCGGAGCGGCCTGTGGGGGCGCGGCGGCCGTCTGGGCTGGCTGTGGCGGCGGGGGAGCCTGCTGTCCGGCGGCGGGTTGGCCCCGCTGGGGATCAGCGGCTGGTGCAGCCGCTGGTTCCGCAGGCGCGGCAGGCTGGGCATCGGTCGGAGCCATCGCGACCGGGTCCATGGCCACCGGCTCTTCGGCCTTCTTCCTGCATCCGGCGATGGCGGCGAGCATCAAAACAACGACCAGGGCCAGGAGCAATGACAGTCTGTTCATCCGGTTGGCGCCCCCTACACGGGTGAATACGGCGACGCGGTGCGAAAGCATACGCCTGTGCTGGGATAACGACTGCTGCGGCGACATGGTTCCGGGATGCCCGGAGGCTGGCTACTGATTCCTCACCAGGCCGAGGTACTGGGCGAGAAGCTCGATATTCCGCTCGAAGACGCTCATGTCGATCATGTCGCCGTTCGCCCAGAAGCCCAAGTCGCTCTGGCTGTCGATGGTCTCCCGGACTCGCCCTTCCAGGCTCTTCGCCAGGTCTCTCTTCGCTTGGTCGCTCAGGGGCCTGGGACTGCGCTCTTTGGCATATGCCGTGAGGCCGATCTCCATGATGCGGTCATACTCGCTCTTCACGGATGCTGGACTGTAACTGCCCTTGAAGGAGTAGTGTGTCGGGCAGTCGCTGTCGTCGTAGGTGAGCAGGTAGGTGTCCCGGGTGAAGTACAGGGGCTTGTTGGTGCCCAGTTCGTAGAAACGCGCCCACTTGCCCTTGTCCGCGCCGGTGAGTTCAGACACGCGGAACCATTCGAATGCCGCGGGGAGGGGCTCGAGGTACCGCTCATCCTGCAGGAAAGTGGCGATGCGGACGAGGGTGCGCATGACGCCCACAGATTCGGAACTGCAAGCTGACGGGGGCTCGAACTTCCTGGCCCAGCCGGGCTTGAGGTCCTCGTCATATTGCTGGGCCCATGTTGGCTGCCCTGGAAGCTGGGCGTCGATGATGAACTGCCCGGCCTTCACCACGGACTCCCTGGTGCGCGGGTCCCCGTAGGCTTCCCAGGCCCGCATCATCACGTCGATGCAGTCGGCCATCGAGTTGTCGTTGAAGGTGACGTAGCGGCTGTATCCTCGGCTGCTGCGGGGTGACCGCTGGGGCCAACCGCCGGTGGGAAGCTGTGCTTGCAGGATGAACTCGATGGCCGCCAGTGATGCCTCGTGGATCGCTGCGTCCTTCTGCTCCAGCGCGAGATCAACCGCCATCAGAAGCCGCGTGGCATGCTGAGTCACATTGTCGTCGAAAGTCGCCTGATTTCGGCCCCCCTTGAGTTTCGGGTCCTGGGAGTTGCGGTTGTGGCGATAGTACCAGGCTACCGCGCCGGCGGGGCTGTGGTCCACGATGTAGTCCCATCCGCCGCACTCCAGTTGCCCGTATACCAGCGAGTTGGCCACCTGCACGGCGGCATCGAGGTACCGCGGGTCCCCGGTCTCCTGCCAGGCGCGCAGGAACGCGAAGCCCACGCTGGGGCATCCGGGCGGCTGTATCCAGTTCTGGTCCGCGGTGGCGTGTCCTTCGCCCCACTGGTCCACGAACTTGCCTGTTTGCAGGTCGATCTTGTAGCTGCCCAGGTATCCGCCACCGACGGCGATTGTCTCTGTAAGGTACTTCACCGCCGCTGAAAGAGATTTCGACGCCTGCGCGGCGAGGTCGTCGCCCTGCGCCCAAGATCCGGCGCAGAGGATCAATGCCAGCAGGATTGCGAGTACGCCAACTCTCATGGTCTCCACCTTCTGTGTGCGCATATCCGTCGCCAGCCGGTCTACTGCGCCGCGAGCCTTCCTGCGACACTTACCTGCGACACGCACAGTTCGTCGATCGCGCCGTCCAAGAACAGGTACGGCAAGCCGGAAGACTCGGGTGAATTGCCGATCTCAAGCTGCCTGAACGCACCGGGCGCGAGCTTCCGCTGGAACTCCACCTGCTTGCCGTCGCCATCGACCAGCAGCCACAGGCGCTGGCGCTCGCCGGCGAGGTCC
>Ga0067045_1031592_pt1 | contig 11902 bp, 11 predicted proteins | sample TerdegcTABiofilm_FD_59184 | JGI IMG/M metagenome (GOLD analysis project Ga0067045, IMG submission 59184) | Combined Assembly of (Gp0054472, Gp0054536) Wastewater bioreactor microbial communities from Singapore -Terephthalate degrading...
CCTTGGGGCTGCCCGCCTATGAATGATTCAAGATGTGTAAGACTATTGATAAAGAAAGCGTTTGATACTACGTTTAGGAGTTTTTTCAAATTCTCCCTGATAAATCTCAATACGGGCTATCTTCATGTAATCAGGAATCCGCTGATTCATTTGCTCTTTGTACTTGTTGAAAATGCCAGGTAATTCCGATTCCTGAATATGATCTTTGTCGATGGCATCCAAATCGGGGCATATGAGAGCTACCAGTTGGTTTTTCCGCTCCACTACCAACGATTCAAGTACATAAGGCCAGTTATTTATTATCGATTCGATTTCCTCAGGGTAAATGTTCTGTCCCGATGGCCCAAGAATCATGCTTTTCGAGCGACCCTTGATGTAAATAAATCCATCGCTATCCATCGTAGCAAGGTCACCGGTGTGTAGCCAACCTTCTTCATCAATAGCATTTCTTGTCGCTTCCTCATTTTTATAATAACCTGTCATCACGTTTTCACCTCTTACCAGAATTTCTCCGGCTTCTGTTTCCGGATTAGCCGAATCAATCCTCATTTCTAAAGTATCAACACACCTGCCTGCCGAGTTAAGCCGATTTTCGTACCAAGGTGCATAACTGATTAATGGCCCGCATTCCGTCATACCATACCCGACAGTGAAAGGAAATTTTATTTTTCTTAAAAAAATCTGAACCTCTTCATTCAAGGCTGCACCGCCTATCACCAACTCAAGAAAATTACCCCCGAAAACATCCATAAGTTTTTCGCGTAGCTTCTTTTGGACAATCTTTTCCAAAACGGGAATACTCATCATGAGTCTTATCTTCTGTTCTTGCAATACTGGCTTGAGCTTGGTTTTGTATATCTTTTCCAGAATAAGGGGAACACTGAGAATAAGTCTGGGTTTAATTTCACCAAACGCTTTGATTAAAACTTGTGGAGACGGAGTCTTTCCTAAAAAGGTAATGTGACAGCCCAACGTAAATGGATAGAGAAATTCTATGGCGCAACCATAGGCATGGGCCAAGGGCAGAAAACTTAAAATTCTGTCGCCAGGTTTCAAAGGCATATTCCTGCGTGCATAAACAATGTTGGCTGTTATGTTATTGTGAGTAAGCATCACTCCCTTCGAAAAGCCAGATGTACCCGAAGTGTATATGATGGCAAACAAAGTTGTATTGGGAGGTGGTGCACAGGTAATCTTGGACTTGTCGGGAGGATTGAATTTCACGACATTAAATCTCACAATTAAGTCTGCATCATCGTTATGACGTGTAAATTTGGGAGAAAAATCTTCGAGCGAAATAGCTGCTCTGAGACCAGGCATGGCGGTAGGGTCAAGTTCTTCCCACAACGAGTCAGTGGAAAAAAGCAAAAGGCTTTCAGAGTGATTTACCAGGTGTTGCAGTTCGTTAGCAGTAAAATTGGGCAATATAGGTACCACCACAGCCTTATAGGTTATAATACTTAGGTATGAAATTGCCCAATGGCTGGAGTTTTTCCCGTAGATAGCTATTTTGTCTCCTTCTCTGATTCCGAGTTTTTTGAAGAGATTATGCAGATAATAAATGTGGTTGGCCACCTCCGCATAAGTGAAACTTTTTCCCCCATAATCGGTAAACGCGGTGTGGTCCCAATTAGCCAGCATGCTTTCTTTGGCCATTGCCACGTACGATTCTTTCATCATAGTTTGAGTGGTTGCTTTGGTTGTTGTGCTAAATTATATAAAAACAAGAATATAGCAAAAAGCTTACACTATTTTGTTTTGGAGGGCATACAGCATGATTTCTGAATTATTTTTTAGTCCTGTTTTTTCGATGATCTTGCTTCGATACGTAGAGATGGTTTTAACGCTTAAATTTAGGTCTGCGGCAATTTCAGAAACGGTTTTTCCCTGTCCTATGAGGCAAAAAACCTGAAACTCTCTTTCTGAAAGAAGATCCTGCAAAGTTGCCGGTTTACCAGCAGACATTGCTGTTTCAGCAAGCAATTCAGCTAGAGAACCCGTTATGTATTTTTTTCCTGAACATACTTTCTTAATTGCCTTAATAAATTCTTCTGCACTCGATGTTTTACCTATATAACCATCAGCACCGGCTTTCAACATCCTTACGCCAAATTGTTGCTCCTCATACATGCTTACTACCAGTATTTTAATATCTCTGTTTGCTGCTTTTATTTGCTCAATAGTTTTCTGACCTGTTCCTTCAGGCATATTTAAATCGAGAATCACTAGCAGGCTATCCTTTACTTTTTTTGAGAGAGCTACAGTATGGGTGTGCGTGGAGGCTTCGAGAATGTTAGCTGTTGGAAATGCTACCTCTATTATTTTCCTGAAACCTGCTCTAACCATATCATGGTCATCAGCTATCAATATAGTGTGACATAATTTCTCCATGTCTCCTCCGTTTTAGATTGGAATTTCAAGATGAACAATGGTTCCTTTTCCGGGCGAGGAATCGATTTGCAAAATGCCACCCATAATATCTGCCCTATCGTACATTCCTGTAATGCCAGCATGAATCGACTCTTCCACTTCATCCAGGTTGAAACCTTTCCCATTATCCTCAATGGTCAAATATAGTTGATTATTAACTTTTTTCATGATAAGGGAAGCCTCTGTAGCCCCGCTGTGACGAAGTATATTGGTAAAACTTTCCTGAACGATCCGAAAGATGTGAATGGAATGAGGATACTCGAAGGGAATTTCGAAAAGCTCAGGCAAAATTGCTTTAATCTTTATTTTGGTTCTTTTGCTTATTTGCGAGAGTAACCATTGCAAGGCAGGAACTAAGCCTAATTGATCGAGTAGAGGTGGATGAAGTTCGCTGGAGACCCTTCTCACAATATCTACAGCCAGTTCAATAGCCGACTTCATTTGTCCGGTAAGTGAGCGTATCTCAGTGCTTCTTGTTTTCTTGGATACAGTGCTGAGGTCCAGGCTGATTATCGTTAGCAATTGCCCAAGCTCATCATGGAGCTCGTGAGAAATTTTTTTTCGCTCGTCCTCCAGCATAGTTTGGGTTTTCTGGTAAAGTTGCCTCAATTTCCTCCTGCTTTCCTTGAGCTTTTCCTCCGATTGTTTATGCTGAGTGATGTCCTGAACAGTACCGGCAATGCGTGTAATCTTTCCTTCATCAGTGATCGGCTCTCCAATTATGCGTACCCATTTTCTGTTGCCTCGCCAGGTATTAATTTCAGTTTCTATGCTGAAGCGCTGCCCTTCCTTTATTGCTTTTTCAAAAAGTTTAAGCAATTCTTCCAATGCCCCTTCAGGGTATATCTTACGCATTACTTCAATCCCCTTTTCTTCTCTTATTGGAGGGATTTCGTAGATGAGGAATAGTTGCGGTGACCAAGTAAAACTATGACTTTCAATATCATAGTTCCAACCACCAAAATTCCCGATTAGGGCTGCGTCTTCTAAAAGCCTTTTAGAGATTAATAGTTCCTGTTCAAGCCGTTTTTGACGAGTGACATCCCTTGCTATTCCTTCAATGGCGATTAATTGTCCCTCTTCATCTATAATGGGTGTATTATGCTGTTCTGTATAAATGATACGCCCATCTTTGTGCCGCCATCGTAAAACCAAAGGTTGAGAAATTTCCTTTGTTTTGAGATTCATGATCTGGCTAAGCAGATGGCGATCCTCAGGGTGGACAATTTTGAACCCAAGAGAGGGATCGTTATAATGTTCTTGGGGCGTGTAACCTATTATTTTTTCAGCCGATGGACTTACATATGAGAAATGGGGAAAAGGTAGAAGGTCGAATCGATAAATTAAATCAGCGGCATTTTCCGCCAAGTGGCGAAACCGTCGTTCACTTTCTGCTAAACGTTGTTCGGCCTTTTTACGTTCAGTAATGTCCCTGTTGACACTCACAAATCCTCTTATTTTCTTGTTTTCGTCGTAAATGGCAAGGGTGTTTACTTCAACATTGATTTTCTCTCCGTTACTGGTTTTCTGGATGGTTTCAACACGCAAGTTCCCGGTTTCAATAAGTTTTTTTATCGCTTCATCACGGCTCATTCCCACAAACTGGGTTTCCATCAGTTCCTTACCTATTTTCCCTTGCGCTAATGCTGCTGTGTAACCATACATTCTCTCAGCTCCTTTATTCCAAATCTTAATTTCAAAGTGTTCATCCGAAGCAATTATTGCATCGTTGGTATGATCGAGGATTACGTCTATTATTTCTGAAATTGCAGGGTTAGGGGCCCCTACGAGGGTTAACATTTTTATACTACTCGTCCAATCAGTTTTAATTTTATAAAATTTGAACAAAGCCGAATGGCTTTGCCAATCTTGAAATGCGAAATGTCCTGTTAACTCTTTTGTTTCCCATGTTTGGAAAATATCGAAAATGCCTTTTAATGTATATGTGTTTTCAGATGTAATTATTTTAAAACCTGATGAATGTGAGGATTCAGCTGTATCGGCCTTTATAAACTTTATAAAATCCTTGCTTTTCCATAATATACTGCCAGAGCGATCGCTTATACAAATGGCAAGGTTAGCTGATTCAGCTATCCAATGCATAAACTCCAAAAAGGAAGATTCTGTCATTTTATTGTCTTTAATGCCCTGAAGTTAGGAATTTTCATTGAAACAGAAAACTCACTGGACAAGAAAGATAATTATAAATCGGTTGGATCTTCTTGTTTATACGATGGCGATAAAGGGAGATGATTTTTCGATGCACGATTCAGATTGCGCCATTTTCAATCATTCTAACGATGTATTCAATCTGTGCATCTTTATTATAAGGGTCGTATTTTTCTTTGAGGTTATAGCCAAAAATTCGGGCAAAGCCTTGCCAGAAGAAAGCCATAAATCTGCCTTTAAGATCTTTAATGAGGTCGTAAGAAGAATTTCCTGTCTGGCGGTCAATCAACTTCAACAAAATTTTTCCCTGGCTGTAAGTAAGGCTTTTCAGTTCGTCGGCGTATTTCTCATTAAGCTCTTTTTCAACTTGTTTTATGTACTTTTTGCGTTCTTTATCCGTTTTCGCATTAAGTAGGAGGTATTCATATTCTTTAAACTTGACTCCAGCTAAATAGGCATAAGGATATACTTTTTTTACATTACGAACGAGCTTTTCCCAGTGTCGTTGATCTGACTTGCTTTTAAAATGAGGAAGTCCGAATATTTCCACTTCCCTAAGTTCAATGTAGGGAAGAGTATCTCCGTCTACAATTTTGGCCTGCACAACTATGCCTGTCGGCTTTTGGGCAAAAGCTGGCAAGGATGTTAAAATGGCCAGGCAGTATAGGAGTTTCTTTAACATAACGCTGTCAAATAGAAGGACAAATAATATGCCTAATTTGTTTTTGCAAAATTAACGCAACTTTTTGCCAAAATTGCGGGAAATATCTCTACCTTTGCGTACTTTTTAAAAAAAGTTAAGAATAAGCATAATTATCCATCAATCAGAAATATAGAAAAATGAACAGGGTTTTAGTTGCTACAGGTGGCGGAGATTGCCCGGGCTTAAATGCAGTGATTAGGGCAATAGTTAAAAGGGCCGCTAAGGAAAAAAACTGGGAAGTAGTGGGAAGTATTGAAGCCTTTAATGGCGTGCTTCGCGAGCCCACAGAAATTGTTGTACTGGATGAAAAGGCTGTAGCCGGCATTCATTATCAGGGTGGTACTATCCTTGGTACTACCAATAAAGGAGGACCTTTTGCATGGCCTGTAAAACGCAAGGATGGCACTTGGGAAGAAGTTGACCGCAGTGATGAAATGATTAGAAAATTACAGTACCTGGGCATCGATGCTGTAATTAACATTGGTGGTGAAGGTTCGCAATCTATTTCTCAAGCCCTTTACGAAAAAGGCCTTAACATTATTGGGGTTCCCAAGACCATTGATAATGACCTGGTAGGTACCGATTCGACTTTCGGTTTTCAAACAGCTGTTCAAATCTGTACTGAAGCCGTGGATAAGCTGGTAACTACAGCAGCCAGCCACAACCGCATTCTTATCTTAGAGGTTATGGGACGCTATGCAGGTTGGATTGCTCTTAATACAGCTGTTGCCGGTGGTGCTGAAATTTGCCTCATCCCCGAAATACCTTACGATATCAACAAGGTGATGGAAAAGATTGAATCTCGTTTCAACAAAGGTCGCGGTTTTACCATCATCGTAATGTCCGAAGGTGCCCGTCCTGTCGGTGGAGATTTTGCCCGCAAAGAAACGGGTGAGGTAGGTTATCACAATATCAAATTATCGGGTGCAGCCGAACGATTGATGAATGAACTTAAATCCGTGGGATGCCCTTATGATATTCGTTACACTGTGTTGGGGCATGTTCAGCGGGGTGGTGTACCCATTGCCTACGACCGTGTACTGGCAACACAATTTGGTGTAAAAGCCATGGAACTGGTTATTGAAGGCCGTTTTGGAGAGATGGTTTCTTACCAGCATCCATACATTACTTCTATCCCCCTGAAAGATGCAATCAAACGTTACAATTTTGTAGACCCCGATACCGCCCTAATCAAGACTGCCAGAGGTATAGGCATTAGTTTTGGTGATTAATCCTAATACCATAAATCGCTATTTATATAAGGCTGCCGACATAGGCAGCTTTTTTATTTTCCAATGTTAAAAAAATGAGGCGTAATGAACATTATTGTGTAGATCTAGCGACAGATAAATAACAGGTTGTCAAAATTATAATTCCTAATAATCCCAACCCCAAACAAACTAATATATTGGAAATCAATACAAACCCCGGAACCTGAAACCCGGAACCCGGAACTTGGAACCTGGAACCCGGAACCTGAAACCCGGAACCCGGAACTTGGAAACTGGAACCCGGAACCTGAAACCCGGAACCCGGAACTTGGAACCTGGAACCCGGAACCTGAAACCTGAAACTTGGAACTTGGAACCTGGAACCTGAAACTCGGAACCTGGAACCTGAAACTCGGAACCTGGAACAAAATCTATATGACAAAGAATAAAATCGCAAAATAATGGCAAATGCTTCCTCCTAAAACAAACAGATGCCAGATACCATGTCCAAACGGAATTTTTTTCACCAGATAGAAAATTACCCCCAGTGAATAACAAAGCCCCCCGGCCAACAACCACCACAGACCACCAGCAGGCAATTTATCTATGAGAGGTTTAATGGCTATAATAACCAACCAACCCATAATCAGATAGATAACTGCTGAAAGCGTGCGTAATTTTTTTGTGTACCAAAACATTTTGAAGAGAATGCCCGCAATAGCCAATGCCCATATTGCCCCAAAAATGCTCCATCCCCAGGCGCCCCTCAGTGTAACCAACATGAAAGGAGTATAGGTGCCCGCAATAAGCACATAGATGGCTGAATGATCCATTTTATTGAAAAAAACTCTCTTTCTGCCGCCAAAGGCATGGTAGAGGGTTGAAGAAGTATACATAAAAATAAGACTCGCGCCAAAAATGGCTGACGAAACTATTTTCCAAGGATCACCTGTTGAAGCAGCAAATATAATCAATAAGACGAGGCCTGCGATGCCAAGACCAGCTCCGATTCCGTGGGATATAGAGTTAAAGAGTTCTTCGGCAAAAGAATATCTTCGTTTTTTGATTTGCATATCAGGCAACTTTTAAGCGTTGGATTCCGGATGCTTCGAATTTTTCGCGGGCAAAATCGAGCGTGATACGAAACTCGGAGGGTAGGTTGCCTGTGGGTGCTTCGAACATCAGATCTTTGAGGATACTTTCCATGATGCTACGTAATCCCCTGGCTCCCAGTCGGAATTCTATAGATTTTTCAACAATAAAATCGAGGACTTCTTCGTCGAAAGTTAAATGGATCTTATCCATTTCGAAGAGCTTAATATATTGTTTTACCAGGGCGTTTTTGGGCTGCGTGAGAATGTTCTTAAGAGCCATATGATCTAACGGGTGGAGGTGGCACACCACCGGAAAACGACCTACTAATTCCGGAATCAGCCCATAGGCCCTGAGGTCGGGGGGGGAGACATATTGAAGTAAGTTCTCCTTATCGATTTCAGTATAGGGCGACTTATTGTATCCAATAGTATTGGTTCTTAATCTGCTGGCAATCTTTTTATCAATTCCATCAAAAGCTCCGCCAGCAATAAAAAGAATATTTTGCGTATTCACCTGAATGAACTTTTGTTCGGGGTGTTTACGACCTCCCTGGGGAGGAACATTTACAATACTGCCTTCCAGAAGTTTAAGAAGGGCTTGTTGGACTCCTTCTCCCGAAACATCACGGGTAATGCTGGGATTATCACTTTTTCGACTGATTTTATCGATCTCATCAATAAACACAATCCCCATTTCGGCTGCTGCAACGTCGTAATCGGCAGCTTGTAAGAGGCGTGCAAGTATGCTCTCCACATCCTCGCCTACATATCCTGCTTCGGTAAGTACGGTGGCATCTGCAATACAGAAAGGTACATTAAGAAGACGGGCTATTGTTCGTGCCATCAATGTTTTACCAGTACCGGTTTCGCCCACAAAAATGATGTTTGATTTTTCGATTTCTACATCGTCTCCCTCTTTTTGATTGGCAGGCTGGCTTATTCGCTTGTAGTGGTTGTAAACTGCAACCGAAAGCACCTTCTTGGCTTCTTCCTGACCAATAACATAATTATCAAGGTAAGCTTTGATCTCTGCGGGTTTGAAGATCTTCCGTACAGCAGTTTTTTTCGACCTGCGCATGGTTAGTTCATGCTGTACAATTTCAGTTGCCTGCTCAACACACTGGTCGCAAATGTGGGCAGAAATACCAGTAATCAATAAGTTAACTTCCTGACGGCTTCTACCGCAAAATGAACATCTTTCTGTCTGCTTGGCCATATTTTTTTATTCAAACTACGAGAAGCTGAGACTTTCTTTGGCAATTGCTGATAGTTTTATTTTTAACCCTATGCAGCTTGCGCAAAAATGAATCTCAGCTTCCCTCGATTTTATTGTTAATTACTTTTTCTTATCTCTGAACAATACTTCGTCAATCATCCCATATTCTTTGGCTTCTTCCGAAGTCATCCAGTAATCGCGGTCAGCATCTTGCCAGATTTTGTCGTAAGGTTGACCACTGTGATAGGCGATGATTTCGTAAAGTTCTTTTTTGAGTTTTTGAATCTCGCGGGCAGTTATTTCTATATCTGAGGCTTGCCCTGAGGCTCCACCCATAGGCTGATGGATAAGAATACGACTGTGCTTGAGGGCTGTACGTTTCCCCTTGGCTCCTGCACACAAAAGCACTGCCCCCATCGAGGCGGCCATTCCGGTGCAAATGGTAGCAACATCAGCTGCAATATACTGCATAGTGTCGTAAATCCCCAGACCTGCATAAACCGATCCTCCGGGGGTGTTCAAATATATTTGAATATCTTTCCTTGAATCAACACTTTCCAGGAACAGCAACTGTGCCTGAATAATATTTGCCACATAATCGTCAATGGGTACTCCAAGGAAAATAATCCTATCCATCATCAATCGGGAAAAAACATCCATAGTGGCAATGTTTAATTGCCTTTCTTCGATAATGGTAGGTGAAATGTAGTTGTTGCTAACCGAAATATATTTTTCCAGAGCCAATGGACTAATGCCCATGTGGCGGGTAGCGAATTTATAGAATTCATCTTTGCTCATGGCTATCTTTTTTTTGCATTTTTATTGTTCGGCGTTTTCCATGTTTTCTGTTTGTTCTTCACCTTTGGAAGAAGGCTGCTTCTTCAAAGAATCGAAGTATTCGTTAATACTTTGCTCTACAATGTTTACTTGTAAGTTATCGCGCAGGAAAGCAATTAGCTTTTCTTCACTTACTTCATCATAAACCTTCCGAGACTGTTCTTCAGATTTAAGCATGTCGGCAGCAAGGGCATCCAGGCGGGCATCACCTTCAGCTGAGTTTCGCAAGAAGCCAAAATAGTTTTCAATCAAGTCGCGCTTCATCCGGTCACGCAAATCATCATGTGTTATTTCCAGATTGGCCTTTTCACGAATCCTCGACTCAATCAATTCCCAACGAATGCCTTTGGCATATTTTTTATCGTACTCTTTCTCTACGTCTTCCTGGGTGATTTTCCCTTCAGAATTGGCTACAATCCATCTCTTAAGAAATTCATCAGGCAAAGGAATATCGTGTGTCTCAATAAACCGGTCAGCAACATCGTTGAGAAAACGCTGGTCGGCAATACGCTGAATCCATCCCAACTGTATGCGCTGAGCAACTTCTTTTCTGAAGTCTTCTTCTGTTTGAAGATTCTGGTTGGGAAACACCTGGTTGAAAAATTCCTCGTTAATATCAGGAAGAATTTCTTGTTTAATGTCTTCTATTGCAAAATAGAGTTTATCTTTCAAGGAATCAGCTTTTTCTTCTGAAATTTCGGCATATTTGGCCAGGGCTGCTGCAGATGAAACTTTAAAAGGAACCTTATCACCAGCTTTTACTCCAACAAAAGCGGTTTTGTCTTCTGCTGATATTAAGTCACTATGAAGATGAAATGACCTTTGGATTGAAAATCCGCCTTCTATAGGTTCTCCGTTTTCATTAACCTCAACCAGGGTCCCCTCGAAAATGCTGTTTTCGTTGCTAACTTCCTGAGGTTCTACCTTGGCAAATTGATGTCTGTAATTTTCTATTTCTTTTTCGATGTCTTCATTTCCGGGTATTAATCGAGTGTAGGTAATCCCGCTAACAGCATCCATATTCAGCTCAAAAGAGGGAGCCAAACCTATGTCAAACAAAAATTCGTGTTCGCTTTGCAGTTCTGGGTCGAAAGGTTTGCTGTCTTTGCCTGGCAAAGGGTAACCTAATAGGTCGAGATGATTTTCGTCAATGTATTTTTGTAAGGCATCGCTCAGCATTTTGTTAACTTCTTCAACAATTACTGCTTGTCCGTACAAACGTTTTACGTGCCCCATGGGTACCTTTCCCTTACGAAATCCGGGCAGTACCATGTCTTTTTGAAGTTTCTTAAGCTCTTTTTCAATTTTCTCAAGGTAGTCTTCCCTGGTGACCTTGATACGTAGCTGGGCGCTCATTTCGCCCGTGTTTTCTCTGATTATCTCCATTGATTTTCAGTGTTATCTTTTAAGGGGTGCAAAGTTACGAGTTTTTAATTTAGGAAGTATCAACTAAATGTCAATTAGCCCTTATAATAAATAAAAACCGGAGCCTTAGCCCCGGTTAGAATATACCTCTTTAAATTCTTATCTATTATTGAATAGATTTAACGATCTCGCTCAATCTTTCCATGGCTTCATCTGCGCATTTTTCGAGATCAAGATATAATTTATTGAAAAATAGTTTGACCTGGGCCGGATTATCTTTCCCTGGAATATGACTTAGCCTGCAAATCAATTCATCCCTCGTGTCGATAAGGTATTCCAGAAGGTTAAGCAATTCTTCTTCTTTTTTCCCTTTATGCAGATGCATTACATTCAACGTGTCGGAAATGATTTCTGCTAATACAAATTCTATGTCTTTTTTGGCATCTCTGCGACTAGCCATATGATTTTATGTTTAAAATTGCAGTAAAAGTAATAAAAATTTAGAGAAAGGTATCTCAAATAAAAAGTGCGGATGGAGGGACTCGAACCCACACGCCTCTCGGCACCAGATCCTAAGTCTGGCTCGGCTACCAATTACGACACATCCGCATTTGTGGCCGCAAAATTAGTAAAAGTAGATATGCTGAACAAATTTCGGTTTCGATATCCACCCGAAACTCCGGTCTTTTATTTCTGGGCGAGGTCACCTTTGTTTCCAAGCAAATAAACTTAAAGACCATATTTATGTTATTTTTCTCCTATAAATCTTAATCTAAGCGAATTTTGAACTTATCACTTTGGGGTAGGTGATTTTCTCCTGCAAGTTTGTCAAATCTGTTGGATTTGCTTTAACTTATGTCTGTGTTCGGTATATCTG
>Ga0067045_1005474_pt1 | contig 11896 bp, 8 predicted proteins | sample TerdegcTABiofilm_FD_59184 | JGI IMG/M metagenome (GOLD analysis project Ga0067045, IMG submission 59184) | Combined Assembly of (Gp0054472, Gp0054536) Wastewater bioreactor microbial communities from Singapore -Terephthalate degrading...
ACCGTGCTGCATTATGGATTGGTAACAATGATCCAACTTTATACGCCCCAGAAGATCAGGATGATTCTATGGCTTTTGATGTGTGTATATATAATGGGAATGTCTATGTGGCAGGAAAAATCAGAAAGCCTAAAAGTAATGATCCAAATACACAATATCTTCAACCGTGTTACTGGAAAGATGGAGTACGGGTTGATTTATCAGTTCTGGATGAAGTTGGCAATAGCATAACAGATGATTTTGTAAGTGCCAATGCAATCGTTGTGCAGTAATTATGATTATCTTATCGTACTTTACATGTCAGGTAGTGTTACCCGACACTGCTTTTGAAAATGCCTTTTGCCATAGCAATTTTATTTTCAAATAATATTCTCCGCAGGCGCTCAAGCGCTTGAGCGCCTGCGGAGTGTTTCAATTATGGAAATGGTTGTTAGAACTGTAACACATTATTGCATTATTATTGACAAAAGCACCTGAATCAGTATATTTTTATTAATTAAAAATCATGAGGAAATATCCATGCCTCTGCCCAAACCCCAAAAAGACAGTAAATTTACCTATGCCGATTATCTCACCTGGACAGGTGATGAGCGATGGGAGCTTATTGATGGAGTGGCCTACGATATGACGCCGGCACCAGATGTGAATCATCAGGTAATTGTCGGGAATACCTACCAGATTATTTCAGAACATCTTGAAGAGAAAAACTGTCGGGTTTTTCTTGCTCCAATCGATGTGCGTTTGCCTGAGTCGGATGCAGCGGATGATGCAGTGTACACGGTGGTTCAACCCGACGTGGTGGTGGTGTGCGATCCAGAAAAAATTGAAAAAAGAGGGATTATTGGCGCACCGGATCTGGTGGTGGAAGTTCTTTCTGAGTCAACTGCCTATAAAGACGAAACCGAGAAGCTCAATCTGTATGAACGCCACGGGGTAAAAGAGTACTGGATTGTAAATCCTGGAGCAAAGTATATTAATGTTTTTCAACTGAAATCCAGCGGTCGGTACAGCAAACCATTGCATTACCGTGTGGATGAAACCTTTGAAAGCAGTGTGCTTCCCGATCTTGTGATTGACTGCGCGCGAATTTTTAAAGGCGCTGATGTATGAATGCATCTTCCAGACTACGCTATTACAGTGCTCACCGTGCTATTTATAAAGAATATATCATGCAGAAAATGCATTAAAATTTATTTTTTCTTGCCTTTTTATAATTCTTCATCATTTTGCCAATTTCTCTATCCTTTTGTCTGCGCTCTGCAACTGTTGATTCAAAAAAGGCTTTTTCCTTTGCCATCTTTAAATAATTTTCATAGGATTTTCGGTCAATCTGCCCATGTTCAACTGCATGGATGACAGCACAGCCGATTTCGGTGGTATGGGTACAATCGTTGAATTTACAGTGTGTTGCAAGGCGGTAAATATCATCAAACGTTGTTTCAAGGCCTTCTGATGCATCAGCTATCCCCACTTCCCGCATACCGGGATTGTCAATTAATATGCCACCATTTTCAAGAATTATCAGTTGCCTGTGGCTTGTGACGTGCCGGCCCTTATGGGTGCTCTGGCTGATTGTATCTGTCTTCATGATATCTTTGCCGCAAAGATTGTTTATAAGTGTTGATTTCCCAACACCGGATGATCCCAGCAGGCAATATGTTTTGCCCTTTTCGATAATCTGTACCAGCGCTTTGTATCCATTCTGTGTTTTGTTGCTGATTGGACACACGGGAACATTGTCAATCCGCTGCTTTATATTCTCGATAATTTCGAACGTATATTTTTCATTTATTAAATCGGTTTTGGTCAATACAATTACAGGTTGTACTTTTGATGCGCTGCAAATGGTGAGATATCGTTCGATTCTGTTTATGTTAAAGTCTCTGTCGACTGCCAGTACTATAAAAGCAAAATCAACATTCGCAGCAATAATCTGCTTCTGGCCGAATTTGCCAACGGCCTGCCGCACTATCGTAGAAAATCGTGGAAGTATTGCATGAATTATTGCAAAATCAGAATCGACAATTGTTAGCGCAACCCAATCACCAACCGCGGGGAAATCCTCTCTACCTGTGCCTGTAAAACGCAGTTTGCCGGTTATTTCAGCGTCATATTCACCATGTGGTGTGTTCACCACATAGCGTTCTTTATGTTCTGCGATGATTCTTCCTATCTCAAAATGTTACAGGTTGTGTTCAATACGCAGTTGTTCTAATGTTTCATTGTAACCTGAATCTATCAAGATTCATTATTTTATTCCATACATTGACAAAATCCTGTATAAATTTCTCCTTTGAATCATCTGATGCATATACTTCAGCAACAGCTCTAAGCTCATTATGATGACCAATAATAAGATCAACCCGGGTAGCTGTCCATTTGATATTTCCGGTTTTCCTGTCAATTCCTTCAAATAAATAATTAAAGTTATCCTTTGGTTTCCATTCAACACTCATATCAAGTAAATTGATAAAAAAGTCATTTGTTAAGCTTTCTCTATTTTCGGTTAGAACCCCATGTTTTTCAAACTTATATGTGGCACCCAATGACCTCAATCCCCCCAGTAATACTACCATTTCTGGCACAGTAAGAGTAAGTAGTTGTGCTTTATCAACCATAAAATATTCTGGTGTTGTTGTTATGTCATCAGCTATTGATCCAGGATTTTTAAAATAATTTCTGAAACCGCACGCTATAGGCTCCATTGCCTTATAAAGATCAATATCGATTTGTCCCTGAATTGCATCAACTCTTCCAGGTATAAATGGCACTGTAAAGTTAAATCCAGCATTTTTAATTGCAAGCTCAACTCCAGTACATCCACCTAAAACAATAAGGTCAGCAATTGAAACCTTTTTGCCATCTATATGTCTTGAATTAAACTCTTCCTGTATACTTTTATATGCAGCTATTACTTTTGATAAAACTTCAGGGTTATTTACTTCCCAACTCTTTTGTGGTGAAAGTTGTATTCGTGCTCCATTTGCACCACCACGTCTATCTGAATTTCTAAAGGTAATTGCTGAAGATAGAGCAGTATACACAAGCTCCTGAATTTTTAAATGTGAGGATTGTATCATCCTTTTAAGTTCATCTATATCATCTTCCTCAATTACTTTAAAATCAACCTCTGGCAAAGGATCCTGCCAGGGGAATTCCTCTTCTGGAATTTCAGGTCCATAATAACATGATTTTGGTCCAAGGTCTCTATGAATAAGTTTAAACCAGGCACGCGCAAAAGCATTCTCAAATTCTTCTGGATTGTTAAGATATCTTTTTGCAATTTCAGCATAAACTGGATCAAAACGTAATGCAAGGTCTGCCGTTAACATCATTGGGGGATGTTTTTTCTCTGGATCATGTGCATCAGGTATTATTTTTGCCTTACTTTTTGCCACCCATTGATGTTTCCCAGCCGGGCTTTTGGTCAGTTCCCATTCATTATTGAATAATAAATGTAAATATTGAATCCCAAATTTTGTTGGTGTTGATGACCATGTAAGCTCAAAACCTGAAGTGAATGTATCAGGCCCTTTTCCCGTTTTATAATTATACTTCCACCCTAATCCCTGCTGTTCAACAGGTGATGAATCTGGATCCGGACCAAGATGTTTATCAGGGCCTGCTCCATGACATTTACCAAAAGCATGCCCACCTGCAATTAAAGCAACTGTTTCTTCATCATTCATGCCCATGCGGGCAAACGCTACTCTTATTTCCTTTGCAGATTCCACCGGGTCAGGATTGCCTCCCGGACCTTCGGGATTAACATAAATTAAACCCATTTCAGTAGCAGCAAATGGTTTTTCAAGTTCACCATTTTTCATTCTCTTTGAACCTGAAAGCATCCGTTCTTCCGGTCCCCAGTCAGCTCCTTCATCTGGTTCCCATATATCATCCCTTCCTAATGCAAAGCCAATAGTTTTAACTCCCATGGTTTCAAGTGCTACGTTCCCGGATAGCACTATCAAATCAGCCCATGAAAGCTTTTTGCCATACTTTTTTTTAATTGGCCAGAGTAATCGTATGGCTTTATCAAGGCTTATATTATCTGGCCAGTTTATACGGGGTGACAAACGTATTTCCCCTGTTCGTGCACCACCCCTCCCATCATAAATTCGATAACTGCCTGCACTATGCCATGCCAATCGTATAAATAAAGGTCCATAATTGCCAAAGTCTGCTGGCCACCAATCTTGCGAATTTGTCATCAATTCCTTTAAGTCTTTTTTCACTTCATTCAAATCCAGTTTATTGCATTCATCTGTATAAGTGTAATCTACTCCATAAGGATTTGCATGATGGCAATTTTGCCTTAATATCTTTAAATTTAATCTATCTGGCCACCAATCTGTTATCCATCGTTTCCTATGGGTTTTCTTTTCCATACTATTTACTTCCTCCATTTTTATTTTAATATTTGTATTTTTACAATATAACCTTATTAATATGATAAGTCAAGTAATAGTAAATGGAAATTGAATTTTGTCATTGAATATCATGAAAATCTTACATTATAGAAGTATTAATAGAATAAACAATTTTTATTTGACACAATCTCAACTGCGTTAACTATACTACATTACCAACATATACAGTTTTGTTATTGTGAAATTACAGTAAAATGTGATAGATAAGCTATGATAAAAATAGGAACACGGGGTAGTGCACTGGCGTTGTGGCAAGCTCATTTTGTGGCAGGCCAGCTCACACAGGAACATACAATAGTCACCATAAAAACAAAGGGTGATCGCATACAAAATGTGTCCTTTGATAAAATTGAAGGCAAAGGTTTTTTTACCAAGGAACTGGAAGAGGCCCTGTTATCAGGAACTATCGACATGGCTGTGCATTCCATGAAGGACCTGCCAACCGATGACACGCCTGGACTTACCATTGCAGCGGTCACAAAACGTGAGGACCCTTCCGATGTAATCATTATACGGCCTGAAGCATATAGAGCAAACCACTGGTTTCCGCTAAAAGAAAATACAAAAGTTGGAACAAGCTCACTGCGAAGGGTGGCACAGCTGAAACGAATTTTGTCGTCAGCGGAAGCCATGCCACTCAGAGGCAATGTGCCCACACGCATCCGTCGCCTGCGCGAAGCTAAGTTTGATGCCATCATACTGGCAAAAGCGGGATTAAAACGGTTGGGTGTTGATCTGTCGGGGTTTTACAGTATGGTGCTGCCATTCAGCTACTTTTTGCCTTCACCAGGGCAGGGTGCGCTTGCTATACAGGTACGCAGTGATGACAAAACAGCAATTGAAGCAGTAACGCATCTTCATGATGAAGCAACAGCAAAATCAGTTCAGGCTGAGCGACAGTTCCTGAAAGCGTTTGGTGCAGGCTGCCACGTACCATTAGGCGCATTTGCACATTGTGTTGATGAAACAATTATACTTACCGGTGTCATTCTTTCAGTTGACGGAACNCGGTATTTTCGCCATACTGTTGAAGATACTGACCCACAACGAGCAGGCGANAGNNTNGCACGCTTTATGATTGATCAGGGAGCAGAAAAACTACTATGAAACAACATGGATTTGTATATTTAGTAGGAGCAGGTCCCGGTGATCCGGGACTCATTTCGGTTAAGGGGAAAGAGTGCATTGAAAAAGCTGATTGCATTATCTACGACTATTTAGCAAATCCAGTATTATTGCAACACACCCGCGCCGAGCTTATCTATGTGGGCAAGCAGGGAAGCCAGCACACGCTGTCGCAGGAAGAGATTAACAGACTCATTGTGCAAAAGGCGCGCGAAGGTAAAGTGGTGGTGCGATTAAAGGGTGGTGATCCATTTATCTTTGGCAGGGGCGGTGAAGAAGCAGAAGAATTAATAGCAGCAGGTATAGCCTATGCGATAGTTCCCGGTATATCGTCCTTTTACTCGGCACTGGCTTATGCCGGCATCCCCATAACTCACCGTGATTATGCGGCAAGCTTTGAAGTAATCACCGGACACAGGCGAGCTGATGGTACGGAAGATATCACATTGCCCGATTATAGTCCGCAGAAAACGTACACATTTCTTATGGGAATGAAAAACCTTGATACTATCTGCAAGCGATTGATACAGGAAAAAAATTTCCCGGCGCAAACACCAATCGCAGTGGTTACCTGGGGAACCTTGCCAAAACAAAAGGTGGCAACCGGCACACTGGAAACTATTGCCTCAGAAGTAGAAAAGGCTGGATTAACGCCACCAGCCATTATTGCAATAGGCATGGTAGTGAGCTTGCGAAATACGTTGCGCTGGTATGACACCTTGCCGCTATTTGGCAAAAAAGTGGTGGTGACGCGCACGCGTGAGCAGGCAAGCGTTCTTTCCAGACGGTTGTATGAGTTAGGTGCTGATGTGGTGGAGTTCCCTACCATAGCAATAACAAAATTGCCGGAACTATCGCCACTCCATAATGCTTTGAACAGGTTGCATGATTATGACTGGATTGTATTCACATCACAGAATGCGGTGAGCATTTTCTTTGAAGAATTGTTTGCGTTAGGTTTGGATGCGCGCTCATTGCGGTGTAAGGTGGCAGCAATTGGTCCTGCAACACGTGATGCGTTACGGGCATATGCAGTAGTTGCCGATCTGATGCCACAGGAATATGTGGCAGAAAGCCTGGTGGATGCGTTTAAGGGTGTGGATATTGCAGGCAAAAAAATTCTTGTTCCCTGTTCGGTAAAAGCACGGGCTGCATTGACTCAAGGCCTGCAACAGGCAGGAGCGCAGGTGGAAAGAGTGCATATCTATGATGCTACCAGGCCTGAAGTAACACCTGCAATGCTACAGCAAGTGCAGAATGCTGACATCATTACATTTACCAGTTCATCAACGGTGCGCAATTTTGTGGAGCTTGCAGGAACCACTACAGCAACAGTTGCCTGCATAGGTCCAATCACAGCAGATGAGTGCATAAAACAGGGACTATCGCCACATATTATTGCAAAAGAATATACTATAGAAGGATTGGTGCAGGCTATACTGGAGTACTTTACAGGATAGATAAAGGCTTGGGAGATATAAAGTATTCACTATTTACATTTGTAACCAGTAAAATGTAATTCAGTATATTTATAGAATATTTTGGATATTGGCAACAAAGAGAAGTCTTAAACATTATACGTCCTCTGGGAACATAACGTGCAAAATACTCTACAAGGTTTATTGTGATATTGATACACAAAACAGTAAATAGAAAATACTTTGTTTAAGTGCCTTTACAATAACTGCCAAAAACTTTGTACCTGTTAATAGTATGAATGTTTATAAAAAAAGAAATAGTATTTAAGAAAGCCCTATCCAGTAAAAAAGTGTTGAAAAAAAATGGTTATAAAGAATATTATCAAGGCTGTAATGTTGGTTTTACTAAAATAGTTTTGTTAGAATATTGTGAGATAAAAGCTAAAAGAATTTCGTTTAATACAATAATAGTTTTTTTATGATACATATTCTAAAAATAAAAGGTTAATGTGTATGTATTTGATTATAAATTTTTCAAAGAAAAAAGTTATAGTATGTGTTGTATCACTCATTCAAATAGTATTCTTTTTATCAATTACAAGTAATGTTTTTGCTTTAAACGATAAAGTAGAAATTTATACACAATTAGGGCATAGCTCTTTTATTGGTAATTTAGCTGTATCTTCTAATGGCAAATATTTTATAACGGGAAGCAATGACGGGAAAATTAAGATATGGGATATTGATAGTGGGCGATTGCTGAAAACAATATCCGCTCATCATGCTGATATCAGTTCATTGGCTATTTCATCAGATTGTCAATATGCTATTTCTGTTTGTTACACTATAAACGAGGTAAAAATATGGAATGCATTAACGGGAAATTTGATTAAGACATTTTACGAGGCTATTACATCTATAACGTTAACACCAGATGATCGCTACTTGATATCAGGGAGTTATGATGGAACAATAAAATTACGAGAGGTTGTAACGGGCAAGATTATTCGAACTTTATCTGGACATAAGAAGGCAGTTTCATCTATCACAGTTACAGTAGATGGGCGTTTCATAGTATCAGGAAGTGATGATAACACTGTTAAACTATGGGATATTTCGACGGGGAAGCTTATACGAACATTTTCTGGACATAGTGCAGGAATCACAAGGGTTGCCGTAACGAAAGATGGTCGTTATGCGTTATCTGGCAGTTTTGATAAAACTGTTAAGGTATGGGAACTTGCTACTGGTAGATTAATAACAACGTTTTCAGGTCATTCTGATTATATCAGGTCAATTTCAATACACAATGATGGTCAACATGCCGTATCCGTTGGGAATGAAAATATACTCAAAGTATGGTCATTATTGGATGGAAGTGAATTGAAGTCGTATAAAGGAATAACGAGTGCCTTAGTTCTTACAGATCAATTTGTGTTGGCAGTATATAAAAATAACACAATGGCAGTATTTGACGTGTTGAGTGGTCAGGTTACAAACAAGATTGTAAGTTTTACACCATCGGTAACACATGTAGTAGCCTTCCATACTGGGAATAATATCATTGTTGGAGATAGTGAAGGAGTATTGACTGAATGGGAAATTGCTGGAGGTTGTGTCAATAAGCGATATCTAAAACATAATGACAAAGTTAGTTCAATGGCAATATCCAATGATGATAGGTATATTGCATCGGTAAGTGATGATAAATCGGTTAAAGTATGGGATAAATCTACTGGTAAACTTTTGAATACATTTACAGGGTACAATACGGTGTTACAATCTGTAACAATAACACCTGATAAAAAATATTTGCTCTGCGGTGGTCATGAAAAATTGTTTATACAGCAATTTCCTGACGGCTTATTAGTAGGCAGAATTGGGGGAAAATTTGGCTGGGTTAACTCCATACACGTTACATCTGATAGTAGGTATGCTGTATTAGGATGTAGTGATTCAAAAATACGAGTATACTCGTTACCAGATGGCGAAATTATAAAAACAATTAACGTACCTGATTCACATGGAATGACCATTGCTATAACACCTGATGAAAAATATGTTATCTCAGGAGGCAGTGCATTAAGGTTATGGGATCTATCTAATGGACGGCTCATACGAACCTTTACTGGTCATAAGGGTCGTGTAACGGATGTTACAATAACACTTAATGGAAAATATATTGTATCAGGAGGAGAGGATTTCACTGTAAAAAAATGGGATCTATCTACAGGACGTTTGGTAATGACATGTTCTGGACATCAAGGAATTATTAGATCAGTGGCTGTTACATCTGATGATCGTTATTTAGTTTCTGGTAGTGAAGACGGTACTGTAAAAATATGGAATCTAGCTGATGGAAAGGAGCTTGCTACATTTGTAAATTTTTTGGGGGGTGAATGGGTGGCTATCACTCCTGAAGGGTTTTTTAATTCATCGCAACATGGCGGGCAATATTTAAATGTCCGCATGGGGAAAAACATTTATTCCATTGATAATTTTTTTGAGAAATTTTTCAATCCATTGTATGTTGTTAAAAGGTTACAGGGTGCAAATGTCGATACAATGAATACTATAAAAAAAGGTTTTATGCTCCCTCCTGAAGTTAAGATTGTATCCCCACAGCAAAATACTACATTTGATTCAGAAATTATAAATGTGACTGTAATAGCTCGTGATACTGGTGGTGGTATTGATGAAATAAAACTGTATCATAATGGGAAAGCAATTGGTAATGAAAAACGAGGATTGAAGGCTACAGGCAAAACTGATACAATTGTAAAAGAATATGCCATCACGCTTGTAGATGGTATTAATATTTTAAAAGCAGTTGGATATAGCAAAGACAGAACTGAATCCAAACCATATGAAGTAACAGTTCATCTGAATGCACCTGCAAAAACTATTTCTTTATATGTTATTGCAGTAGGTATTAATAATTATAAAAATCCTGCATTAAATTTAAACTTTGCTGTACCAGATGCACAATCAATAGTAAATTTCTTTAAAAAGAAAGGTAGTTCATTATTTAAAAAAGTTGAAATCATAGTGTTATATAATGAACAGGCCAATAAAAATAATATTGTTTCAAAATTGAGGGAATTACAAAATACAAATCCCCAGGATGCAGTGATTATATATTTGGCTGGTCATGGTGATACTAGAAATGATGTATGGTATTTTATCCCCTATGAATTAACATTCCCGGAGAGGGATGAAGAGCTTCAGAACAAAGGAATATCGTCACATTTATTATCTGAAATTATTACAAACATAGGTGCAAAAAAGGTACTGGTATTAATTGATGCTTGTAAATCTGGAGGATTACTTATGGCATTTCGTGGTTTTGAAGATAGGAAAGCTTTATCACAGTTATCGCGCTCTACAGGAACACATATTGTTGCAGCTTCAACAAAAGATCAATTAGCTGCAGAGGTGAAGGAACTTGGTCATGGTGTTTTTACGTATGTAATACTGGAAGGATTAGAAGGAAAAGCTATAGGGGATTCGCAAACAGTAACAGTAAGAAAACTACTTGGATATATTGAAGAACGTTTGCCTGAAATTACTCAGCGCTACAAGCAGGAAGCTCAATTCCCAGTTGTTGATTCAAGAGGTATGGATTTTCCTTTGATTCTGGTTAAATAACGGTATTAGGCATAAGATATTTTACAGTGTAATTTTGTCACTAATAATTATTAATTAAGAGATAGTCTTTTCCAAATTGCTAAAAATTCTTTAGGTATAGGAGTACTACTATGCATCCCTATTACAGGCCACGGCGTTTACGTGAAACAGAAGTAATACGAAATCTTTGTGCTGAAACAGTTCTTGATTACAATAAACTCATCATGCCCTATTTTGTAATTGAAGGGGCACATATTAATCAGCCCATTGAGTCAATGCCAGGAGTAAGCCGCCTATCAATTGATAATCTTTTGAAAACATTGGAAGCTGATGTTGCGTCAGGTGTACAGTCTATTATACTCTTTGGCATTCCGTATGAAAAAGATGAAAAAGCCAGTGGTGCGTATGATGATAATGGTATAGTACAGAAAGCCTGCAGGGAAATAAAAAAACATTTTAAACACATAACTATTATTACTGATGTGTGCCTGTGTGAATACACAAGCCATGGCCATTGTGGCATGGTAGTTAATGGTAGGGTAGATAATGACAGTACATTGCAACTGCTGGCCAAAACAGCTGTTTCGCATGCACAGGCAGGTGCTGATGTGGTAGCACCATCGGATATGATGGATGGCCGCATTGAAGCAATACGAACAGCACTTGATGAAGCAGGATTATTTCATATTCCCATTTTATCATATGCTGCAAAATATGCTTCGGCTTTCTATGGACCATTCAGGGATGCAGCAGGGAGCGCACCGCAATTTGGTGATAGGCGTAGCTATCAGATGGATTTCAGAAATGCACGTGAAGCGTTGAAAGAGGTGTATCTTGATATTGAAGAAGGTGCTGATATTGTCATGGTAAAACCTGCACTTGCATACTTAGATATACTATACCGTGTTAAACAGGCGGTAGATGTTCCCGTATGCGCCTATAATGTGAGTGGTGAGTATTCAATGGTAAAAGCTGCTGCCACACTACAATTTGGTGATGAGGCACGCCTGGTACGTGAAATTATGACAGCAATTTTCAGGGCTGGAGCCGATATGGTGATTTCATATCATACCGTTGATATCCTGAAAAACAGGTGGTTTGATTAGTTTATGTAAGGGGGGATTATGGCATTGCATACATCACGGTCAAAAGAACTTTATGAAGAGGCATGTAAATATATGCCTGGCGGTGTTAACTCACCAGTGCGTGCATTTCGTTCGGTTGGTGGGCATCCACTGTATTTTAAATTAGGCAAGGGTAGTCATATCATTGATGAAGATGGTAATGATTTTATTG